>ERZ777003.743-NODE-743-length-59936-cov-27.619462_pt1 | contig 59936 bp, 42 predicted proteins | sample MGYA00374956_ERZ777003 | MGnify/ENA primary metagenome ERZ777003 (study PRJEB29302, sample SAMN06268252) | bioreactor metagenome | isolation source: Joint BioEnergy Institute, California, USA | place: USA:Joint BioEnergy Institute, California, USA | collected...
TGGGTCTCGGCCCGCGCCCGCAGCTCGTCGAGGCCCGCCTCGTCGCCGTCGGCGGCCGCCGCGATGAGCTCGAGCGACCGCAGCAGCATCAGCCGCTGCCGGCCGAAGTCGGTACCGGCAAACTTCGCGCGGACTTCAGGCGAGGACGCCAGGAACCGCTCGTAGAACCGATCGACGAAGGCCTCGCGGCCGCAGCGCGCGAGGCTTTCGAGAAACGTCCGGCGTCGCTCGAGCTCCTTGATCCGGCTCACGGGTGCCCGTCCTGTGCCCGGGCATCCTATCGCGATCCGCTAGCGTCCGTAATGTCCAAGGAGGCAGACGTGCCACGAATCGACCGACCTTCGTTCGCCGTGCAGGTGCCCCCGCCGTTGTGGGCCCTGCTCTTCCTGGTGGCAGGGTGGCTGTCGGGACGCCTCCTCGGTCTGCCGTCCGTCGTGCGCGCCCCGATGATCGGAACGATGCTCATCGTGGCCGGCATCGGCCTCTCCGCCTGGGGACGACGGACTTTCGACCGGGCCGGCACAGAAGTCATGCCGACCTCACCAGTCAACAGCGTACTCGTGACGCACGGTCCGTTCGCCTACACCCGCAACCCGATGTACCTCGGCATCCTGATCGTCCTGGCCGGGTTCGCCCTCTGCATCGGGACCCTCACGGCCTGGGCGGCTGTCGTCGTCTTCTTCCTCTGGGTGAACTTCGTGAGCGTGCCGTACGAGGAAGCCAAGATGGAACGGCAGTACGGCGAACGGTTCCGGGAGTACACGCGCCGGGTCCGACGTTGGATCTGACGCGCAGCTCGATCCCATGCGCCGCGCGTCAGGCCGTCGTGAGCGCGAAGACCGCGCCGACGGGATCCCGCACGACGACAGCGCGGGCGGCGCCTGACGCCAGATCGCCCAGGACGACGCCGCCCTCGGCGCCGACGCGGCGGAGGCTCTCGTCGAGGTCGCCGACCGGCAGATGAATCAGCCAGACCGTTGGCAGGCCCGCGTGTCCATTGCCCGCCCGGGCGATCCGCGCGGCCACGTGCCCGGCCTCGGCGAGCATCTCGCGGACCGCCGCGTCGACCGATGTCGGCTCAGCCATCGACCAGCCCACGACCTGCCGATAGAAGTCGCCCGACCGTGAGGGATCCGGCGCGATCAGCGTGATGCCGGCAAGACACCCGACGACATGCCCGGTCGCGTCGACAGTCGGCACGGCATCGCCGGGCACGACCGGGATGATCCCGAAGGCCGCCCCGTCCGGATCGGCCAGCACGGCCCAGGCGTGAAGTGGATCCGACATCAGGACGCGACCGCCCAGCGCCACAGCGCGCGCCGCACTGGCGGCCACGTCGGTCACCTGGACGTGCGGCATCCACTGCAGCGGCAGCTCGGCGTGCACCTCGGTACGCGGCCCGAGGCCGATGATGGGCAGGCCGAGATTGTTCATCAGGTCGTCGCGCCAGAGCGGCGTCGCGCCGGTGCCAAGCACCTGCGTGTAGAAGCGCACCTCGCGACCGTGCTCAGGGACGGCCACGTCGGCGCTGAGCACGCTGCCCACGCCTGGTGTGAACGGATTGGTCATCGCCGGGATCATACTCCGGCCCTGTCGTCACGCCTCGCGTCGCAGCGCGTCGATCCCGTCGGGCGCGGCAGCCTGCACGTCGGCGAACCTGAACCCGTCGCGCTCGACGACGTCGCCGACGACGATGCGCAGCGGGTGCGAAAACATGGGACCGTCGGTGCAGAACGTGTGGAACTCACCCCGCTCGCCGCACGGATCCACACCCGGCGGCAGCTCGGCCAGCAGCGCCGCGTCCCACCAGCGACCGGCGATCGACGCCGGACACTGCCGCGAATCGACGCAGGTCACCACGGAGCGCACGCCGGCAGCCAGCATCGCTCCGGCCAGCGCGGGCGTGTCGTCAGCCGTGCCCCACAGCGGAAAGAGCGGCGAGAGCCCGGTCCCCACCAGCCGCTTCTCGCGGTACTCGCGCACGTCCTCGAGGAACAGATCGCCGAAGGCCACGTGCGTGACACCTTCGGCAGCCGCGCGCCTGCAGGCCTCGGCCATGCGTGCCTCGTAGGCATCGTTCGGGCAGGGCCAGGGCAGCGGCACGATGTGAAGCGGCAGCCCCGCCGCGGCGGCCTGGGCTTCGACAAGCGTCCGACGCACGCCGTGCATCGCCACGCGGTCGAACGCCTCGTTCGTCGTCGTCAACAGGCCGGCAACCGAAACACCCGCCTGCTGCCGCAGGACGTGCAGCGCCCACGCGCAGTCCTTTCCCGAGCTCCATGACAGCAGCACGCGCTTCATGATGTCCGTCGCCCGCACACGGGAGATCCCGCGTCGGAGCGATACAGCGCGGGTACGTCCGGCAGCAGCGCCACGACGCGGGGAACAGCGGAAGCCATGCGCAACGAGTCTCTCACGCCAGCGGCGCCGCCGTGCCAGGTCGCGACCGTGACGCCGCCTACAACGTCAGGTCGACGAGGACCTTCATGACCAGGCCGCCGCCAAGCGCTGCCTCCATCCCCTGCTGCAGTTCCTCGAGGCGGATCTTCCGGCTCACGAGGCGTGAGGCCGGAATCGAACCCGACGCCATGAGTGCGATTGCCTCCTCCCATGCGGCGCGTGTGTAGAGCCGGCTCCCCTGCAGCGTCAGCTCGCGCGCGAATACCGGATACAGGTTCACCGGTACCGGCTCGGCATGAATCGCAATGACGGCAACGGTCCCCCAGACGCGAACGACGTCGGTGACAACGCGCGCGGCGTCGGGACTTCCACTGACCTCGAAGGCGATGTCGACGCCGTCGCCGGCCGTCCACTCGCGCGCAACCTCGACGGGGTCGGCGTCGGGACCGATCGTCGACAGGCCGAGCTGCTGCAGCAGATCCACGCGGTACGGGTTGATCTCGGCGACCTTGACGTCGGCGCCCTTCGCCTTCGCCACGAGGCCGATGAGGCAGCCGATCGGTCCACCGCCGAAGACGAGCACGCGATCGCCGGCCCCGACGCGCGCCCGCCCCACGTCGTGCACCGCGACCGCCAGCGGCTCAATCAACGCCGCATCATCGTCGGCCAGTGTGTCGGGCACGTGGAGGAGCCTGTCGACGGGCACCGTCCAGTAGTCCTGCATCCCACCGGTCGCGTCGACGCCGAGAACGGCGAGGTCGCGACAGAGGTACGTCGCACCCATCCGGCAGTTGCGACAGGTGCCGCAGAATCGGATCGGCTCGACGACGACGCGGGCGCCGGGTGCGAACGTGCTGTCGGCAGGAGCCGACACGACCTCCGCCAGCACCTCGTGGCCGATCGTTCCGTCGATCGGCACGCGATGATCGAGATGGCCCTGGAAGATGTGGAGGTCGCTGCCGCAGATGCCCACGCGGCGGACGCGCAGGAGCGCCTCGCCTGGAGCCGGCGCCGGCATGGCCTTCGTGATCGTCTCGAACGTCCGGTTGCGGCGATAGACCGACGCGCGAACGGTCGCCATCACGAGTGCCCGCCGTTGCCGTCGTCGGTGGTCGACAGGGCCGAGACGGCGTCGAGCGCCCGTGCCGAGAACACGAGCGCGGCCCCGGCATTGACCGCTACGGCGACGCCAAGCGCCTCGACGATCTCCTCTCGAGTGGCGCCGGCCCGCAGCGCCGCGTCCGAGTGAGAGACGATGCAGCCGTCGCACTGGCGCGTCACGGCAACGGCGAGTGCGATGAGCTCCCGCGTCTTCCCGTCGAGCACGCCGGGGCCTCCCTCAGCCCCGGACAGCTGCCGGTACCCGGCAATCGTTGCGCGGCTCGCGCGACCGACGTCGGCGAAGCCGCTGCGGATCTGATCCCTGTACGTCTTCCAGTCGAGCATCATGCTGCCGGCCCTCCCTCGGTCAGACGAGCATACCGGCAGCGGCGCGTTCCGGATCCGCCTAGATCCGCTCGAAGTTCTTCTCGATTTCGCGGCGGGTCAGCCGCAGGACGACCGGACGGCCGTGCGGGCAGACCGACGAGTGCGCCGTGCGACGCAGTTCGTCGAGCAGGTACTGCATCTTCTCGCGGGTGAGAGGATCGTTGGCCTTCACCGCCGCGTGGCAGGCCATCGTCGCAGCCATCTGTCGCAGGATTTCGTCGATGCCCGCTCCCGGCGCGAGCCCGTCGAGATCGCTGGCCACGGCGCGCAGCACTTCGTCGCAGCGGGTCAGATCCAGGATGGCCGGTACCGCCTCGACGCGCACCGCCGTGCCCCCGAAATCCTCGATCTCGAAACCGAACCGGACGAGCGCCTCGCGGTGGCCGAGCAGCGTCTGGTGCTCGCCGGCCGACAGCTCCAGCACAAGCGGAGTGAGCATCCGCTGTGACTCAAGCGCCTCGCCCGTCAGCTTTTCGGAAAACTGCTCGAACAGGATCCGCTCGTGCGCCACGTGCTGATCGATGATGGCGATACCCTCGTCGTCGACCGCGATGATGAACGTGTTGCGGAACTGGCCGAGCGGTACCATCGGCCGGATGAGGTCGGCGACCGAAGGATTGGCCGCCGTCGCAGCGGCCGGCAGTCCTTCCCCTGGCAATCCTTCCCCACTGCCGGTCGAGACCGCACCGGGCCACGCGCCAGTGGGTGCCGGGCCCTGCGTCGCTCCCGGAGACCCGGCCCGCCACGTCGTCGACGACAATCCCGCTGCGTCCTGACCGCCGCCCGTGCGTCCGAAGCCGAGCGGCAGCGGCGACGTCGACGGCGTGAGCGATGGCGCGATCGGGGCGAGCACGAGTTCGGGCGCGGCCGTCGCCCCGAGCGCATCGATGACCGCTCGTCGCAGCACTTCGTGCACCAGGCCCTGATCGAGGAAGCGGACTTCGGCCTTCGTCGGATGCACGTTGACGTCGACGCGATCGGCCGGCAGCTCGATGAAGAGGTGGACTTCGGGGCTGCGTTCCTTGATGGTGGCGACGCTGTAGGCCTGCTGGATTGCGTGCGTGATCGTGCGATCGCGCACGATCCGGCCGTTGACGAAGACGTGCTGCGGTCCCCGGACCGGCCCGGTCTCGGCCAGCGCAGCCACGAAGCCGCGCACCGAGATCCCCGCGGCTTCCTTGCGCACGACGACCAGATCCGGCCGGTCGCCGTAGATCTGGTAGAAGCGCTCCTCGAGCGAGCCGGCCGGCGGCGCCTCGATGAGCAGGCGCTGTCCGCTGCGCAGCACGAACCCGATCTCCGGATAGCCGAGCGCGAGCTGCGTGACGAGCCGTGAAATCTGTGCGGCCTCGGCCGTGTCAGCCTTCAGGAACTTGCGGCGCGCAGGCAGGTTGAAGAACAGCTCGGCCACTTCGACCCGCGTCCCCTCGGGCGCCCCGCACTCGCGGATATCGGTGACGGCACCGGCCTCGACGCGGATTTCGGTGCCCGACAGATCGCCGCGGCGCCGGGTCCGCAGCCGGAAGCGCGACACCGAGGCGATCGACGGCAGCGCTTCACCGCGGAAGCCGAGCGTCCGGATGGCCGCCAGATCCGTGGCGCTCCGGATCTTGCTCGTCGCGTGCCGCTCAATCGCCAGCTCGGCGTCTTCCCGCGTCATCCCCTCGCCGTCGTCTTCGACGACGATGAGCTTCTTGCCGCCGAACTCCATGGTGACGGCGACGCGGCGCGCGCCGGCGTCGAGGGCGTTCTCGACAAGCTCCTTGACGACCGAGGCCGGGCGCTCGACGACCTCGCCGGCCGCAATCTGGTTCGCCAGCTCCGGCGGCAGGCGCCGGATGCGCGTCACAGCCATCGGAGCCGCCTGAACACGAGGAGCATCGCCGCGGCCAGAACACCCATCAGGCCAATCACCCACCAGATCTGCGCCTCGGGCCCGCCGGGCAGAACCGGCAGCGCCACGTTCATGCCCCAGATGCCGGTCAGCACGGTCAGCGGCATGAAGATGGTCGAGATGATCGTCAGAATCTTCATCACCTGATTGAGCCGGTTCGACTGGTTCGACAGGTACGCGTCGACCAGGCCGGTGGCGCGATCCTGCAGCAGCATGGCTTCTTCGCTGAGTCGGACGAGCTGATCGAACACGTCACGGAAACGATATCCCAGGGCCTCCGAGATCTCGGGCAGCTCGCGGCGCGCCAGGCGTGCAACGGCGTCGCGCTGCGGCAGCGTCACGCGGCGGAGCGCCGCCACGTCGCGCTTGAGCCGCAGCAGCTCGCGCAGCGTCTCCGGCCCGGCGTGGTCGAACACTTCCGTTTCAATCGCCTCAAGACACGCCTCCAGGCGGTCGACTTCGGGCCCGTAGTGATCGACCAGGTGATGGACGATGCGCTGGCAGATGCTCATCGGCCCTTCGGCGAACAGCTCGGGCCGCCGAACGGCCGTCTGCCGCTCGGCCGCGATCGATCGCGACGGACCGCGGTGAACCGTCACGAGATAGTTCCGTCCGATGAGGAAGTCGACGTCCTGCGTCTCGAAGCCGCCTTCGCACGGCCGGATGCCGTGGAGGATGAGATACAGCAGGCCGGGATACGTCTCGATCTTCGGGTAGTGGATTTCGGAGAGGGCGTCTTCGACCGCCAGTTCGTGGAAGCCGAAGACGTCGGCAAGCAGCGCCCGGTCGGCCTCGGTCGGCGCTTCGATGTCGACCCAGACCACTTCGGGCGCGTCGGGCTCGAGCCAGCGCGGCTCGACGGTCCCGGCCTGTTCGACCGGGCCGCCGCCGCGCTGGACGAGAACCGTGTACATGGTGCGGCGGGAGGTGGACTCCCCCGGGCTACTGCCTCCGGAGGGCCGCCTGGGCCGCCGCCAGCCGGGCGACGGGCACCCGGTACGGCGAGCAGCTGACGTAGTCGAGCCCCACCGACTCGAAGAAGTCGATCGACGCGGGATCGCCGCCGTGCTCACCGCAGATGCCGAGCTTGATGTCGGGGCGCGTCTTCCGGCCCTTTTCGACGGCAATCTGCACGAGCTGTCCGACGCCGGTCGTGTCGATCGAGGCGAACGGGTTGGCCCGCACGATCTCGGCCTCCTGGTAGGCCGGCAGGAACGAGGCCGAGTCGTCACGCGACATGCCGAGCCCGGTCTGCGTCAGGTCGTTGGTGCCGAAGCTGAAGAACTGGGCCGTCTCGGCGATCTCGTCGGCGGTGAGCGCACCGCGCGGGATCTCGATCATCGTGCCGACCGTGTAGTTCACCTTCACCTTCTTCTCGGCCTGCACCTGCTTCGCGACCTCGTGCACCAGCTCCACCTGCAGGTCGAGCTCGCGCTTGAAGCCGACGAGCGGAATCATGATCTCGGGCTTCGCCTTGTAGCCGTCCTTCGTGGCGTCGGCCGCCGCCTCGAGGATCGCCCGCGCCTGCATGCGCGTGATCTCCGGATACCGGATGCCGAGACGGCAGCCGCGGAAGCCGAGCATCGGGTTGAACTCGTGCAGCTCCATGACGCGCTGCATGATCTTCTCGACCGGGATGCGGAGCTTCCGCGCCAGGTCCATCTGCTGTTCCTTCGTCTGCGGGAGGAACTCGTGCAGCGGCGGATCGAGCAGGCGGATGGTCGCCGGGTAGCCCTTGAGCGCCTTGAAGATGCCGTAGAAGTCGCGCCGCTGGAACGGCAGCAGCTTGGCGAGCGCCGCCTCGCGCGCCTCGAGCGAGTCGGCGAGGATCATCTCGCGCATCGCGTCGATGCGGTCGCCCTCGAAGAACATGTGCTCGGTGCGCGTCAGGCCGATGCCCTGGGCGCCGAAGGCGATCGCCGCCGCCGTCTGCTCGGGCGTGTCGGCGTTCGTACGCACCGCCATGCGCGCCGCCTGCGAGCACCACTGCATCAGGCGCTGGTAGTTGCGGAACTTCTCGGTCGCGCGCGCGGTCTTGTCGCCGTGCAGCAGGCCGGCCACGATCTCCGACGGGGCCGTCTTCACGCGGCCCGCGTACACGGTGCCTGCCGTGCCGTCGATCGACAGCCAGTCGCCTTCCTTGAACGTCTGGCCGTTGATCCGGACCGACCGGGCGGCATAGTCGACCTCGACGGCCGCCGCGCCGCACACGCAGACCTTGCCCATCTGCCGGGCCACCAGCGCCGCGTGCGACGACACGCCGCCGCGCGCCGTCAGGATGCCCTCGGCCGCGATCATGCCGCGCAGGTCCTCGGGCGACGTCTCGACGCGCACGAGCAGCACCTGCTGCCCCTCCTGCGAGGCCAGCACGGCGCGGTCGGCGTTGACGTAGATCTGGCCCGACGCCGCGCCCGGACCCGCCGGAAGGCCGGTGGCGATCACCTTCGCCCGGCGCAGCTCGTCGGCGTCGAAGACCGGCGCCAGCAGCTGTTCGAACTGGTCGGCCGGGTTGCGCATGACGGCCGTCTTCCAGTCGATCAGCTTCTCGCGGTGCATGTCGATCGAGAACTTCAGCGCCGCCATGGCCGTGCGCTTGCCGTTGCGAGTCTGCAGCATGTAGACCTTGCCGTCCTCGATCGTGAACTCGAAGTCCTGCACGTCGCGGAAGTGCGACTCGAGCGTCTTGCGGATGCGCTCGAGCTCACGGTAGGCGTGCGGCATCTTCTCCTTGAGCAGCGCCACCGGTTCCGGCGTCCGCACGCCGGCCACGACGTCCTCGCCCTGCGCGTTGATCAGGAACTCGCCGTAGAACTCCTTCTCGCCGTTCGCGGGGTTGCGCGTGAAGGCCACACCCGAGCCCGACTGCTCGCCGGTGTTGCCGTAGACCATCGCCTGCACGTTGACGGCCGTCCCCCACTCGTGCGGGATGTTGTACTTGCGGCGGTAGACGATCGCGCGATCGTTCATCCACGAGCCGAACACCGCGCCGATCGCGCCGAAGAGCTGGTCCCACGGCGAGTCGGGGAACTGCTTGCCCACGCGCCGCGCGACGAGCTGCTTGAAGCGCCGGACGAGCTCCTTCAGGTCGTCGACCGTCAGCTGCGTGTCGTCGATGTCACTGCCGTAGCGCTCGTGCTTGAGCTCGTGAATGACCGACTCGAACGGCTCGTGGTCCTCGCCCGGCTGCTTCTGCACGCCGAGCACGACGTCGCCGTACATCTGGACGAAGCGGCGGTAGCAGTCCCACGCGAAACGCTCGTTACCGGTCTTGCGCGCCAGCGCCTCGACGGTCTGCGTGTTCAGGCCGAGATTGAGGATCGTGTCCATCATGCCCGGCATCGAGTCGCGGGCGCCCGAGCGGACCGACACGAGCAGCGGGTTCTTCAGGTCGCCGAACTTCTTCCCCGTCTCCCGCTCGATCGCGGCGATGCCCGCCTCGACCTGCGCGCGGAGCTCCGCCGGATAGCTGCGGCGGTTGGCGTAGTAGTACGTGCAGACCTCGGTGGTAATCGTGAACCCGGGCGGCACCGGCAGGCCGATCCGGCACATCTCGGCCAGGTTCGCGCCCTTGCCGCCGAGCAGCGCCCGCATCGTGCCGTTGCCGTCGGTCTTCTTCCCGAACAGATAGACGTACTTCGGCGCCCGGCCCCGCGAGGCCCGCGCGGCCTTCTTCGCTGGCCGCGACGCCTTCTTCGCCGATCGGACGGCCCTGGCCACCGGCCGGGCCGCCTTCTTCGCGGTCACCCGCCGGCTGCCGGTCTTCGCCGCACGACCCGCGGCACGCTTCGCCACCACACGCTTCTTCGCTGTTTTCGCCATCTGCCTCATCACTCCGACGCCACGATTTCCGAGATGTCGCCCAGTTGCAGAATCACGGATTCGAGGCGTTTCATCAGTCTCAGTCGTCCCTGCCGCAGACGCAGGTCGTCGCTCATCACGAAGACTTCATCGAAGAACCGGGCGACGACCGGCTCGAACTTCGCCGCTTCCACATAGGCCTCGCGGAAGCCCCGCCCCTCGGCGACGGCCCGCTCGATCGCCGGCCGCCGCGCGTCGATTTCGGCCGCGAGCGCCACTTCCGCCGGCTCGGTCAGGATGGCCTCGAGCGGCTCGGCGTCGCCATCGGCGGCCAGATCGGCCGGCGCCTCGCGCGCGATGTTGCGGACGCGCTTGAACGCCGTGGCCAGCTGCCGGAACTGCTCCGACCGCGCGAACTCCGGCAGCGCCTCGACGTTGGCCTGCAGATCGGCCACCGGCCGCCGCATCGCCACGTCGGCGCCCGGCACCACCGCCCGGATCGTCCGCCGATCGCTGCCGCGCACCTCGAGCACGTGCGCGAGCCGCTCGGCCAGAAACTCGCGCAGTGCCGCGAGCCCGTCGGTCACCGCGTCGTCGCTCAGCCCGGCGTCGGCATACTGCTCGCGCGCCCGTTCGAGCAGCGCCTCGAGCGGCGTACGGATCGCCACCCCCACCAGGTCTTCGGCATCGGCCAGGATGCGGAGAACCCCGTGCGCCTGACGCCGGAGCCCGAACGGATCGCGCGACCCGGTCGGGCGTTCGCCGGCCAGGAAGAGCCCCACGAGTGTATCCAGCTTGTCGGCCAGCGCAACGGCCGCCCACGCTGCGCCGGCCTCACCGAGTGCGTCGGCGGCCGGCGGCGCCGTCCGTTCGACGGCCACCGGCAGGTAGTGGTGATAGATGGCCTTCCACACCGCTTCGGGCTCGCCCGCCTCGCGCGCGTAGATGCCGCCCATCGTGCCCTGCAGCTCGGCGAACTCGCCCACCATCTCGGTCGCCAGATCCGCCTTGGCGAGTCGTCCGGCACGACGGGCTGCATCGGCCAGGTCGGGACGCCCCAGCACCTCGGCCGCGATCCAGCCGGCCAGCGCCTCGATGCGCCGCGCCTTCCTCCGGTACGACCCGAGCGCCTCGTGGAAGAGCAGCGTCTCGAGCCGCTCGAGGCGCGCCTCGAGGCCGACCTGGCGATCGGCGTCCCAGAAGAAGCGCGCATCGCGCAGCCGCGCGGTCACCACGCGCTCGGCGTTCGTCGCAATCGCGCGCTCGTTGGTCGGCTGCGTGTTCGTCACGGCGAGGAACGCCGGCATGAGCCTGCCGTTCATCCCGACCACCGGGAAGAAGTGCTGATGGCGAATGAGCGTCGTCGTGAGCACTTCTTCAGGCAGCGAGAGGAACTCCGCGCTGAACGCGCCACCGACAACCGACGGGAACTCGACCAGATCCGGCACTTCCTCGAGCAGGGCCTCGGCCTGCGCGTGTCCGGAGACCAGCGCCCGGCCGCCGATCCGTCGCGCCTGCGTTTCGAGCTCGAGCAGCACGCGATCGCGCCGCTCGATGCGCGAGAGCACCACGAAGTTCTCAGCCAGCTTGCGACGGTATTCGTCGAAGCTGCGGACCTTGATGGCACGTCCGGCGCGACCGCTCGTGGCCAGGAACCGGTGTCCGTACGTGACGGCGCCCGACGTGACGTCCTGAACGCGCGGACTCGAGGCCAGCGCGTGACGCGCGATCGTGAACGGCACCACGCGCCCGCCGTACAGGTAGAGCAGCCACCGCATCGGCCGTCCGAAGGTGAACGACTGCCGTCCGTCGTCGAGCACCGCGTCCCAGTGCATGAACTTCGGGAACGTCAGGTCACGCAGCACCTGCCAGAGCACGTCGGGCAGCACGTCGACGGTCGCCCGCCCGCGCGTCCGCTTCAGGTACGACAGGTACTTGCCGCGCGGGGTGTCGATCGTTTCGAGATCGTCGAAACCGATCCCGAGCTTCCGCGCAAAGCCCAGACCGGCCGGCGTCGGATGCCCTTCGGCGTCGAAGGCAGCCGTCACCGGCGGCCCCATGATGCGCTCTTCGCGGTCCTCCTGCCGATCGGTGAGCGCCGGCACGCAGGCGCACAGACGCCGCGGCGTGGTGTGCGATTCGACCGAAGTGCGGACCGGCAGTCCGTTCTCGGTCAGCCGGGCTTCCAGACGTTCGGCCAGCTGGGTCGCCAGACCCGGCAGCCAGGAGGCCGGCATCTCTTCGACACCAATCTCCAGCAGCAGCTCACGATCCATGAACGGCGTCCTCCGTCGTCGTCGGGGTCGACTCCGTCCAGGCGCGGGCAATCGCCACGGCCAGCTGGCGGACGCGCAGGATGTAGGCCGTGCGCTCGGTCACGCCGATACTGCCGCTCGAGTCGAGCACGTTGAACAGGTGCGAACACTTCAGGCAGTGCTCGAGCGCGGGCAGCACGAGCCCCGAATCGAGCAGCGTCCTGGCGAAGTCGTAATAGCGGTTGAACAGGTCGCGGTGGAAGGCGGCGAACTCCCCGTCGGCCATCGCCACCCGCCCGAAGGCGTACTTCGACTGCTCGACCTCGTCGCGCAGCCGCACCTCGCGGTACGCCACGCCCGGCGCCCACTGCAGGTCGTAGACGTTGTCGACACCCTGCAGCGCCATCGCGAGCCGCTCGAGCCCGTAGGTCAGCTCGACCGAGATCGGCAGCAGGTCCTGCCCGCCGGCCTGCTGGAAGTAGGTGAACTGCGTGATCTCGAGCCCGTCGTAGAGCACCTGCCAGCCGATGCCCCAGGCCCCGAGCGTCGGAGATTCCCAGTTGTCTTCCTCGAAGCGGACGTCGTGCGCCCGCAGGTCGATGCCGCACGCCTCGAGGCTCTGCAGGTAGAGGTCCTGCACGTCGTCGGGTGCCGGCTTGAGGATGACCTGGAACTGGTGGTGCTTGAACAGCCGGTTCGGGTTCTGGCCGAAGCGGCCGTCGACCGGCCGCCGCGACGGCTGCACGTACGCCACGTTCCAGGGCGCTTCACCGAGCACGCGGAGGAACGTCTCGGGATGCATCGTGCCGGCGCCCATTTCGACGTCGAGAGGCTGCTGGATGAGACAGCCCTGGGTCGCCCAGTAGTCGGACAGTTTGGAGATGAGGTCCTGCAGTGTCACGAAAGTGATCCAAGTTCCTTGATGACGCGCATCGAGCGCAGCGGCTTCTCCAGGTGCATCCCGATCAACGCGTGATGGGCCCTTTCGAGCTCCCGCAGCGCCTCGCGAGGCGCGCCCGCCCCGGCGGCCTGCCGGGGCGTCGTTCGTCTCAACAGGCGCAGCAGCTCGAGCGCCGCACCCGATACGACCGGCCCGTCGCTCGGGCATGCCCGGCAGACGTAGCCACGATCGATCCGCGACAGCCGCGCCGACCCGCCCAGCGGGCCGTCGCACCGCGCGCAGCGATCAATCGCCGGATAGACCCCTTCGAGCCGCAGGAGCCAGAGCTCGAAGTAGCGCGCCAGGATCTCGACGCCGGCCGCGCCATCGAGCGCCGAGCCGACGGCCGCTCCCAGCCGATAGAGCCGCTCGTTGGGCGCATCGTTCGGCGCCCACTCGTCGAGCAGCTCCGCGAAGTACGCCGCGTACCCGAGCAGCCGCGCCCCGTCGTCGGGCGACCGCCCGGCGGCCGCTTCGAGCGGCGTGCCGACCGGTTCGATGCGATCGAGCCGGACCAGCTCGCGTCCCTCGCGCTCCATGTACGTCGCGCGGCCGCGCGTGAGCGGCTCGAGCGCCGCACCGAACCGCCGGCGCGACCGGCTCGCGTGCTTCGCCACGCCCCGCTTCTTGCCCCGATCGGCCGTCAGAAACACGACGATCCGATCGGCCTCGCCATACCGGAACGTCCGGAGCACGAGCGCATCGGCACAGTAGACCGGCATGGCGTTCGACGGGACCCGGGCGCCCCCGATCAGTCGCGCACGGCTCGCGACCCGGACGCGTCATCGACGTCCGCTGGCGCACATCTTGCCTATGATACCCGCACTTCGGCGTCCTGGACCTACCGACGCCTTAGAGGTACCGGACGAAGACCGTCGCGAGGCCCAGGAACGACAGGAACCCGATCACGTCGGTCAGCGCCGTGATGAACACCGACGATGCGAGTGCCGGATCCACCTTCATCGCCCGCAGCCCGATCGGGATAAGCGTCCCGGCGATGGCCGCCACCGACATGTTGATGATCATCGCGGCCATGAGGATGAAGCCGAGCGCCCACTGAAAGCCGGTGAAGGCCCACACGGCCGTGGCCCCGACCAGCCCGATTACGAGCCCGTTGCCGAGGCCGACGAACGACTCTTTCAGCAGCGCCTGACGCGCGTTGGTGCCCGTCAGCTCCCCCATCGAGATCCCGCGAACGACGACGGCCAGCGTCTGGGTCGCGGCATTGCCGCCCAGGCCGGCAACGACCGGCATCAGCGCGGCAAGAATGACCACCTGCTCGATGACGTCGGTGAAGCGGGCGACGACCGTCGCCGAGACGAACGCGGTCACCAGGTTCAGCACGAGCCAGGGCAGCCGCCGCCGCAGCGACTCGGCCGGCGGCGTGTCGACGCCGTCGTCGATCGACACGCCGGCGAGCCGGTAGATCTCCTCGGTCGCCTCGTCCTTGATGACGTCAATCACGTCGTCGACGGTGATGACGCCGACGAGCTTGTTCTCCTGGTCGACGACGGGGATGGCGAGCAGGTTGTACGAGGCCACCCGCCGCGCGACCTCCTCCTGGTCGAGGTCGACGCTCGCGCTGTAGACCTCGGTGGTCATGATGCGCTTGAGCGGCGTGTCGGGCGGCACGAGCAGCAGCCGTCGCAGCGACACGACGCCCACGAGGTGCCGCCGCTCATCGACGACGTAGAGATAGAAGACCATCTCGACGTCGCGCGCGCTCTGCAGCGCCGTGATCGCCTCGCCTGCCGTCACGTCCTCGGGCAGCGCGAAGACGTTCGGGTTCATCAGGCGGCCGGCGGTCCGCTCCTCGTACTCGAGCAGCTCGCTGACGCCGCCACCAGGCTTGGGGTGAATCAGCGCAAGGACCGCCACGCGCAGGTCGTCGGACAGCGACTCGATCAGCGCCGCCGCGTCGTCCGACTCGATTTCCTGCAGCAGCCGGGCGATCTCCTCGGCCGATCGGAGCGCCAGCAGCTCGGCGCCCTTCTCGGGGCCCAGTTCGCTGACGGCTTCCATGGCGAGTCGGCCGTTGCGCTCGACGAGCGTGTTGAAGGCCGCGTGCCGCTCGCGCTCGGGCAGTTCGGCAAAGACCTGCGCGAGATCGGCAGGATGGAGCTTCTGCAGGAGATTGACGAGGTTCGGCGTGGCGCCGACCCGAAGGAGCCGGCGAACCGACTCGATCGTCACGTCGATTCTGCGCTGAGTCGCCGCCATCGTCGACTATTTGTAGCACGGGCCGACGTGGCGCCCGCCCCTATTTGCGCCCGCGCAGGCCCATCTCGTCGAGGATGCGTACGTCGTCGCGCCAGTCGGTCCGGACCTTGACGTGCAGGTCCAGGAACACGCGCCCGCCCAGCATCCCTTCGAGCTCGCGGCGGGCTTCCGTGCCGATCTGCCGGATCATCGCACCGCCCTTCCCCACGACGATCGGCTTCTGCGACTCGGTTTCCACGAGGATCGACGCATAGATCTTCGTCAGGCCGCCGGGCTCCTCCGGCTCCTCGTAGCGCTCGACGACGACGCCCGTCGTGTACGGCAGTTCGTCGTGCGTGTGGTGCAGCACCTTCTCGCGAATCAGTTCGGCGGCCAGCATCCGCTGCGTCTGATCGGTGAGGTAGTCCTCCGGGTAGAGCGGCTCGCCTTCGGGCAGCGCCTCGAGGATCTCGGCCTCGAGCCGTTCGAGCCCGTCGCCCGTCGCGGCCGACACCGGCACGATCGCACGGAACAGCCCCGTCTCGGCATACTGCGCGATGACCGGGAGCAGCGCCGACTTGCGAATCAGGTCGATCTTGTTGAGCACCAGAATCGCGGTCGATGCAGACTGCTTCACGAGGTCCAGCACGAACGCGTCGCCGCGCCCCTGCCGCTGGCTGACATCGACGACAAGCACGACGACGTCGACTTCGCGCAGCGTTTCGACGGCCGTATCGACCATGCGCCGGTTCATCCGGTGCATCGGCTTGTGGATGCCGGGCGTGTCGATGAAGACGACCTGCCCCTGCGGCGTGTTGCGCACGCCAAGGATGCGGTGGCGGGTCGTCTGCGGCTTGTCGGAGACGATCGCGACCTTCTGCCCGACGAAGTAGTTGAGCAGCGTCGACTTGCCGGCGTTCGGCCGGCCGACGAGCGACACGAAGCCCGACTTCACGCTTCGCCCTCCTCGACCGGCTGCGGCTGGCGGCGCACGCGCACCTTGTGGATGCGGCGCCCTTCGGCCTCGAGGATCTCGACCTCGAGCCCCTCGAACTCGAAGCGCTCACCGACGTTCGGCACGCGCCCGACGCGCGACAGCACGAAGCCGCCCACCGTCTCGAACGCCCCTTCCTCGATTTCGATGCCCAGTCGCTCCGCAAGCTCGCCGATGCCGACCTTGGCGCTGAACACGTAGGTATCGTCGGACTCGCGGACAATCGGCTCCACTTCGGCGTCGTACTCGTCGTGAATCTCGCCCACGAGCTCCTCCACGACGTCCTCGACGGTCACCAGGCCGGCCGTGCCGCCATACTCGTCGACGACGATCGCCAGCTGGAGGCGTCCCTGCTGGAACTCGCGCAGCAGGTCGATGACGCGCTTCGTCTCCGGGACGAACGCGGGCGGGCGCATCAGCTCGCTCACCTTCCGGGTGCCGTCGGGCTCGTCGGCCATCTGGATCAGATCCTTCACCACCACCAGCCCGACGATGTTGTCGAGATTGTCCTGATACACCGGCAGGCGCGAGTACTCCTGCTCGCTCACGAGCTGGCGCAGCTCGTCAATCGTCGCGTCGGCCGGAATCGCGACGATGTCCGGTCGCGGCGTCATGACCTCGCGCACGAGCGTTTCGCCGAAGCGCACGACGGCCCGGAGCAGACGGTTCTCGGCGCCGTCGTGGTCGTCGTCGCTGCCGGCGGCGTCGTTCCCTTCGGCCGGCGTGCGGCCGGCCTCCCCGTTGTGGTGCCGCCGCTCGGCCCGACGGAGCCAGCCCGCCATCAGCGCGAAGACCGGGCCGAACACGGCCGTCACCGCGGTGAAGGCCGGCAGCAGCAGCTCGAGATACCGCTCGGGAGAACGCCGGACGATCAGCACCGGCAGCAGCTGTCCAAGTCCCACCGACAACACGCCACCGATGGCCAGCGCGACGAGCGTCTCGGCAAACCCGACGCCCACCTCCTGCTTGAGCAGAACACCCAGAACTACCAGCAGCAGCCCGTGCAGCACGCGGGCCGGGATGAAGAACCGGACCGGATCGCGCAGGTAGGCCTGCAGCGCCTCGCTTTCCGACTCACGCTCGGCCTCGAGCCGCTCGGGCAGCCGCATGAGCAGCGAAAAGGCCGACTCGGCAAGCGCGAGCACGAGGAGCGCGCCGGCGGTCAGGACAATCAGGATGGGAATCATGACGGAACGGTCCGGCCGGCGCGGGCAATCAGGCCGGTGGGCAGACCGGCGCGTCGGCGGAGGCGCTCTTCCACCCGCCGCATCCGGCCGTCGTCCTGTTCGTGATCGTAGCCGAGCAGGTGCAGCAGGCCGTGCAGGGCCAGGATGCGCAGCTCGGTCCGCAGATCATGCCCGTGTTCGCGGGCCTGGCGGCGGGCGACGCCAAGCGCGATGGCAATGTCGCCCAGCGGTCGCGGCGGGGAGCCCTGGCGCCGCCGCGCCGCCGGGTCATCCGACGGGAACGACAGCACATCGGTTGCCCGATCGACGCCGCGGAACTCGCGATTGAACCGCCTCATGGTCGCATCGCCGACAAGGGCCAGGTCGACCGTGCCGGATGCCGACGCGGGAGCCGCGCCGGCCAGCCAGCGTCCAAGTCCCCTGGCGGCTGCCGGCAGCCGCCGTCCCGAGACCGAAACCTCGAGCGCGGGCCTGGCCCGCCTTCGACTGCTCATGCCGATCGAGACGGCGCCTCGAGCCGCTCGTACGCTTTCACGATCTGCTGCACGAGCGGATGCCGTACGACGTCGCGTTCGTCGAAGTGCACCGTGGCGATCTCTTCGATCGAGGCCACCACGCGCAGCGCCTCGACCAGGCCCGAGACGCGGCCGGGCGGCAGGTCGATCTGCGTCACGTCGCCGGTGACCACGGCCTTCGAGCCGTAGCCCAGCCGGGTGAGAAACATCTTCATCTGCTCCGACGTGGTGTTCTGCGCCTCGTCGAGAATGACGAACGCTTCGTTGAGCGTCCGCCCCCGCATGAAGGCCAGCGGCGCCACTTCGATGACCCCGCGCTCGAGCAGGCGCGCCACACGATCGGCGTCCAGCATGTCGTACAGCGCGTCGTAGAGCGGCCGCAGGTAGGGATTCACTTTCTCCTGCAGATCGCCCGGCAGAAAGCCGAGCTTCTCACCCGCTTCGACCGCCGGCCGCGCGAGGATGATCCGCGAGACCCGGCGGGCCAGCAGCGCGGCCACCGCCTGCGCCATCGCCAGATAGGTCTTCCCCGTGCCTGCCGGCCCTACGCCGAAGACCACGTCGTGGCGGTCGATCGCCTCGAGATACCGCCGCTGCATCGGCGTCTTGGGCGCCACCTGCTTCCGGCCGATGGTCCGTGCGGCCGATCTGAGGAAGTAGTCCTCGAGCGCCACCTCGGGGTCGGACGACACGAGCTGTGCGGCAAGCTTCACGTCGTCGCGGCTGAAGCGGTAGCCGGCGCGCAGCAGATCGCCCAGCTGTCCGAACACGTGTTCGGCACGCGAAACATCGTCCGGCTCGCCTTCGGCCACGACCACGTTGTGACCGCTGGTCCGGAGACGCACCTGAAGGGCAGTCTCGAGGGCGCGAAGATTGTCGTCGAGTGAACCGAAGAGAGTCTCGATGCCCTCGTCGGGCATCGCGATGCGGCGCATCGAAGAGGCTGGCATGCGTCTTCTGGACATTAGCACACCGGCGGGGCCGCGGCCAGATCCGGCGGCCGGGCTCAGGTGTGCCAGAGCCGTGCGGCGCCGCGCACGCCCGAGGCGGGACCGTGGCGTGCCGGGACGAGCCTGGTGTCGACGCGATCGGAGAACACCCACGGCATCCAGAGCTCGGGCACCCGCTCGTAGAGCGCCGCAATCGTCGACAGGCCACCGCCAACGACCACCACGTCGGGGTCGAGGACGTTGAGGATCGACGCCAGGCCGCGCGCCAGTCGCGACAGCCAGGCATCGAGCACGCGGCGCGCGTGGACGTCGCCGGCCCCGGCCCGCGCGACGACGACTTCGCCGGTGACCGTCTCGCCCGTCGCGCGTGCGAAGTCGGCCGCCAGGGCGGGACCCGAGAGCCACGTTTCGAGGCATCCCTGCCGGCCGCAGTAGCAGTCGGGGCCCGGCAGTTCGTCGGGCCCGGGCCACGGCAGCGGATTGTGCCCCCACTCCCCCGCGATCGCGTTGGCGCCGGTGAGCACCTGGCGACCGACGACGATCCCGCCGCCCGTCCCGGTGCCGAGGATGACGCCGAACACGACATCGGCCCCGGCCGCGGCGCCGTCGACGGCTTCGGAGATCGCGAGGCAGTTCGCGTCGTTGGCGCACCGGACGGGTCGTCCGAGACGACGCTCGAGGTCGATCTGGAAGGGGCGTCCGTTCAGCCAGGTCGAATTCGCGTTCTTCACGAGTCCCGTCGCCGGCGAGATCGCGCCCGGCATGCCGACGCCGATCGAGCACGTGGTGCCCACGGCCCGCTCCCCGGCCTCGACCAGCTCCGCGATGGTCTCGATCGTCGCCGCGTAGTCGTGGCGGGGTGTGGCCGTGCGCGACTCCCAGACGACCGCCCCGGCGGCATCGAGCACGGCCACCGCGATCTTCGTGCCGCCGACGTCCAGTCCGAGCTGCATCGCCTTCGGTGCGCGTCTCCCTAGCCCTTCGCGCCCTTCTCGCCCTTGTCGGCCTTCTCGCGGACCACGGTCCGGATGTGGAGCTCGCGCAGCTGGTGCTCACTGACCGGCGACGGCGCGCCCATCAGCAGGTCCTCGGCGTTCTGCGTCATCGGGAACGCGATGACCTCGCGGAGGTTGGGCTCGCGGGCCAACAGCATCACGATGCGGTCGATGCCGGGCGCCAGGCCGCCGTGCGGCGGCGCGCCGTAGCGGAACGCGCGGAGCATGCCGCCGAAACGCTGTTCGACCTCTGCCTCCGAATACCCGGCAATCGCGAAGGCGCGCAGCATCAGATCCGGCAGGTGGTTCCGGATGGCCCCGCTCGACAGCTCCACGCCGTTGCAGACGATGTCGTACTGGTACGCCTTGATCGAGAGCGGGTCCTGGGTCTCGAGCGCCTCGAGCCCGCCCTGCGGCATCGAGAAGGGATTGTGGCTGAAGATGATCTTCCCGGTCTCTTCGTCCAGCTCGTAGTAGGGGAAGTCGGTAATCCAGCAGAACCGGTAGGCGTCCTCTTCGATCAGCTCGAGTTCGCGGCCCAGGTGCATGCGCAGGCCATCGAGCGGCCGCGCAATGGCCTTGGCCGGGCCGGCCACGAAGAACAGCGAGTCGCCGCGGCTGATACCTGCGCACTCGAACAGCACGTGGCGCGTCTCCTCCGACAGGTACTTCACCAGCGGTCCCTTCGGAGCATCTGAATAGCTGATGTACGCCAGCCCGCCGAGGCCAAGCTGGCCTGCGAGCGCAACCGTCCTGTCGAAGAAGCTGCGCGACCGATCGGCCGCTCCGGGCGCGGGAATCGCCCGGACGACGCCGCCGTCGGCCACCACCCTGGCGAAGACGGCAAACGGCGAATCGACGAACAGGTCGGTCACGTCGACCGCCTTGATCGGGTTGCGCAGGTCGGGCTTGTCGGTCCCGTACATCACCATTGCATCCTCGTAGCGGATGCGCGGGAACGGCGGCTCGGTCACCTTCCAGTCGGAGAACTCTGCAAAGACGCCGGCCAAGACCGGTTCGATGGCCGCAAAGACGTCGTCCTGCGTGACGAACGACATCTCGACGTCGAGCTGGTAGAACTCGCCGGGCGACCGGTCCGCGCGCGCGTCCTCGTCGCGGAAGCACGGCGCGATCTGAAAGTACCTGTCGAAACCCGACACCATGAGCAGCTGCTTGAACTGCTGCGGCGCCTGCGGCAGCGCGTAGAACCGGCCCGGATGCAGCCGGCTCGGCACGAGGAAGTCGCGGGCGCCCTCCGGCGAGCTCGACGTGAGAATCGGCGTCTGGAACTCGAGGAAGCCCTGCTCCTGCATGCGCCGGCGGATGCTCGCGATGATGTTCGACCGCAGCACGATGTTCGCGTGCAGCTTCTCGCGGCGGAGATCGAGGAAGCGGTAGCGCAGCCGCAGCTCCTCGGGGATCTCGTGCGTACCGAAGACCGGAAACGGCAGCGGCTCGGCGGCCGACAGCACGTCGATCGACTCGACGGCCAGCTCGACCTGACCGGTGGGCAGCGACGGATTGACGTTCTCCGGATCGCGCGCCACGACGCGACCGGCGACCGAGATGACGCTCTCGCTGCGCAGCGCCTCGGCCACGGCAAACGCGGGCGACTCGGGTGTCACGACGCACTGCGTGATCCCGTAGTGGTCGCGCAGGTCGATGAACAGCAGATTGCCGTGATCCCGCTTGCGATGGACCCAGCCGGCGAGCCGGACGGATTGATCGATGTGCTCGGTACGCAGCACGCCGCAGGTGTGCGTTCGGTACGGGTTCACGCGTCTCTCCTTCTTCTCACGCTTGTCGCGATTCCGGGCGCGCCGGGCGCGCCGCATCTGTTCGCCATGCGCTACGGCGCAAGGACCGTTTCGACGGCCGTCGCCGCCTCGCCGACCGGCACGGTCTGCTGCGACCGCACCGCCAGGTCGCGCAGCGCCACTTCGCCCCGCGCCAGCTCGTCGGGCCCGATCAGGGCGAGAATGCGCGCCTGTCGACCCGCGGCGTACTTCAGTGGCCGATCAATCTTGCGGCTCGCCTCGGGATACACCTCGACCGTCCGGCCCGCCCGTCGCAGGTCGGCCGCCAGCGACAGCGCCGCGCCGCGGCAGCTGTCGTCGAGGAAGGCGACCATCACCTCGAACGGGCCGGTGACAACGTCGGCCGGGAACATGCCGCGCTCGGTCATCACCACGATGATCCGCTCGAGGCCGAGCGAGAAGCCGCAGGCGGGCACCTGACGGCCCAGGAACATGCCGATCAGGTCGTCGTACCGGCCGCCGCCGCCGAGACTGCCTGGCAGATCGGCCACGGCAATCTCCATGATGGCGCCCGTGTAGTACGAAAGCCCCCGCGCCAGACTCGGATCGATACGCACGTAGCGCGCCGCAGGCGTCACGGCGGCCAGCTCGACAATCGTCCGCAGCTCGTCGATGGCGGCCCGCCCGGTCTCGTGCGCCCCGACGAACGCGCTGAGCGCGTCGAGCAAGGGCCGCGGCTCGCCCCGGTGCCGCCCGACCTCGTCGAGGAACCGCAGACAGGCGGCCGCCGCGCTCTCGTCGATGCCGCGGGTGCGCAGCTCGGCGGCCACGCCGTCGACGCCGACCTTGTCGAGCTTGTCGAGCGCGACGAGTGCCTCGCCGTGCAGCGGCGCGGCAATGCCCGACGCGTCGAGCATCGCGGCCAGCGCGCGTCGGTGATTCAGGCGAATCGTGAAGTCGTCGAACCCCAGCGTCGTGAGCACGTCGGACACGGCTGCCAGCAGCTCGGCCTCAACGACCGGCGACGTCGAGCCGATCGCGTCGATGTCGCACTGATAGAACTCACGGAAGCGCCCGCGCGCCGGACGGTCGGCCCGCCAGACCGGCTGAATCTGGTAGCGCTTGAAGAACCTCGGCAGCCGCGCCTGGTACTGCGCCACGACGCGCGCAAGCGGCACGGTCAGGTCGTACCGCAGCGCGAGGTCGGCCTCCCCCGTCGCCTCGTGCTCACCCCGCTTCAGAATCTTGAAGATGAGCTTGTTGCCTTCCTCCCCGTACTTGCCGAGCAGCGTCCCGATGTTCTCGATTGCCGGCGTCTCGAGCGGCTCGAAGCCGTAGCGGCCGTAGACGTCGCGGACGACATCAATGACGTAGCGGCGACGCCGGAGCTCGTCCGGCAGGAAGTCGCGCGTGCCGCGGGCAGGCTGGGTGGGCGTCATACGGACAATCAGTCGGTGGCAGGCGGATCGGGCCGCGGCCTCAGCCGCGCATCATGTAGTCGAGCCGGTACTGCACGTAGTTGCGGGAGTAATCCAGGATCGACGCCACCTCGGCGTCGGTAAGCGGCCGCCGGACCCTGCCGGGCGTGCCCATGACCATCGACCGCGGCGGAATGACGGTCCCTTCGGTGACGAGCGTGCCGGCCGCCACAATCGAGTCGTCGCCGATGACGGCGCCGTTGAGCAGGATGGCGCCCATCCCGATCAGCACCCGGCGACCGATCGTGCAGCCATGGACGATCGCCCCATGCCCGATCGTCACGTCGTCGCCAATCGTCGTCGGATGAGTGTCGTGCATGACGTGCACGACCGTGCCGTCCTGAATGTTGGTCCGATCCCCGATGCGGATGACGTTCACGTCGCCGCGGATGACGACGTTCATCCAGACGCTGCTCTCGGCGCCGATCGTCACGTCGCCGATGACCTGAGCGCTGTCGTCGATGTAGGCGGAAGGATCGACCACCGGCAGGCGGCCACGGTACGGGCGGAGCATCCGCCGCATTATATCGACTCTCTGCGGCCTTCCGCCGCGACCGGCGCCCGTCTGTCGGGAGAGCCCCGCCCGCACACGCGCGGTGCCAGGCCCATCATGGCGCCCGCGGCTGCGCCCGAGGTCTTCGAACCTCGCACGTGCTGACCGGCTGCCGGCCTCCGCTCCGCCACCCGGGCAGCCTTGGGACGCCGCTTTGCGCGGGCCCGGTCGTGCGAACCATCACACGAGGCCCTGGCACCTGCGTGGGGTTCTGCCGGTGACCACGCCGTGCCGGTCGCAGACGCCGGACGGCGTCTGGTGGATACTGGTCGCGTGCCCGTCCTCGATACCTTCGGTCGTCCGCTGCGGACGCTGCGCATCTCGGTGACCGACCGCTGCAACCTGCGCTGCCACTACTGCATGCCGCGCGAGGAGTACACGTGGCTGCCGCGCGAAGACCTGCTGTCGTTCGAAGAAATCGTCACGCTGGCTGATCTGACGGCTTCGCTCGGTGTCGATCGCGTCCGCCTCACCGGGGGCGAGCCCCTGCTGCGCCGCGACCTGCCGCGTCTCGTCTCGCTGCTGGCACATCGTCCCTGGATCGCCGATCTGGCGCTGACGACGAACGGCGTGCAGCTGGCCGGTGCGGCGGGCGAGCTGCGCGCGGCCGGCCTCGGGCGCATCACGGTCAGCCTCGACACCCTGCGCCCCGACCGGTTCAGGCGTCTGGCCCGCATCGATGCGCTGCAGCAGGTGCTCGACGGCATCGAGGCTGCCCGGCGCGCGGGCTTCACGGGCCTGAAGCTCGATACGGTCATCAGTCGCGGCGACAACGACGACGAGCTCGTCGATCTGCTCGAGTACGCCAGGGACGTCGGCGCCGAGCTGCGATTCATCGAGTACATGGACGTGGGCGGCGCCGTGGCGTGGCGACCCGACGCGGTCGTCTCGCGCGACGAGATGCTCGCGCGGCTCGCCGATCACTACGGCCCCATCGAACCTGTTCCGGCTGCTGGTTCCTCGGCGCCGGCCGAACGCTTCCGGCTGCCCGACGGCCAGACGTTCGGCATCGTGGCGTCGACGACGCGCCCGTTCTGCGCAGCATGCGATCGGGCGAGGCTGACGGCTGACGGGGTGCTGCTGTTGTGCCTGTACGCGCAGCACGGAACCGACCTGCGACGCCCGCTGCGTGCCGGCGCCTCGCACGACACGCTGCGTCGCCTGATTGAAGCCGTCTGGCAGGGACGCGCGGACCGCGGTGCGGAAGAGCGGCTGCGCCTGCGCGACCGGGGCGTCTACATCCCGGTCGCCGCCCTGAAGAAGGACGCGCACCTCGAAATGCACACGCGCGGCGGCTGACCGCCGCGACCACGGGAGCGGGAAGAGCATCCGGCTCCTGACCCGATCAGGGAGAGGCTCTTACACGGCGTCCCTCAACCCGGTCGGCCGACCGTGCAACTGAACGGGCCAACCAACTGGCACGATCCGTGAAAGATCGTGCCAATATGCGCCTCCCTCCCGTCCTCGACGACCTGCTCGCGCGGCCCGTGGTCCGACGCTGGCGAGAGCGGGCCGGACGGTCTGTCGTGCGTATCCGGCGGCAGCTCGAACCGCTCACCCGCCGCATCCAGCGTAAACATGTCGTGCTGGCAGGCGGGATCGTGGCCCTCGCCGCGGCCGTCGTCGCGGCCGACGTCGTCATCGGCTCGCCTGGCGCCGGCGAGATCCGGACGATCGGCAACCTGCCGGTCGCGACCGTCGTCCTCGACAAGGACGACGCCCCGGCGTTCACGATTTTCGCGGAACGGCGCTTCGAGGTCCCGCTCGATCGCATCTCACCGCACATGATCGATGCGGTCATCGCGATCGAGGATCAGCGGTTCTACCGGCACCGCGGGCTCGACCTCTGGCGCATAGCCGGATCGCTCTGGGCGAACATCTGGAGCGGACGCATCGAACAGGGCGGCTCGACGATCACGCAGCAGCTGGCCAAGCTGAGCTTCCTGACGCCCGACAAGACGCTGCGGCGCAAGCTCAAGGAGGCCTACCTCGCCATCCGCCTCGAGCAGATCTACTCGAAGGAAGAGATTCTCGAGATCTACCTGAACAAGGTGTATTTCGGCGACGGGCTGCACGGCGTCGAAGCCGCCGCCCGCGGGTACTTCGGAAAGTCGGCCGCCGATCTGACGGTGCCCGAAGCCGCGCTGCTCGCCGGGCTGATTCAGCGTCCCTCGGCGTACGCGCCGAATCGATATCCCGAACGCGCGCTCGCGCGTCGGGCCATCGTGCTCGACCAGATGGCAGCGGCCGGCACCATCGATCGTGAGACGGCGCGCGCGCTGGCCGACAGCCCGCTCCAGTTGACCGACGGCTTTGAACACGAGCAGACGGGCGCCTACTTCAGGCAGGCCGTCACACGCGAGCTCGTGGAACGCTTCGGCTGGGAGCGTGTCTCGAGTGGCGGCCTGCGCGTCTACACCACGTACGATCCGGTCGCGCAGGCAGCCGCTGAAAAGGCGCTGACCCAGGGGCTCGATGCCATCGAGCAGCGGCGGACGTTCCGGCATCCGAAGCGGGGCGAAGTGCCGGCGACGCCGGAGCCCGGCGCCGAGTCGCCCGACTACCTGCAGGGAGCGCTCGTCGCCATCGATCCGGCCAGCGGCGGCGTGCGTGCACTGGTCGGCGGCCGGAGCTTCGACGAAAGCCAGTTCGATCGCGTGACGCAGGCGCGACGGCAGTCGGGTTCGGCGTTCAAGCCGTTCGTCTATGCCGCGGCCCTCGAGCAGGGATATTCGCCCGCCACGCTCGTTGCCGGTCTGCACACGCCGATTCCGACGCCGCAGGGGCCGTGGCTGCCCGACGAAGGGCACGAGCTGACCACCGACGCCATGACGCTCCGGACGGCCCTCCGGACGTCGAGCAACCGGGCCGCAGCGCACCTGCTGCAGACGGTCGGCGTCGGCGAAGCGGTCAACTACGCGCGGCGCGTCGGGCTCGACGCGCCGCCGGTGCCGTCGCTCGTGCTCGGCACGGGTGAGGTCACGCTCCTGTCGCTGACGACCGCGTACGCGGTGTTCGCGAGCGGCGGCGTCCTGCGCGAGCCGTTCCTCATCCGTCGCATCGAGGACGCCAGCGGCGAGGTGCTGTTCGAACACCGGTCCGAACCGTCCCGTGTGCTGAGCGAAGCCACGGCATTCCAGATCACGAGCATGCTCGCCGACGTGGTCGACCGCGGAACGGGCTGGCAGGCCCGCCAGGTCGGCTTCCGGCAGCCGGCCGCGGGCAAGACCGGGACGACGAACGACTATCGCGATGCGTGGTTCGTCGGCTACACGCCCGATCTCGTCGCCGGCGTCTGGATCGGCTTCGACCGGCCGCGGACGATCGTTGCCGGTGGCTATGCGAGCGAGCTGGCGGTCCCTCTGTGGGGCGCGTTCATGCGCGATGCAACCGCGGGCCGGCCGGCCCGCCGGTTCGAGCGCCCGTCGGATGTGGTCGCGGTCGAGATTTGTGCCGACTCCGGGCTGCTGCCTGGCGAGGCGTGCCGGCGCGTGCGTCGCGTCAACAGCAACGGCGAATCGCAGGAGGTCTCGAGCGTGGTCGTCGAATACTTCCGCGCCGGGACGGTCCCTGTCGAGAAATGCCCCCTGCACGACACGACCTGGTTCGGCCGTGTCGTGACCGCGCGTGTGGACCCGGCCGACTTCCCTGCCGCCACGACCATCGGCGCCCTCAGCGCACCGCCCGCGCGAACGTCCGGCGACGCGGCGGCCGATACCGACCAGCCGTCGATCGACGAAGACACCGACAAGCGCCTGCAGCGGCGCCGCGGCTTCTGGGGACGGATCTTCGGCGTCTTCCGCGGCGACGACGACGGTGACCGTGACGACGACCGGCGGCGTGACGACGACCGTGGCGCACGCGAGTCGGCCGGCGCCGACGATGACGCCGGGGACAACTGAGGAGGCGCCGAACCGGGACCGGCGCGTCGGGTATTCTTGAAGGTCGAGCCTTCGGTTCCCGTCGTGTCATCCACCCAGCCCCGCACTGCCTTCTCCATCCTGGCCGCCCTGGCCGGTGGTCACCTGATCAACGACCTCCTGCAGTCGCTGCTGCCGGCGATCTACCCGATCCTCCGCGAGGACTTCCGGCTCGACTTCTGGCAGATCGGGTTCATCACCTTCGCGAACCAGATGACCGCGTCGATCCTGCAGCCCTTCGTCGGGTCGTACTTCGACCGCCGGCCGCAGGCCGCCTCGCTCGCCGTCGGCATGTCGATCACGCTGGTCGGTCTGCTGCTGCTGGCCTGGACCCCGTGGTACTGGTCGCTCGTCGCGGCGGCTGCGCTCGTCGGCGTCGGCTCGTCGGTCTTTCATCCGGAAGCGTCGCGCATCGCGCGGCTGGCCTCGGGCGGCCGGCACGGCCTGGCGCAGTCGCTGTTCCAGACCGGGGGCAACGGCGGTTCGGCGCTCGGCCCGCTGCTGGCCACGTTCGTCGTCCTGCCTTACGGGCGCGGAAGCGTCGCCTGGTTCGCCGCGGTGGCACTCGCCGGCATCCTGCTGCTCTGGCGCGTCGGTCGCTGGTATGGCCGCACGGCGCGGCCGTCTGTCCGTACGCCCGCGGGCCAGACGGTGCGCTCGCGCTTCAACCTGACGCGCGGCCGGCTCTATGCTGCGCTCGCGATCCTCGTCACGCTCGTCATCTCGAAGGCGGTGTATCTGGCGAGCATGACGAACTTCTACATGTTCTTCCTGATGGACCGGTTCGACCTGTCCGTCCGGAGCGCACAGCTGCACCTGTTCGCGTTTCTGGCGGCAGTGGCCGTCGGCACGTTTGCCGGCGGTCCGGTCGGCGACCGTGTGGGCCGCCGCGTGGTCATCTGGATTTCGATCCTCGGCGTGCTGCCGTTCACGCTCGCCCTGCCCTTCGCGAACCTGTTCTGGACGGGCATCCTCACGGTCCTGATCGGTCTGATCCTGTCGTCGGCCTTCTCGGCCATCCTCGTTTACGCGCAGGAACTGGTCCCGGGGAGGGTCGGGCTGGTGGCGGGCGTCTTCTTCGGCTTCTCGTTCGGGATCGGCGGGCTGGCCGCGGCCGGGCTGGGCTGGCTGGCCGACGTGACGAGCCTGCAGACGGTCTATCGCGTCTGCGCGGTGCTGCCGGCGCTCGGCCTGCTGACGGCCTGGCTGCCGGCCGATCCGCCCCGACCGATCGTCGGCATCCAGGTCGCCGAGTCGCGGCCGAGGTAGGCGGGGAGCGCGGCGCCGGCCTTCAGAGGCCGACGGCGCCGGTCCGGATGTTGTAGCTCTGCTCGATCGGCAGCACGAACACGCGCCCGTCGCCGATCTCGCCGGTACGGGCGGCACTGATGACCGCCGACACCACATCATCGACCAGGTCGTCCTCGACGACGATTTCCACCTCGACCTTCGGCAGCAGGGTCACGGTGTACTCCTTGCCGCGATAGACCGCGGTGTGTCCCTTCTGGCGGCCATGGCCGCGGACTTCGGTCACGGTCATGCCGGGGATGTTCATGCGATCGAGCGCCTCGCGGACGTCATCGACCTTGTTCGGCCGCACGATGGCCTTGATCAGTTTCACGGCGTCCTCCTGCGGGCGGGCCGGCCGGGCGCCGGCTCCGGTGCCCCAACTTTTATCACGCCTGTCCGGGAGGGAAAGACCGTGGCGCGTCACCTCCAGGGTGCCGCGCCACGGTCCGTTGTTGATGGCCCGACCGGTGTCAGGCTTCGCGCACGCTCTGGAAGTGCGGATAGGCCATCATGCCGTGCTCGCCGGCATCGAGCCCTTCGGCTTCTTCCTGTTCGCTCACCCGGACCCCCACCGTGAACTTCAGCAGGCCGAAGACGATGAGCGAGAAGAGGAACGCGGTGACGCCGACCGCCACCACGCCGGTCAGCTGGCCGATGATGGTGTAGCCACCACCGGTCGTGTCGAACAGCGCGACGGCCAGGATGCCCCACACGCCGCAGACACCGTGGACCGAGATCGCGCCGACCGGGTCATCGATTTTCAGCGCGTCGAGCCCCACGACCGAGAAGTAGACGATGATGCCCGCGATGAAGCCGATGATGATGGCCCCGTAGGGCGAGATGATGTCGGCGCACGAGGTCACGCCGACCAGTCCGCCGAGAATCCCGTTGAGAGCCATCGACAGGTCGGGCTTCTTCACGACCGTCCACGAGGTGAGCGCCGCACCGAGACCGCCCGCCGCCGCGCCGAGCGCCGTCGTCACGATGACCAGGCCGAGCGGGCCGGGGTTGGCCGACAGCACCGAGCCGCCGTTGAAGCCGAACCAGCCGAACCACAGCAGGAAGACGCCGATCGTAGCCAGCGGCATGCTGTGACCTTGAATCGGCTGCCCGCCGGGACCGTACTTGCCCTTGCGCGGCCCGAGCAGCAGCACGCACGCGAGCGCCGCGAAGCCGCCGAAGCCGTGGACGACGGCCGAGCCGGCGAAGTCCTTGAAGCCGTTGCCATCGTTCAGGCCGGTCAGCCAGCCGCCACCCCAGTGCCACGAGCCGACCCACGGGTAGGCGAACATCACGAGCAGCGTCGCGAACACCATGAACGGCAGCAGCTTCACGCGCTCGGCCACGGCGCCCGAGACGATCGTGGCGGCCGTCGCGGCGAACATGGCCTGGAAGATGAAGTCGCCGTAGCCGGTCATCGCCAGGTCGAGGCCGCCGTAACCGAACGTGGCCCCGCCGTCGGCGTTCAGATCACCGATGGGTGAACCGAACGCGAAGAACCCGTTGAACTCGCCCGGATAGTGGGCGTTGAATCCCCAGATGGCATAGGTGAGCAGGCCGATGCACGGAATGAGGGTGTTCTTGAAGAGGATGTTCACCGTGTTCTTCGACTGCGTCAGCCCGGATTCGACCATCGCGAAGCCGAGGTGCATGATGAAGACGAACGTGGTCGCGATGACCGTCCAGACCATGCTGAGCGCGAAGAAGTCGAACGCGTAGGCATACGGCCCCTGCTCGGCGAGCATCGCCTCGTAGGCCTCGCGGTATTCGTCGTCGGCCGCCGCGTCCTCGGCTGCGGCCGGTGCCGGGGCCGGCATCGGTGCGGCCTCGACCTGCGGAGCCGCCTCGACCGCCGCGGCTTCGGCCGGTGCGGCCTCCTGCGCCGCGGCCGCGCCCGGCAGGGCGAACAGCAGCGTCGCAACGACGAGCAGACTCCGGATCGTCCAGATCGTTCGTGATGTACCCATAGTGTTGTGCTCCTGGAGAATGAGGGGCAGGCCGGCGGGACTAGACATCGCGCTCCCCCGTCCGGATGTTGTAGCTGTGCTCGACGGGCGTCACGAAGACGCGGCCGTCGCCGATTTCACCGGTGCGCGCCGCTCCGATCATCGCGGCAATCACGTCGTCGGCGAGCTCGTCGGGCACGACGACCTCGATCTCGACCTTGGGCAGCAGCGTCACGTTGTACTCCTTGCCGCGGTAGACCGCCGTGTGTCCCTTCTGGCGGCCGTGGCCGCGCACCTCGGTCACCGTCATGCCGGGGATGTTGAGTTTCTCGAGTGCTTCGCGTACGTCGTCCACCTTGTTGGGGCGGACGATGCTCTTGATGAGCTTCATCAGTAGTCCTCCAGAGTGAGTTCGAGCTGCTGTCTGAGTGCGTGCTGATCCTGTTCGTCGAGCTTGGCGCCGTTGCGCGTCACGTGCAGCACGTCGATCGCCTTGCGCCCTTCAGTGGAAATGAGCACCAGGTCGACGTCGCAGCCCATGTCGGAGATCACGCGGCTGATGCGGTAGAGCAGCCCCGGCGCGTCGGCCGTGATGATCTCGAGCGCGGTGTGACGCGCCGAGTGGCTGTTGTCGAAGCTGATGTGCGTCTCGATGTCGGTGCGGCGCCGGTGCAGCGGGCTGCGCTCCCGCCCGCGCAGCAGCGTGCGGACGTCGGTGGCACCGGCCACGACGTTGCGCAGCACGCGCGCGATCTCCTCGCGCGCGCCCGCGTTCTGCCGCAGGAAGCCTTCCTCGTCGGTGAACTCGAAGACGTCGAGCACGAGGTGATCGGGCGTCGTCATCGCCTGTCCGCGATGGATGTTCATGCCGAACGTGGCCAGGACCCCGGCGATGTTCGAGAAGAGGTACGGCTTGTCGAGCGCCGCCACGGTGAGCACCCAGATCGCGTCGCGGCGCTCGAGCGACAGGTGCACCTCGTCGGGGTGCAGCCCGCGGGCCAGCCGCACGTGGCGGTAGATATCCGGCAGGCTGAAGACGCGGAGGTACCGCCGCGGCAGGCCGTCGAGAAACCGCGCCAGCTCCTCCTCGGTAATGTCGTCGGGACACTCGGCGAACACCCGCGTCCGATCGGCCTCCTCACGCGAGATCAGCTCGTCGGCGTAGCCCAGCGTGAGGTGGTTGTAGGTGTCGACGTAGAGCCGCCAGAGCAGGTCTTCCTTGTATGGTGTCAGCGTGCCCGGCGCGACCGCGTCGATGTCGACCACGGTCATCAGGCAGAGCATCTTGAGCAGCTCTTCACTGCCGACGAGGCTCGCGAACGACGCGACGACGTCGGGATCGCCCACGTCGAGGCGGAAGACGACGCGCGACATCGACAGGTGCTCGCGGATGAGGAACTCGACCGTCGCGCGATCGGCCGGTTCGAGCTGCAGGCGCTCGAGCATCGGCCGCGCCAGGCGCGCGCTCTCGGTGGCGTGATCGTCGTCGCGCCACTTGCCCACGTCGTGATAGAGCAGCGCCAGCACGAGCAGCTCGGGCGCAGGCAGCTCGTTGAGCAGCGACGCGAACCGGGCGCGACCCGCGCTCACGGGATGGCGCAGCGACTCGAGCGATCGGATCGCGAGCAGCGTGTGCTCGTCGACGGTGTACTTGTGGTAGAAGTCGCGGATGACGCGGCTGCGGATCTTCTCGAATTCGGGGAAGAGCGCCGTGAGCAGCCCGCACTCGAGCATGTCGCCCAGCCTGGCCGACAGTCCCGGCCGCGGGTCGAGCATCGCGCGCAGGCGCAGCCGGGCATCCTCGGTCGCCACGAAATACTCCGCGGGGTACCGGCCCACGTTCTCCTGAATGCACACGAGCACGTCGTCGGAGACCGGGTAGCCGTTGGCGATGGCCACCTCGAACGCCTCGAGCCACGCCATCGGCTGCGTGGCCGCGAGCACCGGATCGGCGAAGCGGACGCCGTCGGCACCGACCTCGACGTGTGCGCTGATCCGTCCGGGATCGGCAACCGGCGCCGGCGGCCGCACCACCGCGCGCGTCCACGCCAGGGCGCGGACGACACGCCGCGCGTGACGGAAGTACTGGCCCATCAGCGCCTCGACGCGGAGCCGCGGCGTGGCACCCGGCATGTCGAGCACGGTCGCGACCGTTTCCTGCAGCTCGTGCGTCAGCACGTTCGCATCGCGTCCGGTCGTCGCGTGCAGCACGGCGCGCATGCGCAGCAGCAGCTCTTCGGCCTGATCGAGACGCTCACCCTCGGGCGTCACGCGGCCGGCGAACGCCTCGCGCGCTGCCGTGCGCAGCAGGCGGATGGCGGCCAGGTCGCGCAGCCCCCCGGGCGCACGCTTCAGATCGGGCTCGAGCTGGTAGACCGTGTCGTTGAACGAGGCGTACCGCTCTTCGACGAGCGGCAGCAGCGTCGCCACGATGCGCGCTCCACGCGCGCCGTCGGGCCGACGCCGCGCGCAGATTTCGTCGAACAGGGCCACGTCGCCGGTGAGCAGCCGCAGGTCGCAGAGCGCCAGTTCGAATTCAGGGTTGTTCTCGTCTTCGACGTCGAGATCGCCGAGCTCGCGCACGTGGTGACCGACCGAGAGCCTGAGATCCCACAGCGGCTGCAGCACGCCCGAGAGGAACCGTTCTTCGGCCGGCCCGATCGGTCCGCCGAAGACGATCAGCAGATCGATATCGGAGTGCAGGCAGAGCGTCCGCCGGCCGTAACCGCCGACCGCCGCGACCACCCAGGGCGCCAGCGGCCCGGCCACGGCCGCCGCGTGGGACGCCAGACGCCGCAGCAGGTCATCGACGGCCGCCGCGTAGCGCCGCTGCGCCTCGCGCCCGCCGCGGCCGGCGAGCGCCTCGATGCGCAGCGTCTCCCGCGCCGCCGCGAAGCGTGCGCTCCACTCCGGCGCCAGCGACCGCGTCGCGTCGGCGGCCGCTGCAGGGAGCGTCGAATCGGAACTGATGCGGGAATCGGACACGTCGTGCTCCTGGGTCGTTCGGTCGCGATCCACCCGCCCCGGGCGGATGGATCGCGCAGGTGATGGTTCAGTAGCTGTAGCTGAAGCCTACGTACGGGACCGGCTTCACCTCGCCATCGTCCCACCGGATCGACTCGCCGAGGAACAGCAGATCGAGGCCGCCATGCACTTCCCAGCCGCTGCCCAGATCCACGCCGAGGCCAACGCCCGCCTTGAAGAAACCGAACGTGTCGCCGTAGAAGTCGTCGAGGCTCAGGCCGATGCCGATCGGAATCGACAGGCTCAGGGGCCCGCCGGTGGGAATGGCCGGTTCAATGCCCGCTTCGAAGTAGGTCCCGGCGTCGTCGGAGAAGAACCCGACCAGGGCCGAGGGCGACAGCGGCAGCGCGCTGTCGCTGTCGTCGAAGCTCACCGACAGCGCGACCTCGTGCACCGTCGAGAAGCTGTCGTTCGGGCTGGTATAGGCCGTGTAGGTGACGGCCGGCGCCCAGCGGCCGGCCGAGAAGCCGAGCGACGCGTAGTAGTCGGCCTCGTAGAAGGTGCCGGTCGCCTCACCCGAGTGCAGGCTCGTCCAGACGCCGACGTTGAGGCTCACGGCATCGCTGAACGCAATGCCCAGGTCGACGAACGGCTGCGCGACGAAGCCTTCACGATCGAGCCCGTTGAAGTTCTGAATCATGCCGCGCCAGTAGTAGTCCGAAGGAACGTCGAGGCCGGCCGAGATCGTGAACGGCTTGCTTTCCGATTCGGTCGGCGCCTGCGCGGGCGCCGCCGACATGAACGACACGTCCGCCGGCAGCCGGCCGACGACGGATCCCGCAGCGGGCTCGTCGGCACGGGCCGACGCAGCGACGACTGCGGTGAGGACGAGTCCGAGTGCAATCTCCCTCATAGGTTTCCCTGTCTCCTTCTGCGGGACCCACCGAGCGGGGTGCCGCGACATCTCCCTGTTGAGCAAGACGGACGCCAGCAGCGGAAACCGCGCGCGATCGCGAAAAAGTGCAGGAAAAACGGGCCTTCAGGCCGTACAGCGGCCCTCAGGCGCGCTCCGCGAAAAACAGACAGATTTGTCTGGTCTTGATTCGGGCTCCACAAGCTTGTGGAGCGACAGAGGGGCAAAGTGCCGCACCCGCCGGCCCGCAGCCCTCCCCTTTCCGGGGCGCTTCGGGCCGCGACGGGCAATTGCAAACAACTTTGTCGGTTTCAGAGGCGCGCTCCACAGGATTGTGGAGGCGATGTGGACGAAACGGACGGATCAGCCGCGGAAGCGTTCCCGATCGATGCCAAGCTTCCGGATCTTGTAGCTGATGATGCGCTCGGTCGAGTGCAGCAGCCGCGCGGCCCTGGAGACGTTGCCGCGCGCGGTCTTCAGCGCGTCCTGGATCAGGCTCTTCTCGTAGGCCGCCACCGCGTCGGCCAGCGAGATATCGGCCACCGTCCCCGACGCCTCGGCCGTCTGCAGCGTCGGCGGCAGGTGGTGCGGATGGATCACGTTGCCGTCGTCGCACACCAGTACCGCGCGTTCGATGACGTTCTCGAGCTCGCGGACGTTGCCCGGCCAGTGGTAGCTCATCAGCATGTCGATGGCCGGCGTCGAGACGCGCTTCACCTGCCGCCCGTGCTCGAGCGAGTACTTCTCGAGGAAGTGATCGACGAGCAGCAGGATGTCGGGCTTGCGCTCGCGCAGGGGCGGGACGTAGATGGTGAAGACGTTCAGGCGGTAGAACAGATCCTCGCGGAAGGTGCCGGCGGCAATCGCCTTCTCGAGGTCCGCGTTGGTCGCCACGATCAGGCGGACGTTGGTCTTGATCGTCTCGGTGCCGCCGAGCCGCTCGAACTCGCGCTCCTGCAGCACGCGGAGCAGCTTGACCTGCGTCGACAGATTGATTTCGCCGATCTCGTCGAGGAAGAGCGTGCCGCCCTCGGCCAGCTCGAAGCGCCCCTTCTTGCGCGCCTGGGCGCCGGTGAACGCGCCCTTCTCGTAGCCGAACAGTTCCGACTCGATCAGCGAGTCGGGCAGCGCCGCGCAGCTGACGCGGATGAACGGCTTGCGTGCCCGGGGCGAGCTGTAGTGGATGGCGTGCGCGATGAGCTCCTTGCCGGTGCCCGATTCGCCGCGGATCAGCACCGTCGTGTTCGTGCCGGCAACCCGGGCAATCTGTTCGTACACCTGCCGCATCGGACCGCTCGTGCCGACGATGCGCGAGAAGTCGTAGCGCTCGCGCAGTTCCTCGCGCAGGTGCGCGTTTTCGTCGATCAGCCGCTGCCGCTCCGCGTCGACGAGCCGTTCGACCCGCACCGCCTGCCCGACCATGAGCGCCACGAGGCGGAGCAGCCGCACGAGGTGGTCGTAGTCGCGGTTGCGCCGGAACGGCAGCTCGACGGCCAGCGCGCCGACCGGCTTGCGGTTGATGGGGATCGGCACGCAGACGAAGCTGACCTCGCGACGATCGAACTCACTGCGCGGCAGCCGCTCGCGGAACATCGGCTCGCGGCTGACCTGCGGCACGATGACGGGCTTGTTGCTCTCGACGACGCGCGCCGTCACACCGTCGACCAGGCCGTAGCGCGCGCCGGCGCGATCGACCGCCACGCCGTGCGTAGCCTCGACCTGCAGCCGGCCCGTCGCGGTGTTGATCAGGGCGATGGCCCCGCGGACGAGCTGGTGCTGGCGACCGAGGATCTCGAGCACGCGGACGAGCGCCGATCGCAGCGTGAGCATGCCCGAGACGGCCTGCGCCACCTCGGTCAGCGCGGCAATCTGCCGGATATCTCCCGTGCCGTCGACGGCCGCTGATTCGAGCAGATCCGACTCGCGCATCCCTCCGGTCCGTGCCCTCCCGTCCTAGCGCTGCAGCGGCGCCGGCAGGTCCGAGCGCCCCATCAGCCAGGCATCGACGCCGCGCGCCGCGCTGCGCCCTTCGGCAATCGCCCAGACGATCAGCGACTGGCCGCGCTGCATGTCGCCGGCGGTAAAGACACCGGGCACGCTCGTCATCCAGTTCTCGTCGGCCCACACCGTACCGCGGTCGGTGAGCCGCACGCCCAGCTGCTCGAGCAGCCCGTTCCGCTCGGGACCGACGAAGCCCATCGCGAGCAGCACCAGGTCGACATCGTAGACCGTCTCGGTGCCCGGGATCGGCTCGAACGACAGGCGCCCGTCCTGCACGCGGCGCTCCACCTGCACCGCGTGCAGCTGCGTCACGTGGCCATCGGCGTTTCCGGTGAAGCACTGTGTCGAAATCGAGAACACGCGCTCGCCGCCCTCTTCGTGGGCCGACGATACGCGGAAGATGTGCGGCCACTCGGGCCACGGGTTGCCGGGTGCCCGCTCGAGCGGCGGCCGCGGCATCAGCTCGAACTGGTGAATCGACTTCGCCCCCTGCCGGATCGCGGTCCCCAGGCAGTCCGCTCCCGTATCGCCGCCGCCGATGATGACGACGCGCTTGCCTGCGGCCGAGATGAAGCGGTCGTCCGGGATGTCGTCGCCTTCGTTGCGGCGGTTCTGGAGCGTCAGGTACTCCATCGCGAAGTGGATGCCCTTCAGCTCACGGCCGGGCACCTTCAGATCGCGCGGCACACCCGCGCCGCCCGTCAGCACGATGGCGTCGAACTCGGCGCGCAGCTGCTCGACCGGCAGCGTCTCGCCGACGTTCACCCGCGTCCGGAAGACGACCCCCTCGGCCTCGAGCTGGGCGAGCCGCCGATCGAGGAACCGCTTCTCCATCTTGAACTCGGGAATGCCGTAGCGCAGCAGGCCTCCGATACGGTCGTCGCGCTCGAACACGGTCACGCGGTGCCCGGCGCGGTTGAGCTGCTGCGCCGCCGCCAGGCCTGCCGGCCCCGATCCGACGACCGCCACGCGCTTGCCGGTCCGGCGCAGCGGCAGCTGCGGCTGGACCCAGCCCTCGTCGAAGGCGCGATCGATGATGGCGAGCTCGATCCCCTTGATGGTCACCGGATCAGCGTTGATGCCGAGCACGCACGCCGCCTCGCACGGCGCCGGGCAGAGCCGCCCGGTGAAGTCCGGGAAGTTGTTCGTCGCGTGCAGCCGCTCGATGGCCGTCTTCCACTGGTTGCGGTAGACGAGGTCGTTCCAGTCGGGGATCAGGTTGCCGAGCGGGCAGCCCTGGTGACAGAACGGGATGCTGCAGTCCATGCAGCGCGCGCCCTGCTCCCGCGACGTCGCCTCCTCGATCGGCAGGTAGACCTCGCGCCAGTCGCGCACCCGCTCCTCGACGGGCCGCGCCTTCGGCTTCGCGCGACCGATTTCCAGAAATCCCGTGATCTTACCCATGTGCTACCCCGACCAGCTCCTCGAACTCCGGCTCGCGATCCTCCGCACGCGCCCGCGCCTCGGCCTCGAGCACGCGCTTGTAGTCGCGCGGCATCACCTTGACGAACCGCGCCGCGGCAGCCGGCCAGTCGTCGAGCACCTGCTTCGCCCACGTGCTGCCGGTAAACCGCACGTGCCGCGCGATCAGGTCGTGCACGAACGCCAGTTCCTCATCCTCGACGAGATCTTCGAGATCGACCAGGCCGCGGTTGCAGCGCGTCGCGAACCTGCCGTCGACATCGAGCACGTAGGCGATGCCGCCGCTCATGCCCGCCGCGAAGTTGCGTCCCGTCCGGCCGAGCACGACGACGCGTCCGCCCGTCATGTACTCGCAGCCGTGATCGCCGATGCCCTCGACCACCGCCACGGCGCCGCTGTTGCGGACCGCGAACCGCTCACCCGCCAGACCGCGGACATAGGCTTCGCCGCCCGTCGCGCCGTAGAGCGCCACGTTGCCGATGATGACGTTCTGCTCCGGCACGAACCGCGCGCCCGCCGGCGGATAGGCGATCAGGATGCCGCCCGACAGCCCCTTGCCGAAGTAGTCGTTCGCATCACCCGCCAGCTCGAGCGTGATGCCGCGCGGGACGAACGCGCCGAAGCTCTGGCCCGCCGACCCGTCGAACTGCAGGTGAATCGTGTGATCCGGCAGGCCGGCGCCGCCGTACCGGCGCGTCACCTCCGACCCGAGCATCGTACCGACCGTCCGGTTGACGTTCCGGATCGGCAGCCGCAGCGACACCCGCTCGCCGCGCTCGAGTGCCGGCGCGCACTCGCGGATCAGCCGCCGATCGAGCGCCTGCTCGAGCCCGTGGTTCTGCACCGTGACGCGCCGGCGCGGCACCGACGGATCGACCGGCGGCGGCTGGAGGATCGGCGACAGGTCGAGCCCCTTCGCCTTCCAGTGACTTACCGCGCGGCGGACGTCGAGCCGGTCGACCCGGCCAATCATCTCGTCCATGGTCCGGAAGCCGAGCTCCGCCATCAGCTGGCGGACCTCCTCGGCGACGAACCGGAAGAAGTTCTCGACGAATTCCGGCTTGCCCGTGAACTTCTTCCGCAGCTCCGGGTCCTGCGTGGCAATGCCGACCGGGCACGTGTTGAGGTGGCAGACGCGCATCATCACGCAGCCGGAAACGACCAGCGGCGCGGTCGCGAAGCCGAACTCCTCGGCCCCGAGCAGCGCCGCGATCACCACGTCGCGGCCGGTCTTCATCTGGCCGTCGACCTGGACGACAATCCGGTCGCGCAGGCCGTTCATCATCAGGACCTGCTGCGTCTCGGCCAGACCGAGCTCCCACGGCGCGCCCGCGTGCTTGATGCTCGTGAGCGGCGAGGCGCCGGTGCCGCCGTCGTGCCCCGAGATGAGCACCACGTCGGCGTGCGCCTTCGCCACACCGGCCGCGACCGTGCCCACCCCCACCTCGGCGACGAGCTTGACGTGGATCCGCGCCCGGTCGTTGGCGTTCTTCAGGTCGTAGATCAGCTGCGCCAGGTCCTCGATCGAATAGATGTCGTGGTGCGGCGGCGGCGAGATCAGCTGCACGCCCGGTGTCGAGTGCCGGACCTTCGCCACCCACGGATACACCTTGAAGCCCGGCAGCTGACCGCCCTCGCCCGGCTTGGCGCCCTGCGCCATCTTGATCTGCAGGTCGTCGCAGTTGACCAGGTACTCGCTCGTGACGCCGAAGCGGGCCGAAGCGATCTGCTTGATCGCGCTGCGTCGCGAGTCGCCGTTCGGATCGGGAACGTACCGCGCCGGATCCTCACCGCCCTCGCCGCTGTTCGACTTGCCGCCGATCCGGTTCATCGCGATGGCCAGCGTCTCGTGCGCTTCCTGGCTGATCGAGCCGAACGACATCGCCCCGGTCGCGAACCGGCGGACGATCGACTCGACCGGCTCGACCTCCTCGAGCGGCACCGGCTCGGCCGCTTTCCGGAACTCGAACAGGCCGCGGAGGGTGCCGAGCTTCCGGCTCTGGTCGTCGACGAGCCGCGAGTACTGCCGGAAAATCTCGAACTGCCCGGTGCGCGTGGCGTGCTGCAGCTTGTAGACCGTCTCCGGGTTGAACAGGTGGTACTCGCCGTCGCGCCGCCACTGGTACTCGCCGCCGGGCTCCAGATCAAGCTCGCCCGGCACGGGCACGCTGAAGGCACGCTCGTGCCGGCGCCGCACTTCCTCGGCCAGCACGTCGATGTCGATGCCGCCGATGCGCGACGAGGTCGACGTGAAGTAGCGATCGACGAGCGACCGATCGAGCCCGATGGCCTCGAAGATCTGCGCGCCGCAGTAGCTCGAGAGGCACGAGATCCCCATCTTCGACATGACCTTCAGGATCCCGGCGTTCAGCGCGCGGATGTAGTTGTCGACCGCCTGCACGTGGGTGCGCCCCTCGAGCGCGCCCTGGCGGATCATGTCGTCGATCGTCTCGAACGCCACGTACGGATTGACCGCGCCGGCGCCGTAGCCCATCAGCAGCGCCACGTGGTGCACTTCGCGCGCGTCACCCGACTCGATGACGAGGCCGCACCGCGTCCGCAGCCCCTTCCGCACCAGGTGGTGATGCACCCCCGACGTCGCCAGCAGGCTGGGAATCGGCGCCTCGTCGCGGTTCACGCCGCGATCGGACAGGATGAGGATCGTCACGCCCTCGCGGACGGCCGCCTCGGCGTCGGCGCACAGCCGCTCCATCGCCGCCTCGAGCGCACGGCCGCCGCCCTTCGGATCGAACAGCATCGGCAGCGTCCGCGACGTGAATCCGCGCACCGGGATGTGGCGCAGCTTCGCCAGCTGGTCGTTGTCGATGATCGGGTACGTAATCTTGATCTGCCGGCACGACTCCGGCCGGGGATCGAGCAGGTTGCCCTCGGGCCCGATCGTCGACTCCATCGAGGTGACGAGCTTCTCGCGAATCGCGTCGAGCGGCGGGTTGGTGACCTGCGCGAACAGCTGCACGAAGTAGTCGTAGAGCAGCCGCGGCCGATCCGACAGCACGGCAAGTGCCGCGTCGTTGCCCATCGACCCGACGGGCTCCTCGCCCTGGCGCGCCATCGGCCCGATGATCAGCTTCAGATCCTCCTCGGTGTAGCCGAAGATCTGCTGACGCTGGCGGATCGTCTCGGGCGACGGCACCGGCAGCTCCGGCGCATCGGGCAGGTCCTCAATCGCCACCAGGTTCGCCGCGAGCCACTCGGCGTACGGATGCTCGTTCGCCAGCTGCTCCTTCACCTCCTCGTCGTCGACGATGCGGCCCGCGGCCGTGTCGACGAGGAAGATGCGGCCCGGATGCAGCCGCTCGCGGAGGACGACCTTCTCCGGCGGGACCTCGATGACGCCCGTCTCCGACGCCATGATGACCAGGTCGTCCGTCGTCACGCAGTAGCGCGACGGCCGCAGACCGTTGCGGTCGAGCACCGCGCCGATGACCGTCCCGTCGGTGAAGGCGATCGACGCCGGCCCGTCCCACGGCTCCATCAGCGACGCGTGGAACTCGTAGAAGGCCCGCCGCGTCGGGCTCATGCTCTCGTGGTTGCTCCACGGCTCGGGGATCATCATCAGGATGGCGTGCGGCAGCGGCCGGCCCGCCATCACGAGGAACTCGAGCACGTTGTCGAAGGTGGCCGTGTCGCTGCCGCCTTCACGGATGATCGGGAGGATCTTCCTGAGGTCGTCGCCGAGCGTCTCCGAGGCGCACAGCGCCTCGCGCGCCTTCATCCAGTTGATGTTGCCGCGCAGCGTGTTGATCTCGCCGTTGTGCGCAATCATCCGGTACGGATGCGCGAGCGGCCACGACGGGAACGTGTTCGTGCTGAACCGCTGGTGGACCAGCGCCAGGGCCGACTGGAACTCCGGATCGCTCAGGTCCGGGAACATCGTCGCCACCTGGCTGGCGATGAGCATGCCCTTGTAGACCAGCGTGCGCGACGACAGTGAGCAGACGTAGAAGTCGCGCGCGCCCGGCGCGTCGAGCCTGTCGACGGCGTGCTCAACCCGCTTGCGGATGACGTAGAGCTTCCGCTCGAAGGCCAGATCTTCCTCGGGCGACGCACCGGGCGCCGCCATGCCGGGACCGCGGCCGATGAACAGCTGCCGGAACACCGGCTCGGCCGCAATCGCGGTCGGGCCCAGCAGATGGTCGTCGGTCGGCACGTCGCGCCAGCCCAGCACGACCTGCCCCTCTTCGCGGACGATCGACTCGAAGAGCGCCTCGATCTGCGCACGCGTCCCGGCATCCTTCGGCAGGAAGACGAGTCCGGCGCCATACCCGCGCTCGGGCGGCAGATCGATGCCGAGGCGGGCGGCCTCGCGACGCAGGAAGCGGTCGGGCATCTGGACGAGGATGCCGGCACCGTCGCCCGTGTTGACCTCACTGCCGGACGCGCCGCGGTGCAGGAGGTTGATGAGCAGCTGAAGGGCGTTCTCGACTATCGCGTGCGAACGCTGCCCCTTGATGTGCACGATGAAGCCGACGCCACAGGCGTCGTGCTCGTACTGGGGGTCGTAGAGGCCCTGGGGGGACGTCGATCTGTTGTAGCTCACAGATGTGTTATCGCTCAGGCAGGCCCCCGACGCCGAACGGAATTTTCGCATTGGGGGTATGCGTACAGCTTCTACCCCCCAGCTTCGGGCGCCCCTGCCGGACGCCTCCCGGCGACTCACCCGCCCGGAGGAGCCAGCTTGAGCCGGGGTACCACCCGCTCGAGCATCCGCTTCATCTCGACCACGGCCCGCGGCAGCCGGGCGCTCTTCAGGTGGACCCACCCGGTCTCGCGCACGAGTGGCTGACCCGCAATCCGGGCGCACGACAGCTGCCCGGCCCCGACCTCCCGCGCCATGGCCTGGTAGGGAATGATCGACACGCCCAGCTTGATCCGGACGAGGGCCTTGATGATCTCGACGTTCTCGGTCTCGGTCACGACCCGGGGCGCGATCTGGCTCCGCTTGAAGAACTCCTCGATGGTCCGGCGGCTGTTCGACCCCGCCTCGAAGAGCACGAACGGCTGCCGGGCCAGTTCCCGGGGCAGCACGACGTTCTTGCGCGCGAGCGGGTGCTGCGGCGAGGTCACCAGCAGGAGCTCTTCCTTGAGGGCCGGCTCGACGACGAGGTTCGGGTCCTCGATGGGAAGGGTGGCCAGGCCGAGGTCGGCCGCCCCGGACCGCAGCTGCCGGACGATCCGGGTGGCCGAGGCCGGCGTGACCTTCACCTCGACGTTCGGATGATGTCGCCTGAACTCCTTGATGAGGGGCGGGAAGACATACAGGCAGACGGTCATGCCGCCAATCAGGCGGATCGTCCCGGCCAGCGTCTGCCGCGCCTCGACGATCGACGCGCGGGTGGCCTCGATGTCGTCGAACACCCGGCGGCTGAGCTCGAGCAGCGCCTGCCCGGCCGGGGTGATCTTCAGGCCGCCGCCAACCCGCAGGAACACCTGCTCGTCGAGCTCTTCTTCGAGCATGAGGATCTGCCGGCTGACGGCCGACTGCGACAGGTGCAGGTGGTGGCCGGCGGCCGTGAACGATCCGGTCTCGGCCACCGCGCGGAGTATCTCGAGCTGGCGCAGGTCCATCCGTGCGCACATTGTAAAGCCACGGTGGCCGCCGCGCCGGTCCGCGCGCCCGGGTTTGAGTCCGAGGGCTGCGTGCGCGTGGCGGTTGGGGCATGCGCCCCAGCGGGGTCCACGAAAAAAGGCCGGACGCCTGAGCGTCCGGCCCGTGTGGTTTCGGCGTCGCGCGGACGTGCCGCGCGGTGCGTCAGTGCGCGACCGTCTCGCCGTCGGTCTTCTTCTTGAGCCCCTGGATCTGGAGGCCCGTGACGACCTGCGGCTTCGGCTCCTTGAGCACGAGCTGACGGTACATCTCGGCCATCTTCTGGTTCTCGAGCTGGGCCTTGCGCGCCCGGAGCTTCTCCTCGCGGGCGTTCTTCGCGATGCCCTTCTCGTCGAGGTCGGTCTGCCGGCCCTTGGCCACCGCCTCGGGGTCGAGCTCGAGCGAGTGCGCGGTCGAGTCGAGCGCCACCTTCTTGTTGCCGGCGAAGATCTCGTGGCGGCCGTGCTCCTCGTACCACTTGGTGAGCGTGGCCGTCATGTGCATCTTCTCGATGATCTGACGCCAGCCGATGCCCGTGTTGTAGGCGCAGAAGCTGATCTCGCCCTCCTGCGTCGCGTACGGGATGATGCACCGCTCGGTCCGCCGGAAGTCGTAGTTGAACAGGTCCTGGAACCACATGCCCGCGATGAACAGGAAGTTCCAGCGATCGGACCGGCGCTTCTCGATGTCGGCCTCGGTGCGGTCGCCCTCGACCTTGCCGTACTTGCCCTGACGCGCGCCCTTCGTGGCGCCGAACGTCTTGTCGAACTTCTTCAGCAGGTCGGTCAGCTTGAAGTGCGTCGGCGCCTTGAACGGGTCGTAGTTCTTCATGAGCGCGAGCGCCATGCCGATCACCGACAGGGTGCGGCCGCGCGCCGCGTCGTTGACCCGGGCGATGTCCTTCGCGAGCTGCTCGCCCTTGAGGAACGCCGTCACCGGCACGGCTTCCTTCGTCTCCTTGTCGACCATGACGGCCATGCCGACGCCGCAGTTCGGGTGGCAGCCGCAGTTGAGCTGGCCCCACTCGGCCGTCGGGCCGTGCACCAGGTCGGCCCAGTCGGTGAAGGTGCCCATGAAGGAAATCGGGAACCAGTCGCGCACCGGCTCACCGAGCCCGGTCTGGTTCTTCACGTCGTGGGCGAGGTGCGACAGCGTGTAGCGCTGCGCGTGCCGCCGCTCGTCGGTGATCTCCTCGTCGCGGCCCGTGAACGAGACCGGCTGGAACGACAGGAACGAGATCTTCTTCGGGTTGTCGAGCGCGAACCGGATGATGCGGCCCACCTGCTCGTTGTTGACGCCGTTGACGATCGTCGTGACCGGGACGATGTCGACGCCGGCGCGCCAGAGGTTCTCGATGGCGCGCAGCTTGACGTCGAACAGGTTGCCGACGAGGCGGTGCGAGTTGGCCGCGTTGCCGATCCCGTCGAACTGCAGGTAGGCGTAGCGCAGGCCGGCCTCGGCCGCCGCCTTGGCGAACTCGGGGCTCTTGGCGAACTCGATGCCGTTGGTGGCCGCCTGCACCGAGTTGTAGCCCACCTTGCGCGCGTAGCGGATGGCGTCGAGGAAGTAGGGCGACAGCGTCGGCTCGCCACCCGAGAACTGCACCGACATCTGGCGCCGCGGCTTGATCGAGATCGCGTTGTCGAGCAGCGTCTTGATCTCGTCCCAGCTGAGCTCATGGACGAAGCCGACCTGGTTGGCATCCATGAAGCACGGGTCGCACATCATGTTGCAGCGGTTGGTCAGGTCGATCGTCAGCACCGACCCGCGGCCGTACTTGATCGTCGACGACCCGTGGTTGTGCAGCTTCTCGTCGTTATGGGCGCGGATGTCCGAGCCCGGGTAGCTCTCTTCCAGGTGCCGGAAGAAGGCCGGGTCAATCGACATGACGTCTTCGAAGTGCCCGTGGATCGGACAGTCCTTGACCATCATGATCTTCCCGTCCTTCTCGAGGATGGTGGCCTTGATCTCGCCCACCTTCTCGGTCAGGAGCACCCGATAGTCGCGCTTGCCCTCGAGGATCTCCTTGCGCGCCTCACGCACGCAGACCGGGCAGAGCGAGTCGGTCTCACGGGGCCAGCCGAGCGGCGGCTTCACCTTCTCCCAGGACTTCAGCAGCGGCTTGTCGGACCACTTCGGCGTGAACGATTCGTTCGGCTTGATGCTGTTCAACGCGTCGAAAACGGTCCAGGCGCCGCGCGCGACGTAGGTCAGCCCCTTTTCGACGTACTTGATCGGCTTGTACATGGTTATCGAATCCTCACTGGTGAACGGGTCCGGTGTGCCCCGCAGAGGCAATACGCCCCACGGGCGGAAGGATACGGGCAGCCGGGGCAGGGCCCAACCGAAAAGTTCTCAACGGGCCGAATCGGCCACTGAGCGGGCCGCCGGGGACACCGATCGGGCGGCCTGATTCCGAAAAGATCCGTCCGCTCAACGAGTTACCTCGACCTGGCGGGAGGCCGGACGCCCGGCCCAGGCCGCCACCCTGACCAGCAGCAGCAGCCCCAGGACCCCACCCCACACCAGCGGCTCGCGGATGTCGGCCTTCTGGCCCCAGGCGAAGTGCACCACGCCGAGCACGGCGGCCGGATAGACGAACCGGTGAATGGTCCGCCAGCGGCGCCCGAGCCGCCGCACCATGGCAGCCGGCGAGGTGGCCGCCAGGACCGTCAGGATGACCAGCGCCGCCATGCCGCTCAGGATGAACGGCCGCTCCACGACGTCGGCCCAGATCGCCCGGATGTCGCCCAGATGGTTGAAGACGGCGTACAGAAGGAAGTGCGCCAGCGCGTAGGTGAACGACCAGAGCCCCACCATGCGGCGCACCTGCTGAATGCGGTTCCAGCCGGTCAGACGCCGGATCGGGGTGACCGCCAGGGTGGCGATGAGGATACCCAGCGCCCAGCGCCCGGACGTGTGCAGGAGCGTCTCGGCCGGGTTGACGCCCAGATCGCCCGTCCACGCACGCCAGGCCAGCACGCCTCCCGGCGCGGCAGCCGCGGCAAAGACGAGCCAGTAGAAGAGCCGTGCCGGCATTACCGAATCGCGGTCCCCTGCGGCGGACGCCGCCTTCGCCTCGACGCGCCGTTCATCGGGCGCCCGCTATTCATCAGAAGTTGCGGCGCAGGTCCATGCCGGCGTAGAGGCTCGCCACCTCGTCGCCGTAACCGTTGAACATGAGCGTCGGCGTGCGGGCGAAGAAGTCGGGCAGCCGGCGTTCCCGCGCCTGGCTCCATCGCGGGTGCGGGACCTCGGGATTGACGTTCGCGTAGAACCCGTACTCGTGCGGTGCCATCGTCGGCCAGCTCGTGCGCGGCTGGCGATCGGTGAGCCGGATGCGCACGATCGACTTCGCACCCTTGAACCCGTACTTCCACGGGCTGTGGACGCGGAGCGGGGCGCCGTTCTGGTTCGGCAGGACCTGGCCGTACAGGCCCACGACCATGAACGAAAGCGGGTGCATCGCTTCGTCGAGGCGCAGCCCCTCGCGGTAGGGCCACTCGAGGACCGGTACGCGGAGCCCCGGCATCTCCGACGGCCGCTCGACCGTGGTGAACTCGACGAAGCGGGCCGCCGGCAACGGCTCGACCTTCTGCAGCACGCTGGCCAGCGGCACGCCGATCCACGGGATGACCATCGACCAGGCTTCCACGCAGCGCAGCCGGTAGATCCGCTCCTCGAGCGCGTTGAAGTCGACCAGCTCGTCGACGCCGTAGGTCCCGGGCCTGCCGACGAGCCCGTCGACCTTCACGCTCCACGGCTCGACCTTCAGCCGGCCGGCATACCGCGCCGGATCGTCCTTATCGAGGCCGAACTCGTAGAAGTTGTTGTAGCTGGTGATGTGCTCGAAGCTGTTGGGCGGGTCGGCAACGCTGTACTTCGCGTTGCGCGTCGCCGTGAGCCGGCCCTGTGCGCCGACCGCACTGTCGGCGTCGCCGCAGGCGATGGCGGTTCCGGCAGCCGCTCCGAGCAGCCCGGCCGTCGCCGTGCGCATGAACTCGCGCCGCGATCGGTAGATGGGTTCCGGGGTGACGGCCGAGTACGGCAGCTCCCAGGACTTCCGGCTCCGGATCAGCATGGCTCTCCCCTGTTCCTGCATTACACCACAGTCGATGCCGGCCGGCTTCCCGGTACATAATGACGACCGGCCCTCGGCCATCGACCAATGCCTGATGCCCTGACGTCGCAGAATCCCGTCGCCGCCAACTCCCTTGCCGCGGCCCTGTCCGACAAGCTTGCCCGCCGCACGGCGAAAGTCGGCGTCGTCGGACTCGGCTACGTCGGACTCCCGCTGGCCGTCGAGTTTGCCCGCGGCGGGTTCGAAACGCTGGGCATCGATCTCGACCCCGGCAAGGTCGAGTCCGTCAACGCCGGGCGGTCCTACATCCGCGACGTACCCGATACCGACGTCGCCGGCTTCCGCGCTGCGGGCCGGCTGTCGGCGACGACCGACCCGGCGGCGGTCGCCGTGCTCGACACCATCAACATCTGCGTGCCGACGCCGCTGCGGAAGACGCGCGATCCCGATCTTTCGTTCGTCGTCTCGGCCGTGGAGACGATCGCACAGTACCTGCGGCCGGGCCAGCTCGTCATCCTCGAGTCGACGACGTACCCGGGCACGACCGACGAAATCGTGCGGCCGCTGCTCGAAAAACAGGGACTCGTGGCCGGCCGCGATTTCTTCCTGGCCTTCTCGCCCGAGCGCGTCGATCCGGGCAACGAGACCTGGAACACGCGCAACGTGCCGAAGGTGGTGGGCGGCCACACGCCCGTCTGCACCCGGCTGGCGTGCGAGCTCTACAGCGCCTCGGTCGCCACGGTCGTCGAGGTCAGCTCGCCCAGGGTCGCCGAGATGGTGAAGCTGCTCGAGAACACGTTCCGGGCGGTCAACATCGGCCTGGTCAACGAGCTGGCGCTCATGTGCGACCGGCTCGGCATCAGCGTGTGGGAAGTCGTCGAGGCGGCGGCGACCAAGCCGTTCGGGTTCATGCCGTTCTACCCGGGACCCGGTCTGGGCGGCCACTGCATCCCGATCGATCCGTTCTACCTGTCCTGGAAGGTCAAGGAGGTCGGGTTCGAGGCGCGCTTCATCGAGCTGGCGGGCTACGTCAACGGCGCCATGCCGCAGCACGTCGTGCACAAGATCTCCGACGCGCTCAACACCCGCGCGCTGCCGGTGCGTGGCTCGTCGGTCCTCATCCTCGGCGTCGCGTACAAGCGTGACATCGACGACTTCCGCGAATCACCCGCCATCGACGTGATGGCCGAGCTCGACCGGCGCGGCGCACGCCTCTCGTACCACGACCCCTACGTCGCGCGCATCCCGGCCGACGAATGGGCGGCCGGCATCGACATGGAGTCGACTCCGCTCACGCCCGAGCTGCTGGCGACGGTCGACTGCGTCGCGATTCTGACCGATCACCGCAGCATCGACTACGACGCGGTCGTCCGGCACGCGCGCCTGGTGGTCGACTGCCGCAACGCCGTGAAGCGGCCGGCGCCGCACGTCTTCAAGCTCGGCGCCCCGACCGGCTGCTGAACCGCCGGCCCCGCGGAACTCCAGTAGGCTGACCAGACCGAAGGGGACGTTCAGCGACGCCCCTCCCGGGCCTCCAGCAGGCGCTCCATCTGGTCCATCACGCGGTTCATCTCCCGAATCGTCAGATCCAGCGGCTCGTCCGTCGTCATGTCGACGCCGGCGTCGCGGAGCAGGTCGATCGGATACTTCGATCCGCCCGACTTGAGGAAGTCGAGGTACCGGCGCACGGCGTCCGCATCGCCCTCCTTCACCTTCTGCGCCAGCGCCTCGGACGCGGTGAACGACGTCGCGTACTGGAACACGTAGAAGTCGCGGTAGAAGTGCGGGATGAAGCTCCACTCGTGCGCGATGTAGTCGTCGACGACGGTGACACCCGCGTCGTGCCCGTAGTACTTTTTCGTGATCTCCATGTAGAGCTCGGCGAGCGCGGCGCCCGTGAGCGGCCGTCCCTCCTGCGCCATGCGGTGCATCGCAAGCTCGAACTCGGCGAACTGCGTCTGCCGGAACACCGTGCCCTTGATGTTCTCGAGGTAGCTGCCGAGCAGCGACAGCTTCACGTCGTCATCGTCGATCGTGCGGAGCAGGTAGTCGACGAGCAGCGACTCGTTGAACGTCGAGGCGACCTCGGCCACGAACGTCGGGTAGTCGGCCATCGGGTACGGCTGCGTGCGCTGCGCGAAGTAGCTGTGCATCGCGTGACCGAGCTCGTGCGCGAGCGTGCTCATGTCGTCGTACCGGCCGTTGTAGTTGAGCAGCATGTACGGGTGCACGTCGAACGCGCCGTCGTGCGAATACGCCCCGGATCGCTTGCCCGGCGTCGGGTACCAGTCGATCCACCGCCCGCCGAACGCCCGCTCGAGCGCCTCCAGGTACTCCGGACCGAGCGGCGCCATCGCCGCCTTCACGAGCGCGGCCGCCTCCTCGGGCGTGTAGCTGAGATCGACCGAGTCGACGAGCGGCGCATACAGGTCGTAGTAGTGCAGCTCGTCGACCCCGAGCATCCGCCGGCGCAGCTGCAGGTAGCGGTGGAAGCTCGGCAGATGGCGGTTGACACCCTCGATGAGCCGCGTGTAGACCGACACCGGAATGTTGGGACCGTTGAGCGTCGCCTCGAGCGTCGACTCGTAGCGGCGCGCGCGCGCCACGAACAGCGCCCGCTGCACGCTCGCGTTCATGGTCGTCCCGAACGTCCGGCTGAAGGCGCCGAGCGCCTCGAAATAGGCCGACATGACCGCTTCGCGATCGGCCCGGTTCCGGCTCGCACGCAGCGCGCTGTAGTTTGCCTGGTTGATGCGGACTTCCGTCCCGTCGCTCAGCCGGACCACCGGGTACGGAAAGTCAGCGTTCGTCAGGATGTTGTAGATGCCCGACGGCGACCCGGCCAGCGGCCCGACGTCGGCCAGCAGCTTCTCTTCAGCCGGCGACAGCGTGTGCGGCGCGCGGCGCAGCACGTCCTCGAGATACACCCGGTACGGCGCCAGACGCGGCTCGTCGGCAAGCATCCGCTCGACCGTGCCCTCCGGCAGCGCGAGAATCTCGGGCTCGATGTAGGCCGCCGCCGCGCCGAACCTCGACGCCAGCTGAACCATCTCCTGCCGCATGCCCTCGTGGGTGTCGTTGCGGGTGTCCTGATCGGCCAGCATGTACGCGTAGGCGTAGGCGCGCGAGAGCTGCCGGTGCAGCTCCCAGTAGCGATCCATGGCATCGGCCAGCACGGCCGCCGACGAGCCGAGCCGGCCCTGGAACTCGGCGAGGGTCGGGACCTGCCGCGCAATCTCGTCCCTGGCCGCCCGCCAGGCGTCGATCGACGGATAGATCTCCGCCAGGTTCCACGTGTACTCCTCAGGGATCTCGGTGCGCTCGCGTTCCTGCGCGGCGCCCTGCAGCGTGACGGCGGCAAACGCCGGGGCCATCAACAGCAGTCGGGACGAAGGCCGGGTCAACATGGCTCCTATTCTATGGGGCTGTCCTGCTGCGCCTGGGCGCCTGAAACACGGAAGCCCCGCCCGGCGCAGGCCGGACGGGGCTTCCCACCGATCGAACCTCGCCAGCGACTAGCGGGCCGGCAGCTCGTAGAGCCGCACGCGCTGGATCTGCCAGGCCGGGGCATCGGCCGCCGCGGCCGTCTGGTTGATCCGCACGAAGCGTGCGTTCACCGGCTCGTCGAGCAGCACGACCGTCGTCTGCGGCGAGCCCGTGCCCTGGGCGACCGTCGTCCAGGTCGTCCCGTCCGTCGAGACCTGCACTTCGTAGCCGCGTGCGAATCCCGGCGAGGGCGGTGGTCCGGCGTCACCCCCGCGACCGCGACCGCCCCGTCCGAAGCCGACCGGAGGCGTATCGATCTGCACTTCGGCGATGCGGGTCTCGGCCGGCATCGTGATCTGGACGTACATCCCCGGGGCCTGCGGCACCATCGACGTCCACGACTGATTGGGCGGCCCGAGGCCCAGGATGCGCGAGGCCATCTCGGGATTGTGGCTCGCGGTCGCCTCCCAGGCCGGCGTCGGCTCGAGCAGTGCCGGAACGGTCGCTTCGAGCTCCGCCGCCGTCCAGCTCACCGTGCGATCGGTCGTCGAGGCGCGCACGCGCGCGACGTCGTCTTCGGTAATCACCGAGGCGGTGTTGCCCCAGCTGTTGCGGAGGAACGACGCGACGTCGGCAATCCACTGGTCGGAGTTCTGCCCCATCGGAATCATCACTTCCGTGTAGGACTGCCCGTCGATCGGACCGGTCATGCCGTGCAGCAGGACCTTGATGACGTAGTCGCGGTGCCCGGTGACGCGCGGCGAGCCCTCGAGCGAGGGGGCGCGCGTCACGCCGATGGCAGCGCCTTCGAAGCGCGCGCCGCGGCCATCTTCGCCGTGGCAGGCGAAGCAGAGCTCGTTGTAGATCGCCTCGCCGCGCTCGATCGAGGCCACGGCCTCCGGCGGCATGCCGGCGCCGGCGCGGCCGACCGCCGCCGCCGCGCGCTCGAGCAGCTGGCCACCGATCTCCCTGACGCCCTTGAAGCGGCTGGCCTCGACCACCGGCCGGATGGCACCGACGGCACCCGGCACCTTCAGCACGTTGAGCGTCAGCATCGCGTGGATGACCACGTCGGGATCGGAATCGTTCAGCAGGCGGCGGTAATCCTCTTCGAATGACCGATCACCGGCCTTGTAAAGCGTCTCGCTCACCCGGATCCCCTGCACCCGCATCCGCGGGTTCGCGTCGGCCATCGCCTCGCGGACGAGCGACGCGTCGAGCGCGCCGAGCCCCTCGAGCGTCCAGAGTGCGTGGAAGCGCGCCGTCAGGATGTCGGACGTCCGCGCCATCTGCTCGAGCGCGGGCACGACCGATCGATCCTGCCGCAGCACCAGGAGCCGCTGGGCACTGTTGCGCCACCAGGCATTCGGATGCTCGAAGTGCCGGACGAGCTCGGCCGGCGTCTCGTCGAGCATCCGCGGCTTCGTCAGGTCGAGCGGAATCGCCGGCGACGCGGGCGTGTTCGGCCCGCCCGCCGGGTAACCGTCGTACCGCAGCCGCCAGATGCGGCCGTACTGGTTGATGCGGTCGAGCTGGTACTGCTCGATCTTGGCGCGCAGGTAGGAGCCGCGCGGCGTCCACTGCGATTCCTGGATGATCCCCTGGTACATGTCGGCGATGTAAAGCGTACCGTCCGGCCCGGTCTTGATGTTGACCGGTCGGAACAGGGGATCGGTCCCGAGCAGGAACTCCGTCCCGGGATAGGCGTTGCGCAGCTGCGTCAGCCCTTCCTCCTTGACGATGAGCGCCTGGCGAATCAGGCGACCGACCGGCTCGGTGAAGAGCAGGCTGCCGCGCAGATCGTCGGGCAGGCGGTGCCCGTGCACGATCTCCGGGCCCGTCGTGGCCGTGAAGTGGTTGAGGTTCTTCAGCGGCATGCGGATGCGCATCATGCCGCCCTGCATGTCGCCGATGCTGGGCGCCGGCCACACCACCTGGAAGCCGGGCTCGAACTGATCGGGGACGGTGAAGGCGCCGTAGTGAATCGGCACCTGGAAGTTCATCGGCCCGCGCTCACCGCCGGCGTCGACGAACCACATCTTGCCGTCCTCGTCCTGCGTCAGCCCCCACTGGCCGCCGTTCGGCCCGGTCGGCTCGCGCAGAATCCCGTCGGGTGTCCACCGGATCCGGAACGCGTTGTAGGTGCTGTAGATCCAGTTGTCCATGCTCCAGACGAAGCCGGACTGCTGGTGCTCGAGGTTCGCACCCGGACGGCCGATGCCCGTGTACCAGAGCTCGCGCCGATCGGCCACACCGTCACCATCGGTATCCGTCCACTTGACGATGTCGTGCGTCTCGGTCTCGTTGGTCAGGATGCTGTTGCCGTCGAGCGGCAGGACCATGCGCGGCAGGACGAGGTTGTCGACGAAGACCGTGTGCGTCTCCCACGTCCCGTCGCCGTCGCGATCCTCCCACCGGCTGATGCGGCTGAGCGGCTCGTACTTGTCGCGCCCGTCGGCGTCGAGCATGTACGTCCGCATCTCGACGACGTACATGCGGCCGTTGCCGTCCCATTCCATCGCCACCGGCATGATGATGTCGGGATCGGCGATGACCGGTTCCATGCGGTAGCCGGTCGGCAGCAGGAACGTCTGCGCCTGCTCCTCAGGGCGCCTGGGCTGGATCGGATCGACCTCACCCCAGTCGGCGCCGAAGTTGCCGGGACCGCCGCGCCCCGGTCCGAATCCTCCGCCTCCACCCGCCTGCGGCGGTGCCGGTGCCGGCGGTGCGGGATTGCTGCCCTGCGGCTGTGCCGACAGTGTGTAGCCGGCCGCTCCAACCATGAGGGCCGCGAGCAGCATCACGGCCCTGGAGCGTCGTCGAGTATGCGTCACCATGAAACGTCCTTCTGCCTGCAGACAGATCCCGCCGCGTTCCGGCACGGCCGGGAGCCGCACCCGTTCCCGCACGCTGCCGGAACGAATGCCATTCGCGTTTCCTGCGGTGGAAACGGTTCGGAATGGTACACCTTACGGCAGAGTGCGCCGAATCATTTCATCCTGTCTTCATCTCTCTTCATCCCTCGCGCCTCGCGACGCGTCGAAGGCCGGCTGCGTCCATGTGCTGTGCGAAAATGACGGGATGACCTGGCGGCGACATACTCCCCGGCAGGTTGCGATCGCCTCATGTCCCACGCTTCGACCGCCGATGAGCTCGCCGCGCAGGTAGCCGCGCGGCGGACGTTCGCCATCATTTCCCACCCGGACGCGGGCAAGAGCACGCTCACCGAGAAGCTGCTGCTGTACGCCGGCGCGATCGAGCTGGCCGGTGCCGTCCGCGGCGCCCGCTCCCGCCGTCACGTCGTCTCCGACTGGATGGCGATGGAACAGGAACGGGGAATCTCACTCACGTCGACGGCGCTCGAGTTCGATCTCGACGGCTGCCACCTGACGCTGCTCGACACACCCGGACACAAGGACTTCAGCGAAGACACGTATCGCTCGCTCGTGGCGGCCGACAGCGTCGTCATGGTGATCGACGCGGCCAAGGGCATCGAGTCACAGACGCGCAAACTCTACGAGGTGTGCCGACGTCACCGCCTGCCGGTGCTTACCTTCGTCAACAAGCTCGATCATCCCGGGCGCGACCCGCTCGAACTGCTCGATGAAATCGAGAGCGTGCTCGGAATTGCCGCCGCGCCGATGAACTGGCCGGTCGGCCGCGGCGATCGCTTCCGCGGCGTCTACAGCCTGGAGGACCGCACGCTGCTGCTCTACGAACGGCACCTGCAGGGGCAGCGGCGCGCGCCGGTCGAGGTGACGTCGTGGGACGATCCGCGCGTCGAGGAACTCGTCGGCGAGTACGCGTATCGCGAGTTTCATGAAGGCATGGAGCTCGTCATGACGGCAGGCGCGACGTTCGACGAGGAGGCGTACCTGGACGGGCGGCTCACCGGCGTGTACTTCGGCAGCGCCCTGCACAACTTCGGCCTCGAGCCGTTCCTGCGCGCGCTCACGCGTCTGGCGCCGGCGCCGCGGCCGCGGCAGGCCGGCGACCGGCTCATCGAGCCGGCCGCCGCCCACTTCAGCGGCTTCGTCTTCAAGATTCAGGCGAACATGGACCCGCGGCACCGCGACCGCGTGGCCTTCGTCCGCGTCTGTTCCGGACGACTGCTGAAGGACATGGTCGTGACCAACGCGCGCACGAACGATACGCTGCGCATCTCACGCCCGTACCGCATGTTCGGCCGCGACCGTCAGACCGCCACCGAAGCCTGCGCCGGCGACATCGTCGGCATCGTCAACCCCGGGCGGGTGGCGATTGGTGACACCCTCTACGCCGGCACGCCGGTCACCCTTCCACCGATCGAGCGCTTCCCGGCCGAACATTTCGGCCGGCTGCGGCTCGAGAACGCCCGCCGGAAGCAGTTCGACGACGGCATCCAGCAGCTCGAGGAAGAGGGGCTGATGCAGGTGTTCTATCCCGTGCAGGGCGGGCGCGAGCCGATCGTCGGCGTCGCCGGCGCGCTGCAGTTCGACGTCATCGTCGCGCGGCTGAAGAGCGAGTACAACGTCGAGAGCCGCATCGAGCCGCTGTCCTTCGTGGCAGCGCGGTGGCTGCTGACGCCGCCGCAGGAGATTACCGACGTTCCGTCGAGCGTGCTGTTCGCCACCGACCGCAGCGGCCGGGACGTCCTGCTCTTCCCTTCGACATGGGCGATCGAGTACACCGAGCGGCAGAACAGCCACGCCAGGCTGACCGCCCTCGGCTGAGCGGCCGGGGAGGCTCCACATGCGCACGCGACTGTCCGAACGTCCTTCCGTCGCCCTGCCGCCATCGGCGCACGTCGGGCGCGTGGCCCTGCAGATTGCCGACCTGGACGCGTCGCTGACCTTCTACCGCGGCGTGCTCGGCCTGCAGCCGATCGAACAGCACGAGCACGGCGGGCAGCGGATCGCGCGGCTCGGAACGGCCGAGGGCCGCGTGCTCGTCGAGCTGCACGAGCGCCCCGGGGCGAAGCCGGTGCCGCGGCGCGGCCTGCTCGGGCTCTACCACTTCGCCGTGCTGCTCCCCTCACGCGCCGATCTCGGGCGCTTCGTCGTACATGCGGCGAATCAGGGACAGCGGTTCAGCGGCGCCGACCACCTCTTCAGCGAGGCGCTCTACCTGGTCGATCCCGACGGCCTGCAGGTCGAGGTCTACCGCGACGTGCCGCGCGAAGACTGGGTGTATCGCGACGGTGAGCTCGTCGGCGACACGCTGCCACTCGATCTCGACGGCGTCGTGGCGGCCGCCGGCCAGACATCCTGGGCGGCAGCCCCCGATGGCACCGTGATCGGACACGTCCATCACTTCGTCGGCGATCTCGAGCGCGCGCATCATTTCTATGTGGCGACGCTCGGCCTGGAACCGACGGTGACGAGCTTTCCCGGCGCGCTGTTCGTCTCGGCCGGCGGCTATCACCATCACGTCGGCCTGAACATCTGGGCCGCCGGTGCCCCGATTGCCGACGACGACCACGCGCGGCTGCTGTGGTGGGAGCTGGTGCTGCCGACGGCGGCTGACGTCGAGGCGGTCGCGCAGCGCCTCGAAACCGCCGGCGTCACGCTCGAACGGGACGGCGATGCGGTGCTGGCGACCGACCCCTGGCGCATCACCGTCAGGCTGGCCACAAACGGTCGACAGGTCTGAGCCAACGGCCTTCCGCACGTTCGACACGCCCTGCCACACTGCGCGGCACACGCATGTCGCGCGCATATAATGACCGCCGTTCCACGCGAAATCCCATGCGTTCCGTGTGAGACCGGCAGGCGCTCCCGCGCCGGACGTCCGGACGCGACCAGGAGGATGCATGTCTGGCAACGGCGTAACCCGACGTGAGTTCGTGAAGACCACCGGCGGTGCAGCCATGGGCCTGGCGGCCTGGCCGGTCCTCAGGCCGACGGCAGCACAGCGGCCCCCACGACGCTACGCCGTGGTCGGCACCGGGGTCCGCGGCGTCGGCATGTGGGGCCGGCAGGTCGCCCGCGATTTCCAGGACGCGGCCACCTTCGTGGGGCTGTGCGACGTCAACCCGCTGCGACTCGAGGCCGCGCGTCGGCAGATCGGCGTCGACTGCCCGACGTTCACGAACCTCGACGAGATGCTCGACAAGGCGCGGCCGGATCTGCTGATGGTCACGACCGTCGACGCCGCGCACAGCGCATGCGTCATCAAGGCGCTCGAGCGCGGCATCGACGTGGCCACCGAGAAGCCGATGGTCATCGACGAGACCCAGTGCCAGGCCGTGCTCGATGCCGAACGCCGTACCGGCCGCAACGTCATCGTCACGTTCAATTACCGGTACGCGCCGAAGCATCAGAAGATCAAGGAACTGCTGATGGCCGGCGAGATCGGCGAGATCAGCTCCGTCGACTTCTCCTGGTATCTCGACACGAGCCACGGCGCCGACTACTTCCGGCGCTGGCACCGGCTGCGCAGCCAGGGCGGCTCGCTCTGGGTGCACAAGGCGACGCACCATTTCGACCTGATCAACTGGTGGCTCGATGCCGAGCCGATCGCCGTCGCGGCAACCGGGCGGCTCGTCACGTACGGCAGCAACGGCCCGTTCCGGCACACCAGCTGCCGCGGCTGCCCGCACGCGTCGAAGTGCAGCTTCTACTGGGACATGACGCGCAACCAGCAGCTGGTCGAACTCTACGCCAATGCCGAATCGGCCGACGGCTACCTGCGCGACGGCTGCGTGTTCCGTGCGGACGTCGACATCTTCGATACGATGAACGCCGTGGTGCAGTACTCGAACGGCGTCAATATGAGCTACTCGCTCAACGCGTTCATGCCGTTCGAGGGATACCGGCTCGCGTTCAACGGGACGAAGGGGCGCCTCGAAATCCGCGATTACGAACGCCAGCCGTGGAAGGTCGATTCACCGACGGAGATCTACCTGACGCGCAGCTTCGGCGAGCGCGAGCGCATCGAGGTGCCGCAGGCGACGGGCGGCCACGGCGGTGGCGACGACATCCTGCTCAACCTGGTGTTCCGCAACGTCGACGTGCCGGCGCACCTGGCCCTGCCCGGCTCGCGCGCCGGCGCCCTGTCGTGCCTGACGGGCATCGCGGCACGCAAGAGCTCCGACCAGAACGGGCAGCTTGTGAAGATTGGCGATCTCGTCCGTCTCTGATTCGCCCCGCACTGGCGCCTGCAGGGGAAACACGAAAGGCGGAGCCGGCCGGCTCCGCCTTTCGTGCGTCACGACTCGTGTGTGCGCCTTACCGGACGCCGAACCGCGACACCGGGATCCGCACGAGCGTGAACGGGCGTTCCGTGGTCGACGGTTCGCTGCCGCGCGTATTGAACTGCGTGTTCACGACGACCAGGTCGTCGCCGACGCGCGCCGCAGTGGCCGGCCAGGCCAGCCCTTCGGTGAAGCGCGCGATGACCGTGCCGCTCGACAGATCGTCGCTGAGCCGTACGGCGGCTACCTCACCGGCTCCCTGCCGCACCACATAGAGGATGTCGCCGTCGAGGACGAGCCCGTCGGCCGTCGTCAGATCGGCCCCGGCCGTGTCGATCGGCGTAACGGTCCGGCTCTCGACGTCGATGCGGAACAGCAGGCCCTTGTTCATCTGCACGACGATCAGCGACCTGCCGTCGGGCGTCGAAGCGATGCCGTTCAGGTTCGGTCCGTCGGCGTACTCGATCGGTGTACCATTCAAGTCGAGCCACGGCTCGGGATCGCCGATCGTGTCGCCGTCGATCGCCATGCGCCAGAGCGTCGGCACGAACGTGTCGGTGAGGTACGCCGCACCGCCCGCGATCGTCACGTCGTTGATCAGGCTCTTCGGCGCCGTGGGAACGGTCACGTCCTTGACCACCGCGCGCTCCGCCACGTCGACGACCCACACCTTGCCCGTCGCGCCGCCGGCCACCCACAGCCGATTCCCGTCGATCGTCATCCCGAGCGGTCCGGGAAACGTGGTGTTGTCGGCCGGCACCAGCGTGCCGGCGGGAATCAGGATTTCGCTCGCCGTACCGTCGGGATCGAGCCGCACGACCGTGCCATTCTCCGCGCTGGCCGTGTAGAGGGCACCAGCCGACGCGTCGTACGCGATGCCTTCCGGAAAGGCGACTTCGTCGGGCAGCGCAATCGACGCCGGCGCGGCCGGCAGGGCGGCCGCCGGCTGGCTGTCACCCGGCGTTCGGGACGACTGGCCGCAGCCGATGATCGGCAGCAGGACGAGAAGGCTGGCAACAACTCGAAAGTGCATCGTATGTTCTGCTCCATCCAGAGACGGCGCCCGCGCTCCCCGGGCACCGGACGAAAAAAGAGCGCACGAAGGGCGCGCCTGACAATGCTACAGTCTTGACACTCCGGAGCGAGCCCCGATGATGAGGAAAGTCGCCGCAGCTCTCCTCGTGCTGCTGGTCGTACTGGCAGCCCTCGTCTACTTCCGGGCCAGCGCGATCTTCTCGAGCGATCTCGTCCGCACGGGCCTCGAGCATCAGCTCTCGCGGGCGCTCGGCCAGCCGGTCGCCATCGGATCGATCGGAGCCGGCCTCGTTCCCCGCCTCACCATGCGGCTCGCCGACGTGCGAATCGGCGACCCGGCGCGCATCACCATCGAGCGGCTCGATGTCGGCACGGCGCTCGGCGCCCTGCTCTCGCGGCGCATCGAGGGCGCCACCCTGACCGTCGATGGCGCTCGGATCGAGTTACCACTGCCGCCGCTCGCCATCGGACGAAGCAGCAACGACGGCGATGCGGCACCAGGCGGCGTGACCCTGGTGTCGATTGACCACGTGCGATTCCGCGACGTCAGCCTCAGGGCCGGCAACCGGATCCTGCGCGGTGACGTCGACGTGGTGCCCCGGCCCGGCGGGATGACGATCCGCTCGATCCGCCTGCAACCGGGCGACGCGGATCTCGACATCACCGGCGAAATCACCTCGTGGCAGGGGCCGA
>ERZ777003.745-NODE-745-length-59857-cov-13.014481_pt1 | contig 59857 bp, 54 predicted proteins | sample MGYA00374956_ERZ777003 | MGnify/ENA primary metagenome ERZ777003 (study PRJEB29302, sample SAMN06268252) | bioreactor metagenome | isolation source: Joint BioEnergy Institute, California, USA | place: USA:Joint BioEnergy Institute, California, USA | collected...
CCGTCAGATCACCAGGCTGAGGCCGCCGTCGACGAGGAGGGACTGGCCGGTCACGTAGCGACTCGAGATCAGCGCCATGCAGGCGTCGGCCACGTCCTCGGGCGTCGCCACCCGGTGGAGGGGCGCGATGGCCTTCACCCCCTCCTTGAGGTCGCCCCAGTCGGCGGTCCACGGCGTGTCGACCAGGCCGGGCGCGACGGCGTTGACCCGCACCTCCCCGCCGCAGTGCTTGGCCAGGATCGAGGTCAGGTGGTCGACGGCGGCCTTGGACACCGCGTAGGGCAGCGAGCTGCCGGTCTGGCGGGTGCCGGCGATCGAGCTGATGTTGACGATCCAGCCGTCCGGCGCCTGGCGGAGCAGCGGCAGCGCCGCCTGCGAGACGAGGAAGGTGCCGGTGACGTTGACGGACAGCACCCGGTTCCAGTGCTCGACGGTGACCGACTCGATGTCGGGCTGGGGGACGTCGATCGTCACCCCGGCGTTGTTGACCAGCCCGTCGAGCCGGCCCCACCGCTCCTCGGCGGTCGCGACGAGGCGCCGGGCGGTCTCGGGGTCGGCGATGTCGCCCTGCACGTAGGTGGCGTCGCCCAGCTCGGCGGCGAGCGCCTCGCCGGCCTCGACCGACCGGGCCGAGTTCACGACGACGCGGGCGCCGGCCCCGGCGAGCCGCCGGGCGATCGCCTCGCCGATGCCGCTGGTCGAGCCGGTGACGATGACGACGTGGTCGGTGAGGTCCATGGTCTCCCCTCGGTCCGGTGGCTGCGGTGCCCCGCGACGATGCGGCACCGGGCGGCCGCTGTCGAGCCGGCGCGCCCGGCTGCGGCTCGGCGGCCCGCGTCGAGTACGAATGGGCTCGCCTGCACGACCCCGTCCCGGAGGACCGACGCATGACGAAGCTGACGATCGACGACCTCTTCTCGGTGCGCGACAAGGTCGTCGTCGTGACCGGGGGATCCCGCGGCATCGGCGAGATGATCGCCGCCGGGTTCCTCGCCAACGGCGCCAAGGTCTACATCACCTCCCGCAAGGCCGACGTCTGCGACGCCACCGCCGAGCGGCTGTCCGCCGAGTACGGCGGCACCTGCGTGTCGATCCCGGCCAACCTCGCCGAGCTCGAGGGCATCGACGGGTTCGTCGCCGGGCTGCGGGAGCACGAGAGCGCGGTGCACGTCCTGGTCAACAACGCCGGCGCCTCGTGGGGCGCGCCGCTGGACGAGTTCCCCGAGATCGGCTGGGACAAGGTGATGGACACCAACGTCAAGGGCGTCTTCTTCCTGACCCAGCGCCTCCTGCCGATGCTCGAGGCGGCCGCCACCCCCGAGGACCCGGCCCGCGTCATCAACATCGGCTCGGTCGACGGCATCCGCACGCCGTCGTTCGAGAACTACTCCTACGGCCCGTCCAAGGCCGCGGTGCACGCCCTCACCCGGCAGCTGGCCGCGGCGCTGGTCAAGCGCAACATCCTGGTCAACGCCATCGCCCCGGGGCCGTTCCCGACCTGGATGCTCAGCACCGGCATCGGCACCGGCGGCGACGTCGAGGGCACCGACTGGGAGGCCGTCGGGCGGGCCATGCCCCGGGGCCGGGTCGGCACGCCCGAGGACATCGCCGGGCTGGCCATCTACCTCGCCTCCCGGGCCGGTGCCTTCACGGTCGGCGACACCATCACCTGCGACGGCGGGGTGGTCGTGTCCTGAGATGGACGTCTTCGACGCCATCCGGACGACGCGGGCCATGCGCCGGCTCGACCCGAACCGGCCGGTCCGCGACGAGGACCTGTGGACGATCCTCGAGGCGGCGAGCAAGGCGCCGAGCGGCGGGAACCGCCAGCCGGTCCGGTGGGTGGTGGCCCGGGACGCCGAGGTCCGCCGCCGCCTGGGCGAGATCTACCGGGCCTGCTGGGCCGAGGTCGGCGCCCGCTACCGCCGGGTGGTCCCGCCGGACGACCGGCAGACCACCCGCATCCTCGACTCGGCCGACCACCTCGGCGAGCACATGGGCGAGTCACCCGTCATCGTCGTGCCGGCCGCCCGCGGCGCCGACCCCGCCTCGGTCTACCCGGCGGTGCAGAACCTGTTCCTGGCGGCCCGCGCCCTCGGCCTGGGCACCGCGCTGACCACGGTCCACAAGCTGCGGGAGGGGGAGGTGCGGGCCGTGCTCGGCATCCCGGACGACGTCGAGACCTACGCGATGATCCCGGTCGGCTACCCGCTCGGGCGCTGGGGCGAGGCCGAGCGGCGGCCGATCGAGGAGGTCACCTACTGGGACGGCTGGCGCCGGACCCGCCCTCGGGGCGCGTCGGTGTGACGCTTGACACACCCCGGCGCCGGCTGCACAGTGACGGCACGCACGTGCCGTTGCCGCCCGCCTACGTGACGTAGGGGTCCGCCTGGGGGCCGCGCGGCGGCGCGGCCCAGCGAGAGAGGGGGACCCATGACGTCCAGTGCTCTGCCCGTCGCGAGGTCGCGCCGTGGGCGGCGGGCGATCCTCGCCGTCGTCCTCGCCCTGGCCGGCGCGCTCGGCATCGGGCTGACGCCCGCCCCGGCCGCCGCGCAGACACCGGGCCGCTACGTCGCCCTGGGCGACTCGTTCACCGCCGGCCCGCTCATCCCCAACCAGTCGCTCTCGCCCCTCGGGTGCCTGCGCTCCGACCAGAACTACCCGAGCGAGGTGCAGAGGACCCTGCGGTTCGGCCAGTTCGCCGACGTCAGCTGCAGCGGGGCCGACACCGGCGACATGACGAGCCCGCAGAACGTCACCCCGGGACCCAACCCGCCGCAGTTCGACGCGCTGACCGCCGACACGACCGTCGTCACCCTCGGCATCGGCGGCAACGACATCGGCTTCAGCTCGATCCTCGAGAACTGCGCCTCGCTGACGCCCTTCGGCTCGCCGTGCCGCGACCGCTATGTCCGCAACGGCGTCGACGAGCTGCAGCAGCGCATCGCCGCCACGGCGCCGAAGATCGCCGCCACGATCCAGGGGATCCGGGCCCGGGCGCCGCAGGCCCGCATCTACGTCGTCGGCTACCCGGCGATCGTCCCCGACACCGGCAGCGGCTGCTGGCCCAGCGTGCCGCTCGCCTGGAACGACGTCCCCTACCTGCGCAGCACCCACAAGTCGCTGAACGCCATGCTGGCGCAGCAGGCGGCGGCCAACGGCGCCACCTACGTCGACGTCTACACGCCGAGCATCGGCCACGACGCCTGCCGCAGCTCGGGCACCCGGTGGGTCGAGCCGCTCGTCCCCGGCAACCTCGCGGCGCCGTTCCACCCCAACGCCCGGGGCATGGACGGGATGGCGGCCGTGGTGAGCGCGGCCATCCAGGCCGGCTGACGGTGCCCGGTGGGGGCGGCGGCCGGATCGCCCCGCCGCCCCCACCGGTCCTCTGCCGGTCCTGCGGCCGGCCTCAGCCCGGGGCGCCGACGCCCGGGATCGGCTCGGCGCGGTCGCCGGGCTCGAGGCCGGCCGCCTCGGCCAGCAGCTCCACCGAGCGCAGCCGGGCCGGCACGGTGGCGGTGGCGTGCACGGTGATGAGCTCGTCGGCGCCGCAGCTCCGGCGGAACTCGTCGAGGTAGGCGACGACCGCGTCGGGGGTGCCGACCGCCGTGTACCGCATCATCTCGTCGACGGCCAGGGCCCTCGGCGACCGCAGGATGGCGTCGACCTCCTCGTCGCTCAGCCGCCGGTCACCGCGGCCGAACAGGCTGCGGACCCGGGCCCGGCGGGTGATCTCCAGGTGCCGGCGGGCCTCCTCCTCGGTGTCGGCGGCGATGACGTTGACCCCGGCGATCACGTAGGGCCGGTCGAGCTGCTCGGACGGCTCGAACCGCTCGCGGTAGACGCGGACGGCGTCGTGCAGCGCCTGGGGCGCGAAGTGGGAGGCGAAGCCGTAGGGCAGGCCGAGCACGGCGGCGAGCTGGGCGCCGAACAGCGACGACCCGAGGATGTAGAGCGGCACGTGGGTGCCCTCGCCCGGGATGGCCCGGACGCCGGGGATGGGGCTCCGGTCGCTCAGCAGGCCCCGCAGCTCGACGACGTCGCGGGGGAAGTGCTCGGCGGCCGCGGGGTGCCGGCGCAGGGCCTGGAGGGTGCGCTGGTCGGTGCCGGGGGCGCGGCCGAGGCCGAGGTCGATGCGGCCCGGGTGCAGGGTGGCCAGCGTGCCGAACTGCTCGGCGACGACCAGCGGCGAGTGGTTGGGGAGCATGACGCCGCCGGCGCCGAGCCGGATCGTCGAGGTGTGGGCGGCGACGTGGGCGATGAGCACCGCCGTGGCCGACGAGGCGATGGAGCGGATGTTGTGGTGCTCGGCGTACCAGACCCGCGTGTAGCCGGTGCGCTCGGCGAGCTGGGCCAGCGCCACGCTGCCGGCGAAGCTGTCGGCGATCGTCTCGTCCCGGCCGACGGTGGCGAGGTCGAGGATGGAGAGGGGTCCGAGCGTCACGCCGGCCACGCTACCGACGACCCCGGCGCGCCGGTCGGGGCACGAGCGGCGCCGCCGGGTTCTGGCGTCCGTCAGGTGGCGTGGTGCGGGTGAGGGACGCCGGGACGGGTCGAAGGCGGGTCGGCCCGATCGCGCCCGGCGGTTCCGGCGTCGCTCAGGTGGCGTCGTGCCGGTGGGGGACGCCGGATCGGGGAGGGGCGTCCGGCGGGGCGTTCCAGCGGGCCAGCTTGTCCGGGTTGCGGACGACCCAGAGGCGGTCGATGCCGGCGGGGCCGGTGCGGGCGGCGACGACCGCCACGACCGTCCCGGCGGCGTCCCGGGCGACGAGCCCGGGCTCACCGTTGACCACCGCGTCGTCGAGGGCCAGGCCCGGGACGCGGCGGTGGACGTCGATCAGGGTCGCCGCCACCGCCTCGGCGCCCTCCACCGGCGCCCGCGTCGCCGGCACCCGGCCGCCGCCGTCGGCGACGGCCACCACCCGGGGGTCGAGCTGCCGGACGAGGGCGTCGAGGTCACGGGCCCGCCACGCCGCCTTCAGCGCGGCCACGGCCCGGGCGTGGTCCCGGCGCCCGGCCGGCGCCGAGCCCGGGCCGTCCGGGCGCAGCCGTCGCCGGGCCGACGAGGCCAGCTGGCGGCAGGCCTGGGGCGAGCGGCCGACGATGCCGGCGATCTCGGCGAAGGGGAACCCGAAGACGTCGTGCAGCACGAACGCCACCCGCTCCGCGGGGGTCATGGTCTCGAGCACGACCAGCAGCGCCATGTGCAGCGACTCGTCCAGGGACACCGCCTCGCCGGGGTCGGCCGCCGCCTCCCCGGCCCGGGCGGCCCACGGCGCCGAGGGCGGGACCGGCTCGGGCAGCCACTCGCCGACGTAGCGCTCGCGCCGGGCCCGGGCCGACCCCAGCACGTCGAGGCAGATGCGGCTGACCGTCGTGACCATCCACGCGGTCGGCGAGCGCACCTCCGCCCGCCGGCCGGGGTCGAGCGCGTACCAGCGGGCGTAGGCCTCCTGGACGGCGTCCTCGGCCTCGGACACCGACCCGAGCATCCGGTAGGCGGCGTGGAGCAGCAGGCCCCGGTCGGCCGGCTCCGCCGCGCCCGCATCGCCGAGCGTCGCGTCGCTGATCGCCATGACCGTACCGACGAGGCGGCCGCCCGCGGTGTGAGGTCTCGCCGCTCGCCCCGCGGGCGCGGCCGGCACCACGGGACCGGACCTGACGTCCCGGTCGGCTGCGTCGTCACGACCGGGCGGCGGGACGGACCCCGCCGCCCGACGGACCCGACGGAAAGGAACCGGCCGTGAGCGACGAGCCCGTGACCTTCGTGAACGTCTTCGACGTCGAGCCCGCCCACCAGCAGGCGCTGCTCGACGTGCTGACCGCCGGCGCCGAGGAGGTGATCCGCCACCGGCCCGGCTTCGAGTCGCTGACGCTGCTCGCCTCCCTGGACGGGCGGCGGGTCGTCAACGTCGCCCGCTGGCGCCGGGCCGAGGACGCCCGGGCCACGCAGGCCGACCCGGCGGCCGCGGCGCACGCCCGGCGGGCGGCCGCCCTCGCCACCGCCAGCCCCGGCCTCTACCGGGTCGCCGCGGAGATCGCCTGAGCCCGGCCGGCCGGGCGCCCCGGCCGGCCGCGACCGTCAGTCGAGCGGCGAGCCGGTGCGCTCGGCCACCTCGTCGGTCGGCGCCTGCGTGTGGGTGGGCACCGTGCCGAGGCGGCCGGCGCGGAAGTCCTCGAACGCCTGCTGGATCTCGGCCTTGGTGTTCATGACGAACGGGCCGTACCAGGCGACGGGCTCGCGGATCGGCTGCCCGCCGAGGAACAGCAGCTCCAGCCCGCCGGTGCGGGTGTCCTGGTGGGGCGCCGCCTCGACGGTGAACACGTCGCCGGGGCCGAAGACGGTCAGGTTCCCGGTGGCGACCGGCACCCGCTCGGCGCCGACCAGCCCGGCGCCGCCCAACACGTAGACCAGGCAGTTGAACGACGGCGGCCAGGGGATCACCGCCCGGGCCCCGGGCGACAGCGTGGCGTGCACCATCGCCATCGGCGTGTGCGTCGCGCCCGGCCCCCGGAGCCCGCCGACCTCGCCGGCGATCACCCGCAGCAGCGTGTCGGCGGCGGGCGTCGTGCCCAGCGCCACGTGGTCGGCCGCCAGGTCCTGGTAGCGGGGGTCGACCCACTTCTTCGACCGGGGGAGGTTGACCCACAGCTGCAGGCCGTGGAACCAGCCGCCGGCGGCCACCACGTCGTCGGGCGGGGTCTCGATGTGCAGGATGCCCTTGCCCGCGGTCATCCACTGGGTGGCGCCGTCGCGGATGACGCCCCCGCCACCGGTCGAGTCGGCGTGCTGGATGACGCCGTCCATCATGTAGGTGACGGTCTCGAAGCCCCGGTGGGGGTGCCAGGGCGTGCCCTTCGGCTCGCCGGGGGCGTAGTTCACCTCGCCCATCTGGTCGAGGTGGACGAAGGGGTCGAGCTCGCTCAGCGGCACGCCGGCGAAGGCCCGGCGCACCGGGAAACCCTCGCCCTCGAACCCGCGGGTGGCCTCGGAGATCGAGCGGATCGGGCGGTCGCGCGCACCGGGGGGCGGTGCGACGATGCGGGGGAGGGCGCTGGCGTCCTCGACCGTGACGGCGGGCATGGCATCACCTCCTGGCGAGCGTGGCGACCACGCTAGCGGCGCGCCCGCCCGGCCCGACCCGGCCCCGTGAGGGCGCGCCGCCGGCGGCCGCGGTCCTCGAGCGGGGTGGGGAAGGCGTTCTCCCGCACCTCCACCCGGGGGCCGGGCCGCATGACGAGCGGTCCCAGCCGGCGGGCCTGGATCGTGCCCGGTCCGCCGGGCCGGGTGGTGGGCGGCGAGTTATATACAATCTGCGCCGCTGCCGCGGCTGCCGGCGGCGACGGCGTGGAGGGGGTTCGCATGAGGTGTGCCGGCGACGGCCCGGCGGACGGGGGTGCCGATGTCTGACCCGATCTGGCGCAGCGGTGAGATGTCGACCTGCAACCGGGTGCTGGACCAGCGCCTGGAGGCGGACCCGGACTCGCCCTACCTGGACGTGTGCGGGACGGCGTTCACGGCGGCCGAGGTGGAGGCGACGGCCAACCGGCTGGCCAACGCCTACGCGGACCTCGGCGTCACGCCCGGGGACCGGGTGGCGACGCTGATCGAGAACTCGCCGGAGGCGATGCTGGCCTGGTGGGGCGCGGTGCGCGGCGGCGGGGTGGCGGTGCCGATCAACACCGCCTACAAGGGCGACTACCTGGTCCACCAGCTGACCGACTGCGGCGCCCGGGTCGTGGTGGTCGAGGAGTCGCTGGCCGAGCGGGTGGCCCGGGTGGCCGACCGGGTGCCGGAGCTCGAGCACGTGGTGGTGGTCGGGGACACCGGCGCCGTCGACGGGGTGCAGGCGAAGGTCCACGCCTGGGACGGCCTGCTCCAGGCGGACGAGCGCCGCCCGGCGATCGAGTCGCGGCCGTCGGACCTGGCCACGTTCATCTACACCGGCGGCACGACCGGCCCGTCGAAGGGCTGCATGCTCAGCCACAACTACCACGTGGCCCTGACCGAGCAGATCGGCATCTGCTGGCGGCGCACGGCCGACGACGTGGTGTGGACGCCGCTGCCGCTGTTCCACTTCAACGCGCTGGTGACCGCGGTGCTGGGCCCGCTGGTGTTCGGCGGGCGGGCCGCGATCTACCGGCGGTTCTCGGTGTCCAACTTCTGGCCGGAGATGAACCGGGTGGGGGCCACCATCACCTCCACGCTGGGCACGATGGCCTACCTGCTGGCCCACGACGTGGACCGGCCGGAGATGCCCCGCTCCGGCGCCCCCGAGGCCAACACGACCCTCCGCCTCATGGGCGCCGCCCCGCTGCCGGTCGAGGTCGACCGGATCATCCGGGAGCGGTTCGGGATCGAGACCTTCTCCGGCGCCTACGGGGTCACCGAGGCGAGCCTGATCTCCTGGCAGCCCCCCGGGGTCGAGAACAAGCCCAACGCCGCGGGGGTGATCAACACCGAGTACTTCGACGTCCGCATCTTCGACGACGACGACAACGAGCTCCCCCGGGGCAGCGAGGGCGAGATCGTCATCCGCCCCAAGCGGCCCCACGTGATGTTCGAGGGCTACTGGGGCCGGCCCGAGGCCACCGTCGCCACCAGCCGCAACTGGTGGTACCACACCGGCGACATCGGCCGGATCGACGAGGACGGCTACCTCTACTTCGTCGACCGCAAGGCCGACTACCTGCGCCGCCGGGGCGAGAACATCTCCAGCTTCGAGGTCGAGCGCATCCTCATGAAGCACCCCGCCGTCGCGGACGTCGCGGTGCACGCGGTGCCCAGCCAGCTCACCGAGGACGACCTCAAGGTCACCGCCACCCTCGCGCCCGACGCCCGGCTCACCGAGGAGGAGCTGTTCCGCTGGTGCCTCGACGAGCTCCCCTACTTCGCCCTGCCCCGCTACATCGAGTTCCGCGACCAGCTCCCCCGGAGCCCCGTCGGCCGGGTGCTCAAGCGGGAGCTGCGGGCCGAGGGCGTCACGCCCACCACCTGGGACGTCGAGGCGTCCGGCATCACCTACGAGAAGAGGTGAGGTGAGGTGACATGAGCCTGTTCGACGCCTTCCGCTTCGACGGGAAGCGGGCCCTCGTCGTCGGCGGGGCCTCGGGCATGGGGGCCGCCGCCGCCGAGCTGCTGCTGGACGCCGGCGCCGAGGTCGTCGTCATGGACCGCGCCGCCGTCACCCTGCCGGGCGTCCAGCCGGTCCACGTGGACCTCGCCGAGCGGGGGTCCGTCGACGCCGCCCTCGAGGAGGCCGGCGGCCCGTTCGACGCGCTGCTGTGCTGCGCCGGGGTCGCCGACGGCACCCCCGGCATCGAGCGCATCAACTTCGTCGCCCACCGCTACCTCGTCGACCGGCTGCTCGATCGGGACGCCCTGCCCCGGGGCAGCGCCATCGGCATGATCTCCTCGGCCGCCGGGCTCGGGTGGGAGGCCAACCTCGAGCAGCTCACCGAGCTGCTGGAGACCACCGACTGGGACGCCGCGGTCGACTGGTTCCAGCGCCACGGCAAGGCCGACTACATGTCGACCAAGCAGGCCATGTGCGCCTACGTGGCCCGGCAGGCGCACCCGCTCATGAAGCGGGGCATCCGGATCAACGCCATCTGCCCCGGCCCCACCGACACGCCGCTCGCCCAGGCCAACAAGGACCTGTGGCTCACCTTCGCCGCCGACTACCGGGCCGACGTCGGCACCGAGCCGTCGACGCCGATCGAGCAGGCCTGCGCGCTCGTGTTCCTGTGCAGCCCGGCGGCGGCCGCCATCAGCGGCCAGACGCTGATCTCCGACCAGGGCTACCTGGCCGCCGGCCTCACCGGGGCCTTCCCCGACGCGACGCCGGTGGCCCAGTTCATGTTCGGGCGGCTGGGGTGACCGGGGCCTGACACGACCCGGCCGCGACCGGGCCCGGGCGCGCCACAGCGGCGGCCACGACGCCCCGACGCGCCGTGCGCCACCGCTGCGCGGTCCTCGGAACCGGTGCGCCGTCGGGCCGTCCGGCCCGCCGGCCGTCAGCGGGTCAGCTCTCGGGGATCGCCTCCCACCACTGGCACCACCACTCGCCGCCCACGAGGATGCGCAGCGTCGGGTGCCAGCAGTAGGAGATGTCGTCGTCGGGGTTCAGGTAGTAGAGGCAGTTGCTGCACTTCTCGGTGCCCTGGTAGGGGTGCCCCTTGAGAACGGCCCGCTCCATGAGGTCCTTGAGCTCGAGCCACTTCTTCTCGTCGATCGGCTTCGGTTCGGGCGGTGGGATCTCGTAGTCAGCCACGTGGGATCACCTTGCTCGTCGTCGAGTGGGCGGGGGCCCGGGCCTGGGCCCAGGGCTCCAGGCAGCATAGGCAGAACAGCGGTGTCCGCGAGCGAACGATCAGTCCGGCCGATCGGGCGGCGAGCCGTCGCCGGCCTCGTCCGGTTCCTCGTCGAGGTCGAGCAGGTGGGCGAAGCAGGGCGCCTCGCCGCCCTCGTCCTCGCACCCACCGGCCCGGCCCGCCACCTCCCGCAGGTGGTCGGCCAGGACGCGCGCGCCCGAGCGGTCGACGTCGCGGGTGGCGGTGACCAGCGTGAGCGGCCGCTCCCGGGCCAGCGCGAGCAGCCGGCCGACCGCGCCGGACGCCGGCGGGCGGTGCAGCTCGTCGCGGTAGCGGCGGGCGAACTCGGGCCAGCGCTCCGGCTCGTGGCCGTACCAGCGCCGCAGCTCGGTGCTGGGGGCGGCGTCCTTGGCCCACTCGTCGATGCCCGCGGCGGCCTTGGCGACCCCCCGGGGCCACAGGCGGTCGACGAGCACCCGGGCCCGGCCGGCGTCGGCCTCGGGCGGCTCGTAGATGCGGCGGACGGTCACGTCGGGGGCGTCCATGTCACCGGTGCTCAGGGCTCGGCGTCGACCAGGGTGAGCGCCGGGTAGCCGGCGCGGATGGCGGCCACGTCGTCGGCCGGGGCCGGATCGGCGAGGTCGCAGGTGGAGGTGAAGACGTCCTCACCTTCGCGCAGGGCCGCGGCCCGCGGAACCTCCTGCAGCGGTCCCATCCGCTCGGGCGGGCAGGCGGGCACGTTGATGCTGGCCAGGGCGTCGGTCGGCGCCTCCCGCCCGGCCAGGGCGTCGCAGCTCCCGGCGATCCAGTCGGCGGCCAGGTCGGCACCCGCCTCGAACTGGGCCTCGTCGAAGGCGAGGCCGGCGCTGACCGCCAGCGCGGGCACGCCCCGGCGCAGCGCGGTGCGGGCGGCGCCGATCGTCCCCGAGACGTCGACGAGGGGCCCGACGTTCTGGCCGAGGTTGATGCCGGACACGACCAGGTGGGGGTCCAGCGCCAGGTCGTCGAGCGCCACCGCCACGGCGTCGGCCGGGTAGCCGTCGACGGCCCGGGCCGGCGCCCCGCCGGGCGTCGCCGCCTCGTCGTGGGGCGCGCCGCCCGGGGTGGTGGCGTCGCCGGTGCCGCTCCGCTCGCCGGCCGGGACGACGATCGTGACCTCGGCCTCGAAGCGGTCGTCGGCGGTCAGCCGCTCGGCGAGCAGGTCGAGGGCCGGGCTGCCCACGCCGTCGTCGTTGACCACCACGATCTCGAGCGGCCCACAGGCCTCGGCCTCGCCGGCCACGGCCGCGCCGGCGTCGGGCGCGGCGTCCGAGCCGCCGTCGCCCCCGCAGGCGAGGGCGAGTCCGGCGGCCAGCACGGCGGCGGTCAGCGTCGTGCGGCGGCGATCCGCGGCACCGGTGGCGGTCGTGGCTCCCACCGTGATCGTCCCCCTCGTGGCGCGCTCGGCGAGCCCGGGCGACCCGCCGCGCCCGCGGCGGCCCGGACCGCCCGGCCCCGACGCTACCCGGGCGGGGCCGCCGGCGCGGCCACGAAGACCTCCTCGGCCACCTGCGCCGCGTACGTCGCCGGGCCCAGGAGCGCGATCGCGCCGGCCGTCTGGGTCGACATCGCCCGCAGCGCCGCCAGCTTCCGGTCGAGCGCCGGGCCGGTGAGGCACAGGTGGAGGTCGACGTCCGCGACCGGCACGCCCGTGGGGCGCTGCTCCGTCATGTAGATCCCCCACTCCTCGTAGCGGTCGCCGAACGCCGCCAGGTGCTCGGCCGTCGGGGTGGCGTGGAGCAGGCGGCCGGGACGGCCCCGCCGGTGCCAGGCGGCCGTGACCCAGCGGTGGACGGCGAGGTGGTCGGGGTGGAAGGTCATGCCGTCGGGGCCGAACGTCAGGATCGTGTCCGGCGCCACCGCGTCGACGAGGCGGCCGGCCCAGTCGAGGCCCTCCTCCTCGTGGGCGGCGAGGTCGCCGTCGGGCAGGCCGAGCACCAGGTGCTCCCGGACGCCGAGCACGGCCATGGCGGCGGCCGCCTCCCAGCGGCGCACCCGGCCGAGGCGGTCGGGCGGCCAGGTGTCGGGGTCGTCGGTGCCGCGCTCGCCGGCGGTGGCGGTGGCGCACACGACGCGCTGCCCGTGGTCGCGGGCGGCGGCCATGACGCCGGCGGCCAGGTACGTCTCGTCGTCGGGGTGGGCCCAGACCGACAGGATCGTGCCCAGCGCCGCCACGGCGTCCGGGGCGGGCGGGGGCGCGGGGTCGGGGCGCGGCGCGGTGGCGCGGGGGTCACGCATGCCGGGGAGGATGGGGCCCGCCCCTCCCGGCCGGCTCCCACGGGCTCCCGGCCGGCCGGCGCCCGCGGGAGCCGGCGGGACCGCCGTGACAGGCCGCGGGCGCACGGTCGCGCCATGACCACGACGACGACCGACACGACCCTCGGGCGCGCCCTCCCCACCGAGATGCTCGAGCGGTTCCGGGCCCGGGCCGGCGAGCTCGACCGCACCAACGCCTACTTCGAGGAGGACCTCGCCGAGCTCCGGGACGCCGGCTACCTCCTGGCCGCCGTGCCGACCCACCACGGCGGCTGGGGGCTCGACCTCGCCGCCGTGGCGGCGGAGCAGCGTCGCCTGGCCCGCTACGCGCCGGCCACGGCGCTCTCGCTCACCATGCACCACTACTGGGTGGGCATGGCCATGGAGCTGGAGCGGGCGGGCGACACCTCCTGCAGCTGGATCCTCGAGGCCGCGGCGGCCGGCGAGGTGTTCGCCGCCGGCCACGCCGAGCGGGGCAACGACGTCCCCGTGCTCATGTCGACCTGCATGGCCGAGCGGGTCGAGGGCGGCTACCGGCTCACCGGCCGCAAGCAGTTCGGCTCGAACGGGCCGGCGTGGCGGTGGCTCGGCGCCCACGCCATCGACGCCGAGGACCCGGCCGGCCCGCAGATCGTCCACGCCTTCGTCGACCGGCAGAGCCCCGGCGTCACCGTCGAGGAGACCTGGGACACGCTCGGCATGCGCCCCACCCAGAGCCACGACACGGTCCTCGACGGCGTGTTCGTCCCCGACGAGCGCATCGGGGCGGTCGTCCCCGCCGGCGACGGCAGCTCGCCCTTCGTGTCCTTCATGGTCATGTGGGCCCTGTCGCTCATCGCCGCCGTCTACCTCGGCGTCGCCGACCGGGCGCTGGAGCTGACCGTGTCCGGCGCCAAGCGCAAGACCTCGGTGGCCATCGAGCGGGGCGCGTACGCCTACAACCCGATGGTCCAGCACCAGGTGGCCGAGATGTACCTGGCCCGCGAGGCCGCCGCGGCGATCCTCGAGCGCCTCGTCGAGGAGTGGTCGGCCGGCGTCGACCACGGCGAGGAGTGGGTGCCGAAGCTCTACGCCACCAAGTGGACGGTCGTCGAGCGGTCCAAGCGGGTCGTCGACATCGCCCTCGACGTGTCCGGCGGCGCCGGGATGTTCAAGGGCAACGAGCTCGAGCGGCTCTACCGCGACGTCCGCTGCGGCGGCTTCCACCCGGCGAACGACGCGCTGACCCACGAGCTGGTCGGCAAGGCCGCCCTCGGGATCCTCACGGAGCAACCTCGCTGGTGACGCGTGCGGCGACGTGTCACAGGGCCCGGCGCGCGAGCTCGGCGGCGGCATCGCCGTCGAGCCGCGCGCCGCGGGCGCGCGCGGCCGCGTAGGCCTCGTCACCGAGCACGGCCCGCAGGAGCCGGTCGAGCTCGTCGAGCGCCGCCTGGTCGGCCCCGAAGATGCGGTGCCCGGCGTCGGTGGCCCGGACGGCGCCGACCAGCACGGCGGCGTCCTCGTGCTTGCCCTGCCGGGCGAGCAGGCCGGCGATCGCCCGCAGCATCGTCCACTGCGTGGCCCACATCCCCGCGCGCCGCCAGTGGTCGATCAGGCCCCGGAAGGCCCGGGCCGCCGCGTCCGGGTCGCCGTCGCGGGCGTCGATCGACGCGGCCGCCGCGCCGGCCAGGCCGGTGACGAAGGCGGCACCGGTGCGGCGGGCCAGCTCGACGGCCCGCTCGTAGCGCCGGCGGGCCCGGGCCCGGTCGGCGGCGAGGTCGGCCTCGCCCGCGCAGTACCAGGCGTAGGCCCCGAGCGGGGTGGCGTCGTCGCCGACCTCGGCGAGCAGCGCCTCGGCGTGGTCGGTGGCGGTGGGGTCGTCCGCGTAGGCGCGGGCCAGCACCCCGGTGGCCCGGGCGAGGAGCCGGGTCCCCGGCTCGTCGGCGGCCGCCGCGACGGAGTTCTCGTACCAGCGGACGGCGGCGTCGAGGCGGCCCTCGAACAGCTCGTGGTTCCCGAGCCCGGTGGCCACCGGGGCGGGCACGGGGAGCCCGGCCCGCTCGGCCGCGGCCCGGGCCCGGGCGACGCGCCGCCCGTGCTCCGCGACGTCACCGGCCATCCAGGTGGCGTAGGCCGCCGACACCCACAGCAGCGGGGCGACGGGGCTGCGGTCGTCGGGGTCGAGGGGGGTGACCTTCTCGGCCCAGGCCAGCACGTCGGGCCGGAGGCGCAGCAGGGCGTAGAGGCGCAGCGCCTCGACCAGGCGGCCGGCCCGCTCGACCTCGCCCTGCTCGACGAGCCAGGTCAGCGCCACGTGCAGCTCCGGCAGCGCGGCGTCGATCTCGTCGATGACCCGCTCGCCGGGCACCGTGAGGCGCCGGTCGGCGTCGGCGGCCCAGGCGACGAGGCGGCGGGCGTGGCGGTCGCGCACGGCGTCCCGCTCGCCGGCCCGGGCCAGCTGCTCGGCGGCGAACGCCCGCAGGGTCTCCAGCAGGGCGAAGCGGTGGTCGTCCGTCCGCACGACCAGCGACCGCTCGACGAGCTGGGCCAGCGCGGCGTCGGCGGTGTCGGCGTCGAGGTCGCAGACCGCGGCGGCGTCCGCGGCCCGGAACGGCCCGGCGAAGGCCGACAGCGCCCGGAACACCCGCTGCAGCCCCACATCGAGCAGGCCGTACGACCAGGACACCGCGGCGGCCAGCGAGGCGTGCCGGGGCGAGCTGCGGCTGCCGGAGGTGAGCAGGGCGAAGCGGTGGTCGAGCGCGGCGGCCACCTCCGCCAGGTCGTGGGTGTGGAGGCGGGCGGCCGCCAGCTCGATGGCGAGCGGCAGCCCGTCGAGCCGCCGGGCGATCTCGGCGATCGTGACCAGCTCGCCCCGGTCGGGCGCGAAGCCGGGCACCGCGGCCCGGGCCCGCTCGACGAACAGCCGCACGGCCGGGGCGTCGCCCCCGTCGACCGGCAGCGCCGGCACCGGGTAGACGTGCTCGCCGGGAACCCGCAGGCGCTCGCGGCTGGTGGCCACCACCGTCAGCCGCGGGCAGCGGGCGAGCAGGTGCTCGAGCAGCCCGGCCACGGCGTCCAGCACGTGCTCGCAGTTGTCGGCCAGCAGCACGAGCGGTGCCTCGCCGAGCACGAGCGCGACCTGGTCGGCGAGGGGGACGCCGGGGCGGGCGTCGACCCCCAGCGCCGCGGCCACGACGTTGACGGCCGAGCGGGCGTCCGCCGTGGCCAGCTCGCACAGCACGACGGGCCGCTCGGGCCGGGCCTCCTGGAGCCGCCGGCCGACCTCGAGCAGCACGCGGGTCTTGCCCACGCCGCCCGGTCCGACGAGCGTCACGGCCCGGCGCTCGCCGGCCAGGTCGCACACGTCGGCGGCGAGCTCGTCGCGCCCGACGAGCGAGGTCGGCGGCACGGGCAGGCGGCGGAGCGCTGCCGGGGCGGCGGAGGGGGACGCCGGGGTCGCCGCGACCGCCGCGACCGCTGGGGCCGGCGCGCCGACCAGCAGGCCCCGGTGCTGGGCGACCAGCGCCGGGGACGGCTCGATGCCCAGCTCGTCGCCCAGGCGGCGCCGGAAGTCGTCGAAGACCCGCAGGGCGTCGGCCCGCCGGCCGGCCGCGGCCAGGGCGGTCATGAGCAGCGCCCGGGGCCGCTCCCGCAGCGGCTCGGCGTCGCACAGCGCGGTCAGCTCGGCCACGACGCCGTCCGCGGTCCCCTCGGCGAGGCGCCGCTCGGCCCGCAGCTCGCGGGCCCGGGTGCGCAGCTCCTCCAGCCGGGCCGCCTCGGCCCGGGCGTCGTCGAGGTGGTCGAGCTCGGGGTAGGCGGGGCCGTGCCACCGGGCGAGGACCGCGCCCAGCTCGGCGAGGTCGGCGGCGGTGGGGGCGCCGGCCGCGACCAGCGCGGCCAGCCGGTCGCCGTCGACCTCGACGTCGCCGGGGTCGAGCCGGTAGCCGTCCGCGGCCGAGGCGACCAGCCCGGGCGGCAGGCACCCGCGAAGCCGGGACACGTGGTTGTGCAGGGCGCCGGTCGGGTCGCGCGGCGGGCCGGCGGGCCACAGGGCCTCGATCGCCACCTCGGCGGGCACGACGTGGCCCTGCCGGAGGACGAGGAGGGCGAGCAGCCGCCGCTGCAGCGGCCCGGGCGGCGTGACGTCCCGTCCGCCGGCGACCGCGCGCAGCGGGCCGAGCACCTCGACGAGCACCCGCGCACCGCCGCCCTCGGTCACCCCTCCAGTCTGGCGGGTGGCGGGCGATCGCGCCCGCCCGTGGGGTCAGCGGGTGCCGGCCGGGCCGCGCAGGGTGAGGGCGGCGGTGGTCGGCCCGTCGCCGCCGCCCCCCGTGGGCCCGTTCGGGCGCACCCGGATGCGGAGCCGGCAGTCGGCCGCCCGGGGGTCGTAGGCGACGAGCTCGGTGACCGTCGCCTCGCCGTCGCCGGCCAGGCCTTCGGCGATGCCCAGGTGCACGGCGCACACGGTGGACCGGTCGGCCGCCGCGGCCGAGGCGAACGGGCAGGCGTGCAGGACGATCTCGGCGCCGTCGTCCAGCGGCCGCACCTCGGGCTCGAAGCCCTGGCGGGCCATGGCGGCGGTGACGTCGGCGACGACGTCGCCGGACGGGGTGGGGACCCGGAACTCGTCGGCGGCGAGCCGGCCGACCTCCTCGGCGTCGCGGCCGGTGCGGATGATCTCGAGCAGCAGGCGGCTCAGCCGTTCGTAGGGGCCGCTCGTGTCCCAGCGGCCGGCGGCCGCCGGGTTGATCTCGTAGACGAGGCGGGGGCGGCCCCGGCCGGTCGGGCGGGCCCGGGACTCGACGACGAGGCCCGCGGCGACGAGCTTGGCCACGTGCTGGCGGATGGCGTTGTGGTTGAGCGGGAGGTGCTCGTTGATCTCGGCGATGCCGACGGGGTGGTCGGCGCCCGCGATGAGCCGGAAGATGGCGTGGCGCGTCGGGTCGCCGAGCGCTCGGGCCTGTTCCTGGAGCGACGCGGGTGCCATGGCTGCTCTGGGGCGCGGGTGTCGGTCACCAGTCTGCCCGACACCTGCGGCCGGCACGTCCTAGCCCGGGTCGCGGGCGAGCGGGATGGTGGCGCCCATCATGACGCCGAAGCCGAGGCCGCCCCAGACGCCGACGAACGTGCCGACGCCGAAGGCCTGGACGGCGTCCATGCCGTCGAGCAGGAGGCTGACGCCGACGCCCGTCGTGGCCACGGTGAAGCCGACGAGGGCGCCGACGATGGCGCTGCGCTTCACGTTCGGCGTCCGGCGGGCGGCGGCGCCGGCGGGCGGGGCACCGCCGGGGGCGTCGCTGGCGGGAGGAGCCGGGGTCGCGGCGGTGTCCACCATCGAAACTTCTCCGTTTCTTCTAGCGGATACGTGACAAAACCCAGTGTGGCACGGGGCGCCGGCGCCGGCCACCGGCGCCGCTAGCGTCCCCGCCGTGCGTGCGGCATCGGGGCGCGTGGTGGGCGTCGACGCCGCCGGCCGCCACGGCTGGGTCGGCGTCCTGGTCGACGACGGCGGCGTCGTCGGGGCCCGCACCGGCGCGCTGGCCGAGATCGTCGCCTGGGCCGAGCCGGTCGACGTCGTCGGCGTCGACATCCCGATCGGCGACGTGCCCGGCGGCGTCCGGCGGGCCGAGGCCGCGGCCCGGGCCTTCGTCGGACCCCGGGCGGCGAGCATCTTCTCGCCGCCGCCCCTCGACGTCCTCGCCGCGCCCTACGCCGAGGCCAACGCCGCGCTCGCGGCCCGGGGCGCGCCCCGCCTGTCCCGCCAGGCCTGGTCCCTGGGGCCGAAGATGCTCGAGGCCGCCGACCTCGCCGCCGGCGACGACCGGGTCCACGAGGTCCACCCCGAGGTGACCTTCCGCGAGCTGGCCGGCGCGCCCCTCCCGTGGTCGAAGAAGAGCTGGAACGGCCTGATGCTGCGGCGCCGGCTGCTGGCGGGCGCCGGCCTCGCCCTGCCCGACGAGCTGCCGGGCGCCGACGGCGTGCCGGCCGACGACGTGGTCGACGCCACCGCGGTCGCCTGGTCGGCGCGCCGCATCGCCGCCGGCACGGCCCGCACCTTCCCCGACCCGCCCGAGGAGGCCGGCGGCCGGCTCGTCGCCATCTGGTGCTGAGCCGGGGGGCGGGGATCCCGCCCCGCCGCCCGGTCGCCGGGTACGTTCCGTCCGTGGCCGAGACCTTCGATGCCGTGGTCGTCGGGATGGGGCCCGGCGGCGAGGTCGTCGCCGGGCGGCTCCTCGACGCGGGCCGGCGGGTGGCCGTCGTCGAGCGCGAGCTGATCGGCGGCGAGTGCGCCTACTGGGCGTGCATCCCGTCGAAGACCGTGCTGCGGGCGCCCGAGGTCGTCAGCGAGGCGGCCCGGGTCGACGGCGTCAGCGCCGCCCGGCTGGCCTGGGAGCCGGTGCGGGCCTACCGCGACGAGATGGTCCGCCACCTCGACGACACGGCCCAGGTCGAGGGCTACCGGTCGCAGGGCGCCGAGGTCGTGAAGGGCGCCGCCCGCCTGGCCGGCCCCGGCCGGGTGCGCGTCGGCGACCGCGAGCTGGTCGCCGAGCACGTCGTCGTGGCGACCGGGTCCGAGCCGGTCGTGCCCCCGATCGAGGGCCTCGACGGCGTGCCCCACTGGACCAGCCGCGACGTCCACGCCGCCGCCGAGCTGCCCGCCCGGGCCGTCGTCGTCGGCGGCAGCGCCGTCGCGGTGGAGACCGCCCTGTTCCTCGCCCGCTTCGGCGTGGCCGTCACCGTGGTCCAGCGCAGCGATCGCCTGCTGCGGCGGGAGGAGCCGCGGGTGGGCGCCCTGGCCGCCGACCACCTCGGCGAGGCGGGCGTCGACGTCCGCCTCGGCGCCCGCCCCCGCCGGGCCCGGCGCGACGGCGACGACGCCGTGCTCGAGCTGGACGGCGGGGACGAGGTGCGGGGCGACGTCGTCGTGCTCGCCACCGGGCGCCGGCCGCGCACCGCGGGCCTGGGCCTCGAGGAGGCCGGCGTCGAGCTGCGCGCGGACGGCGCGGTCGCCGTCGACGACCGCTGCCGGGCGGGGGACGGGCTGTGGGCCGTGGGCGACGTCACCGGCGTCGCCGCCTTCACCCACGTCGCCAAGTACCAGGGGCGGGTCGTGGCCGACAACATCCTCGGGCGCGACCGGCGGGCCCGCTACGAGGGCGTCCCCCGGGTGGTGTTCGGCGACCCCGAGATCGCCGCCGTCGGCCTGACCGCGGCGCAGGCGGCCGAGCGGGGGATCCGCACGCTGGCCGCCGAGGTCGACCTGCCCGAGGTCATCTCCCGGCCCTGGACCTACGAGCGCGACCCCCGGGGCCACCTCGGCGTGCTGGCCGACGCCGACCGGGACGTGCTCGTCGGCGCGTGGGCGGTGGCGCCCCAGGCGGGGGAGTGGATCCACCTGGCGGCGCTGGCCGTCCGCGCCGGCGTGCCGGTCGACACGCTCCTCGACCAGGTGGCCCAGTTCCCGACCTGGACCGAGGGCTACCTGCAGGCGCTGGAGCGGCTGGACCGCTGACGTCGCGCCTCAGCCCGGCTCGCCCGACCGGCCGAGCACGACGCCGTTGCGGAACACCGACACCGGGCCGTCCTCGCTGACGACGACCACGACGGCGTGGGGGTCGTCGTAGCTGTAGCGCCGGCCGGAGGTGTGCCGGGTGCCCCGGACCGGCGGCACCTCGGCCTCGGCCTCGGCGCTCGGCACCAGCCGGACCCCGAGCTTGCGGACCACGCCCTCCCGGTCGAACACGGTGGCGCCGTCGATCTGGGCCAGCGCGTGGCGCAGCGGCCCCAGGTGGGTCGGCCTGCCGATGCGCAGCGGCGGCGGCGCCGGCAGCAGCTCCTCGACCGGCGGCCCGGGCTCGTCGTGGGGCCGGAGGACGAGCAGCGCGCCGATGCCGGCCGCGCCGAGGTCGTGCACGGCGAACTCCAGCAGGTCGCGCAGCACCCGCACGCCGTCGGGGTTCGTGCAGGCCACGACGTCCAGCCAGTGGTCGACCGGCGGTTCGAGGTGCCAGGTGAAGCCGTCCCAGCGCAGGACGCCGAAGGGCCCCGCCACCCGCACGGCGCCGGTCGGGTGCCGCTGGACGACGACGGCGCCGAACGCCTGGGCGAGCACACCGAGGTCGCGCTCCGAGCCGGCGGGGCGGTCGAAGACGAGCCACTCGTCGGGCCCGTCCGACCGGCGCAGCAGCCAGCTCGACATCCCGTCGGCGAAGCGGCGGGCGGCGTCGAGGGGCTGGTCGCCGATCACCGTGTGGGCGATGTGCAGATCGGTCGCCGGCCCCCAGGTCGTCGGGTCGGTGCGGGGGTCGAGGACCGCCCCGCCGCTCGGCACCCGCCGCTCGTGGACGACCGGCCGCAGCGCCCGGTCGACCTCGTGCAGGACCAGGTCCCCCGCCGGGCCCTCGGGCAGCGCGACGCCCGCCTCCTCGATCTCCTCGGCCAGGCGCCGGAGCCGGCGCTCGCTGGGTGCGTCCACCGGGGCGAACGTAGCCGCCCCCGCCCTAGGCTCCACCCGCGTGTCCGACGTCGTGCTGTACGAGGTGGCCGACCGCATCGCCACCGTGACCCTCAACCGCCCCGAGGCCCGCAACGCCCTGTCCGCCGAGGTGCGGCGGCTGCTGCCCGAGGCCGTCCGCCGGGCCGACGCCGACCCCGACGTCGACGTCGTCATCCTCACCGGGGCCGACCCGGCGTTCTGCGCCGGCCTCGACCTGAAGGAGCTCGGTGCCGGGGAGCAGGACCTGTCCTCGGCGGCCGGCCCCGGCGGCGACCCGACCGCCGCCCGCGGGCCCCTGCCGGTCATCGGGAAGCCGATCATCGGGGCGATCAACGGCCCGGCCATCACGGGCGGCTTCGAGCTGGCGCTGAACTGCGACTTCCTCGTCGCCTCCGAGCGGGCCCGCTTCGCCGACACCCACGCCCGGGTCGGCATCCAGCCGGGCTGGGGGCTGACGGTGCTGCTCGCCCAGGCGATCGGCGTCCGGCGGGCCAAGGAGATGTCCGCCACCGGCAACTTCGTCGACGCGCAGACGGCGCTGGCCTGGGGGCTGGTCAACCACGTCGTGCCCCACGAGGAGCTGCTGCCCTTCTGCCGGCGGCTGGCCGCGGACATCGTGTCGAACGACGCCGCCGCGGTCCGCCGCATCTTCCGCACCTACGACGAGGGCGCGCTCGTCACCGGCGCCGAGGCCTGGCGGATCGAGGCCGAGGCCGCCGCCGAGTGGCTGCGCTCGGGCGGGGCCCGGGCGAGCGACATCGAGGCCCGCCGGGCCGCGGTCGTCGAGCGGGGGCGGGCCCAGCAGGGCGGCTGACCGGCCCCCTCGAGGCCCGGCGCGGCCGGGCCGGCGGCCCCTCGGGGACCGCCGGCCCGGGACCGGGCGCGTCGCCGCCGCCCGCCGTCAGTCGGCGCAGGAGAGCGGCACGGCCATTGAGTACTCGTGGTCCTCGAGCTTCACGACCGTCCCGCAGGGCGTGGCGATCACGTGGTTGATCGGCCAGTGGCTGCCGCCGAACATGCCCTCGGGGTCGTAGGTGAAGTCGCCGCCGTTCAGCGTCTCGAGGAACGAGTCGACGGTCAGGTCGGGGCCGGTCGCCTCGAGCGCCTCGACGAACATGTCGGCCGCGAGGTAGCCGGCCGCCGTCGGCAGGCTGTGGGGCGCGTCGGGCGCGTACTCCTCGAGGTCCTCGATCATCTGGGCGACGAACGGGTGGTCCGACTCCTCGAAGGGCAGCCACTGCAGGTACACGTAGGTGCCCTCGAACATGTCGGCCTCCTTCAGGCGGGGGTCGTAGCCCACCGAGTTGAACTGGAGGCCCTGGTAGCCGGCGCCGGCGACCGCCTGGGTCATGGTGTTGGTGTTGGAGAAGTCGGCGATGTACCAGACCGCGGCCGGCGGCTCGCCGTCGTTGGCGGTCATGATCTCCTGGACGTAGGGCGTGGCGTCCGTGATCGGCTGGTCGGCCGGGAGCACCGGCATCTCGGCCACGATGTCGAAGCCGGCCTCCTCCATGGCGCCGGCGATGTTCTCGATGCCCCGCCGGGCCGACTCGGTCTCGTTGCCGACGAGGGCGACGGTCTTGTCGGTGCCCTCGAGCAGCGGCTGGAAGGTGACCTTGGCGCTGCTCGGGTACTCGCCGATCGTCGGCACCTGGCAGCCGTTGAAGCCGAAGCCGAGGTTGTTGTTGCAGTAGGCGGGGGTGAAGCCCCACCCGAAGTAGGGCACGACCTCCTCGCAGAACACGTCGGCGTACGACGGCACCTGGCTCATGGCCGGCACGACCGCGAACACCTCCTCGTTCTGGGCGAGGCGGCGGGCGGCGTCGATGCTCCGGCTCGACTCGAGGCCGTCGTCCTCCTCGGCCACCATCCGGATGGTGCGGCCGTGGACGCCCCCCTCCTCGTTGGCCCGCTGGAACCGGGCCTTGGCGCCGGCCACCGCGTCACCCCACAGCGACGTGGTCGGGCCGGTGATCGTCGCCAGCGCGCCGACCCGGACCTCGGTGTCGGTCACGCCCCGGGTCGGGTCCTCGGCGGTCTGCTCGCACTCGAGCTCCGGCATCTCGACGTCGACCTCGTCGGGGTCCCAGGTGCTCCGGCCGACCCCGCTGTCCGCCGCGGCCTCGCCGTCGCCACCGGCGCCGCCGGCGCCGTCGTTCGACTCGGTGGTGCAGGCACCGCCGAGCAGCAGCAACGCCAGCGCGAGCGCGGCGCCGCGGGTGGGCAGTCGTCGGGACATCATCCCTCCTTCGATCCCCGCCCCAGTCCGGGGACTTGATTGCAAGATACGATGAAATGAACCACGATTCAACAATGACCACCAGGAAGGACGGCGGTGGGCTCGGCCGCCGCGAGCAGCGCCGCCGGCACCACCAGGAGATCAGCCGCACGCAGCTGCTCGACGCGGCCGAGGAGGTCTTCGGCCGCAAGGGCTTCCACGCCGCGACCCTCAAGGAGGTCGCCGAGCTGGCGGAGTTCTCGGTCGGGTCCGTGTACTCGTTCTTCGAGAGCAAGGACGACCTGTTCCGGCAGATCTTCCTGCGCCGGGGCGAGGAGTTCATGGCCCGCATCCGCGAGGTGCTCCGCCCCGAGGGGTCGCCGGTCGAGCAGCTCCACCGGCTCGTCGACTTCCAGGTCGGTTGGTTCCGCGAGAACCCGCACTTCGGCCGCCTCTTCCTGCGCTCGTCGAGCGCCGCCATGCTCACCGCCGACGCCCTCGTCGACGAGCGCGTCGTCGCCAACTACGACGAGGTCATGCGCCTCCAGGCCGACCTCTTCGCCCGGGGCCAGGCGTCGGGCGAGCTCCACCCCGGCGACCCCGAGGTGCTCGCCCGCCTGTTCAGCGGGCTCATCGCCGCCTACCAGGCGCTCGACCCGCAGGTCGTCTCCGACGCCACCGACGCGCAGGAGCGGTTCCCCCTCGCGGCGCTGCACGAGCTCGTCGACCGCGCCTTCGTGCGCTGACGGCGCCGGGGCCTCCCCGTCAGGCGGTGGGCGTCAGCTTCCCCAGCTCGATGCCCTTCCTCTTCCGCTCGAAGCGGCCCTTGTCGTAGCTGCGGACCGACACGTCGTGGCCGGCCACCTCGGCCCGCAGCGCGCCGACCGTGCACCGCTCCTTCGGCCGGTGGGCGAACGGGTCGAACGAGTACCACCGCAGCGCGTTCTCGTGGGTGATGGCGTTCACCTCGTCGTCGGGCACGTCGGCCATCACCGCGGCGAGCTCCTCGGGCGCCCCCGGCCACGACGAGTCCGAGTGCGGGTAGTCGCACTCCCAGGCGATGTTGCCCACGCCGATGTCGTGGCGCAGGCGGATGCCGACCTCGTCCGCGATGAAGCAGGTGAGGAAGTGCTGGCGGAAGACCTCCGACGGCTTGCGGCCGCCGAAGTCCTGCCCGGTCCAGCGGTGGTGCATCTCGTAGGTGCGGTCGAGGCGGTCGAGGAAGTAGGGGATCCAGCCGGTGCCGCCCTCGGAGAGGGCGATGCGGATGTCCGGGAAGTGCTTCGGGATCCGCGACCACAGCAGGTCGGCCGCCGCGTGGCAGATGTTCATCGGCTGGAGCGTGATCATCACGTCGACCGGCGCGTCCGGCGCGGTCACGGCGAGCTTGCCGGACGACCCGAGGTGGATCGAGACGACCACGCCCTCGTCGCAGCACGCCGCCCACAGCGGGTCCCAGCTGTCGGAGTGGAAGCTCGGCAGGTCGAGCGTCGCCGGGTTCTCGGTGAAGGTGATGGAGTGCACGCCCTTGGCGGCCAGGCGCCGGACCTCGGCGGCCGCCAGCTCCGGGTCCCAGAGCGGCACGATGCCCATGGGGATGAACCGGCCGGGGTGGGCCCCGCACCACTCCTCGACGTGCCAGTCGTTGTAGGCCTGCAGGACCGCCAGCGCGAGGTCCTTGTCGTCGGCCGCCCCGAACACCCGCCCCGAGAAGGACGGGAACGACGGGAAGCACATCGAGGCGAGGATGCCCCCGGCGCTCATGTCCTTGACCCGCTCGTGGACGTCCCAGCACCCGGGCCGCATCTCGTCGAACGCCGTCGGCTCGATGCCGTACTCCTCCTTGGGGCGGCCGGCGACGGCGTTGAGCCCGATGTTGGGGATCGTCTGGCCGTTGAAGACCCAGACGTCCGAGCCGTCCTCGGTCCGCTCCACCCGCGGCGCCTGGTCCGCGTAGCGGGACGGCAGCCGCCCCTCGAAGAGGTCGGGCGGTTCGACCAGGTGGTCGTCCACGCTCACCAGGATCATGTCGTCGGCGCGCATCGCCTTCTCCCTTCGTCCCCCGTGGCCTCTCAGCCTGGCATATATCGTATGCAATCCGCCGTCTCGGGACGGCCCGGTCGGAGGGCGCGCAGAGGAGGTCGTGGTCGTGCGTCGGGGGACGTCAGGCGCCCCGGTCGGCGGGGCCGGCCGCGAACAGGCCGCGGGCCTCGAACAGCCGCACCACCGCCTCGCCGACCTGCGCCATCGTGCGGGCGTAGGCGTCGGCCGCGCCGTCGGGGTCGCCGGCCCGGAGGTGGCGCAGCACCGCGCCGAGGCCGCGCCGCTCGATGCCGACGGCCTCGGGCACCTCGGCGAAGAAGTCGCCGGGCACGAGGCTCGACATCGCCCGCAGCACGACCCGGATGCGGGACGACCGGGCGGCGTTCACGACGGTGCGGTGGAACTCGAGGATGGCCTGGCCGGCGGCGGCCGGGTCGTCGCCCCGCATCCGGCGCACGAGCGGCGCCAGCTCGTCGACGATCGACGGCCCGGTGCGCTCGAGCGCCCGGCGGACGGCGAAGCCGTAGACCAGGCCGTAGAGCTCGTAGTGGTCGCGCACGGCCGGCGGGTCGAGGGCGGTGACGAACGCGCCCCGGTGCCGCTCGATCGTCACCCAGCCCTGGCGCTCGAGCGCGATGAGCGCCTCCCGCACCGGGATGCGGCTGATGCCCAGGTCGGCGGCGATGTCGTCCTGGGGGACGCGGGCGCCCGGCCGGAGCACGCCGTCGAAGATCAGTCGCCGGATGTACGACGCCGCCTGCTCGCCGCTGCTCTGGCGGACGAGCTCCGGGCCCCCCTCCAGGTCGGCGCTCACCGTCGTGACGTCGCGCGAGCGTCCCGATGCACGGCCGCACAGGGTAGTGGGGCGGCCGCCGCCGCCCGGGGACCGGAGGAGGACGGACCGTGACCGATCGCACCCCGACCCTCGCCGGGCGCCTGCTCGGCGCCGCCGGCGTCGAGGCCGTCTACGGCCGGCCGCTCGACCGGCTGCCGGTCGTGCCCGTCGACGACGGCGAGCTCGCCGCCCTGCTGGCCTGCGCCCACCGGCGGGTGACGGGGGCGCCGGCCGTGGCCCACCTCGGCGACGGGCTGCTCGTCGCCCCGCCGGTGCGGGCGGGGGCCGCGCCGCGGGCGGCGGGCGACGACCCCGACGCCGCCGTCGGCGCGCTCGCCCGCCTGGTGGCCGGCGAGGTGGCCGCCGTGCGCCTGGCCGTCGACCCGGGCGCGCCCGGCGCCGGGGTGGCCGTCCCCCGGCCGGCGCCGCCGGACCGCTGGCCCGAGGTGCCGGACGCGGTCGTCGAGCGGCTCCGCGCCGCGGCCGCGCCGGTCGTGCTGGCCGGGCCCGGCGTCGTCGACGAGGGCGCGGTGGCCGGCCTGCACGCGCTGGCCGCCGCCGGCAGCCTGGGCGTGCTCAACACCTGGGGGGCCAAGGGCGTCTTCCACTGGCGCAGCCGCCACCACCTGGCGACGGTCGGGCTGCAGGCCGAGGACTTCGCCCGGGGCGGCCTGGCCGACGCCGACCTGGTCGTGGCCACGGGCCTCGACCCGGCCGAGGCGCCGGGGGAGCGCTGGCGCGGCCTCGCCCCGGTCGTCGAGGTGCCGCCGGCCGCGCTCGACCCGCTGGCCGAGCGGTGGGGGCGGGCGCCGGCGCCGATCGCCCTGCCCCCGCTGCGGGAGGGGCTGGCCGCGGTGACCCAGGAGGGCTGGGCGGCGACGGCCGCGCCGATCCCGCCCAGCCTGGCCACGCTGCACCACGCCCGGGTGCTGGCCGGCGGCGGGCTGCTCGCCGCGGACGCCGGCGTCGCCGGCTACTGGGTGGCCCGGACCTTCGGCACGACCGAGCTGGGCGCCGTCCAGGTGCCGTCGCTGCGCACCCCGGGCCTGGCCGCCGCCTGCGCGCTCGTCGCCCGGCTGGCCCGGCCGGCCCGCCCGGTGCTGGCGGTGATCGACGGCCCGGTCGACGGGGCGACCCGGGCCGTCGTCGAGCTGGGCGTGTCGCTGGGCGTGGCCGTGCCCCTCGAGGTGTGGTCGCCCGACGGGCCGGCGCTCGGTCCCGAGGAGCACGAGCGCCGGCTGGCCGAGGCGGTCGCTGCCCCGGTGCCCGTCGAGGTCGGCCTGGCGGTCGACGGCCGGCAGCTCGCCCGCATGGTCGAGGTGGCGGGCCCGGTCGTCGCCTGGGGCGGCGTCCCCGGCGGCGGCGGTTGACACGGCCCCCCGTGTCCATCAGGGTTCTCATAATTCGTTCGGAAATTCCATCCGCCGGGGGGAGCGCATGGCGAACTACCTGATCGTCTCCGGCGACGGCCACGCGGGGCCGCCGCCGGAGGTCTACCGGGAGTACCTCGACCCCGAGTTCCGGGAGCGGTTCGACCGCCACCAGGAGGAGCTCGCGGCGGGGCGCATGGTCGACCAGGGCTTCGTCGACGAGTGGGACGAGGAGACCGGCGACCGCGAGATGCGGGCCGCCTACGACTCGGCCGTGCGCGACCGGGTGCTCGACGAGGAGGGCGTGGCGGCCGAGGTGCTGTTCCCCGACGCCGACGTGCTCGGGACCGGCCGCACGGCCTCGTCGCCGTTCGGGTCGGGCCTCGCCTCCGGCGCCGGCGCCGACCCGGAGGCCGTGCGGGCCGGGGCCCGGGCGCACAACCGGTGGCTGGCCGACTTCGTCGCCGAGTCGCCCACCCGCCGCATCGGCGTGGCCGTCGTGCCCATCACCGCGGGGGTCGAGGAGGCGGTCGCCGAGATCCGGTGGGCGGCCGAGCACGGCCTGAAGGGCGTCATGATCCCGACCCGCTGGTTCGACGCGCCGGCCTACCTCGACCCGGTCTACGAGCCCGTGTGGGCGGCCCTGGCCGAGGCCGGGCTCGTGCTGCACACGCACTCGGGCGCCGGCCCCGCCGACTACGGCCCGGGCCCCGGCGTCGTCGGCATCTACGCCGCCGAGGCGTGGTGGTGGGCGGCCCGGCCGTTCTGGGTGCTGCTGCTGTCGGGCGTGTTCGAGCGGCACCCCGACCTGCGCTACGTCATCGCCGAGAACGGCGCCTGGTGGGTGCCCGACATCGTCGCCCGCATGGACGAGAAGTGGCTCGGCGGCCACACGACCCGGAAGTTCGGCGACGCCTTCACCCGGGACCTGTCGATGAAGCCGAGCGAGTACGTCGACCGCAACTGCTTCTTCGCGGCGTCCACCCCGGGCGTGGACGAGATCGAGCGGCGCCACGCCATCGGGGTGGGCAACCTGATCTGGGGCAACGACCTGCCCCACCCCGAGGGCACCTACCCGCACACCCGCCGCTGGATCAACGAGCGGTTCCGGGACGTGCCCGAGGACGAGGCCCGGCGCATCCTCGGGCTCAACGCCGCCGAGCTGTACGGGCTCGACCTGGAGGCGCTGGCGCCGATCGTCGAGCGCATCGGCATGACGCCGGACGAGGTGCACGCGCCCGCCGGCGCGACGGAGGAGGTCTGAGGTGGCCGAACGGCGCATCAACCTGATCGACTCGCCCGAGCTGGGCCGGGTCACGGCGACCGAGCCCAACGAGGACAACGGCGGCCTGCCGGCCGGGCTGCCCATGCCCCGCGACCCGCGGCTGTTCGACCGGGACCACCCGCGGGTGCGGGTCACCCGCCACGGGCCCGACCGCTACCCGTTCCCGGTGCCCAACGGCTGGTTCATCGTCGCCACCTCGGCCGAGCTGCGGCCCGGGGACGTGCGGGCGCTCCACTACTTCGACCGCGACCTCGTGCTCTACCGGACCGAGGACGGCCAGCCCCGGCTGCTCGACGCCCACTGCACCCACCTCGGCGCGCACCTGGCCGTCGGCGGCCGGGTCGAGGGCGCCTGCATCCGCTGCCCGTTCCACGGCTGGGCCTTCGACGGCGCCGACGGCCGCTGCACCGACATCCCCTACGGCGACGTGAAGCGCATCCCGCCCCGGGCCCACACCCGCGCCTACCCGACGCTGGAGCGCAACCACATGATCTGGGCCTGGTACCACGCCGAGGGCGGCGAGCCCTTCTACGACGTGCCGGTGGTGCCCGAGTTCGACGACCCCGAGTGGTCGGACATCGAGGTGCGCGACTTCGAGGTCGCGGTCTCGGCCCAGGACATGGCCGAGAACAACGTCGACTTCGCCCACTTCCGGTACGTCCACGGCACCGAGGGCATCCCGGAGGACGAGTTCTTCACCGACGGCTGCTACAAGCGGGCCGTCGGCGGGGGCGGCACCTTCGTGCGCGAGGGCTTCGGGCTCGGGCTCGGGGTGCTGCGGGTGAAGGGCTACGTCACGTTCCTCTCCTCCACGACGCCCATCGACGCCGGCAGCGTGCACGTGCGGTGGATCTTCACCTCGCCGCTGTCCGCGGGGGAGGGGACGGTGCAGCAGGCGGCCGACGCCTTCATGGCCGGCGTCAGCCAGGACATCCCCATCTGGGAGAACAAGGTCTACCGGGACCCGCCGGTCGTCACGAGGGCGGAGAAGCTCATCCTCGAGCACCGGCGCTGGTCGCGGCAGTTCTACAGCGGGCTCGACGACGGCGGGCCCGACGTGGCGCCGGAGGCCTGAGTGGCGGCCGCGCCCGGGCGGGGGGCGCCGGCCGTGCCGCGCGCCCCCGCCCGCGCCGCCAGGCTCGCCGCCGACCCTCAGAGGGCGAGGTCGTGGACCTCGGTGGGGTTCTCGTTCCGGAGCACCTTCTCGAGGCGCGACCGCAGCGTCTCCTCGGTGCGGGGGCTGGGGAGCATGATGACGAACCGCCCGTCGCGGATGCCCTCGACGACGAGGTCGGCCAGCTCGTCGAGCGGCTGGACCGGCAGCTCCCGGCCCGCCGCCGCGGCCCGCTCCCGCAGCTCGGCCACGGTGAGCGCCGGCGTCGGCCGGGGTCGCTCGCGGGCCAGCTCCGGCGGCCGGTTGCGCTCGGCGGTCCACAGCCCGGTGTCGAGCAGGCCGGCGCCCGACGGGTAGAACACCGCCGCCCGCAGCCGGCAGCCCTCCTCGGCCGCCAGCTGGGCGGCCAGGCACTCGGTCAGCGTCGTCACCGCCGACTTGCTGGCCGCGTAGACCGACGCCCGGGGCATCGGCGCGATCGGGCCGTCGGGCGAGGACGTGTTGACGACGACGCCCTCCTCACCGCCGGCGAGCATCCGGGGCACGAAGGCGATGACGCCGTGGGCGACGCCGAGCACGTTGACCCCGAAGGTCCAGCGCCAGTCGTTCGGCGTCGTCTCCCACACCTTGGCGCTCGGCGGGCCGACGCCGGCGTTGTTGCACAGCACGTGGACGGCGCCGAAGGCCTCGTAGGCGGCGTCCGCGAGGGCCTCGACCGACGCCGGGTCGCTGACGTCGGTGCGCACGCCGATCACCTCGTGGCCGGCGTCCCGCAGCTCGGCGACGGCCGCGTCGAGCCGCGGCTCCTCGATGTCGGCGAGCACGAGCCGCATGCCCTCGGCCGCGAACCGGTCGGCGAGCGCCCGGCCGATGCCGCTGGCCCCGCCGGTGATCACCGCCACCCGGCCCCGCAGCTCCTCCATCAGCCGGCCCCCGCGACGTCGTCCCGCTGGTAGACGTAGGGGAGGAAGGCGTCGGGGTCGACGTGCTCGACCACCTTGGCCGCCACCGCCGCCGTGCGCTCGGTGTAGAAGGTCTCGCCCGGCGACTCCACGACGAGGTCGGCCACCGGGTCGAAGGGCGAGTCCCGCAGCTCGAGCTCGCCCTCCAGCCGCTCCAGGCGCCGGGGCGTGCGGGTGTGCACCGACCGCACGAGCATGGGCGGCGCGTCGTAGCCGCTGCCGTCGGCGGCCAGCAGGTACTTCACGTAGTAGTGGGGCACGACCTCGCGCTCGGGCGGGTCGAGCCGCTCGACGACCTCGCCGGTGATCCGCAGGTAGGTGATGCCCCAGCGGGTGACGCTGCCCTCGAGGCGGTCGCCGTCGCGCGCGAAGCGGATGTCGGCGATCTTCTTGTTCTCGCCGTAGCGCTCGCGGCCGCCGATCACGGCCTGCTCGGTGGTCATCGGGAGGTGGAGGCCGTACCAGCCCTCCTCGTCCCGGTAGCGGCACCGGACCGCCACCTGGCCGACACCGAGGTCGTACTGCGGGATCCGCCCGATCGACACCCACACCTCGGGCCGGGCACCGGGCCGCAGGGGCGGCGGCAGCAGCTCGGCGACGAGCTCGGGATCGGTCTCGTAGACGTGCTGCAGGCTGTGGGCCACGACGCCGGTGTCCGCCGGCTCGGCGTAGCGGCGCTCCGCGGCCCGCACCTCCTCCACGGGCGTCACCCAGCGGTTGCGTCTCTGCCCCATGCTCCCCCCTCGTCCCAGTTTCCGACGACATTATGAGAAAGGGTTCAACGTCACAAGGGGCCGGGCTAGGCTGCCGGCCATGACCTCCTCCGCCGGCACGCCGGCCGGTCACGGCGCCGGGGGGCTCCCGCGGCGGGTCGGGCGGCCGCCCCGCATCGACCGGGACGCCATCGCCCGGGCGGTCACCGAGATCGGCCTCGACGAGGTCACCGTCAAGCGGGTCGCCGACCACCTCGGGGTCAGCGTGCCCGGCCTCTACCACCACGTCCGGGGCCGGGACGACCTGCTGCGCCTGGCCGCCGAGCACTCGCTCGCCCGCCTCCGCCTGCCCGAGGACCGGGGCCAGCACTGGGCGGTCTGGCTGCGGGAGTGGGCCCGCTACGCCCGGGCCGCCTTCGCCGAGCAGCCCGAGCTGCTGCAGCAGTTCGTGGGCGGCGGCATCAACGACGACCGGGTGCTCGACCAGGTCGGCGTCGCCCTCGACGTGCTGCGGCGCAGCGGCTTCGACCCCCGGGCGGCCAAGGCGGCCTTCGACGCCGTCGGCACCCTGGCCGTCGGCGCGGCGGTCGAGGTGCTGCGCGAGCGGCGCGCCGCGGTCGACGGCCGGCCCTGGCTGGCCCGGGTGCACGCCAACCTCGCCCGCCGCGACCCCGACGAGCAGGCGACGCTGCGGGAGCTGCTGGCCGACGGCTACGTGCCCGACCTGGACGCCGACTTCGAGGAGCAGCTCGACACGGTCATCCTCGGTCTGGCGGTGCGGCACGGCCTGCCCGTCGACGACGAGGTCCGGGGGACCGCCGGCAACTAGATATCATATGCAATCTGCGTCCCACCCCGGGGAGGGTCCGGCATGCCAGTGGACGAGGTCGCGCACGAGGGGGTCGCCCGGCCGCTCGACGGCGTGCGGGTGCTGGCGCTCGAGCAGATGCAGGCGCTGCCCTTCGCCACCCAGCTGCTCGCCCGGCTCGGCGCCGAGGTCATCAAGGTCGAGAACCCGGCCGGCGGCGACATGGGCCGCAGCTCCCTGCCGGCGATGCCCGGCCCCGACGGGCGCCCCATGGGCGCCACCTTCCTGCGCAACAACCTGGCCAAGCGCAGCGTCGCCATCGACATCAAGCACCCCCGGGGCCGGGAGCTCGTGCTGGAGCTCGCCGGGCACGTCGACGTCGTGGCCGAGAACTTCCGCTCGGGGACGCTCGACCGGCTCGGCCTGGGGTGGGAGGACGTCGCCGCCCGCCACCCGTCGGTCGTCTACCTGTCGGTGTCCGGCTTCGGCGCCGACCCGTCGCCCTACGACGGCTGGCCGGCGTTCGCCTCGACCGTCGAGGCCATGTCGGGCATCTACGAGTGGTCGCGCCGGGGCGACGACCCGCCGGTCGTCGCCCCCGTCGGAGCGCTCGGCGACATCGGCACCGCGCTGTTCGCCACCGTCGGGCTGCTCGCCGCCCTCCGCCACCGCGACCGCACCGGCGAGGGCCAGCGGGTCGACGTCGCCATGTACGACGCCCTCGTCTCGCTCACCGACATCGTCGCCAACTTCTGGTCGATGGGCGTGACCGAGCGCCGTGACCCGCTCATCGTCGACGGCTTCCGGGCGAGCGACGGCTGGTTCGTCGTGCAGGTGGGCCGGCGCCACCAGTTCGAGCGCCTGTGCGAGGTCATCGGCCAGCCGGGCTGGCTCGAGGACCCCCGGCTCGCCGACCCGCCCTCGTGGCGCGAGCACCTGGAGGACGTCATCCGGCCCGGCATCGAGGCCTGGGCCGCGAGCCGCACGAAGCACGAGGCCGCGGCCGAGCTGGCCGCGGCCGGGGTGGCCGCCGGGCCCTGCAACGACGGCGGCGACCTCGTCGCCGACCCCCACCTCGCCGCCCGGAACATGCTGGTGGAGATCCCCCGGCCCGACGGCGGGCCGCCGGTGCTCGTCCCCGGCAACCCCATCAAGCTCTCGGCGGTGCCGGAGGCCCCCGCCGGCCCGCCGCCGGTGCTCGGCGCCGACACCGAGGCGGTGCTGACCGAGCTGCTCGGGCTCGACCGGGGGGCCGTCGAGGAGCTGGTGGCGGACGGCGTCGTCGCCACCGCCTGACCGGCCGCCGCCCGGGGCGGGTCGCGCTGGCGGGCGCCGCTCAGGCGGCCCGGGCCGGCACGCTCACCCAGCCCCGCACGGTGCTCGTGTGCAGCCGGACGCAGGCGTCGTGGTCGACCTCCCAGCGCGGCCGGCGGGCGAGCAGCTCCTCCAGGCCGATGCGCCCCTCGAGGCGGGCGAGCGCCGCGCCCAGGCAGTAGTGGATGCCGTAGCCGAACGAGACGTGCTGGTCGATCTCCCGGTGGACGTCGAACACGTCGGCGTTGGGGAAGCGGCGCTCGTCGCGACCGGCCGAGCCGGTCAGCAGCAGCACCTTGGAGCCGGCCGGCATGGTCACGCCGTGCAGCTCGACGTCGCGGGTGAGCCACCGGCCCTGCACCGGCGAGGGCGCCTCGTAGCGCAGGAGCTCCTCGACCGCGTTGGGGATGAGCGACGGGTCGGCGGCCAGGTCGGCCCGCTGGTCGGGGTGCTGGTCGAGCAGGACCGCCGCCCAGCCGAGGAGGCGGGCCACGGTCTCGGTGCCGGCGCTGACGAGCAGGTTGGCGAAGTCGGCCATCTCCTGGCGCCCGAGGCGCCGGGTCGTGCCGTCCTCGTCGGTGATCTCGGCCTGGGTCAGCGCGGTCAGCAGGTCGTCCCGGGGGCGGGCGACCCGCTCGTCGAGCGCGTCCAGCAGGTAGTCGTTCAGCTCCAGCCGGGCCCGCAGCGAGGTGTCGTTGACCATGCCGGCGCCCGGCTCGATGTGGAAGACCGTGTCGATCAGCCGGCGGACCGTGGGGGCGTCCGAGGGCGGCACCCCGAGCAGCGAGGAGATGACCTCGGAGGGCAGCGGCGCCGCGAACTGCGTGACCAGGTCGAAGGTGCCGCCGTCCTCCCACTCGTCGAGGAAGCCCCGGCACAGCTCGCGGATGCGGTCCTCCAGCGCCGCGACCCGCCGGGGCGTGAAGGCCCGGGACACCAGCGCCCGCAGGCGGGTGTGCTCCGGCGGGTCCATGAAGATCATCAGCCCGGTGTCGAGGGGCTCGTCGCTCATCAGCTCGAGCACGGTGCCGTGTGCCGAGCTGTAGGTGGCCGGGTCGCGGTGGGCGGCCATGACGTCGTCGTAGCGGCTGAGCGCGTAGAAGTCGTAGCGCTCGTTGCGGTAGACGGGCGCCTCGTCCCGCATCCGCTTCCAGATGCCGTAGGGGTCGGCGTCGATCTCGACGTCGAACGGGTCCCAGTAGAGCTCGTCGACCGCGGTGTCCATGGCGTCCCCCTCGCGTGTCAGCCAGGCCGGCTCTGGGATTGCATACGATATATGAGTGGGTCCGGCGCGGCGCTCAGATGACGCCCCGCCGGCGCAGGGCGGCCACGGCCAGGTCGGCCTGCTCCCGCATCATCGCCCGGTAGGTGGCCTCCGCGCCCGGCCCGTCGCCGGCCCGCACCCGCTCGACGACCGCCCGGACGCCGCGCCGCTCGACCTCGACGGCCTCCGGCACGACCTCGAAGAAGCTGCCGGGGACGAGCGGCGGCGAGGCCCGGAGCGCCACCCGCACCGGCCGCGAGCCGGCCGCCTCGACGACCGCGGCGTGGAAGGCGACGACCGCCTCCTGCAGCCCGACCGGGTCGTCGGTCGTCTCGACGACGCGGGCCAGGGCGTCCAGGCGGTCGGCGAGGCCCGCCGGCGCCCGCTCGACCGCCCGGGCGGCGGCGAAGCCGTAGGTGATGCCGTAGAGGTGGTAGTGGTCCCGCACGCCGTCGGCGTCGAGCGGGGTGACGAACGCGCCGCGGTGGGCCTCGAGCCGCACCCAGCCCTCGCGCTCCAGGGCGATGAGCGCCTCCCGCAGCGGGATGCGGCTGATGCCCAGCTCGGCGGCGACCGCGTCCTGGGGCACCCGGTCGCCGGGGCGGAGCCGGCCCTCGAAGATCATGCGCCGGACGTGGAGCGCGGCCACCTCGGCCCCGGAGGGCGGGCGCGACGGCCGCGACGGTCGCGGCCGCACCGCCGGGGTCGCCGAGGTCCGAGACGGCGTCACAGGCCGCATATAATATGCGATCACCGCACCGGCGCCCCGTCCGTCGAGGAGTGACGATGCTCGTCCCTGCGCCCACCGAGCCGGCCGACGACCTGGTCGCCCGCATCCCGCCCATCGTCGACTGCGACGCCCACGTCGTGGAGCCGCCGGACGTGTGGACCGCGCGCCTGCCGGCCCGGTACCGCGACGTCGGGCCGCACGTCGAGATGCTGCCGGCCGGCACCGTCAAGCTCGTCGACGCCGGCTACGTCGAGGAGCCCGGCACCGACGGCCCGCTCGTGGCCTGGTGGTGCTACGAGGACAAGCGGATCTCGGTCAAGCGCACCATCGCCGCCGCCGGCTTCCCGGCCGACGAGGTCGAGCTGCGCTCGATCACCTACGACGACATGCGGCCGGGGTGCTGGCAGCCGGCCGCGCGCCTGGCCGACATGGACGTCAACGGCGTCGAGGCGCAGCTGTGCTTCCCCAACCTGCCCCGGTTCTGCGGCCAGCTCTTCCTGTGGGGCAAGGACCGCGAGCTCGCGGCGCTGTGCGTCCAGGCCTACAACGACTGGATGGTCGAGGAGTGGTGCGGTGACAGCGGCGGCCGGCTCGTCCCGCTGTGCCTCGTCCCGCTGTGGGACGTCGAGGCCGCCGTCGCCGAGGTCCGGCGCAACGCCGAGCGCGGCGTCCGGGCCGTCGCCTTCAGCGAGCTGCCCACCTACCTGGGCCTGCCGAGCATCTACTCGGGCGAGTGGGACCCGTTCTTCGCCGCCTGCCAGGAGACCGGCACCGTGCTGTGCATGCACATCGGCTCCGGCACGAAGACGCCCAAGGCCTCGCCCGACAGCCCCGACGCCGTGGCGGCGACCATCCTCGTCGGCAACAGCATCAACAGCCTGACCGACTGGCTGTACTCGGGCGTCCTGCACCGGTTCCCCGGGCTGAAGCTGCTGTACGCCGAGTCCCAGATCGGCTGGATCCCCTACGTCCTCCAGCGGGCGGACGACGTGTGGGAGACGCACCGGGGCTGGGCCGACTCGCAGCGCCACTGCCCCGAGCCGCCGTCGACGTACTACTACCGTCAGGTCACGAGCTGCTTCTTCAAGGACCCGGTGGGCGTCGAGCTCCTCGACAAGGTGGGCGAGGCCAACGTCGTGTTCGAGACCGACTACCCGCACCAGGACGGCACCTGGCCCCACAGCCGCGAGGCCGCCGCCCGGCAGTTCGGCCACCTGGAGCAGCGCGTCATCGACCGCATCGCCCGCGGCAACGCCATCGAGCTGCTCGGCCTCGACCTGCCCGCCCGCAGCGGCGGCGACGGCCGCTAGCTCGGGCGCGGGTGGCCGCTGGGGGGCCGGGTCGCGAAGGGGGGGAGATGGTCAGCTGGACGGTGCACCTCGACATGCGGGCGCCGTCGTTCGGCACGCCGGCGCCCGAGCTCTACCGGGCGGCGCTCGACCTCGCCGCCTGGGCCGACGAGCACGGCGTGCAGAGCATCGCCGTCTCCGAGCACCACGGCGAGGAGGACGGCTACCTGCCCAGCCCGCTGGTCATGGCGGCGGCCGTCGCCGCCCGCACCGAGCGGGCCTTCGTCGCGGTCAACGCCCTGGCGCTGACCTGGCGCGACCCGCTGCTCGCCGCCGAGGAGGTGCTGGTGCTCGACCACCTCAGCGGGGGGCGGGCGGTCGTCACCGTCGTGCCCGGCTACGTGCCGTCGGAGTTCGAGCTGTTCGGCGTCGACCGCCGGCGGCGGGGGGCGATCTTCGAGGAGAAGCTGGCGGTGTTCGCCGAGGCGCTGACCGGCGAGCCGGTGACCTGGGACGGTCGGACGGTCCGGGTCACGCCGCCGCCGGGCAGCCGGCCCCGGCCGATGCTCGTCGTCGGGGGCGCCAGCCGGGCGGCGGCCCGCCGGGCGGCCCGGTACGGCGACGCCTTCGCGCCGACGACCGACGACGGCACGCTCGCCGCCGCCTACCGCGAGGAGTGCGCGGCGCTGGGCCGCGACCCCGGCCCCGTCTTCGTGCACCAGGGCCCCATGGCGCTGTTCGTCCACCGCGACCCCGAGGAGGCCTGGCGGGTGATCGGGCCCCACGCGCTCCACGAGCTGAACCAGTACGGCAAGTGGGCCGCCATGCACGAGGGCCACCCCTACGTCGACGTCACCGACGTCGAGGCCGCCCGGGCCTCCGGGTTCTACCGGGTCGAGACGCCGGAGGGCGCGATCGAGCACGTCCGGTCGCTCCCGCCCGGCCAGACCGTGCTGTTCAAGCCGCTCATGGCCGGCCTCGACCCCGCCTTCGGGCGGGCCGGCCTGGAGCTGTTCGTCGACGAGGTGCTGCCGAAGCTATGAGCGCGACCGTGGCCGCCGGGACGCCCGTGCTCGAGCTCGACGGCGTGACCAAGCGCTACGGAGGGGTCCACGCGCTGAGCGACGTGTCGCTCTCGGTCTCGCCGGGCGAGGTGTGCGGGCTGATCGGACCGAACGGGGCCGGCAAGACGACGCTGTTCGACATCGTCTCCGGCGTGCAGTCGCCGACGAGCGGCGTCGTGCGCCTGGACGGCACCCCGATCACGCGCACGACGCCCGAGCACCGCGCCCGCCTCGGGATCCGGCGCACGTTCCAGCGGGTGCAGCTCTACGGCCGCATGTCGGTCGAGGACAACGTGCTCACCGCGCTCGAGTGGCACGGCGGCGGCGGCGGGGTGGTCGGCGACCTCCTCGGCCTCCCCGGCCGGCGGCGCCGCGAGGCCGAGCGCCGCGAGCGGGTGGCCGAGGTCCTCGAGGCCTGCGGGCTGGCCGACGTGCGCGACGCGCCCGCCGGCTCGCTGCCGATCGGCCGGGCCCGGCTGGTCGAGCTGGCCCGGGCCGTCGTCGACGAGCCCCGCATCCTGCTGCTCGACGAGCCGACCTCCGGCCTCTCGCCCGGCGAGGCCGAGGTGCTGGCCGCCCACGTCGGGCGCCTGCGCGAGCGCGACGTGGCGATCGTGCTGGTCGAGCACGACGTGGGCTTCGTGATGGAGAACTGCGACCGGGTCGTCGTCCTCGACCTCGGGCGGGTGCTCGCCGACGGCACCCCCGACGAGGTGCGCGACGACCGGGCGGTGCGCGACGCCTACCTCGGCTGACGGGGCGGCGAGGAGGAGACGTGAAGGAACTGGCCACCTACGTCATCAGCGGTGCCGTCTCCGGCGGCATCTACGCCATGCTCGCCGCCGGGGTCGTGCTGACCTACCAGACCTCCGGCGTCTTCAACTTCGCCCACGGCGCCGTCGCCTTCGCCAGCGCCTTCCTGTTCATGCAGCTGAACACCGGCCTGGGCTGGCCGGTGTGGGCGGCGGCGGTGCTCGCCGTCCTCGTGCTCCCGCCGCTGCTCGGCCTGGCGCTCGACCGGGCCATCTACCGCCGCCTCGGCGGCGCGCCCGAGGTCGTGCGCCTCGTCGTCCCCATCGCGCTGCTGGTCGTCATCCCCGCGACCTGCCTGCTCGTCGTCGACCGGCTGAACGAGTGGTTCGACGCCGGCCTGCCCCGCCAGGACCAGGTGTTCCAGTTCCGGGGCCTCGGCCCGAGCCCGAAGGTCGTCTGGCGGTTCACCGGGCCGCTCGACGGCGTGGTGATCAACTCCGACCAGGTCGTCGTGCTCGTCGTCGCCGGGCTCATGGCGGTCGGCCTCTGGCTCCTGATCCGGCACACCGCCCTGGGACTGCAGATGCGGGCGGTCGTCGACCGGCGCACGCTGGCCGGGCTGCGGGGCGTCGACGCCGACCGCACCTCGGCCGTCGCCTGGGTGCTCGGCTCGGTGCTCGCCGGCCTCTGCGGGGTGCTGCTGGCCCCGGTGCTCAACAACCTCAACGCCCCGACGTTCACCACCGTCGTGCTCGTGTCGACCGCCGCGGTGGTCATCGCCCGGTTCCGCTCGATCCCCTGGGCGATGGTCGGCGGCATGGTCGTCGGCGTCGTGCAGAACCTGATCGTCGGCTACGCCGACGTCGCCCGCTCGATCACCGGGTTCCGCACGTCGGTGCCGTTCGTCCTGCTGTTCGTGCTCCTCTTCTTCCTCGGCCCCGACCGGGCCCGGCAGGCGGGCAGCGCCACCGAGGCCGTCGTGCGGGTGACCCCGCCGCCCGCGCCGACGGCCCGCCGGTGGCTCGTGTGGGGCGCGTGGACGGCGGTGCTGCTCGTCTACGTCTTCGCCTTCGCCGACGACTACTGGCGCTCGCTCGTCGCCCGGGGCCTGGCCATCGGCCTCGTGCTGCTGTCGTTCACGATCATCACCGGCATCGGCGGCATGGTCAGCCTGGCCCAGGCGGCGTTCGTCACCCTCGCCGGCTTCACCGCGGGCTGGGCCCTCGAGCGGGGCCTGCCGTTCCTCGTCGCGCTGGCGCTCGGCACGGCGGCGGCGACGGTCGTGGGGGCGATCGTGTCGCTGCCGGCCCGCCGCCTCGGCGGGCTGCCGCTCGCCCTGTCGACGATGGCGCTCGCGTACGCGGGTCAGTACCTCGTCTTCCAGATCGAGGCCGTCTCCAACGCGGGCTCGAGCGGCTGGCGCATCCGCCCGCCCGAGATCGGGCCGTTCGACTTCGGCGACCGGCGCACGATGATCGTCGGCCTGCTGGTGCTGCTGGCGGTCGCGGTCAAGCTGGTCGGCAACCTCATGGCCTCGGCGTCGGGCCGGGCGATGGTCGCCCTGCGCTCGACCGAGGCGGGCGCGGTGACCGTCGGCATCCGGTCGGCCCGCACGAAGATGGTGGTCTTCGCGCTGTCCGCCGGCACGGCCGGCTTCGGCGGCGTGCTGCTGGCCTCGACCAACGGCCGCATCTCGACCATGGACTTCCCGGTCGAGATGGGCTTCTTCTGGCTGGCCGCCACCGTCGTGTTCGGCGTGCGGCGGCCGGCAGGGGCCGTGCTGGCCGGCCTGGCGGCGGCGCTCAGCCCCGAGCTGCTCGGCCGGATCGTCGAGGGCGCCTACCTGCCCCAGGTCATGTTCGGCCTGGCGGCGGTCAACCTGGCCCAGAACCCCGACGGCATCCTCGCCCTCGTGGCCGAGCGGTCGCACGAGCGGCGTGCCCGGCGGGCGGCCGCGGCGGTCGCCGGGGGCGGGCCGGGGGTCGAGCCCGCCCCCGCCGAGACCGCGCCGGCCGAGCCGACAGCCGGCGACGGCGAGCGGGCCGAGCTGGCCGACGCCGCGCTCGTCGTCCGGGGCGTCCGGGCCGGCCACGGCGACGCCGAGGTCGTGCACGGGGTCGACCTCGTCGTGCCCCGGGGCGAGGTCGTCGCCCTCATCGGCGCCAACGGCGCCGGCAAGTCGACCCTGTGCTCGGTCGTGGCCGGCACGGTGCCGGCGACCGCCGGCCGGGTGGTCGTCGGCGGCACCGACGTCACCGAGCTGCCGCCGCACCGCCGGGTGGGCGCCGGCGTGTTCCTCGTCCCCGAGGGGCGGGGCGTCTTCCCGGCGCTGTCGGTCGAGGAGAACCTCGCCCTGTGGCTGACCGACCCGCAGGACCGGGAGGCGGCCTACGAGCGCTTCCCCCGCCTGCGCGAGCGCCGCGGCCAGGCGGCCGGCTCGCTGTCGGGCGGCGAGCAGCAGATGCTGGCGCTGGCGCCGGCCCTCGTCCGCCCGCCGCTGCTGCTCGTGGCCGACGAGCCGTCGCTCGGCCTCGCGCCGAGGGTCGTCGACGAGGTCTACGAGGCGCTGCGGGAGCTGCGCGACCGGGGCACGGCGGTGCTGCTGGTCGAGGAGAAGGCCAACGACGTCCTGTCCCTCGCCGACACCGTCGCCTTCCTGCAGGTCGGCCGGGTCGCCTGGGTGGCGCCCGCCTCGGAGGTCGACGAGGACCGGCTCGTGCGCTCGTACCTCGGCCTGCCGGCGGCCGGCGACGCCGAGGACGAGCCGGACGCGGAGGAGCTGGCCGGCGCCGAGCCGTCGTGAGCCGGTGCCCGATGATCGATCCAGTCGATTGAACTACGATTCGAGACGCTGAACCGTCCGGAGAGAGACGGGGGAGGGGGAGCACGGTGGCCGAGCCGCGGCAGTACGTCGACCGCATGTTCGAGGCGCCCGTCGACCTGGGCATCGCCCAGCCCGACCGGGCCGTCTCGTCCGTCACCCACGGGACCGAGGCCCACCTCGAGGGCCGGGGCGGCGAGGGCCGCAACTGGTACGAGGGCGGCGGCGCCGTCAGGGACCGGGCGGTCCAGGGCATCACCATCTACCCGCCCACCCGGGGCGTGCAGACCCAAGGCGACCCGTTCGAGCCGGTGAAGATCGGGGTCCTCATCGACATGGACCTCAACCAGCTCCTGGCCGACTGGATCGACCCGACGATCCTCGCCATCGAGGACGCCCTCAACGAGGGGGTCTGGAGCCGGGGGCCGATCCAGCTCGTCGTCGCGGACGCCCGTGGCCTGCCCCGGGAGAACTACCGCAAGGTCATCGAGGGCTACCGGTGGCTGGTCGAGCAGGGCTGCGTCGTCGTCCTCGGCCCGCTGATCTCCGACAACTCGATCGTCGTCCAGGACACGGCCAACGAGCTCGGCGTGCCCTGCATCAGCTGGACCGGGGCCCACCGGTTCGCCTCCGAGTACTGCTTCACCGTCGCCAACGGCGACATCCCCACCGAGGGCGTGATGTGCGCCCAGTGGCTGGCCGCCAAGGGCCTGAAGCGCATCGGCTCGTTCTGGGAGCAGGGCAGCTCGGGCCGCGACTACGCCGACTTCTTCCGCGACGCCGCCACCCAGCTCGGGCTGACCGTCGTCCGGGAGGTGAAGCTGGAGCCCAACCCCCGGGGCCTGAAGGAGGAGCTCGCGCTCATGCGCGACCTGGGCGTCGAGGGCCTGTACTACGGCGGCTACGGCTACGCCACCTTCCACTTCGCCGAGGCGTTCAAGGCCCTCGACTGGGACCCGCCCCGCATCATGGGCACGGCGTTCATGTTCTACAGCAACTCCAACCGCTGGGCGGAGGGGCTCGAGGGCTGGCACGGCATCGACCAGCTGGGCGAGGACGGCGCCAACCCCAACTACAACGCCATGGTCGAGCGCTTCGAGAAGCGCTTCGGGCGCAGCACCCGCAACGTCGTCGTCGCCCTCGCCTACGACACCGCCCGGGTCGCCGTCCACGGCATCGCCAACGCCTCCATCCCCGCGCCCGAGCAGGTGAAGGAGGGCATCGAGCGCATCCGGTGGATGCCGGCCACCAACGGCGGGCCCGGCACCTACATCCAGTTCGGGCCCTACGACCACAAGGGCTACAAGGGCGACTTCCTCACCGTCCGCGAGCTGCGGGGCGGCCAGCTGCGCTTCGACGGCTACCACCGGCCCGAGTGGCCCTCGAACCGGACGGCGTCCTGAGCGTCGTGGCCAACACCAAGGTCTACATCCACGAGCTCGTCGACATCATCGGGCACAACCGCGCCCGGTACGTCCAGCACATGACGGCCAACTGGTGCCCGATCGCCCGGGCCGAGCGGAACCAGCTCTGCTTCGGCGTGTGGGCGACCGTCGGCTCGACCGGCCGCTGGCCCGAGGTCGTCAACATGTGGGAGCTCGACGGCTGGGACGGCCTCGTCGCCAACTTCGAGCACGAGACCGGCGGCGGCCGCGACCAGGACCCGTCGCTGGCCGAGTGGTGGGCGGTCGCCGCCTCGCTCCGGCGGGGCGGCGTCGACCGCATCGTCGTGCCCGAGCCGTGGACCCGCTCGATCGAGGAGCTGACCGCCGCCGGCGTCCGCGGCGAGGTCTACGCCCACGAGCTGGTGACCGTGCCGGCCGGCACGTCGCCCCGGTTCCTCGAGGCCGTGCGCGAGGTCGCCGTCCCCGCCCACCGCGAGCTGGGCGCCGAGCTGATCGGCGCGTTCCGGGTCACCGGGGTCAACGACTCCGAGGCCGTCGTCATCTGGGCCCTGCCCGGCTGGCCGGCCTGGGCGGCGCTCGAGCAGGCCTGGCTGGCCGACGGCGGCCCGCTCGACGCCTGGCGCCGCCGCACCCGCGAGCTGGGCGCGGACTGGCGGCGGTGGGCGATGGTCGACGCCCCGCTCAGCCCGCTGCGCATCGGCCGCCAGCCCGACGTCTCCGACCGGGTGCCGCTGGAGGAGGTGGGACCGTGACCGCCGCCGACGAGCAGACCGGCCGCATCACCGACGAGGCCATCGCCCGGCTGCGGGCCCGCATCGGCGTGGCCGAGCCCCACCCCCGGCCGCCCCACTACCGGGAGATCACCGTCGACGTCTTCCGGCACGTCGCCGAGGCCTACGGCGACGACAACCCGCTGTGGTGCGACCCGTCCTACGGCCCCCGCACCCGGTGGCAGTCGCCCATCGCCCCGCCGCCGCTCGTGGGGGGCGACACGCTGATCGGCGAGGACGAGGTCACCGAGCTCGACCCCGACACCGCCGCGCTGCTGAAGGGCGACCCGCTGCGGGGCGTGCACGCGTTCTACTCGGCCAGCGCCCGCGAGTGGTGGGCGCCGCTGCGCCCCGGCCGCCGGGTGCGGCGCCGCAACGCCCTCGTCGCCGTGCTCGACAAGCCGAGCGAGTTCGCCGGCCGCGCCGTCCACGAGTGGACGGGCCAGGTGTTCCGGGAGGAGGAGGGGCCGCTCCTCGCCGCCCAGTACCGGCTGATGATCCGCACCGAGCGCGACAGTGCGCAGCAGCGGCGCAAGTACGACGACGTGCGGATCGAGCCCTACACCGACGAGCAGATCGAGGAGATCGAGCGGCAGTACGCGTCGGAGCGGCCCCGCGGCGCCCTGCCCCGGTGGTGGGAGGACGTGCAGGAGGGCGACGCCGTCGGGCCCATGGTCAAGGGGCCCCTCACCGTCACCGACATCGTCTGCTGGCACGTCGGCATGGGCATGGGACTCTACGGCGTGCGCCCGCTGCGGCTCGGGGCCCGCAACCGCCGGCGGATCCCCCGCTTCTACCAGCGGGACGAGCTGAACGTCCCCGACGTCATGCAGCGGGTCCACTGGGACCCGGCGTTCGCCCGGCGCTCCGGCAACCCCACGACCTTCGACTACGGGCGCATGCGGGAGACGTGGCTCATCCACCTGTGCACCGACTGGATGGGCGACGACGCCTGGCTGTGGAAGCTCGACTGCGAGTTCCGGCGGTTCAACTACGTCGGCGACACGCAGTGGCTGCGGGGCACCGTCGTGCGCAAGTACCTGGCCGAGGGCGGCCGGCCGGCCGTCGACCTCGACCTCGTGGCCGAGAACCAGCGGGGCGAGGTGACGACCCCCGGGCACGCGACGATCCTGCTGCCCAGCCGCGAGCACGGGCCGGTGCGGCTGCCCGACCCGCCCGGCGGGGCGACCGACCTGCAGCAGGCCCTCGAGGAGATCGCCGCCCGCTTCGAGCGCGGCGCTGGCGTGGCGGCCGAGCGATGACCGCGACCGGTGAGCACGCCTACGAGCCCGTCGAGGGCCTCGGCGTCCGGCTCGACGGGGCCGTCCTGCGGCTCACGCTCGACCGGCCGGACCGGCGCAACGCCCTGACCGACACGATGGTCGCCGGCCTGATCGACGCCCTCGACGCCGCCGGGCGGGACGAGCGGGTGCGGGCCGTGCTGCTCACCGGGGCCGGCGACCACTTCTGCGGCGGGGCCGACATCGTCGCCCGCAACGCCACGGGCGGCCGGCGGCCACGGGTCGGCAGCATCCAGCGGCGGGTGCCGTCCCTGGCCCACCGGCTGATCGAGCTGGTGTGCACGGTGCAGGTGCCGATCGTCTGCGCCGTGCGGGGCTGGGCCGCGGGCATCGGCCTGCACCTGGCGGCCGCGGCCGACGTCACCGTCGCCGCCGTCGACGCCCGGTTCTGGGAGCCGTTCGCCGAGCGGGGCTTCACCCCCGACAGCGGCGCGACCTGGCTGCTGCCCCGGCTCGTCGGCCCGGTGCGGGCCCGCGAGCTGCTGCTGCTCGGCCGGCCGCTCGACGGCGCCGAGGCCGCCGAGTGGGGGCTGATCCACCGGGCCGTGCCCGCCCACCGCCTCGACGACGAGGCCGCCGCCCTCGTCGAGCGGCTGGCCGCCGGGCCCACCGTCGCCCTCGGGCTGACCAAGTGGCTGCTGCACGCCGGCCAGGCGGCCGGGCTCGGCGAGCAGCTCCGCAACGAGGCCTTCGCGCTCGAGCTGTCCTCCCGCAGCGAGGACTTCCGCGAGGGGCTGGCCGCCTTCCAGGAGAAGCGGCCCCCGGAGTTCAGGGGACGGTGAGCGACGCCATGACCGGACCGCAGGCCACCGGCGACCGCGTGCCCATCGACGCCGGCACCGACCCGGACACCGCCGCCGAGGTCGTGCGGGCCTGGGTCGCCGAGCACGTCCCCGCCGCCTGGCGGGCGGCGGCGCGGCGGGGCGGGCCGGCCGCCGTCCGCGAGGTCCGCAGCCGGGCCGAGTACGAGGCCTGGTACCCGGTGTTCGCCGCCAGCGGCCTCGTCGTGCCGACCTGGCCGGTCGCCTACGGCGGCCTCGACGCCACGCCGGCCGTGGCCCGGCGCATCGAGGCCGAGCTGCGGCCCTACAACCTCGGCCGGCTCAACCCGCTGGGGCTCAACCTCGCCGCGCCCGCCCTGTTCGCCCACGGCACCGAGGAGCAGCGCCGCCGCTACCTGCCGCCGATCGTGCGCAACGAGGAGGTGTGGTGCCAGCTCTTCTCCGAGCCGGGCGCCGGCAGCGACCTGGCCTCGCTGGCCTGCCGGGCCGAGCGCGACGGCGACGGGTGGGTGCTGACCGGCCAGAAGGTGTGGACGACCTGGGCCCACATCGCCGACTTCGGCGTGTGCCTGGCCCGGACCGACCCGGACGTGCCCAAGCGGAAGGGCATCACCTACTTCCTCGTCGACATGCACGCCCCCGGCGTGACCGTGCGCCCGCTGCGCCACATCACCGGCGAGGTCGACTTCAACGAGGTGTTCCTCGACGGCGTGCGGGTGCCCGACTCGTGCCGGGTCGGCGGCGTCGGCGAGGGCTGGAAGGTCGCGGGGGCGACGCTGTCCGGCGAGCGCCAGATGGTGGCGGGCTCCGGCTCCGGCGGCGTCGACCGCATCGGCGGCTCGAGCGCCGGCCGCCTGCTGGAGCTGGCCCGGCGGGGCCGGCGGCTCGACCCCGTCACCCGCCACCGCCTGGTCGCCCTGTGGTCGGAGGAGCGCATCCGGGAGTGGACGAACATGCGGGTGCGGGCCGGGCTGCGGGCCGGCCGGCCGCCGGGGCCGGAGAGCTCGATCGGCAAGGTCCACCAGGGCGAGCTCAACCAGCGCATCCAGCTGCTGGCCACCGACCTGCTCGGCGCCGGGGCGCTGGCCTGGGAGGTGCCCGAGGGCGGGGGCCAGGGGCCCGAGGCCTACGCCGCCGCCCTGCCCTACGAGGTCAAGGGCATGCTGCGCAGCCGGGCCAACACCATCGAGGGCGGCACGACCGAGGTGAACAAGAACGTCGTCGGCGAGCGGGTGCTCGGGCTGCCCCGGGAGCCCGACCCCTACCGGGACGTGCCCTGGCGGGAGGTGCCGCGCAGTTGAGCGGGTCCTACGAGACGCTGGAGGTCACCCGCGAGGGCCACGTCGGCTGGCTCGTCTTCGACCGGCCGGAGGCCGGCAACGCCATGGACGCCACCATGCTCGCCGAGCTGGAGCGGGCCTGGTGCGAGCTGGCCGACGACCCCGAGGTGCGGGTCATCGTCAACACCGGCAACGGCGACGCGTTCCAGACCGGGCTCGACGTGGTGCAGCTGGCCCGCGACCCCGAGGCGCTGCGCGAGCAGTCCCGCCGCACGAAGCGGGCCGAGCTGCGCATCACCGCCTGGCACAACAAGGTGTGGAAGCCGGTGATCGCCGCGGTCAACGGCGCCTGCGCCGGCGGCGGGCTCCACTTCGTCGCGGACGCCGACATCGTCATCGCCTCGACCGAGGCGACGTTCCTCGACCCCCACGTGTCGGTCGGCCAGGTCAGCGCCTTCGAGACCATCGCCCTCGTGCGCATGTCGCCGATGGAGCCGATCGTGCGCATGGCGCTGACCGGCCGCCACGAGCGCATGACCGCCGAGCGGGCCCGCCAGCTCGGCATCCTCAGCGAGGTCGTCGAGCCCGAGCGGCTGCGGGACGCGGCCCGCGAGCTGGCCGAGAAGGTCGCCCGCAACTCGCCGGCCGCCATGGCCGCCACCAAGCGGGCGCTGTGGGGCGCGCTGGAGACGGGCCTGACCGAGGCGTGCCGCAACGGCGCCCGGGAGCTGGTGTCGATGTGGGGCCACCCCGACCAGGTCGAAGGACCCCGCGCCTTCGTCGAGCGCCGGGAGCCCGTCTGGCAGCCGCTGGACCCTGCGGGAGCACGAGGATGAGCTACGAGACCCTGAAGGTCGAGCGCCACGGCCCGGTGGGCTGGCTGATCTTCAACCGGCCCGAGCAGCTCAACGCCATGAACGCCCGCATGCGCGAGGAGCTGGCCGACGCCTGGGTCGAGCTCGACCGCGACCCGGCCGTGCGGGTGATCGTCCACACCGGCGAGGGCCGCGCCTTCCAGACCGGCGTCGACGTGGAGGAGATCGCCACCGACGGCATCGGCATGGAGCGCTACCGGCGGTCGCTGGAGGAGTGGGACCTGCACTTCACCTCCTGGCACCAGGGCGTCTGGAAGCCGGTCGTCACCGCGGTCAACGGCATCTGCGCCGGCGGGGCCTTCCACTGGGTGGCCGACGCCGACGTCGTCATCGCCGCCTCCGACGCCGAGTTCTTCGACCCCCACGTCTCGGTGGGCCAGGTCGTGGCCATCGAGGCCATCGGGCTCATGCGCAAGATGCCGGTCGAGGCGGTGATGCGGATGGCCCTCGTCGGTCGGCACGAGCGCATGTCCGCCCAGCGGGCCTACGAGCTGGGGATGATCTCCGAGGTCGTCGACCCGCCCGAGCGGCTGCGGGAGGCCGCCCAGGAGCTGGCGGAGAAGATCGCCCGCAACTCGCCCGCCGCCATGGCCGCGACCAAGCGGGCGCTGTGGGGCGCGCTGGAGACGGGCCTGACCGAGGCGTGCCGCAACGGCGCCCGGGAGCTGGTGTCGATGTGGGGCCACCCCGACCAGGTCGAGGGCCCGGCGGCGTTCGCCGAGCGGCGCGAGCCCCGGTGGGCGCTCGACGCCCCCGACGGCGCCAGCTCGGGTGGGGGCGGCCGGTGAGGCTGTCCGACCTGCTCGCCGGCGACGACGGCGAGCTCCTCGTCCACGCCGGCGGCCGCGACCACACCCGGGGCGAGGTGCGGGCCCGGGCCGGGGCGATCGCCGCCGCGCTGGCGGACGCCGGCGTCGGGCCCGGGCACCCGGTCGCCGTCATGGCCCCCAACGGGGTCGAGGTCGTCGCCGCGCTGTTCGGCGTCTGGGGCGCCGGGGGCGTCCACGTCCCGCTCAACCCTCGGCTGACCGACGCGGAGGTCGAGCGGGTGCTGGCGACGGTGCGGCCCGCCGCGGTGGTGGCGACACCCGCGCTGGCGCCGCGCCTGGCCGGCCACCCGGCCGTCGTCCTGGACGACGGCGGCGGTGCGGTCCGCCGGGGGCCGGAGGCCCCGGCCGCCGAGCCCGCCCGCCACGACGGCGACGTGGCGCTCGTGCAGTTCACCTCCGGCACGACCGGGGCCCCCAAGCCGGTGCTGCTGCGCCACTCGGGCGTGATCGAGCTGATCGACGGCGTGCTGGCCACGCTGCGGGGTGGCCGGGCCCCGGGGTCCGGCGCCGGCGACCGGCGGCCCATGCCCAACCTCGTGCCGGTGTCCCTGTCGCTGTGGGCCGGCATCTACACGGTGCTGTTCGCCTTCCGGGTGGGCGCCCCGGTCGTCGTCATGGACGGCTTCGACACCCTCGAGTTCGCCCGCCTGGTGGCGCGCTTCCAGCTGCGCTCGACGGTCCTGCCCCCGGCGGCCATGGCGATGCTGGTCGACGACGAGCGCGTCACCAGCCTGGAGCCGCTGCGCTACGTCCGCAGCATCACCGCCCCGCTCTCGCCGCTGCAGGCCCGCCGGTTCAAGGAGCGGTTCGGCGTCGGCGTGCTGAACGGCTACGGGCAGACCGAGATCGGCGGCGAGATCATCGGCTGGAGCGCGGCCGACCTGCGCACCTACGGCGACGCCAAGCTCGGCTCGGTCGGCCGGCCGCACCGGGGCGTCGAGGTGCGGGCGGTCGACCCCGACGGCCGGACCCTGGGGCCCGACGAGCCCGGCGAGCTGTGGGTGCGGACCCCGGCGCTGTCGGCCGGCTACGCCGACGGCACCGACCTGGGCGACCGGCTGACGCCCGACGGCTGGTTCCGCACCGGCGACGTCGGGCGGGTGGACGCCGACGGCTTCGTGTGGATCGAGGGCCGGGTGTCCGACATGATCAACCGGGGCGGGCTGAAGGTGCACCCGGGGGAGGTCGAGGAGGTGCTGCGCACGGTGCCAGGGGTGGCCGACGCCGCCGTCGTGGGCGTCCCGGACGAGCGGCTGGGGGAGGTGCCGTGGGCCTTCGTCGTCGCCGCGGGCGCCGCGCCGCCGCCCGACGACGAGCTGGTCGCCGCGTGCCGGGCCCACCTGGCGCCCTACAAGGTGCCGGTGCGGTTCGTGGCGGTCGACGAGCTGCCCCGCAACGAGGTCGGCAAGGTCCTCAAGGCCGAGCTGGTGCGGGAGGCCCCCGGTGGCCGGGCTTGACGGCCGGCGGGTCGTCGTCGTCGGCGCCTCGGCGGGCATCGGCCGGGCGGTCGCGGTGCGGGCGGTGCGGGCCGGGGCCCGCACGGTGCTGGCGGCGCGGCGCAAGGCGGCGCTCGAGGAGGCGGTGGCCGAGGCGGGCGGCGGGACGGCCGTGGCCGTCGACGTCGTCGACCCCGAGGGGGTGGAGCGCCTGGCCCGGGAGGCGCGGGCGGCGCTCGGCGGGCCGGTCGACCTCGTCGTCCACACGGTCGGCTACGCGGCGATGCGCTTCCTCGCCGACTGCGACGGCGACACCTGGCGGTCGATGCTCGACGTCAACGTCGTCGGCCTGAACCAGACCCTGCGGGCGATCGTGCCCGCCATGGCCCCCGGCGGCATCGTCGCCGCGCTGTCCTCGGAGACCGCCGCGGCGCCCCGCACCGGCCTCGTCGCCTACGCGGCCAGCAAGGCGGCGGTCGAGGCGTCGCTGAAGGGCTGGCGGGTCGAGCACCCCGAGGTGCGCTTCTGCTGCGCGGTCGTGGGCGCCACCCAGCCGACCGAGTTCGGCGCCGGCTTCGACGCCGAGGTGCTGGGCCCCGCGCTCGACTCCTGGGCCCGCCACGGGCTGCTGCAGGAGGAGTTCATGCAGACCGGCGACGTCGCCGACGTGCTCCTCGACGTCCTGGGCACGGCCCTCGCCCATCCCGGCGTCGGCGTCGAGACCCTGGTCCTGCGGTCGCCGTCGCCGGTCATCGGCACCGACGTCCCCGCCCGCGACCACGCCGCCCGGGCCGTCGAGGCCGCCGGCGGCTGACCCCCGCGACCGCCGCCCCGGTCAGTCACGAGGCCGCGGGCCGGGGGAGGTGGCGGAGGAACCAGTCGCGGGCCGCGACGGCCACCGTCTCCAGGGCCCCGGGCTCCTCGAACAGGTGGCCGGCGCGGGGCACGACGGTCAGGTGGTTCGGGCACCGCCGCAGCTCGGCCTGGGCCCGGCGGTTGAGGTCGAGCACGGCCCGGTCGTCGGCCCCGACGATGAGCAGCGTCGGCGCCGTCACCTCGGCGAGCCGGGGCCCGGCCAGGTCGGGCCGCCCGCCCCGGGACACGACGGCGGCCACGTCGACGTCGGGCTCGGCGGCCGCCCACAGGGCCGCGGCCGCCCCGGTGCTGGCCCCGAAGTAGCCGACCGGCAGCCCGGCCGCGTCGGGCCGGGACCGCAGCCAGTGGGTGGCGTCGACCAGCCGGCGGGCCAGCAGCTCGATGTCGAACACGTTCGCCCGGTGGTGCTCCTCCGCCGCGGTGAGCAGGTCGAACAGCAGCGTCCCCAGGCCGGCCCGCACGAGCACCGAGGCGACGTAGCGGTTGCGGGGGCTGTGGCGGCTGCTGCCGCTGCCGTGGGCGAACACGACGACCCCCCGGGCGCCGGCCGGCAGGGTGAGGCGGCCCCCGAGCCGGACCGGGCCGGCGTGCACGACGACGTCCTCGTCGCGCCCCCCGTCCCCGATGGACCCGCCGCCGGACCCGCCGGCGGCCGGGGTGCCGGTCGCGGTGCCCGCCTCCGCCGGGGCCCCGGTCCCGCCCGCCGGTGACGGCGCCGCGGCGGCCCGGGCCCGGGCGGCCCGTTCGAGCAGGGCGACGACCTCGTGGTCCGGGGTCTGCGAGAAGTCCTCGTAGAACTGGCCGATCGCGTAGAAGGGCTCGGGCGTGGCCAGGCACACGTACTCGTCGGCGGCGTCGCCCAGCCGGTCGGTCCACCCCGGCGGCGCCACCGGCACCGCCAGCACCACCCGGCTCGCGCCGTGGGCCCGGGCGACCTCGCAGGCGGCCCGGGCCGTCGAGCCGGTGGCGATGCCGTCGTCGACGACGACGGCGGTCCGGCCGGTGAGCGGCACCCGGGGCCGGTCGCCCCGGAAGCGGCGGGCCCGGCGCTCCAGCTCGGCCCGCTCCCGGGCCTCGACCTCGGCGATCTGGCGCTCGGTGACACCGGCCATGCGCACGACCTCGGGGTTGACCACCCGGGCGCCGTCCTCGCCGATCGCGCCCATGCCCAGCTCGGGCTGGAACGGCACGCCCAGCTTGCGGACGACGACGACGTCCAGCGGCGCGCCCAGCGCGGTGGCGATCTCGTAGGCCACCGGGACACCACCCCGGGGCAGGCCCAGCACGACGACGGGCTCGTCGCGCAGGTACGACAGCTGCGCGGCCAGCCGCCGCCCGGCATCAGCCCGATCGACGAACCTCATGGCTCAACCCTTGCACCCGTGTGCCGCCGGCGCGCCTACCCGCCGCGGCGGCCGCTGATCCCTCGGTCGCCGGCGCGCGCCCGCCGGCCGAGCGGCGATGATGGGGCGGTGGCCGAGCCGCCGCGGGGGCACCGCCTGCTGCCGCACACCGCCGACGTCATGGTCGAGGCCTGGGGCCCCGACCTCGCCGCCTGCTGCGAGGAGGCGGTGGCCGCGCTGGCCGCCGTCCACCTCGACGTGGCCCGGGCGGTGGTCGCCGGCCGCCGGGACGCGCACCTGCCCCCGGCGCCGCCCGACCGCCTGGTGCTCGCCGCCCTCGACGAGGCGATCTTCCTGCTCGACACCGCCGACGGCGTGCCCGTCGCGGCCGAGGTCCGGCCCGCCGCCGACGGCGGCCTGGACGTGACGTTCCAGCTCGCCGACCCGGCGACCGTCGAGCCGACCGGCGCCGTCCCCAAGGCGGTGTCGTCCGAGGTCGAGCTGGACGAGGGCGCCGACGGCGTCCGGTGCCGGGTCGTCGTCGACGTCTAGGCCCCGGGGCGGGGCGGTCACCCCTTGACCACGCCGACGGGCACGAGCCGGGCGACCCGCTTGGCGAGCCCGGCCCGCTCGACCGTCTCCACGACCTCGTCGACGTCCTTGTAGGAGAACGGCGCCTCCTCGGCGAGGCCCCGGGACGACCCCGCCCGCACCTCGACGCCGACGGCGGCGAGCTGGCGCTTCTGCTCGCGTCCCGAGGTGCGCTTGCGGGCCGCGGCGCGGCTCATGGCCCGGCCGGCGCCGTGGCACGCCGAGTGGAACGCGTCGCCGCCGGGCACGCCGACCAGGATGTGCGAGGCGGTCCCCATCGACCCCGGCACGAGCACGGGCTGGCCGACCTCGGCGAGGTCGGGCGGCAGGTCGGGGTGGCCGGGCGGCAGCGCCCGGGTGGCGCCCTTGCGGTGGACGCACAGCAGCCGGTCGCGGCCGTCGACGGTGTGGGTCTCCAGCTTGGCGAGGTTGTGGGAGACGTCGTAGAGCAGCTCGAGCTCGCCGACCCCGGTGGCGGCGGCGAACGCCTGGCGGGCCGCGTGCGACAGCAGCTGCCGGTTGGCCCGGCCGTAGTTGGCGGCGGCCGCCATCGCCGCCGTGTACGCCTCGCCCTCCGGCGAGCGGACCGGGACGCAGGCGAGCTGGCGGTCGGGCACCCGGATGCCGTAGCGGGCCATGGCGCCCTCCATGGCCCGCACGTGGTCGGTGCAGATCTGGTGGCCCAGCCCGCGCGACCCGGTGTGGATCATGACGCACACCTGGCCTGCGCGCAGGCCCAGGGCCCGGGCCGCCTCGGGGTCCTCGATCCGGTCGACAACCTGGACCTCGAGGAAGTGGTTGCCGGAGCCGAGGCTGCCGAGCTGGTGGAGCCCGCGCAGCAGCGCCCGGTCGCTGACGGCGTCGGGGTCGGCGCCGGGGAGCACGCCGCGGTCCTCGCAGCGCTCGAGGTCGCGCTCGGTGCCGTAGCCGGCCTCGACGGCGTGGCGGGCCCCGCCGGTGAGCACCCGCCGCAGCTCGGCGTCCGAGCCGAGGTCCCACACCGCGCCCTTGCCCATGCCGGTCGGCACCCGGCGCCAGAGCTCGTCCATGAGGGCGGGCAGGCGGGGGGCGAGCTCGTCGCGGGTGAGGGGCGAGAGCAGCGTCCGCACCCCGCACGAGATGTCGAAGCCGACGCCGCCGGGGGAGACGACGCCGCCCGCCTCGACGTCGGTGGCCGCCACGCCGCCGATGGGGAAGCCGTAGCCCCAGTGGACGTCGGGCATGGCGTAGGACGCCCGCACGATGCCCGGCAGCGTCGCCACGTTGGCCACCTGCTGGAGCGACTGGTCGGCGGCGACGTCCGGCAGCAGCGCCCGGGACGCGAACACGACGCCGGGGACGCGCATGTCGCCGGTGGGGTCGATGCGCCACCGCCACGGCGTCTCCTCGACCAGCGGGGGCATGCGGTGACGATCGGTGGCAGCCATGCCCCCATGGTGGCAGCCGCGTCCCCGTCCCACGACCGCCCGGTGGCGGTCGGCGGGCCGAGACCCCGGCCCGCCGGCCGTTTCGCCGCACGGCGGGCGGGGAATGCCCCTGCCGTGCTCCGACCCCTCCTGGTGGTGTCGCCGTGACCACGCTGCGGGTGTGGGCGCCCCGGCCCCGGTCCGTGGCCGCGGTCGTCGACGGCCGGGCGGTCCCCGCCCGCCCGGCCGGCGGCGGCTGGTGGGAGGCCGAGGTCGGCGAGCTCGCGCCCGGCACCCGCTACGGCTGGTCGCTCGACGGCGGGCCGGTCCGCCCCGACCCCCGGGGTGCCCGCCTGCCCGACGGCGTGACCGGGCCGAGCGCGGTGGTCGACCTCGCCGCCCACGCCTGGGGCGACGACGGCTTCCGGGCGCCGCCCCTCGGCTCGTGGGTGATCTACGAGCTCCACGTGGGGACCTTCACCCCCGAGGGGACCCTCGACGCCGCGATCGGGCGCCTCGACCACCTCGTCGAGCTCGGGGTCACGACGGTCGAGGTCATGCCGGTCGCCGCCTTCCCCGGGCGGCACGGGTGGGGCTACGACGGGGTCGGCCTCTACGCGGTGCACGAGCCCTACGGCGGGCCGCACGCGCTCCAGCGCTTCGTCGACGCCTGCCACCGCCGGGGGCTCGCCGTCGTGCTCGACGTCGTCTACAACCACCTCGGGCCGTCGGGGAACCACCTGGGGGAGTTCGGCCCCTACCTCACGGACCGGGCGGCCACCCCGTGGGGCGACGCGGTGAACCTCGACGGGCCGGGCAGTGACGAGGTGCGGGCGTTCCTGGTCGACAACGCCCGGCAGTGGCTGCGGGACGTCCACGTCGACGGCCTGCGCCTCGACGCGGTGCAGACCCTGCACGACCGCTCGGCGCACCCGTTCCTGGCCGAGCTGGCCGAGGAGGTCGCGGCCCTGGCGGCGTCGCTGGGGCGCCCGCTCGTGCTGATCGCGGAGACCGACGCCAACGACCCCCGGCTGGTCGAGCCGCCCGAGGCGGGCGGGCTGGGGCTGGACGCCATGTGGACCGACGACCTCCACCACGCGCTGCACGTCGCCCTCACCGGCGAGCGGGGCGGCCACCACCTCGACTTCACCGGGGCGGCGAGCGAGGTCGCCGACGTGCTCGCCCACGGCTACCGCTACCGGGGGCGGTGGTCGCCCAGCCGGGGGCGGCGCCACGGCCGCCCGCTGCACCCGGCCACGCCGCTGCACCGCCTGGTCGCCGGGCTGCAGAACCACGACCAGGTCGGCAACCGGGCCCGGGGCGAGCGGCTGGGCCACCTCGTCGACCCCGTGGCCCTCTACGGGGCCAGCGCGCTGGTGCTCACCGCGCCGCACGTGCCGCTGGTCTTCCAGGGCGAGGAGTGGGCGGCCTCCACGCCGTTCCTCTACTTCACCGACCACCCCGACCCCGACGTCGCCGCGGCGGTGCGGCGGGGCCGGCAGCGCGACCTGGCCCGCCTCGGGTGGTCGCCGGACGAGGTGGTCGACCCGCAGGACCCGGCGAGCCGGGAGGCGTCGGTGCTGCGGTGGGAGGAGCGGGACCACCCGCCCCACCGCGACGTCCTCGCCTGGTACCGGGAGCTGCTCGCGCTGCGCCGGCGCGAGCCCGCCCTGCGGGACGCCCGCCAGGGCTCGGTCGAGGCGTGGGGCGACGACCGGGCGGGCACCGTGGTCGTGCAGCGGGGCGACGTCGTGGTGGTGGCCGACGTCGGTGGGTCCGGCGGCCCCGTGCGGGTCGACGGCGCCGAGGAGGAGCTGGCGGCCAGCCCCGGCAGCCGGCTCGCCGGCGGCCACGCGGTGCTGGCCCCCGGCGGGGCGGTGGTGGCGCGGCGCCCGCCGGCGCCTCGGCCGGAGCCGGCGTGAGGGCGGACGTGCGCCACCGGGCGGGCCCGCGATGACCGACCCGGGGCCGGTGATGGCGGTCGCCGCCGGGCTCCTCCTGCTCGGCGTGCTGGCCAGCAAGGTGTCCGACCGCCTCGGCGTGCCGTCGCTGCTCCTGTTCCTGGCCATCGGCATGCTGGCCGGGTCGGAGGGGCCGGGTGGCATCGAGTTCGACGACGTCGAGCTGGCCCAGGGCGTCGGCGTCGTCGCCCTGGCCTTCATCCTCTTCGGCGGCGGGTTCGACACCGACTGGCGGGCCGTGCGCCCGGTGCTGGCCCCCGGGCTCCTGCTGGCCACCGCCGGCGTGCTGGTCACCGCCGTCGTGACCGGTCTCGTGGCGGCGCGGGTGCTCGACGTGTCGACCACGACGGGCCTGCTGCTGGGCTCGATCGTGTCCTCGACCGACGCCGCCGCGGTGTTCGCCATCCTGCGGTCGCGCAACGTCAGCCTGCAGCCGCCGCTGCGGCCGCTGCTCGAGCTGGAGTCGGGCAGCAACGACCCCATGGCGGTGTTCCTCACCGTCGCCTGCATCGAGCTGCTCACCGAGCCGGGCAGCTCGGTGGTCGACCTCGTGCCGCTGTTCGTGGCCCAGATGGGCGTCGGCGCCGTGGCCGGGTGGGCGCTCGCCCGCGCCGGGGTCGTGGTCCTCAACCGCCTGCGCCTGGGCTACGAGGGCCTGTACCCCGTGGCCCTCGTCGCCGTCGTGCTCGGGGTGTTCGGTCTGGCCTCCGTGGCCGGGGGCAGCGGCTTCCTGGCCGTCTACGTGGCGGGGCTCACCGTCGGCAACGCCCGCCGGGTCATCCACCGCCGGAGCCTGAAGCGGTTCGCCGACGGGCTGTCGTGGCTCATGCAGATCGCGGTGTTCCTCAGCCTCGGCCTGCTGGTGGTCCCGTCCGAGCTGGGCCCGATCGCCGGGCGGGCGCTGCTCGTCACGCTCGCGCTGATGGCCGTGGCCCGGCCGGTCGCCGTCGTGCCCCTGCTGGCGCCGTTCCGCCCGGGGCTGCGCCGGATGGCCATGGTGTCGTGGGTGGGGCTGCGGGGCGCGGTGCCGATCGTGCTCGCCACCTACCCGCTCGTCGAGGGCGTCCCGGGCGGCCGGCGGATCTTCGCCGTCGTCTTCTTCGTCGTGCTCGTCTCGGTGCTGGTGCAGGGCACGTCGATCCCGCTCGTGGCCCGGCGCCTGCGGGTCGACGCGCCGCTGGAGCGCCGCCCGGCCTACCCGGTCGAGGCCACCGACACCCTGGAGGGCTCGATGGAGCTGCACGAGCTGGCCGTGCCGGCGGGATCGGCTGCCGTCGGCCGCCGGCTCGTCGACCTGCAGCTGCCGCCGGGGGCGCTCGTCGTGCTGATCAGCCGGGGCGACGAGTTCACCGTCCCCCAGGGCTCGACGGCGCTGGAGGCCGGCGACACCGTCCTGCTGCTGGCCGACCGGTCGACGCTGCCGGCGGCGCGGGCGGTGATCGAGGGGCGGGACGGGGAGGGCTAGGGTGGCCGGCATCCGGAGCGTCCTCGTCGGCCTCGACGGCTCGGCGCACTCGCTCGTCGCCCTCCGGTGGGCCGGGTGGTGCGCCGCGGCCACGGGAGCGGACCTGCACGTGGCCCACGCCTGGCAGCAGGGTCCGCCGCTCGACGGCGCCCTGGGGGCCGGCATCGCCGACGCCGCCGACCTGGAGGCCGCGGTCGAGCGGCGCCTGCGGCAGCTGGCCGCGGCCGAGCTGCGCGACCCCGGCGCGGTGGCCGGGGCCCGGGCGCTGCGGGGCGAGGTGCCGACGGCGCTGACCCGGGAGGCCGCCCGCCTCGACGCCGGGCTCGTCGTCGTGGGCGCCCGTGGCGCCGGCAACGCCCTGCGGGCGCTGCTGGGCTCGACCGCCAGCCGGCTGACCGAGTGCCCGGTGCGGGCGGTGGCGGTGGTGCCCGACGACGCCGAGGTGCCGCCCCGGTCGGGCGCCGGCCTGCTGGTCGGGGTCGACGGCTCGACCGGCGCGTCCCGGGCGGTGCGGTGGGCGGCCGCGGTCGCCCGGGCGGCCCGGCGGCCGGTGGTGGCCGTCCACGCCTTCGAGCCCGGGGTCCCCGACCTGACCCCCGAGGAGGGGGAGAGCCTGCTCGGCGAGGCCCGGCTCCGGCTCGACGAGGAGTGGGTCGCCCCGCTGCGGGCGCGGGGGGTCGAGCACCGCACGGTCGTCGAGCCGGGCGACCCCCGCGACGTCCTGCCCCGGGTGGCGGACGCCGAGCGGCCGGCCGGCGTGGTCGTGGGGTCGCGGGGCCTCGGCCCGATCTCCCAGCGCCTGCTCGGCAGCGTCACCCACCACCTGCTGCGCACGCTGGCCTGGCCGACCGTCGTCATCCCGGCGCCGCGGGACTGCGTCGTCTGGTCGCCCTGACCCGCCCGGTCAGGGCTGGGCGGTCCAGACGGCGTAGAGGCAGCCGGCGTAGACGACGAGCAGCAGGACGGCGTCGGGCTCGAGGCGGTGGACGCGGGTCTCGCCGTGGACGATGGCGGCGAGGGCGAGGGCCATGAGCAGGACGGCGCCGACGGCGGCCACGGTCTGGCTCGGGTGGACCGCCGGCAGGAGCGGTCCGTCGGCGTAGGCGAGGTCGACGACGAGCAGGGCCGCCATGTTGAACGCGCAGCTGCCGAACAGGTTGCCGACGGCCAGGTCGTAGGACCCGATGCGCACCGCGGCGATCGACGACACCAGCTCGGGCAGCGAGGTCGTGACCGCGACGAAGAGCGTGCCCATGAACGTCAGCCCCAGCCCGCTCTCGTCCGAGATGCCCTCGGCGGACCGGGCCAGCAGGGGGCCGGCCGCCAGGATGACGAGGGCGGCGAGGGCGAACCGGACGGCCACGGGCCGCAGCGGGCGGGCCGGCGCGGGCCCGCCGTCCGGCGGGGCCCCGTCGGCCTCCGACCAGCCGGTCGGCCGGGGGAGGAGCTCGCCCCGCCCGAACCGGCTGACCGGCGAGCGCCGCATCCACGCCACCGCGGCGACGTAGGCGGCGACGAGGAACAGCGTGTCGATGCCCACCCAGCCGACGCTGATGCCCGGCGGGGTGAGCACGCCGAGCGCCGCCAGGGCGGTGAGCGCGATGGCGACGGAGGCCACCCGGGCGTGCCCGATCTCCACGTTGGGCCACACCCGCTGGCGGTGGAGCAGGTCGATCACCGCCAGGATCGCCATGTTGGCCATGCTGCTGCCGAAGAGGTCGCCGACGGCCAGGTCGGGGGCGTCGCCGACGGCGGCGCTGACGTCGGTGACGACCTCGGGCAGCGAGGTCACCAGCGCCACGAGCAGCATGCCGACGAACAGCCGGGACAGCCCGGCCCGCTCGGCCAGCTCGTCGCCGGACCGGGC
>ERZ777003.748-NODE-748-length-59500-cov-6.218000_pt1 | contig 59500 bp, 53 predicted proteins | sample MGYA00374956_ERZ777003 | MGnify/ENA primary metagenome ERZ777003 (study PRJEB29302, sample SAMN06268252) | bioreactor metagenome | isolation source: Joint BioEnergy Institute, California, USA | place: USA:Joint BioEnergy Institute, California, USA | collected...
GCCGAGCGGCCGCGGCCCGAGCCGCAGCCGCAACCGCAACCCCAACCGCAGCCCGCGCCCGAGCCGGAGCCGCAGCCTGAACCTGAACCGGTTGTGCGTCCGCCGGATCAGCGGGTGGAGCCGCAGCCGCCGCAGCGGCCCGAGGTGCAGCCGCGGCCCGAGCCGCAGCCGCAACCCCAACCCCAACCGCAGCCCGCGCCCGAGCCGGAGCCAGAGCCCGAGCCCGTTCCGCAACAGCCGGAGCCGGCTCCCGAGCCGGTTCAGCCTGAGGCCCAGCCGGCTCCCGAACCCGAGCCCCAGGAGGGTGTGGGCGAGGAGATCCTTGTGAGCGATCAGGGCGCGGTTGAAATCCCGGTAGCGCCGCAGCCGCAGGCCCAACCGGCTGAGCCGCGGCCCGAACCGGTGCAGCCGAGGCCCTTGCCGCAGCCGGAGCCGCAGCCCGTGCCCCGGCCTCAGCCTGTCCCTGCACCGGCGCCCGAGCCGCAGCCGGAGCCGCAGCCTGCGCCCGACCCGGAGCCTGCACGGCAACCGGCGCCCGAGCCGGTTCCTGAACCGGAGGCCCAAGGGCCGGCAGCGGCCGAGGCGTCCGGTGAGACGGGGGAGGAGGCCGCCCAAGAGGGCGACCCCCGCGGCGCGGACCCGGACGGCGCGGCCGAGGCAGCACCGTCGCTGGCAACGCTTGCCACCCGTTTTGGCTTGGGCAGCACCAAGTCGCTGGAGAACGTGCCGCCGGAGGAAAGCCTCGACGAGCTCATCATCGAGCTTGCGGTAAGTAGCGACGGGCGTCCGCTGACCTACATCGTGGTCAGTTCGTCGGGCCGCTCGGACGTGGACCTGGAGATGGCGGGGCTCATGATGCGCTGGCAGTTTTCGCCCTACGATCGGGACTATGTGGAGGTGTGGCGCATCCGCTTCGTTCACACCGTGGTGTCCGGCGTGACGGTGCCCACGCCCATTCCGGAGTTTGTCGACCGGCGCTGAGGCTGGCACGGCCGGGTCGTTCATCAGTTAGCCGCGGAGGTGTCCTGGTTGCGCAGGTCGCAGATGGCTTTGGGGTTGGCCCTGTTGCTCGTGCTCGCCGCCGTGCAAGCGGCGTCTGCACAAGGGGTGCAGGTTCGCAGGGGCGACAGCGTGGTCATAGAGAACGAGTTTATCGCCATCATCGTCAACGGCCGCGCCGAGGACACTGGCCGTTTTTCCGTGAACACCACGGGCGGCGATCCAAGCCGCGCCGGTGATGAGGCTAAGCCGCTCGTTTACGGCACCGAGCGGGCGCCTGGACCGTGGACGTCGTACACGACGGTCCGCATCGACGGCAGGGACTACGTGTTCGGCGGTCCGACCGGAAAGCGCGCCGGGCGCACAGGCCTGTACGGCGAGATGGTCGCGGCCCCCTACATCTTTGAGGAGAGGGAGATTCGCGCCACGTGGCGCATGGAAGACATCGTCGTTACGCAGATCCTGACCCTCGCCGCCGGCATCACGACGGGCCAGATGGATACCGCCCGGATTGAGTACGTCGTGACCAACGAGGGCAGCCGTTCCCGCCAGGTGGGCTTGCGCATCATGCTGGACACGATGCTTGGTGCAAACGACGGCGCACCGTTCCAGGTCAGCGGCGAGGGATTGTTCACCGATATGGCGTTCCGGGGCGACGCCATTCCGGATTACTACCAAGCCTTTGACTCCCTGGCCAACCCGCAGGTGGTTTCCCAGGGGACGCTGCGGGCGCTGGACACGACTGTTCCCGACGCGGTCTACTTTTCCAACTGGGGCAGCCTCGCCGACGGCGTGTGGGACTTTGACTTCAGCCCCGGCCGCGATTTCACCCGGGCCGGCGAAGAGTTTTTGCTGGACAGCGCCGTGGCCATGTACTGGGATCCTCGCCCCTTGGACCCCGGAGCGACGCGGCGCTACGTTACCTACTATGGCCTGGGCGGCATCACCATCGCTCCCGGACAGCTGTCGTTGGGCGTCACGTCGCCCCAGTCCATCGAAGGCAGTTATACCGAGCGGGTTGTCTTTGAGGTGCGCGCCTACGTGGAGAACACCGGCGAGTGGATCGCGCGGGATACGGTCGTGCGCCTTGAGAATCTCGCTCCGCTAGAAATCGTGCAAGGCCAGGCCGCCGTGGCGGTCGGTGACCTTGCTCCCCGGCAGTCGCGGCAGGTCGTCTGGCGGGTGGCGGCTCCCCCGGGCAGCTCCGGCGACTTCCTGTACCGTGTTGCGGTCAGTTCCAGCAACGCGGACCCGAACCAGGTGGAGAGGCGCGTTAGGGTCGTCGCACCGGCCTCGCTTTCGGCCACGATGGGCGGGACGAGCCAGCTGGTGGTCGCCGGCGGCCGTTGGCAACCAGTGCCCTTCGTCGTCCGCGCTGACGTGACCAACACGGGGCAGCTCGAGGCCAGGGCGGTGGAGGCGGAGATCCGGATGCCCATCGGCCTCGCGGTCGCCAAGGGGGACAATCCGGTCCGAGCGCTCGGTACGGTGGGACCGGGTGAAACGGTTACGGTGGAGTGGTTCCTCGTGCCCACCGGTTGGGTAGGCAACCTGCCTGTGTCGCTGCAGCTCAGGGCGGACCAGGCCCGCATCGATCCGCGGCTGCCGACCCACTTTGTCAGCGTGCCGCGGCTCGACGCCGCCCTCCGCATCGTCGTCGCCGGCGACGGCGATGTGCAGGCGAGCCGCGAGTTCGGCGTGGGGGATCTCTTCCATGTGGAGATTCACGCCCAATCCGTACGCGAGTTGTACGGCGTGGCTCTGGAGGTGCGGTTCGATCCGTCCGTGCTCCAGGTGCTCGGCGGGCGCCTGGGCGTTGGCCCCGGGCGGGCTTTCGTCAAGAACGACCCTGTGACGGGTGCGGAGGAGCTTTTGAACTGGGTTCGGCCGGTGCACGTGGACAACCAGGCGGGGGTTATACGCATCGCCGCAAGCCGTTCGCCCGAGGGACCGCTGGCGTGGGCCAGCGACTCGGTGGCCACCATCCGCTTCCGGGCGGTGGGATCGGGCACGACGCGGCTTGTGCTCGTCCCGGTGCCGGACCACCCATTCCTGAGTCCCGACGCCCAGCAGGCCTTCATCGCCGACGGGGAAGGCAATGCGGTAGACGTGATGGTTGAGGAGACCGTTATTACGGTTCGGGTCGGGGAGCCGTAAACGGTAAAGGGGTGAGACCATGAGACGATTGCGCATTTTGTTCGTCGCTTTGCTGGTGATGTGCGTAACCGCCGGCGGAGCCGCCGCGCAGGTGGCCGACGTGCCGTCCACCCACTGGGCGTACCGGGCCGTCCTGGCCTTGATTGAGCGGGGATACATCGATCCGGCCAGCGACGGCACTTTCCGGGGCGATCAGCCCGCAGACCGCTACACGCTGGCGGCCGCGGTGGGACGCCTGCTGGAAGACATCGAGGCGGGGCGGGTGCGGGTTCGCGAGGGCACCGACGCCGAGCTCATCCGCCGGCTGGAGCAGGAATTCCGGGCTGAGCTCGTCGCCTGGCACGCGGAACGGGACGCGCTCCAGGCCGCCTACGGGCAGACGCAGCGGGCGGTGGCCGTCATCGATGTCCAGCTCAACGACATCCTCGCCGGGCTTGAAGACTTGGAAGCGCGGCTTAGCGACTTGCAGCGCCGGGAGGAGGAGGCCCGGGCTGAGCTCGAGGCTGCCCTCGGAACGCTAGGCGCCGCGGTGGGCGAGGAGCTGTCCGGCCACAGTGCCCGGTTGGATGACCACGATCGCGAGCTGGCCTCGCACGCTGCAGAGCTGGACCGGCACAGCCAGGCGTTGGACAGCCAAGCGGCGCGCGTGGCGGAGCTGTACGCCCAGCTCACGGCCGAAACCCAGCGTTTGATGGATGAGCTCGCCCGGCTCCAGGCGGATGTGGACACGGCGCTGGAGCTCCAGGAGCAGGCGCTCGGCGAAGAGCTCGGCCAGCGGCTTGGCGAGCAGCGAAGCGCCCTCCAGCGGGTCGACGGGCAGCTTCGGGAGCTCGAGGCCGAAGTCGCCGACCTGCGGGCGGAGCTTGACAGGCTCGGGGTCTGGATCGAGGACGAGATCTACCGTACGCTTAACCAGCTCAACGAGTTTGCTGCTGCCTTGTCGTGGCGCCTGGACGAAGTGACGGCAGCGCTGAACGGGCGCATCGACGATGAGGTCGCGGCGCTCCAGGCGGAGCTCGACGCGCTGCGGGCCGAGTCGGAACAGCTCGCGGGGTGGTTGGCTGCCCTAGAGGGCAACCTGACGGCAGCGCGGGCGGCGGCGGAAGCCGCCGACGCCGAGCTCGCCACGGCGCTCGACAGGCAGGAAGCCGAAGTCGCGCAGTTGCGGGAGCAGCTGGAAGCGGTGGAGCGGCAGGCCTCCCGAGAAACGTCGGAGCTGAACGAGGTGCTCACCGGCGAGCTCGCCGCCCTCCGAGCCCATCTCATGCAGCTCGAAGAGGAACTCGCGGAGCAGCGCCACCAGCTGCAGCAGCAAGCGATTGCCTTGACGCAGGCCGACGCGCAGTTCCTGCAGGACATCCAGTTCTTGCGCCAGGAGGCCCAGACGCTTCGCCAGCGTGCGGACAACCTGGAGCGGTATGTGCTGGCCAACGAGGCGGCCGTCAACGTGCTCCGGGAAGACCTCGAAGCGGCCCGGGCCGAGCTGCGGCGGGAGATGGAGGCAGCGCGGGCCCAGGATCGGGCCGAGCAGGCGCAAATGCGCCAGGAGCTCGATGCGTTGCAGGCGTCCGTGCGGGATATCGAGGCGCTGCTTGGTACCAGCGAAGAGTACGTCGCCTCGCTCCTCGACGAGCTGCAGCGGCGGATGGATACACAGCTTTCCTCCAGCGTCGCCCGGGAGGCCTTGCTCCGCCGCCAGCTGGCGGAGCTGCAGCAGGAGCTGGACAGCTTCCGCACGCAATCCGACGAAGAGCTCGGGTCGCTGCGGAGCACTACGACGCTGTCGGTAGGCGCGGCGGTGCTGGCCATCCTCCTTGGCTTGAGCGGACGCTAGCGGCCGCCGCTCATCCAGGCTTTGCCGGCCGGGGGCGTGCCATGGCACGCCCCCGTTCGCGTCCGGCAGGCGTCTGGTATACTTGAACCATACCGGGACGTTACCGGGAGGCGACGACATGGCCGAGGTGTACCTCGACAACGCGGCAACGACGCCGCTTTTGCCGTCCGTGGTCGAGCGCATGACGGACGTTTTGTCCAATGTCTACGGCAACCCCTCATCCGTGCACAACAAGGGCTTGGAGGCCGAGCGTGTCGTGGGCGCGGCACGCCGGCAGGTGGCCCAAGTCCTGGGCGCCGACGCGAGCGACATCGTTTTCACGTCTGGCGGCACCGAGGCTAACGGGCTCGCCATTCTCGGCACCGCCCGGGCCCGGGCGCGCCGCCGGCGCCACATCGTCACGGGCGCGACCGAGCACAGCTCGATTCTCAATGTCTGCCGCTTGCTGGAGGCGGACGGTTTTGAGGTGACCTACCTGCCCGTTGACCGGCACGGGAGGCTGACTCCCGGTGCGGTCGCGGCCAGCCTTCGGGAGGATACCGCCCTGGTGACGCTGATGTGGGTGAACAACGAACTGGGTACCTTGCACCCCATCGCCGACATCGCGGCCGCTGTCAAGGGGCGCGACCCCGAGGTGGTCGTCCACACCGACGCGGTCCAGGCCTTCGGGAAGGTTCCCATTGACGTGGACGCGCTGCCCGTGGACCTGCTGTCGGTCAGCGCCCACAAGATTCACGGTCCCAAAGGCGTAGGCGCCCTCTGGATTCGCCCCGGCGTGCGGCTTGTTTCGCCCTTGGGAGGAGGCAGCCAGGAGCGGGGCCTGCGGCCCGGCACCGAGAACGTGGCCGGGATCGCGGGCTTAGGGGCCGCCGCGGCGGCCGCGGCTGAACGGCTGCCGGAAACCGCGGCGCGGATGCGGGCCTTGCGGGAACGGCTCTGGGAAGGCATCGCCGCGAAGGTGCCGTGGGCGGTGCGCAATACGCCGGCCCCGGCGGCGGAGTGCGCGCCCCATATCCTGAACGTCTCGTTTCCCGGGCTCAAAGGGGAAGTGCTCGTCCACAGCCTGGCCGAGCAAGGCGTGTACGTGTCCACCGGATCCGCTTGTTCATCCCGGCGCACGGGGCACAGCCACGTGCTGACCGCCTTGGGATTGAACGACGATCTGGCCGGCGGCGCCCTGCGCTTCAGTGTCTCCTCGCTGACGACCGCGGAGGAGATCGACAGGGCGGTGGACGTGGTTGCTGCCGTCGTCGGCGACCTAGCGGAGCTGGTTCTCCGTTAGTCCTCTCCGCCGCCGGTCGCCCGGGGCGGCCCGGGGTTGACGTTCCCAGTTGATCGCAGGGAGGAACCGCGCCTTTGGACCACTTGCTGCTGATTCGGTACGGCGAAATCGGGCTCAAGGGCAAAAACCGCCACATGTTCGAAGATCAGCTCATGCGCAACGTGCGGGCGGCGCTCGGTCCCGGGCTGCCGGGGCGGGTTCGCCGCGCCTACGGGCGCGTTTTCGTGGAGCTCGAGGACGCAACTCACACGCAGCCGGCCCTCGAACGTCTGCAGCGGGTGTTCGGCATCGTGGCCGTCAGCCCCGCCGTTCGGGTGCCCCTGGACTTTGAGGAGATACGACAGGCGGCCGTGGAGCTGGTACGCCGGCAAAGCATGACCGGTCCGCTCCGGTTCCGGGTGGAGGCCCGCCGGCCCAACAAGGCGTTTCCTATGACGTCGCAAGAGATCAACGAGCAACTGGGCGGCTACCTCCTGCGCGAGTTCCCGCAGCTCAAAGTCGATCTCACCCGGCCGGAGCTTGTCGTCTCCGTGGAGGTGCGGGAGCTGGGCGCGTACTTGTACGTGGAGCAGGTCCCGGGGCCGGGGGGCTTGCCGGTGGGGGTCAGCAGCCGGGCGCTTCTGCTTCTATCCGGCGGCATCGACAGCCCGGTGGCCGGCTGGATGGCCATGAAGCGCGGGATCCGCCTGGAGGCGATCCATTTCCACAGCCCGCCCTTCACCAGCGAGCGCTCCTTGGAAAAGGTCAAGGACTTGGCGGAGGTGCTGTCCCGCTGGGGAGGCGGCATTCACCTGCACGTGGTGCGCTTCACCGACATTCAAAAAGAACTGCGGCGGCAGGCGCCGGCCGACTTGATGATCACCCTCATGCGCCGCTTCATGCTTCGCATCGCGGTGGCCGTGGCCGGCGAGATCGGCGCCTTGGCCCTGGTGACGGGAGAAAGCGTGGGGCAGGTGGCCAGCCAGACCCTGGAGAGCATGTACGTTATCAACGCGGTCACAAGCATGCCGGTCCTGCGGCCGCTGGTCGGGTTTGACAAGCAGGAGATCGTGGAGCGCGCGCAAGCCATCGGCACGTACCCCATCTCCATCCGGCCGTATGAGGACTGCTGCACCATCTTTGTACCCAAACACCCGGCCACCCGTCCGCAGCTGCCGGTTGTCGAAGCCGCGGAGGCGGCCTTGGACGTGGAGGGGATGGTGCGGCAGGCGTTGGCCGGCATTGACGTGGTCACGATCGGCGCGGATGCGGTGAGCGTGGGTTCATCCCCCGCCTAGACTGCTTCGCCGGACTCACGGTGGTTTACTGGAAAAGCAGGGCGCGGATGGCGTGAAACTCGGCCGTCGCTCGCTGCACGACGGCGATAAAGAGCCCGATGGCAAGGCCGAAGACGAACACTTTCCACAGGCGCAGGCGCCGCAAGCCGATCACCTCTTCCGTGCCGGTTCGCCGGCGCGGGCCGGGTTCCTTGCCGGGCGGGGGGAATTGTACTACAATGAGGTTTGCGCATCGACGAAAGGCCAGCGGGCGGCTCGCGCCGCTCGGCGGCGAGGTTGTGCCGGCCCGGCCGGCCCCAGTTTCCTGAGGGGGGAACCCCATGGCCCTCGACCTTCCTATCCTGAACGTTCCGCCGGTGGCCATGCCCCGGATGGTCGCCGCACCCGAAAACGCGACCAAGCGGGTGCACATCGTCACCTTAGGCTGTCAAATGAACGTGCTGGACACCGAGACCATGTTCGGCCTGCTGGCCCGGGAGGGCTATGCGCCCACCGACGATCCGGCCGAAGCGGACCTCATCCTGTACAACACGTGTTCCGTCCGGGAGAACCCTGAGCGGAAAGTATACGGTCAGGTCGGCCTGCTCAAGCGGCTTAAGGAGCAGAAGCCGGACCTCGTTATCGGCATCTGCGGCTGTATGCCCCAAAGCAAGGTGGAGCGGCAGAAGCTCTGGGAACAGCTGCCCCACGTCGATCTCATCTTCGGCACGATGAACATCCACCGGCTGCCCGAGCTCCTGCAGCAAGTCCAGGAAACCGGTCAGCGGGTAATGGAGGTCTGGGACGAGCACGGCGACATCGTCGAAGGTCTGCCCGTCATGCGGGAAGACAAGCTCAAGGCGTTCGTCACCATCATCTACGGGTGCGACTATCGCTGCAGCTTCTGCATCGTGCCCCAGACGCGCGGCCGCCAGCGGAGCCGGCGGGCCGGTTTCATCATCAACGAAGTGGAGCAGCTCGCCGCCGAAGGCTACAAGGAAATCACGCTTCTCGGCCAGACGGTGGACGCCTACGGCAAAGACTTGGGCGATGGTACCACCTTGGCGTCCCTTTTGGCGCGGCTCAACGAGGTGCCCGGGATCGAGCGGCTGCGATTCACGACGTCTCACCCCCGGGACATCACCGACGAGCTCATCTACGCCATGCGGGATCTCGACAAAGTGTGCGAGTGGCTGCACTTACCCGTCCAGTCGGGCAACAACCGGATTCTCAAGCTGATGGGCCGCCGCTACACCCGTGAGCAGTACTTGGAACTCGTGGCCAAGCTGCGGGCCCACATTCCAAATCTCACCCTGACCACCGACATCATCGTCGGTTTCCCCGGGGAAACCGACGAGGAATTTGAAGACACGGTGTCGCTGGTGGAAGAAGTGCAGTTCGACGGAGCCTTCACGTTCATTTACTCGCCCCGTCCGGGCACGGGCGCGCCCAACTTGCCCGATCCGACGCCGGAAGAGGTGAAGCGCGAGCGCATTCATCGCCTCATCGAGGTGCAGAACGCCATCACCGCCCGGCGCAACCAGGCCCTCGTCGGCAGCGTTCAGGAAGTGCTCGTGGAGGGCAAGAGCGAAAAGGACCCGAGCCGCTTGACGGGCCGCACCCGCGGCAACAAGATCGTCGTCTTCCACGGCGGCGATGAGCTCGTGGGTAACGTGGTGCCCGTGCGCATCACCGAGGCCCGCACATGGACGCTGGTCGGCGACGTGGAGGTGCCTGCGGTCAGTCGCACCGCATAAGCCCCATGTCCATGACCATGATGGAGCAGTACCGGCAGATCAAGGCCCAGCACCCCGACGCGATCGTCTTCTTTCGCCTCGGGGATTTTTATGAGATGTTCGGCGAGGACGCCGAGGTGGCCAGCCGGGTATTGGACATCACCTTAACCTCCCGGGACGCGGGCAAAGACGGCCGGGTGCCGATGTGCGGCGTGCCGTATCACGCCGTCGACGGCTACTTGGCGACGCTCGTGGCGGCCGGTTTCAAAGTGGCCGTCTGCGAGCAGGTGGAAGACCCCCGCACGACGCGGGGCCTGGTCAAGCGGGAGGTTATCCGGGTCGTAACGCCCGGCACCATCGTGGCGCCGGGGTCCCTGGAGGAGCGCGCGAACAACTTCCTCGTCGCCGTCACCCGCGGGCGCACGGGCTATGGGCTGGCCGTAGCCGACGCATCCACCGGCGATTTTCACGTTACGGAGTTCAGCGGCGAGGACGCCCAGGCGCAGCTGCTCATGGAGCTGCAGCGGCTCGGCCCGGCGGAGTGCCTCCTCGGCCCGGGGATCGCGTCCGACGAGGTGCTGCTGGCCGCCATCCGGCAGCATGCGCGCACCGCGTGGCCGTACGACGACCGGGCGTTTCAGCCGGACCACGCATATCTGCGCTTGACCGAACACTTCGGTGTCCATTCCCTGGCCGGCTACGGCTGTGAAGGGATGCCGTTGGCCGTCGCCGCCGCCGGGGCGATCCTCCAATACGTCGAGGAAACCCAAAAGACCGCCGCACAGCAGATCACCGGCATCACGACATACTCCACCGCGGATCACATGGTGCTGGACCCGGCAACCCGCCGGAGCCTCGAGATCGTGCGCACGATGCGGGACGGGAGCGTCAAAGGAAGCCTCCTGTGGGTGCTCGACAAGACGGAAACGGCCATGGGCGGCCGCCTGCTCCGCCGTTGGCTTGACCAGCCGCTGGTGGACCGTGCCGCTATCGTCCGGCGGCTCGATGCGGTCGATGATTTGGTGCGGCACGGCGACGTGCGCCGGGAACTGCGGCTTTTGCTGCGGGGTGTGGCGGATATCGAGCGCCTCCTCGGCCGTGTCGCATACCGCAGCGCCAATGGCCGCGACCTGGTGGCCCTGCGCCAGTCGCTGGAGCGAGTGCCCCAGATCAAGGACCTTATCCTCACGCGGCCCGTGCGGGACAGCCTGCGGGAACTCGTGGACGAGATGGACGAGCTGACCCCGATCGTAGCGCGCATTGCCGCTACCCTCGTCGATGACCCGCCGGCGGCGGTGCGGGAGGGTGGCCTCATTCGCGACGGCTTCGATGAAGAGGTCGACCGCTTGCGGGTGGCGACCAGCCGGGGCAAGGAATGGATCGCCCAGCTCGAGGAGGAGGAGCGGGCCCGCACCGGCATCAAGTCGCTCAAGATCGGGTTTAACAAGGTGTTCGGCTACTACATCGAGGTCACCAATCCCAACCTGCACCTCGTGCCGCCGGACTACCAGCGCAAACAGACGCTCGCGGGCGCGGAGCGGTTCATCACGCCGGCCCTCAAGGAGCAGGAGGAGCTTGTCCTCAACGCCGAGGAGCGGGTCGTCGAGCGGGAGTATGAGCTGTTTGCGGAGCTGCGGGACGCCATCGCGGCCCAGGCGGGTCCGATCCAGGCGACGGCCCGGCGTATCGCAGCCTTGGACGCCCTGGCGTCGCTGGCGGAAGTGGCGGCGGCAAACGGCTGGTGCCGGCCCGAGGTGTCGGATGACGACCTTATCGACATCCGCGCCGGGCGCCACCCGGTCGTGGAGGCGATGCGGCGGGAGAGCGGCTTCGTGCCCAACGACACTCGCCTTGACTGCCGGGAGCAGCAGCTCATCGTGCTCACTGGACCCAACATGGCCGGCAAGAGCACGTACCTGCGGCAGGTGGCGCTCATCACGCTGCTCGCGCACGTGGGGAGCTTCGTGCCGGCGGATGCGGCGCACATCGGACTCGTGGACCGGATTTTCACCCGGGTAGGCGCCGCGGACGACCTGGGCACCGGCCAGAGCACGTTCATGGTGGAGATGAACGAGGCGGCCAACATTCTCCACCACGCCACGCGGCGCAGCCTAATCGTCATCGACGAGCTCGGCCGCGGGACGAGCACCTACGACGGGCTCGCGCTGACCCACGCGATCGCCGCCTACATCCACGATCGGATCGGCGCCCGCACTTTGATCTCCACCCACTACCACGAGCTGACTCGCCTGCCGGACGAACTGCCGCGGGCCCGCAACTACCGGGCGGAGGTGGCCGAGAGCCGCGGCCGGATCAGTTTCCTATACAAGATCGTTCCGGGCGGCGCGGACAAAAGCTATGGCATCAACGTCGCCCGCATGGCGGGGATCCCCAAGGACGTCGTCCGCCACGCCCAGCGGCTTCTCAAGGAGCTGGAAGCGGGGCCGGCGCGCCCGGCCCAGCTGACGTTCGCCGCGCTGCTGGCAACCGACGCGACGGCGCCCGCGTCCGGCGCCGAGGCCGCCGCGAGCAGGGAGACGGACGATCTCGCCTTGCACTTGGTGGAGGATGACATCCTCAGTCACCTGCGGCGGCTGGACATCCCGCGGCTTACGCCCCTGGAGGCTTTGAACCTTTTGGCCGAGTGGCAGGCCAAGCTGGTCGAGGCCGCCGAATGAGGAGCTAGCGCCGGGCGCGCGCCCGGCCCATCCCGCGCCAGGAGGTGCGCGCATGCCCCACCGGCCTATCGCCGTGCTGGATCCCGATATTGCCAACCGCATCGCGGCCGGTGAGGTCATCGAGCGCCCGGCGTCGGCCGTGAAGGAACTGATAGAGAACGCCCTGGATGCGGGGGCACGCCGGGTGGAAGTGGAGATCCGGGGTGGGGGCAAGGAGTACATCCGCGTCACCGACGACGGTCACGGCATTCCGGCCGCCGAGGTGCCCCTCGCGTTTGAGCGCCACGCGACGAGCAAGATCGCGGCGGCCGACGACCTGTTCGCCATCGCTACCCTCGGTTTCCGGGGGGAGGCGCTGCCGAGCATCGCGGCGGTGGCGGAGGTCGAGATGCGCACGCGCACGGCTGACCAGCTCGAGGGAGTCCGGTACGTCATCGTCGCCGGGCAGGCCAAAGCCGTGGAACCGGCGGGCGCGCCGGTGGGGACCACGGTCATCGTGCGCCGGCTGTTTTTCAACACCCCGGCCCGCTACAAGTTCCTGCGCACCGACACGACGGAGAAGCGGTACGTGGCGGACGTCGTGGCGCGGCTCGCCGTGGCCCGGCCGGACGTGGCGTTTCGCCTTTTGGCCGACGGTCGCGAGCTCTTGAGCACGCCGGGCGACGGGGATCTCTTGTCGGCGGTGGCGGCGGTCTACGGTCAGGCGCTGGCCAGGGAGCTGGTGCCGGTCACGGCGGACGCCGAAGGCATACGCGTCGGTGGGCTCGTGGGCCGGCCCGACGTACACCACAGCAGCCGGGAGCGCATCACGGTGTGCCTTAACGGCCGCTCCATCGCGGCAAACGCCCTGGCGCGGGCCATCGAAAAGGGATACGACACGCTGCTGCCGCCGCGGCGGTTTCCGGTGGCCGTGATCCATCTGACGATGGATCCGCGCTCCGTCGACGTCAACGTCCACCCGGCCAAGGCCGAGGTGCGCTTCCGCGACGACAGCCTCGTGTTCCGTATCGTCCTGCGGGCTGTTCGGCAAGGCTTGTTGGGGGCGAACCTCGTCCCCGGTCTGGGCGTCGCTAGCCCGGTCGCGGCCAGTCCTGACCCTCCGGCGCCGGTCCGGACCGCCGCGCGTGAGTCCTCTCTTTTTGGGGAAGCCGGCGCCCGCCGGGACGGGTACGGGGTCAGTTCGTCCTGGGAACCGCCGGACGCCGTCATCGCCCCCACGACAGCTTGGCCCGCGGGGAGCGGGGGGCGCGCGGCGGGGGATGCGTGGGAGCAGGCGGCCCGGCCCCGGATCGAGCCGCCGGCCCACGCGCCGGAGACCGGCTCCCGCTGGGACGACGACGCCCGCCGGGTGTTGCGGGAGATGACCGTGCTCGGCCAGCTTCACCGCACCTACATCCTGGGGGAGACGCCCGCCGGGCTCTGGATCGTGGACCAGCACGTGGCCCACGAGCGCATCCTCTACGAGGAATTTCTCCGGGCGGCGGGGGAAGGGAGCGCCGACGTCCAGCAACTCCTTGTACCCATCACCGTCACGCTGTCTCCAGCCCACGCGAGCCTGGTGGAGTCGCTTGGCAGCCAGCTCGCTCAAGTGGGCCTCATGGTGGAGCCGTTCGGGGGTCGTACGTATCTCGTGCGCGGCTTACCGGTGGCGCTCGCCCGGTCGGACGCGGCCCACGTGCAGCAGCTGCTGGAGGAGGTACTGGACGCGTGCTCGGCCGAAGGCGGATGGCAGCCCCACGCGGTGTGCGCCCGCATGGCGTGCCGCGCCGCCGTCAAGGCGGGGCAGCTCCTGGACGAGCGGCAAATGCGGCAACTTGTGAACGAGCTGGCCCGGGCGGAAAACCCGTTTGCGTGTCCCCACGGCCGCCCGATCGTCATCGAGGTGCCCCGCGGTGAGCTGGCCAGGAGGTTCGGCCGCCATTGATCGTCGTTACCACTTCCCGCCGCCCGTCCGTCGAGGAGGAATCCCAAGCCCAGGCGTTGGCCCGGGAGCTGGGGTTGCCATTCCGGCCCCGCACCGGGTCTCTCAAGGACTTAGGCGCCAGGGCGGCCCTGGTCGTTACCCGGGAACGGCTCGTCGTGCAGACCGGCGCCGGCGAGATTTTCTTTCATCCCAGCATGGCTCGCCCGCGGATTCGTTCCCTCGAACGGGGTCAGCCGGACGTGATGGTGGAAGCGATGGGCTTGCGCCCCGGCGACTGGGTGCTTGACTGCACCCTGGGCCTGGGCAGCGACGCGATGGTTGCCGCCTACGTCGTCGGCGACGCCGGGCGCGTCGTCGGCCTTGAAGCCGTGCCGGTGCTCGCGGCGATCGTCCGGTGGGGGCTTGTCCATTACGACCCCGGACACGAGGGTTTGGGGGCTGCAATGCGGCGCATCGAGGTTGTCCAGACCGACCACGACGCGTACCTGGCCGGCCTGCCTGCAGGTTCTTTCGACGTCGTATACTTTGACCCCATGTTCCGCGATCCCGTGACGGAATCGGCCCACATGCGCCCCTGGCGGGCGATGGCTTGCCACCGCCCGCTCACCCGGGAAACCATCGCCGCCGCTCGCCGTGTGGCGCGCCGCCGGGTCGTCGTCAAAGAGCGGAGCGGCAGCCCCGTTTTCGCCGAACTCGGTTTCGCCACCGTCGTCGGCGGCCGCAAGAGCCGGGTGGCCTATGGCGTCCTGGAAACCGGGGAGGAGCGGCCGTGACCCCCCGCCCGCTGCTCGTCGTCGTGGGCCCGACGGCCGTCGGTAAAACGGAGTTTTGCGTTCTCCTCGGACAGGCCATGGACGCGGAGATCGTCAGCGCCGACTCGATGCAGGTCTACCGGGGCATGGACATCGGAACGGCCAAACCCACCGAGGCGGAACGGGGCGGTGTGCCGCACCATTGCCTCGACATCGTAGATCCCCGCGACGCCTTCAACGTCGCCGACTACCGGCGCTGCGCCCTGCAGGCCATCAACGGAATCCACTCCCGGGGACGGTTGCCTATCCTGTCGGGCGGGACGGGACTGTACGTCCGTGCCGTGGTCGATGAGTTCTTGTTCCCCGACCGGGGTGCCGACTGGGAACTGCGCCGCCGCCTTGAGGAGGAGGCCGAGCGGTACGGACGGGCCGCCCTGCACGCACGCCTGGCCGCCGTCGACCCGGAAACCGCCGCGCGGCTGCACCCCAACGACCTGCGGCGCGTCGTGCGGGCCCTTGAGGTCTACGAGAGGACGGGCCGGCCGCTCTCCGACCATCTGCGGGAGGCTAAGAGCCGCGAGCCTCGTTTTGACCTTCTCATGTTTGGGCTGACAAGGCCCAGGGAGGAGCTCTACGCGCGCATCAACGCCCGGGTTGACGAGCAGATTCGCCGGGGCCTCGTCGAGGAAGTCGAGGCGCTCATGGAGCAAGGGCTCGACGAAGGCGACATCGCCGCGCAAGGGCTCGGTTACAAGGAGATCCTCGCGTTCCTCAAAGGCCGCACGAGCCTGGAGGAGGCGGTGCGGGTCCTCAAGCGGGACACCCGCCACTACGCCCGCCGCCAGCTCATCTGGTTCAAAGCCGATCCCCGGATCCGGTGGCTCGACTTGTCGGGCTACGACTCCCTGGCGGCGGCGACCGTCCCCGTCATCGAGGCCGTCCGCCAGCGCTGGCCGCAGTACGCACCGTAGCACACCCCGCTTTGACCGTGCATATAGTAAGGGGGTATTTGCCCCAATCCGGCCTGCGAAAGGCGAGGTGTGTTCCCTCTTGGCCCGCTCGACCATGGCGCCGCGCACCGCCGACGAGGTGCTGGCCTGGCTCAGCGCGGGCCGCATTACCCCCGCGGAAGCGCTGGTCCATCTCCAGCGGCTCGATGGGGCGAGCGCGTCCGGTGCGGCGCCTGATGAGTCCCACGATGAGCGGCGGCGACAGCTGGACGCGGCCATGGCGGAGCTGGATGGCTTGATCGGCCTGGCACCGGTCAAGGAACTGGTGCGGGAGCTGGTCGCCTACGTCGAGATCCAGCGGCGCCGGGCGGCGGAACAGCTGAGCACCGAACCGATGGCCCTGCACATGATTTTCAAGGGAAACCCGGGCACCGGCAAGACAACGGTGGCGCGGCTTTTGGGGCGCATGTTCCACGCGATGGGGGTGCTCCCCCGGGGGCATCTCGTCGAGTGCGAGCGCGCGGATCTGGTGGGGGAGTACATCGGCCACACCGCGCAGCGCACCCGGGAGCAGATCCGCAAGGCCCTCGGCGGCGTCCTCTTCATCGACGAGGCTTACGCCCTCGCGCGCGGCGGCGAAAAGGATTTCGGCAAAGAGGCCATCGACACCCTCGTAAAGGCCATGGAAGACTACAAGGACCAGCTCATCGTCATCCTTGCCGGTTACCCGGCGGAGATGGACTACTTTCTCCTGGCCAACCCGGGACTTCGGTCCCGGTTTCCCATCCACATGCACTTCCCCGACTACACGCCGGAGGAACTGTTTCGGATCGCCGAGCGCATGTGCCAGGAGCGGCAGTACAGGCTGGCGCCGGCGGCCGCCCTTCGCCTGCGCCGGCTGCTGGAGGAGCGGGGGAAAGCCGTTCCCGACGGCGGCAACGCCCGATTTGTTCGCAACGTGATCGAACGGGCGGTGCGCCGGCAGGCGGTTCGCCTTGTGCGCAGGAGGCGCCTGACCCGGGACGACCTCGTAACGCTCGAGGCCGCCGACGTGGCGGAGGTGGCCTACGGGTGAAACGGTGCGTCATTCTCGGCCAGCCCAACGCCGGCAAAACCTTGTTTGCCCTGCAGTTTGCTCTGTACCTCGGGGTCCTCGAAACGCGGATGGCTTTCGCGGAAGCCCGCGGAGAGCGCTGCGAACGGGAAGTCCGTGTCGCCCGGGCCATCGCCGACATGACCAGCGACGAGCCCCACCACACGCGGCAACTGCAATCGCTCCTACTTGAATTGCCCGCGGGCAAGGGGCGGCGGGCGTTCGAACTGGTCGATACGAGCGGCCTTGTGGACGGCATCCATCCGGACCCGTCCATTCGCCTAGCCATGGCCCAGACGCTATCCACGGCCCGGGAGGCCCACGTCATCCTGCACATGATCGATGCGGCCGCGGTCGGGCGCACCAGGGGCGGGCCCGCCGTCGGCGAGGTGGACGCGCAGGTGGCCGAGTTTGGCCGCACCCGGGGCGGGTATCTTATCCTGGCCAACAAGATGGACCTTCCCGAGGCCCGCCACGGCTTGGCTCGGCTGCGGCAAGATCTTCGCGGCCACCCGATCGTCCCCATCTCGGCCTTGCACCGGCAAGGGTTCGGCGAGGTGAAGGCCTTTGTCTGGCGCCATCTTTGACCCGTGGCCCCTCGTGCGACTGGCCGGCGCCGTCATCGCTGCCGGCCTGGCCATCAAGCTCATGGACGATTACCTGGACCGGGAGTTCGACGCCTTGGTTGGCCGGCGAACCGTCGCCGCGTGGCTCGGGCCCGGCACGGTGGCGTACGCTTTGGCAGCCTTGGCGGTGGCGACGCTGCTCGAGGCCCAGGCTGCCGGGACGCTGTTTCTGGCCTCCTACGCCGTCGGTATGGCCCATGAGCCCGGTCGGCGGCTGCCCACCGGCCTCACCGCCTGGCAGGAGTCGCTGCTGGCAGCCGTACTCGGCCTTGTCCTCGGCGGGTTTGCCGCGATGTGCTCCGCCACCGCCGCCATGTTTTTCGTCCAATGCGCCGACGACTTCCGGGATGCAGCCAGCGACCGGATGGCCGGCGGCCAAACGCTGGCGAGCCGTCTGGGACGGGTCGAGACAGGTATGCTGGCCGTGGCAGCCTTGCTGGTGGCGCTAGCCATCAACCCGCTGCTCGCGATCGTAGTGGCCGCCGGAGCGGCCCTCGTTGACGCGCTCTTGCGTTGGGCGGCGAGGCGCCTCCCCCCCATGCCGGGGGAGACGGCGGGGGAGGGGGAGGAGTCCGGATGCTCGTCACGCTGGATGTGATCGCCCTCATCCTGGCGGGACTCATGGTGGTCGCCGCGGTGGCGTACGGGGCCGGCCGCCGCCGGGGGACCCGAGAAGGATTTGACCAAGGCGTCGGCTACGCACCGTTGGCATTGCGCCGGCACAGCCTGGAACGGGGCGGGTGCGTCCTGTGTGGCTCCGATGGGGCGTGGGATAAAGAAGACGCGGCCCGCGGCAGCCTGCCTTGACACGCCGGCGGCGGCCCCCTATAATCAAAACAAATTTCGCGTGCTGAGTTGAGTTGAGCCGAGCAGAGTCGAGCTAAGCCGAGTGGTCCCGTCGAGGAAAGGACTCTCCTTCCGCGACATTCCCGTTTCGTTTTCCGGGATCATCGACCAGGCTCCGCTGGCGGCCTGGTCTTTTCTGTTCTTTCCGGCTCAACGGCGCGCACCGGGAGGTTCCTGGGCTTGCGCTTCATCCCTAGCCGGGACGAGTTTGTCCGCCTGTCCCGCGACTACAACCTTATCCCCGTGTACCGCGAGTTCATCGCCGACATGGATACGCCGGTGTCGGCCCTGTCCAAGCTGGGCACCGGGCCGTGGGCTTTTCTCCTGGAGAGCGTCATCGGCGGGGAGCGGCTCGGCCGCTACTCCTTTCTGGGCAACGGCCCCTTATGGACGTTCCGAGCCTGGGGTTCCCGGGTCGAGCTGGGCATGCCCGGCGGCCAGCGGGTGGTGGAGACGACACCGGACCCGCTGGCACGTTTGGAGGAACTCTTGGCCGCGTACCGGCCGGCACCCGTGCCCGGGTTGCCCCGCTTTTTCGGCGGCGCCGTCGGCTACATCGGCTACGACGCTGTACGCCTACTTGAACGAATCCCGGACGACAACCCCGATGATCTGGGCACGCCTGACATGGCCTTTATGGTGACGGGGCCGGTGCTGGTGTTTGACCACGTCAGCCGCAAGATCCAGGTGGTCGTCAACACCTTGACCGGCGCCGACCCAAACGCGGACTACGACGCCGCCGTGGACCGCATCGAGCGCATCGTGGATCGTCTCCACGGCGACGTCGGGCTAAAGCCCCTCTCGGGCGTTGACATTCGCTCCACCGCCGCGCCCGGTTTCGAGGCCAACGTGAGCCGGGACGAGTTTTGCCGGGCCGTGGTGCGGGCGAAAGAGTACATCGCGGCCGGCGACATCTTTCAAGTCGTGCTGTCGCAGCGCCTGAGCGCTCCTTTGCGGCGGCACCCGTTTGACGTGTACCGGGTGTTGCGTTCCGTCAACCCGTCGCCCTACATGTTCTACCTCGACTTCGCCGACCACCAGCTGGTGGGCTCGTCGCCGGAGGTTATGGTGCGCCTCGAGGACGGGCGGGCCGAGCTGCGTCCCATCGCGGGCACGCGGCCTCGGGGCGCCACGCCGGAGGACGACCGGCGCCTGGAAACCGAGCTATTGGCCGACGCCAAGGAGCGGGCCGAGCACGTGATGCTCGTCGATCTCGGGCGCAATGACCTGGGGCGCGTCTGCCGCTTCGGGTCGGTGCGGGTGGATGAGCTAATGGTCGTCGAGCGTTACTCGCACGTCATGCACATCGTCTCCAACGTCAGCGGAGAGCTGGCGCCCGGCCACACGGCCTTCGACCTCCTGCGGGCCACCTTTCCCGCGGGGACCGTCACGGGCGCGCCCAAGGTGCGGGCCATGCAGATCATCGACGAGCTGGAGACGACGCGCCGGGGACCGTACGCCGGCGCCGTGGGTTACATCGGGTTCTCGGGCAACATGGACTCCTGCATCACCATCCGGACCGTCGTCGTGCACGACGGCCGGGCGCACGTGCAAGCCGGGGCGGGCGTCGTCGCCGACTCCGTGCCGGAGAGAGAGTACGAGGAAACGCTCAACAAGGCTCGGGCGCTGCTCAAGACGATCGCGCTGGCGGAGGAGGCAAGGCTGTGATCCTGGTGATCGACAATTACGACTCCTTCACCTACAACCTCGTGCAGTACTTGGGCGAGCTCGGCGCGGAGCCGGTCGTGTACCGCAACGACCGCATCCATGTCGAGGACGTCGAGCGCATGGCTCCGGCGGGCATCGTCGTGTCTCCTGGTCCGGGAACACCGGCGGACGCCGGCGTGTCCATGGAGGTCATCCGCCGGTTTGCCGGACGGGTGCCGATCCTCGGCGTCTGCTTGGGGCACCAGTGCATCGCGGCTGCCTTCGGCGGCCGGGTGGTGCGGGCGGGGGAGCTCATGCACGGCAAGGTGTCCGCCGTCGTTCACGACGGGCGAGGCCTGTTTCAAGGCGTTTCTTCCCCGCTGCTGGCCACCCGGTATCATTCCTTGATCGTCGAGCGGGAGACGCTGCCGGAGTGCCTCGAGGTCACCGCGGCGACGGAAGCGGGCGACGTCATGGGCGTGCGCCACCGGGCATGGCCCATCGAAGGAGTCCAGTTCCATCCGGAGTCGATCCTGACGACCGGCGGCAAGACAATGCTGGCCAACTTCCTGGCGATGACGGGGAGGGAGTGCAATGTCCATTTCTGAGGCCCTCCGCCTGCTCGTGGAGGGACGAGACCTGACGGAACAGCAGGCGGCGGCGGCCATGGACGCCGTGATGAGCGGTGAGGCGACGCCGGCGCAGGTGGCCGGGTTTCTAATTGCCCTACGTATGAAAGGGGAGACGGTGGCGGAGATCACCGGCTGCGCCCGTACGATGCGCGCCCACGCGGTCCGCATTCGCCCCCGCAGGGCTCCCCTGGTGGACATCGTGGGCACCGGCGGTGACGGCAGCGACACCTTCAACATCTCCACGGCCGCGGCGCTGGTGGCGGCCGGGGCCGGAGCCGTCGTGGCCAAGCACGGAAACCGGGCTGTGTCGAGCCGCTGCGGCAGCGCCGACGTCCTTGAAGCTCTGGGCGTCCGCCTTGATCTGCCCCCGGAGGAGATGGCGGGCTGTATTGATGAAACCGGCATCGGCTTTATGTTTGCGCCGCTCTATCACCGGGCTATGAAGCACGCCGCAGGACCCCGGAAAGAGCTGGGCGTCCGGACCGTCTTCAACATCCTCGGGCCCCTGACCAACCCGGCGGGGGCCGAGCGTTACGTTCTGGGCGTCTACGACCCCCGTCTGGCGCCTGTCCTCGGCCGGGTCCTCCACGCCCTCGGCGCCCAGCAAGCTTTCGTCGTCCACGGGGTGCCGGGCATGGATGAACTCTCGATATGCGGACCGACGACGGTGGCGGCGGTGACCCCAGGAGGCATCCAAGAATCGGTGCTCGTCCCGGAGGACGTCGGCCTGCGGCGGGCGGACCCGGGCGTCCTGGCGGGCGGCGACGCCGAAACCAACGCCCGGCGCATCGTCGCCATCCTGCGGGGCGAGGAGGACGGGCCTGCCCGGGATGCGGTCGCGCTCAATGCCGGTGCAGCGCTGGTGGCGAGCGGCATCGCGTCGTCGCTGGCCGAAGGCGTAGCGCGTGCGCTGGAAGCCATACGGTCCGGAGCGGCCTACCACAAGCTTCAGGAGCTGCGCCGGTACACGAGGGGACAGGCGGCATGATCCTGGAGCGCATTCTGGCCGCGAAGCGGGAGGAGGTTGCCAGCAGGCGCCGGGACGTTCCCCTCGGCGAACTGCGCCGTCATGCGGCAGAGCAGCCGCCGCCCCGGAATTTCCGGCGGGCATTGGCCGGGGCTGGCCCGGTACGGGTCATCGCCGAGGTCAAGCGTCGTTCTCCCTCCAAGGGCGTGCTGCGGGCCGACATTGAACCGGCGGCGCTCGCGCAAGGCTATGCGGCGGGCGGAGCCGCGGCGGTGTCCGTCCTCACCGATGAACCTTTCTTTGGCGGGTCCGCCGCCGACCTAAAGGCCGTGCGGGCGGCGGTGCACTTGCCCGTACTGCGCAAGGACTTCATCATCGATCCGTATCAGGTCTACGAAGCCCGGGCGTGGGGAGCGGACGCGCTGCTGCTCATCGCCGCGGCGCTTGACGGCGGACAGCTGGCCGATTTGCTGGCGCTCACCGGGGAACTCGATATGGACGCCCTGGTCGAGGTCCACACCGAGGCGGAACTGGAAGCGGTCCTGGCTTGCGGGGCGACGCTCGTCGGGATCAACAACCGGGACTTGCGGACGTTTGCGACGCGGTTAGACGTCAGCCTCGCCCTGGCGCCCCGGGTGCCTTCCGGGTGCGTGCTCGTGAGCGAGTCGGGCATTCAGGGTCGGGGCGACGTCGAGCGGCTCGCGGCCGCGGGGATTGATGCCATCCTGGTCGGTGAATCGCTCGTCCGGAGCGCGGATCCTGCCGCCGCCGTGCGGGCGCTGGCGAACGTCCCGCGCCGTGCGGAGCGGGCAGGGGTGCATGCGCCGTGACGCGCATCAAAATCTGCGGGATCACGAGCCCCGAGGACGCCCAAGCGGCGTCCGCCGCGGGGGCGGATATGGTGGGGCTCGTTTTTGCCCCAAGCCCGCGGCGGGTGGATACGGTGGCGGCGATCCGGATCGCCGCCGCGCTGCCGCCCTTTGTGCTGCGGGTGGGCGTGTTCGTTGACGCCGGGTACGACACCCTTGTCCAAACGGCGGCCGCGGTCGGCCTTGATCTCCTGCAATTGCACGGTTCCGAGGACAACACGTTGATCGAGCGGCTGCAGCGGGCCGGGCACAAGGTCGTGAAGGCGGTACGGGTGAAGGACAGCTCCAGCGTCGACGCTATCGGGGACGTGGCCGCCGACGCGGTGCTGCTGGACGCGGCGGCCCGCGGCCGGGCCGGGGGGACAGGCCAGACCTTTGACTGGAGCCTGGCGATCCGCGCCCGGGCGATCCTGGAGGAAGGCGGGCGCCGCGTTCCCCTCATCCTGGCAGGCGGCCTCCGGCCTGAGAACGTGGCGGAGGCGCTGCGGCTTGTACGGCCCGATGCCGTCGACGTGAGCAGCGGCGTTGAAGCGTCGCCGGGCATAAAGTCGCCGGCCCGCATGCGGGAGTTCGTGATGAAGGTGAGGCGATTCGATGTTGAAACAGACGACGTCGCCGGCTGAACACGCTGTCGGGAGGACGCATGGCCCGGGTTCCTTAGGTGACGGGCGTTTTGGGGAGTACGGCGGCAGGTTCGTTCCCGAGACGCTCATGCCCGCCCTCGACGAGCTCACCGCGGCTTATGCTGCCGCCCGGTCGGATCCGGCGTTTCAGGAGGAGCTTGCCTTCTACCTGCGGGAGTACGTGGGGCGCCCGACGCCCTTGTACTTTGCCAAGCGCTTGACCGAGGCGGCGGGCGGAGCCGCCATTTACCTCAAACGGGAAGATCTCAATCATACGGGCGCCCACAAGATCAACAACACCATCGGCCAGATCCTGCTTGCGCGGCGTATGGGCAAGCGGCGCATCATTGCCGAAACCGGAGCCGGCCAGCACGGCGTCGCGACCGCGACGGTCTGTGCCATGTTTGGCCTGGAGTGCGTCGTGTACATGGGCGCTGAAGACGTGGAGCGACAAGCGTTGAACGTGTTCCGCATGGAGTTGCTCGGCGCCCGGGTGGTGCCGGTGACGACCGGCACTCGGACGCTGAAGGACGCGACCAACGAGGCCATCCGCGACTGGGTCACCCATGTGCGGGACACCTACTACGTCATCGGGTCCGTCGTCGGGCCGCACCCGTACCCGACCATGGTGCGCGACTTTCAGGCCGTGATCGGCCTGGAGGCGCGCCGGCAAGTGCTGGAGCTTGCAGGACGGCTGCCGGCGGCAGTGGTGGCCTGCGTAGGCGGCGGCAGCAACGCTATGGGCGTTTTCCATGCGTTTGTGCCGGACACCGGGGTGCGCCTCATCGGCGTCGAGGCGGCCGGCGAAGGACTTGACACCGGCCGGCACGCCGCAACGTTAAGCCGCGGGTGCCCCGGTGTCCTGCATGGGGCCAAGAGTTACCTGCTGCACGATGCGGACGGCCAAATACTGCCGGCCCACAGCGTCTCGGCCGGGCTCGATTATCCGGGCGTCGGACCTGAGCACGCGTTCCTCAAGGACAGCGGCCGGGCCGAGTACGTCGCGGTGACCGACCGCGAGGCGCTGGAGGCGTTCAGGCTGTTGTCCCGGCTCGAAGGTATCGTGCCGGCCCTTGAAAGCGCCCACGCGGTGGCGTACGCGGTGCGCCTCTCCCGGGAGTTGCCGCCGGAGGACGTGGTCATCGTCAACGTGTCGGGCCGGGGCGACAAGGACGTGGCGCACGTCGCCCGGCTGCTGGGAAAGGAGGGAGAACGATGAGCCGCATTCGCGACGCCTTCTCCCGGGCGGCGGCGGAGGGGCGGACGGCCGTGATGCCCTATGTGACGGCCGGTGATCCCCACTTGGCGGTGACCGCAGCCCTTCTGCCCGTGCTGGCGGCCGCCGGGGCGGATATCGTGGAGCTGGGCGTGCCCTACTCAGACCCTCTGGCAGACGGCCCTACCAACCAGCGGGCGGCGGAACGGGCGCTGGCGGCCGGAACCACGGTCGCCGGCGTATTGCGCACGGTGGCACAGGCGCGCCAGAAGGGCGTGGCGATTCCCATCGCCCTGCTCGTGTATTACAATTGTATCTACCGGCACGGCGAAGCGGAGTTTGTTCAGGCCGCGGCCAGCGCCGGGGTGGACGGGCTGATCGTGCCCGACCTCCCGCCCGAAGAGGCGTCCGGCCTTAGGACCGCGGCGGCCGCTGCCGGCGTCGATTTGGTGCCGCTCGCGGCGCCGACGAGCCCCGACCATCGGCTCGAGCTCATCGGCCAGGTCGCGACCGGCTTCATCTACTGCGTATCGGTGACCGGCGTGACAGGCGCGCGCACGGAGCTGCCGCAGGAGCTCCCCGGTTTCCTGTCCCGGGTGCGGAGGGCGACGGGGGGGCGGATTCCGATTGCCGTCGGGTTCGGGATCTCCTCGCCGGAGCACGTGCGCGAGGCCGGGAGGTGGGCCGACGGCGTCATCGTGGGGAGTGCCCTGGTAGAACGGCTCGAGCGGGCGGCGACGCCCGGCGCGGGCATCGAAGCCGCGGCAGCCCTCGTGCGCGCCATGCGCCAAGCGGCCGGTGAAGCCCGCGTTCCGATGACGGCAGGAGGCTAAACGATGTCCAGCCCCGTCTCCATCACCATCGCCTCGCCCCTTGGGCCGCTTGAGATCGAGGGGGGACCCCAGGGGGTACGGGCGATTCGCCTGCTGCGCCCGCCCGGGAGCCCTCCGGCCGGTGCAGGCGCCTCCGATGAGGGCTTCCGTCCGCTAACGACCAGTCCTGGACCCGTCCAAGGCGCGGCGGCCCCGCAAGACATCCCGGTGCCGGTGCGCGAGGCGGCGGAGCAGCTGTCGGACTACTTTTCGGGCCGCCGCAGGCGCTTCGACTTTGCCTTGGACCTCCGGGGCACGCCTTTCCAAGTTGCTGTCTGGAACTGCCTCATGGCGATACCCTTCGGCGAAACCCGCAGCTACCGCTGGGTTGCGCAGGCCGTCGGCCGCCCGGCGGCGTTGCGGGCCGTGGGAGCCGCCGTTGGGCGCAACCCGCTCTTGATCGCCGTTCCTTGCCATCGCGTGATCGCCTCCGACGGCACCCTGGGGGGCTTTGCCTGCGGACTTGACGTGAAGCGGCTCTTGCTCCGCCTTGAGGGGTTGGACGCGGTAGCGAGCATGCGGTCCCGGCTTGAACCCGGCCGCCGGCTCCACGCCGGGGCCCGGCAGGGGGCGCTAGAGCTGGAGGGCGGCACGCCATGATCGACGCCGAGCGGATCGTCGCGCAAGCCCGGCAGGCGGTTGCCCCCCAATGGGCGGCGATTGCCGAGCGGGAGCGGCGCAATCTCCAAAAGGTCCTGTCTGCCTTTCACTCGGCGCGCATCGGGGAAGAGCATTTCGCCGGCAGCACCGGCTACGGCTATCACGATATCGGACGCCAGGCGCTGGAGCAGGTCTACGCCCGGGTCTTCGGCGCCGAAGCCGCTTTGGTGCGGCCCCAGATCGCCTCGGGAACCCATGCTATCAGCGCATGCCTGTTTGGCTTGCTTAAGCCGGGCGACCACCTGCTGGCCGCGTCCGGTCCACCGTACGACACTTTGCAGCAGGTCATCGCGGGCCCGCGGCCCACAAGCCTGCGGGCGTTGGGCGTCGAGTACACGTACGTTCCTCTCATCCAGGAGGGGGAGCAGGCGGGAGACGTCGACCTGCCGGCGGTACTGGCCGCCTTGCGTCCGAGCACCCGGGTCGTGTTCCTGCAGCGTTCCCGGGGGTATACGTGGCGGCCGGCGCTTTCGGTGGCGCGGATCGGCGAGATCGTGGCAGCCGTCAAGGCGCGCCGGCCGGACGTGATCTGCTTCGTCGACAACTGCTACGGCGAGTTCGTGGAGGACTTGGAGCCGCCCCAAGTGGGAGCGGACCTGATCGCGGGCTCGCTGATCAAAAACCCCGGGGGCGGTTTGGCGCCCGCCGGCGGTTACATCGCGGGGCGGGCGGATCTGGTGTCTTTGGCCGCGGACCGGGTCACCGCCCCTGGCCTCGGAGACGCGGTAGGCCCGACGCTGCGGGTCAACCGGGATCTCTTCTATGGATTCTTCCAGGCTCCCCACGTGGTGGCCGAGGCGTTGTGCGGAGCCGTGCTGGCTTCCGCCGTATTTGCCTCGCTCGGTTTTCCCGTGTCGCCGGGACCAGGCGATGCCAGGGCCGACGTCGTGCAGGCGATCCGCCTTGGAAGTCCGGAGGCGCTGCAGCTTTTCTGCCGGGCGGTGCAGGCGTCCGGTCCGGTAGACGCCCACGTCGTGCCGGTGCCGGGAGACTTGCCGGGGTATGCGGTGCCTGTCTTGATGGCCGGAGGTACGTTCATTCAGGGGTCCTCCATCGAGCTGAGCGCCGACGGGCCTATGCGCCCGCCCTACGACGTTTACGTGCAGGGGGGACTTAGCCGCGAGCACGTGCACATCGCGCTCCTGCGGATCATAGAACAATTCTCACACGCCGGATATTTGCCGGCCCGGACCACCGGCTATTGACTTTTGCGGAGCCCTGCTTCTACAATGAAGCTTGATTGCTTGCCCTGCTACGGCCGGAAACCGCAGCCCAGCGGCCTTCGCTGGCGCAGGTCAGGCGCATTATGGGGAGGCGATATTTCCCAAGGGAGGCAGAGAGATGAAGCATGCTTTGGGTCGTCACATCCTGTGCGAGGCGTACGGATGTGACCCTGAGGTGCTGAACGACCGCAAGGTCGTCGAACAGATCATGGTGGACGCCGCGCTGATGGCCGGCGCTGAAGTGCGCGAGGTGGCGTTCCACAAGTTCAGCCCGCAGGGCGTGAGCGGCGTGGTGGTCATTTCCGAGTCGCACCTGGCCATTCACACCTGGCCGGAGCTGGGCTACGCGGCCATCGACGTTTTTACGTGCGGCGAAACTGTCGACCCTTGGGAGGCGTGCAACTACCTGGTCAAGTCGTTCCGGGCCACGGTGGTCGACACGCAGGAAGTCGCCCGTGGCATTCAGCCGGGGCCGCGGGTGGCACTGGAGGGACACGTACGGGCGAACGCATCGTGAAAGGTGGGACCGTTAGGGTTGTATGAGATCGAAAAGTGAAGATGGGCTAATCTAGGACCCCGTCCGAGGCAGCGATGGACGGGGTCCTGGTGTTTTTGGTACAATTGTAAGTGCCAGTGCTACCGCATATTGCCGGACTCGCCGCGGCCCCGCCCGGGCAGCCGGGCCTCCGGCCCGCCCGCAGGAGTAGCCGCTTCTGCGGCGAACAAAGTTAAGATGGTAATCCCCCCCGGAAGTCGACATGAAGAGAGGTGTGTGCATGGGCGCCCTGCCGCTGCCGGAACAGAACCCGGAGACCCCCCGCCAGAAGCTCGACTTCGCCTCCATGAGCGATGAGGAAATTGTCCGCTACGCCCAGAGCGGGCATTCCGACGCGGAAGACTACCTCCTGCGCAAGTACCAGAAGCTGGTGTACGTCTGGACGCGCCCGTACTTCCTCCAGGGGGCGGAGGACGACGACTTGCTCCAGGAGGGTATGATCGGCCTGTACAAGGCTATCCGCGACTTCACGCCGGGTTCATCTTCGTTCTGGTCCTTCGCGAAGCTCTGCATCACGCGCAACGTGATCAGCGCCATCAAGGGCACGACGCGGCAGAAGCACATTCCCCTCAACTCCTACACCTCGCTCCACAAGCCGATCTACGACGTCGAAGGCGATCGCACGCTGATGGAGGTCCTGACCAACAATAAGGTGGATGATCCTGAGACGCTCGTCATTGACCGGGAACGGCTGCTGCACACCCAGCGCCACATCAAGAAAGTGTTGAGCGAGTTCGAGTACAAGGTGTTCCGCCTGTACATCAACGGGCTGACCTACAAAGAAATGGCTGCCCGTCTCGGTACCCACACGAAGTCCATTGACAACGCCCTTTGCCGCATCAAGCACAAGATCGCCCGGGAATTCTAAAAGTGCGGGCAGGCCCGCTCCAGATGCTGGCCGGAGTTTGTGCCGCGGCACGGCGGCTTGGAGGCTAGTCCTGTGCTGGTGTTGTTGACCAACGATGACGGCATCCGGGCGCCGGGCCTGAAAGCCCTGGTGGACCGGCGGCCGGCGGACGTCCGGTTGTGGGTGGTCGCACCGGATCGGGAGCGGAGCGCGACGGGGGCAGCCATCACGGTGCACAAGCCGCTCTTCGTGGGCCGCTACCCCCTCGGCGAGGGCGTAGAAGCCATGCACGTCAACGGCACGCCCTCGGACTGCGTGAAGTTGGCTGTCGATCTTCTGGAGGAGCCGCCCGCCGTTGTCATCTCGGGGATCAACCGGGGCGCCAACCTGGGCACGGACGTCCTTTACTCGGGCACGGTTTCGGGCGCGATCGAAGCCACCGTTGCGGGACTGCCGGCGCTGGCGGTCTCGCTTGATTCCCACGCGGCGGAAACGCCGGAGTCCTACGGGTTGGCGGCAGAGGTGGCTTGGTACTTGGCGCGGCTCGTTGCCGAGCGGGGCCTGCCCGCGGGTACGCTGCTCAACGTGAACGTGCCTGCCGTGGAGCCGAGAGGATTTCGCGTGACGCGTCTTGGCATCCGCCGTTATCGGGACGTGTTTGACCGGCGCGTCGATCCCCGCGGACGGGTTTACTACTGGATGGCCGGGGAAGTGGAAGACCTGGACGAGGGCGATATTTCCACCGACACCGGGGCCGTACGGGCAGGATACATCTCGGTTACGCCCATCGAGTTTGACCTGACCAAGTACGCGGCGATGGACGTGGTGCGAGACTGGAACCTGGATTTGGCCTTGGTCGCCGGGCGGGAGGGTGAGCAGCGATGAACGAACGGCCGGCGGCCGGGGCGGCGGCGGGAGCCCCCGCAGGCATGCAGGGACAGCGGGAACGGCTCGAGGTCATCGGCAGCGAGACCTTTGGGCTGCAGGGGGATGTGCACCGTCTGGTCACCTTCCTCAACCAGTGTCTGAAAGACAGGGAGCTTATCTTCGGTTTGACCCGGGTGGATGACGGCCGTTACCGGCTCACCGTGTACCGTGGGTGAACCGTGCGCCCTCACGCGGCGATGCGGGAGACCAAGGTGCTACCGGCGGGAAGGTTGCCAAGCCCGGAAGGCGCATACGTGGACGGGCGGGTTCAATACGATAGGAGGGAAAAGCACCGGGCCGTTTCGAGAAATCTTGGCTCCCGCAAGGATTCCCGCTGAGTTTCGAGAAAATATTGGCTAAGGCGGTTGGTGACCCACCATGCTGTCACCAGGGGGGAAGGCGCCATGATACACTTACCCGAGAGCGAGGTCCTGCGCGCTCTCAAGAAGTGCAAGCGGCTCGCCAAGCAGGACATTTTGGCGAGCGCCCACACCTCGAACCCCGATTTCTGGCGCGGCCAGGCGGAGGCGAGGCGGGCGATGTACGACCGGTTGATGGCGTTGGTCGAAGGTGAAGGGGTAGAGGCAGCGTACCGCGTGGCGGTGGATGAGCATGCTGCCCTACCCCTTGTTGATTCTCCGGAGGAGGCGCCCGACGTCTCCGGCAAGCGCCAGGCGCTAGAGATGTTCTTTACCATCCTCGGCGTCGAGCAGCCGTCCGGCAGTGAGGACGGCAAAGCGATGGTGGCGGAGGCGACGTCCTAGTCGAGCGGCGGCATGCCGATCGCCGTAGCAGCCCGCACACCGCGCTGTCACGGCTGCGACCGTCCCCAGTATCGCAACCGAGGCGGTGGACACTCGTCCACCGCCTCGTGGAGTTGCTTCCGCTCCGGCTACCGCCCTGCGGGCGACAGCCAGGTAAGGGCGACCATGTTGGGCTAGAGTTCTCACGTCCCGGGTCACGACGGCAGCAACATAAAAGCAGCGTCCCTCAATGGAGACGGCGATAGACGCCGATGACCTTGCCCAGGATGTGGACATCCTGGGCCAAAATTGGCGGGTAGGCGTCGTTCTCCGGCTGCAGCCGCACTTGCCCGTTCTCCCGGTAAAAGCGCTTTACCGTCGCTTCTTCGCCCAGCAAGGCGACGACGATCTCGCCATTGACCGCGTCCGGCTGCTGGCGCACCACCACGTAGTCGCCGTCCAAAATGCCAGCGCGGATCATGCTGTCGCCCCGCACCTGCAGGAGAAACAGCTCACCGGCCCCGGCAAAGTCGGGCGCGAGGGGAAAGTATCCCTCAATGTTCTCGACCGCGAGGATGGGCTCGCCTGCCGTCACCCGGCCGACGACGGGCGCGTAGACCACGTTGGCCGCCGTTGGAGCGCCGGGCTCGAGAATCTCGATGGCTCGCGGCTTGGTCGGATCCCTCCGGATGTACCCCTTTTCCTCCAGCTTGCCAAGGTGGCCATGGACGGTGGAGCTCGAGCTCAAGCCCACGGCTTGGCCGATCTCGCGTACCGACGGCGGGTAGCCCCGCTGCTGCACTTCCCGTTTGATGAACTCGAGAATCTGCCGCTGCCTCGGGGTCAGCTCATGCACCGGACGGCACCCCTTAACCCAAAAGGATGTTTGGATGGGTTCATTATATCACTGGGCGGCGGTCGGTGCAAACGTCAGTTCGAAAATGTGCCCGCGCGGGGTTGACAAGAACGAGTGTTCGGTGATATGGTAAAGGCGTTAAGCACATATGTTCGCCCCATGGGAGGAACGACCGATGAGCACCCATGCCGCCCGACGCCTGCAACCGGGAGCAACGCTCGCCTATGGCGCCGTAGCACTTGCGCTGGCCAGTGTCCTGGTGCTCATTCTCATGACGCACGTGTTCTCACAGACTCTCGCACCGGAGTCTCCGAAATATGTGGATGTCGTCGTTTTGCCGGGCGACACGCTGTGGGAGATCGCCCGCCGGCATACGGCGCCCGGAGAGGATACGCGGCGAACGGTCGACGCTATCCGCGCCGCCAACAGCCTCGACAGCGCCGTGCTGCGTCCGGGGCTTGTCTTGAAGGTACCTGTGCGCTGATGCCAGCCGCGGACACCGACCTTTCGGCTGTTCAGGCAGGCAAACACTTGTTCCCAAAGCGTTGGATCATACATCCCGCTAACGCCAACCGTCGCCCAGATGGGCGGCAGTCCCCGGCGCCGGCGGCCCGGGTTGGCCGCCGGCGTGGGCTGCCCGCAAGCGTCTCACCTTTGATGGACGCGAGCGGCGGCGTTTTGTAGTAAGCACAAAGTGGGTCAGAAGGGATTCAGAGGAGGGTACTACGTGTCCAGTGTCGACTCACCGGCATTGCAGGTGCTGCTAGGTCTCGATGGCGCAGGCCGGACTGAGGCGTGGATCGCGGACAGACCGGGGTGCGTGGTCTTTGCGGCGTCCGAGTCCGAGGCCATCTCCGGCGTGCCCGCCGCGGCCGCCGGCTACGACGAGCTCCTACGCCGGTGGGGACTGGATGGTGTGTGGACTGCGGCCAGCGGCGCACGCCCCGCAGTCCAAACAGAGGTTCGAATCCTTGAGCGTGTAGCCGTCGATGAAGATGTCGTCCACGGCAACACGGCGGCGTTCTTTCGCTGGGACGCGGAACCGGCCACGAGTCAAGAGATCGAGGCTACGCTGACGGTGCTCGAACGTTCGCGGCAGGAACTCCTCGGGATCCTAGGCGGACTCAAGCCGGACCAGTGGGCGCAGCGCCCCGGCGGCGGCCACAGGACGGTCGAAGAAATCGTGCGGCACGTCGGGAGCGCCGAATGGTGGTACATGAGCCGGATCGTCGACTTTCCCGTGCCGGAAGACGGTTACCCCCAGGATCCCGAAGCGTTGCTCACGTGGATCCGCGAGCGCGTGACCAGTCGGCTACGCAGCCTGACCGCCGAGGAACGGGCACGCACGACGGTACCGAACCCCAAATCGGGCGAACGTTGGACAGCCCGCAAGGTGCTCCGGCGGTTGATCTACCACGAGCTGTACCATATTCGCCAGCTGCGGCGGGCCTTTCCGGATTAGCCGCCCGCCGCGCGGGCTCTCCATTACTCAACGAAAGAAACATTTAGTTGAGTAACGCGTCCCGGAACCCGTCGCGCCCTCGGGCGCTGCCGGTAGTGAGCCCCTGACGCCGGCGCGTGCCCGGACGCGACGGCCGGTTGACCAGTGTCCAGGGATGACCCATGATGAAAGAGCCGGCTTCCTGGACGGAGGCTTCCCCCGGCAAATTTAAGGAGGCGTTCGCCCTGGACGACGTCCGCCGACTCTTGCGCCAGCGGGACCTCGTGCTGTTGATCCTTGGCAGCTATGCCGCTCTGTTTAACCTCTACGTGGCCTACACGGTGCTTCCCCTTTACGTGCTGGAGATTGGCGGCTCAGCGGCCGACGCAGGCTGGCAGACGGCCCTGTTTACGCTATCGGCCGTCCTGCTGCGCACTGTCCTGGGACCGCTGGCCGACAGGAAAGGTCGGCGGCTTCCCCTCATCATCGGCAGCGCCGCCTACGGCGCGGCATCCTTGTGCCTCGTCTTCGCCGACTCGCTGCTGGAGGTGGCGCTGGTGCGGGTCGTGCAGGCCGCCGGTTCCGCGGCGTACCTCGGGGCCTCGAGCGCGATGGCCGTCGATTTAAGCCCGCCTGACCTGAGGGCCACGAGCCTCGGTGTCCTCGGGGTCTTTAAGTCTCTGGCTGTGGCGACCGCCCCGCCGCTGGCGATGGCCGTGGCGGAGGCGTACGGGTTTGCCGCCGTCTTTGGGCTTGGCGCCTTGATGGGCGCGGCCGGAACGTGGTGCGTGTTCAGGCTGCGGCACCGTGGCGACGGCCCGGCCCAGCCGGCGGCGACCGTGCGACCCCGCGGACCTGAGCTCTATGGCGGCAGCCGCGCCGGGACGCCCGCGCCGGCATGGCTGGAAGTACTGCGGGCACGGCAGGCTCGGAACGCCTTGGTATCCATGGGGCTTATCTCCATCGCCTACGGCGCCGTGCTCACCTTTGTTCCCGTGTACGGCGAAGAGCTGGGCCTGGACGGCCACGGCTACTACTTTAGCTTAATGGCCGCCGCGTCCATGGCCGGCGGACTGGTCACCGGATGGCTCTCGGACCGTCTGGGCCGCACGTTGGTTGTCCTCCCCGTCCTGGCCCTGCACGGCGCCGGAGTAGCCGGGGCGGGCCTGATGGCGAACCCTGTCTGGTTTGCCGCAAGCGCGGCGCTGGTGGGTCTTGGCTTTGCCGGCGGGTTCGCGGTTCTGGGGGCCGTTTTGGCCGAGGGTATCCCGCACCGGCGCGGGCTCGCCTTTTCGCTGCAGGAAAGCGCCATCGACATCGGGATTGCCGCCGGTTCGACAACGGTCGGCCTTGTCGCGTCCGTCGCCGGATACCCCGCCGCCTTCGCCGGCGCCGGCGCAGCTTGTCTACTTTGGACTGCGGCGCTCGGCCTGGGCGTGCACCGGGGGCAGCGGCCGGCGGGGGTCGGAACCAGTCACCGGGGCCTTTAGGCGCGGCGCAGGATCCTCCTCCCTGCCCGGCGAACACGGCATGGCGAAGAGGTGTTCGTGTGGATCAGCCGCGGTTTCCCCACCCGTGGGTGAACGATTACTACAACTTCCTCTTGACCGAGAAAGGATTCTCCCTTCAGACCGCCGAGGCGTACCTGCACGACCTTCGCGTGTTCTGCACGTTTTGCCGGGAGCGCAACGTCGAACTCGACGCGGTGGACATCTTCCTGCTGCGGGAGTTCAACCGCTACCTGCAGGAGGACCGGGACAACGCCCACATCACACGAGCCCGCAAGGTGAGCGCGCTGCGGGGCTTTTACCGGTTCCTTTTGGACAACGGCCTTATCGACGAAGACCCCACGGTTAAGCTGCGGCCGCCCAAAGTGCCCAAGACGCAGCCGTACTTCCTCTCCGCCGGCGAGGCGCGGCGGTTTCTGGATGCGGTGCGCCGTTACGGCCCGGAGCCTGCCCGGGACTACGCCATATTTTCGATGTTTTTATATACCGGGTGCCGTCTAGGTGAACTGGTGGGCCTGAACGTCGAGGACGTCGACTTCGAGACGGGTACCGTATGGCTCTTCGGCAAAGGGGCAAAGGAGCGGGTCGTACCGATGAAGCCCGAGCTCGCGGAGGCGGTCCAGGCCTACCTGGCCGAGCGCAAGGTCAACCCCCGGTGCTCCCTGCCCCGCCGCCTTTTCCGCAATCGCCGGGGCTACGCCATCACCCGCCACGGCGTGCACTACCTCGTCAAGCGCATCGCCGCCAACGCCGACATCCAGCGGGAGAGCTTAAGCGCCCATAAGCTGCGGCACACGGTGGCGACCATGCTGCTTGAGCGGGACGCCGATCTCCGGTCAATCCAGGAGCTTCTCGGCCACGCGTCCATCGCCACCACCCAGCGCTACACGCACGTCGTCAACAAGCGCCTTAAGGCCCAGATCGACAAGCTGTCCTACTGATCGGATTGATCGGACCAAGCCCGCGCCAGCTGCAGCAACCGCTCGCGTACGTTGTCCTGCGGGAACTCAAGCACGTGCTGCCAAAGGCGGGCCATCATCTGTCCGACGGCCGGTCCGGCAGGTACCCCGGCACCCTGCTGCAGGTCGTGGCCATTGACCGCCAACTCCCCCGGACTCAAGGCTACGCCTGCCGCCAGGATGCGCTCGGTGCGCTCACCGATGTCGTGGCCAAATCGCTCGGGGCGAATCCGGCGCCATGCTTGCCACAGTTCGACGAAGGGCCGGACATGCTCCCGACCCACCCTGGCCAGGTGCCGGCGCAAGGCAGCGTCGGATATGAACGCCTCGGGATGGATGCCGCGCACAGCCTGCGCCAGGTGGCAAGCCCTCCGCGTCTCGGCACGGGAGTACACAAGCCCCCTGACAACCGCCTCGTCGGCGTCGTCCGCCGAAAGACCGACCAGCACTGCCGACATTTTGACGACGCCGTCGCTCCCCGAGAGTTCCGCCAGTGCCGCTGCGGTTTCGCGGATTGTCTCCCGGGTAAGGTGCCGGGCCCCAGGCAGCACGAAGCGCAATAGACGCGTGTTGTGGAGGAGAAGCAGCCCGCGTCCAGCGGCTGGAGCAGCCAGGAGCCGGCGCCATTCCTGCCCGACGCGCTCACGGCTCACCCTTGCCAGCGACGCGGCACAGGAGCGCGCGGCCGCCGCCGTCCGCCCGTCCAGGCGGAAACCAAGCTCGACAGCTAGGCGCACGGCCCGCAAGAGCCGCAGTGCGTCCTCCCGGAAGCGGTCGATGGGGTCACCCACCGTGCGGATGACGCGGGCGGCGAGGTCATCTCGGCCGCCGTAGGGGTCCACAAGCCGCCGCGCGTGCGGGTCGTAGGCGAGTGCGTTCACCGTGAGGTCGCGCCGCTTTAGGTCATCCTCGATACGCCGGCCAAACGTTACCCAGCCCGGATGGCGGGCGTCGCGGTAGCCGCCTTCGCTGCGGAACGTCGTCACCTGCACGGCGTCCTCGTCCACCACGACCGTCACCGTTCCGAACTCGACGCCCGTCGGTATCGTCCGGGCGAAGAGCTGCTGCACCCGATCGGGCGGCGCGTCCGTGGCGACGTCCCAGTCGTGAACGGGGCGGCCGAGCAAGGCGTCGCGGACGCCGCCGCCCACCACAAACGCTTGCCAGCCGTCCGCCCGCAGTGCGTCACAGATGGTGTGGACCGACCGCGGCAGCGCCAGGTCCAGCGCGCCCTCAGGCATACGCGGGCACGAGCACCGTGGCCGTGGCGCCCTGGCGCAGGAAGGCGGCGTTGGCCTCATCGAGGTCGATGTGGAAGTCGAGGGCGAAGTCGTCCCGCACCCGCACCACCACGTCCTCAAAGAGCACGGGACGTTCCGTCTCGGCCCGCACCAGCACTTTCTGGCCGTCGTGCACGCCAAACGCCTGGGCGTCGGCGGGCGTCATGTGAATGTGGCGGGCGGCGACGATGACGCCTTGAGGGATGTACAGCGCGCCCTTTGGACCGACGATCGCGATGCCGGGGGTTCCCTCAATGTCTCCAGAGAGGCGCACGGGCGGGTGAATCCCCAGGGCGTAGCCGTCCGTCCGGGAAATCTCGACCTGGGTCAACGAGCGGGCGGGTCCGAGGATGCGAACGCCGGTGATGCATCCTTTCGGTCCGACCAGGGTCACCGTCTCCTCCGCGGCAAACTGGCCGGGTTGCGACAGATCCCGCATCACATGCAGCTCGTGACCGGGTCCAAACAGCTGCTCCAGCGCTTCCCGGGATACGTGTACGTGCCGGGCGGAAACGCCCACCGGCACCGTACCCAACGCTCGAAACGGCGTCATTGGTCATCCCTCCAGCCCAAGAGGCGTTCGCCGGCAGTGACGTTGACGCCGGGCGCGGGCAAGGCTACGCTAGGGTTAGGACACGGCGGCCCCGCGGCTGCCGGCGCACAAAGAGGTGACACCACGTGAAGCATGCCCCACAAGCCCGCCGATTCCTTCCCGGCCTGCTGGCCGGTGATATCCTCGTCGTTTTCTTGTTCGTCGCCATGGGAATGACCTCCCACCTGACGTGGAACGGTCCTCTGTCTCTTTTTCCTGCTTCGTTCCCGTTTCTCCTGGCTTGGCTCGTCTGGGGCCTTGTGCTGGGCCTGTTCCGCGCCGGCACGGTGCGGACGATCCCGGTGAGCATCCGCACCGCGATCGCCGGATGGGCGCTGGCCGCTCCCACGGGCGTGGCAATCCGGATGCTGATCCTGGGCCGGGCGCCGCACTGGTCGTTCTGGCTGACGGCGTTCGTTTTCGGCGGCGCCATGTTGGTTGTATGGCGGGGGATCGCCGCGTGGTACGCGGGCCGGCGGGCAGTTTGAGCGCGCCGGCTCCGTTCGCCCGACCGCGCCGGCACCGGGAGCAGGCCGGACTTTGCCTTACCGAGCACGGCACGGGACAGTGAGCAAAAAATGGCAGGGGAGACAGGACTCGAACCTGCAGCCCCCGGTTTTGGAGACCGGTGCTCTGCCAGTTGAGCTACTCCCCTGCGACTTGCGGCAGTGTCAGTATACCACGGCCCGCCGGGGCGGTCAAGGCGGCTTCCGCCCCGGGACACGTCCCTAGGCGCTGCCCGCCCGCTCCACGAGGCGCAGCCCGTAGTCAGGAACGCCTTCGAGGACGAGCCGTACTCGAGCGGCGTCGAAGTAGTTGAACTCGATCGCGACCCGTTCCCCGCTCACCATAAGGACGTTGCCCGAGCGCAGGAGCGGCGCCCCCGCTTCCACCTCCAGGGATTCCGCCAGGTATGCTGTGGCGGCGACCACGTCCAAGGTGCGCTCGGCCAGGTCGAACCCGCCTTGTCCCCCTAAGCCGAGGGTTTCCCGCAGCGGACCTTCCGTATTGAGAATTGCTTCATTGACCGTCAAGTGGCGGCTGGTCACGATCTGGTTGACGTAAAACGGCCGGCCGTTGACGACCCGCACCCGGCTGATCTCCAGGAGCGTCGTCGAGGGTGCGACTCCAAGCCATTCGGCTAGTTCCGGCTCCCTGCACTGCGCCACCCGCAAGCAGCGGGTTTCCATCTTGTTGCCGGCCTCTGCCAGGGCATGAAAGAGGCCTTGGCCTCCACCCGGCACCCGGACATCCAGCGCCAGGCGTCGTTCCATCTGGCGGGCGTACCTCCGCCGCAGCTGCTGGAGGGAAAGCCCGGCTTCCGAGAGGACGGTGCGTACATACCGGGAGGTCGTGCGGGCGCGGGCGGCGATCTCGTCGACGCTCATAAAAGGATCGGCTTGCGCGAGGCGGACAACGAAGTCCTTTTTGCGGTCCCTGCGGACCGGCCGGTCATCCGATTCGGTCGTGGTCTCCCCCGCCGGCCCCCGGGCAGCCAAAGGCGCCGGCCGGGTGGCGCGGTCGTCCTTGCCGTCCGCCATCGTACCCCCGCTCCCCGATGTGCTCAGTCTTGTTTCCATGAGTTGAACTGAATGTAACTTTTGTGTCTTGTCGGCAGGTATTCCTGCTAGGGCGAAGAATTTTAGCCGGGACATATGTCCAACAGCGGAAGGGGGGAAAGCCTGCCCGACCGGTCGGTGCTTCTCCGTTGACGGTACCGGCGCGGTCGGGCGACAAGGGGTCCTACTGCCTGGGCTGGCGGGCGGGGACCGCCGGCGAAACGCGGATCAAACATCATAGTTCAGGAGGTGCGGTGCGTGATGGCGAAGAAGTGGCCAATTGGGTATTGGCTCGCGCTGGTGCTCGTGCTGGCGCTGGCGGCCGGCGCCGGCGCTCAGACCCGGACCGGCGCCTGGGTGGATGAGGTCGTCATCGTGGAAGAGGCCTCCTCTGCCGCGGCCATTACCCGCTTGGAAGTCGGCGAGTTTGACGTTTACGCATTCACGATCTCGGACGCAGGGCTTTTCCAGCGCACTCAGGCGTCCCCCTTCCTCACCTACAGCCAGTCCTTCGGTTCGTACAACGAGCTGACCTTCAACCCTTACGGGCCTGAGTTCAACGACGGGCGCCTCAATCCGTTCTCGGTGGCCCGGATTCGCGAGGCCATGAACTGGCTCATCGACCGGGACTACATCGTGAACGAGATTATGGGCGGCATGGCCGTGCCCAAGTTCTTCCCGATCACGGCCGCGTTCCCGGACTACGCCCGCTACGCGGACACGGCCCGGGCGCTGGAGCTCAAGTACGCCTACGACTTTGAGAAGGCGCGCTCGGTCATCACCGAGGAGATGGAGAAGCTCGGCGCGCAGCTCGTCGGCGGCGTCTGGCATTACAAGGGCAGCCCGGTGGAGATCATCGCCCTGATCCGTATCGAGGACGAGCGGCAGATCATCGGCGACTACATCGCGAACCAGCTGGAGAACGTCGGCTTCGTCGTCAACCGGCTGTACCGCTCCGCGGCGGACGCGTCGCCGCTTTGGATGACGGCGGACCCGGCGGAAGGCCGGATGCACTTCTACACCGGAGGCTGGGTCACCACGGCCGTCGACCGGGACCAGGCCGGCAACTTCGACTACTTCTACACCCCGCGCGGCTTGGCCAGCCCGCTGTGGATGGCCTACCAGCCGACGCCGGAGTTCGATGAGGTTGCCGACCGCCTTGGCCGCAACGACTTCTCCTCCATGGAGGAGCGCGGCGAGCTCTTCCGGAAGGCGCTGGAGCTGGCCATGGAAGACTCCGTCCGCGTCTGGCTCGTTGACCGCCAGGCCTTTACCCCGCGGCGCTCCGAGATCGTCGTGACCGCGGACCTGGCCGGCGGTGTCGCCGGCGCCCGGTTGTGGGCCCCCACCCTGCGTCGTGTCGGACAGGTGGGCGGCACGATCCGGATCGGCCTGCCGAGCGTTTTGACCGAGCCGTGGAACCCGCTGGGCGGCACCAACTGGGTCTACGACGCCATGCTGTACCGGGCTACCGGCGAGGACGGCGTCGCGTTTGACCCGTACACCGGCCTGACCTACCCGTGGCGCCTAGAGCGGGCCGAGGTCTACATCAAGGAAGGCCTGCCCGTGTCCAAGACTTTGGACTGGGTGTCCCTCCACTTCGTGCCGGAGATCCAGGTGCCGGCCGATGCGTGGATCGACTGGGATCCGGTTGCGCAGCGGTTCATCACCGTGGGCGAGAAGTACCCCGAGGGCCTGACGGCTCTCAGCAAGTCGGTGGCGTACTATCCGGCCGACTTTTACGAGAAGGTCAAGTGGCATGACGGCAGCCCCATCTCGGTGGGTGACGTGGTGCTCGGCTTGATCCTCACCTTCGACCGGGCCAACCCGCAGAGCGCCGTCTACGATGAGTCGGTGGTGCCGAGCTTCAGCTCGTTCATCCAGTCCTTCCGGGGCGCCCGGATCGCGTCCGTCGACCCGCTTGTCGTCGAGTACTACAGCGACGTCTACGCTCTCGACGCCGAGTGGAACGTCTCGGACCTGTTCCCGTACTACAGCTTCGGTCCTGGCGCATGGCACAACCTGGCCCTCGGCCTGTTGGCCGAAGCGAACCAGGACACCGCCTTCACGTCCGCCAAGGCTACGGCTCTGGGCGTGGACTATCTCAACATGATTGCGGGCGAGACGGTCGGCATCCTCGCCCGGTACCTCGAGCAGGCCAGCGCTTCCAACTATGTACCCTACGCGCCCACCCTCGGCCAGTACATCAGCGCCGACGAGGCGCGCGAGCGCTGGAGCAACCTGACCCGCTGGTATCAGGAAAAGGGCCACTTCTGGCTCGGCACCGGCGTGCTGTACCTCGAGCGGGCCTTCCCCGTGGAGAAGACCGCTGTTCTCAAGCGGTTTGAGCTCCATCCCGACCCGGCGGATCGTTGGGACATCTTCGCTGAACCCATGATCGCCGAGGCGGATGTGGAAGGGCCGGCGCGAGTCTCCATCGGCGGCCGGGCCCGGTTCGACGTGTGGGTTACCTTTGACGGCGAGCCGTATCCTGGCAACCTGATCAGCGAGGTCAAGTACCTCATTATCGACTCCCGGGGCGAAGTGGCTGCCGTGGGCACCGCTGACTTCGTCGCCGATGGTCTGTATGAGGTTAACCTGACCGCTGATGTGACCAGCAAGCTGTCGGCCGGTTCCAACCGCCTGGAGGTGGTGGTGGTGCCGATTCCGGTCAGCATCCCGACCTTCTCGTCGGCCACCTTCGTGAGCACGCCGTAAAGGCAAGTCAGGCGACCGCGGGGGCGCATCGCCCCTGCGGTCGCCTCGTGCTTATACTAAGCCACCGTCAGGTGGCCGAAGGAGGTCGGCCATGGCCGTTAGCGAAGCACCCAGCATGCAGTCCCCTTCGACGGCCGGTGCCCCTGCGGGCTCCGCCGTTTGGCGCATTGTCCGCTTCACGTTAACGCGGTTTGTCGCCCTGTTTATCACCACCGTCATCGGAGTCTACCTCACCATTCTCATCGCCAATATGGGCGGGCACGTGGATGAAATACGGCGTGCCACCATCCGTGAAGGCCTGGCCATGTATGTCGGGATGGCCCAGGAGTACGCCCATTTAACGCCGGTCGAACGGCGTCAGCTGGTGGAGCAGCTGGCCGAAGTGGAGTACAAGCGCCTCGGGCTCGATCAGCCGTTCATCGTCCGCAGCTTCCGGTATTTGGGCAACGCCCTCATCCTGAACCTTGGCCGTGCGGAGCAGATGACGAGCGACAGCGGGTCGAGCCAGGTGCGCAACATCATCATGGAGCGACTGGCACCCACATTGCTCCTGACGGCGACGTCGTTCCTCCTACTGTTCTTTGTCTCGATCTTTGCGGCGCTGGCGTTGTCACGGCGCTACGGCAGCTTCCTCGATCGGCTGAGCGTGGCCCTTGCCCCGTTGTCGGCAGCGCCGTCGTGGTTTTTCGGCATCTTCCTTATTTTGATATTCGCGGCCGTCCTACAGTGGCTGCCCTTCGGCGGGATGGTGGATGCTCCGCCTCCCCCTACGCGCCTTGCCTACTTTCTCAGCCTGCTGAAACACCTCGTCCTGCCGGTGGGAGCCATCGTGCTAAGCTCCATCTTCATCGGCATTTACAGCTGGCGCACGTTCTTTCTCATCTACTCGAGCGAGGACTACGTCGATATGGCCCGGGCGAAAGGTCTGCCCTCGGGGGCCATCGAGCGCCGCTACATCCTCCGCCCTAGCATGCCTTACATCGTCACGTCGTTTGCTCTTTCCCTCATTACCTTGTGGGGCGGGTCCATTATCCTCGAGCGAGTGTTCAACTGGCCCGGTCTTGGGCGGTTGTTTTATCAGGCCACTCAGGTCTTTGACACGCCGATTATCGTAGGAAACACCATCATCTACGCGTACCTGCTGGCCATTACCGTCTTTGTGCTGGACTTCGTGTACGCCTTGGTGGATCCCAGGGTCAAAGTCGGATCAGAGGGTCGATCGGCATGAACTGGATGCGTACCAACCTGAAGCTGTTGACCAGCTACCCGTCCGCCCTGGCGGGACTTGTGGTGATCCTGGCGCTGGTCATCATGGCCGTCTACGCCATGGTGTCTATGCCGCTGTCGGAGGCCATCAACCTGTGGCGGGCCGGCGAGGGCATCTGGCAAGATACGCCGCGCAACGCCGCACCCGCGTGGCTCAACGTATTTCGCCGGGAAAAACTGCCCGTCACCCAGGTGTATGACACTACGCAGATGCCGGGCAGCAAGACCGTGGAGAGCCTCGGCGGCGGATTGAAGGAAATTCGCGTCGTGTTCCCGGTAGAGTACGCGTACGACGGGTTCCCGCAGGAGATCAGCGTCTTCACGACGGCCCAGTTTGAGCAGGCACGGCCAAATCTGACCATGTACTGGCTCACCCCCGACGGCCGCGAGATACCGCTGGGCAACGAGACGCTCCGGGCCAGCGAGTCTTTTCGCCTTTCCCAGGACACGCGGCTTTCAAGGCGGCTGCGCAACCAGCCGGCGGAGATCGGTCTGTTCGCCGATCCCGGCGCCCCCTCCCCCACCGTTCTTAAGGGTACGTACCAGTTCGTGGCCGAAGGAATCGTCTTTGAGGATGCGGCCGACATCGACGTCAAGCTCGTGGTCTACGGCCAGCTGCACGGGTTGGCGGGCACGGATCACCGGCGCCGGGACATCATGGTTGCCCTCCTGTGGGGTACGCCGATTGCCCTGGCCATGGGATTTGTGGCTGCCGTGGGCGCTACCGTGAGCACCATGTTGATCGCGGCGGTTGGCGCATGGTACGGCGGTTGGGTCGACGAGTTGATCCAGCGCATCACCGAGGTCCACCTGATCCTCCCCATCCTGCCCATCCTGATTATGGTGGGGACGTTGTACAACCGAAGTCTTGTTGTGATTATGGGGCTCTTCGTGCTCTTGAGCGTCTTTAGCGGCGGCATCAAGACGTACCGGGCACTTTTCTTGCAGATTAAGGAGGCCCCGTACATCGAGGGCGCACGTTCCTACAGCGCCAGCAACATGCGGATCGTGTTCCGGTATATGGTGCCGCGGGTGTTGCCCGTGCTGATCCCGCAGTTCGTAACCTTGATCCCGTCCTTCGTCTTCCTAGAAGCGACCCTGGCGGTGCTGGGATTGGGCGACCCGCTGCTGCCCACGTGGGGCAAGGTCCTCTGGGAGGCCGAGACCAACGGCGCCCTATTCAACGGCCACTACTATTGGGTCCTAGCCCCGTCGGTGCTGCTGCTCGTCACGGGTCTAGGATTCTCCATGCTCGGCTTTACCTTGGACCGCGTCTTCAATCCGAGACTCAGGGGACTGTGATATGGAAACGAACGGCTTCTTGCATGTGGAGGACCTTATTCTTCATTTCCGCACCGCCGCCGGCACCGTACAGGCGGTGGACGGAGTGAACTTTCAGCTCGGGCGCGGCCGGACGCTGGTCATTATCGGCGAATCCGGTTCGGGCAAGAGCTCTCTGGCCAAAGCCATCTTGCGCCTCTTGCCCCGCAACGTGCAGACATATAGGGGCAAGGTCATCCTCAACGGCCAGGACGTCATGCCCCTGAGCGAGGAGCGGTTTCGCCGGGAGGTCCGCTGGACCAAGATGGCCCTCGTGCCGCAGGCGGCGCAAAACTCCTTGAATCCCGTGCTGCGCATCGAGGACCAGGTGTCCGAGCCGCTCATCACCCACGGGCGCGTTTCCAGCAAGGAAGCGGCCATGGACAAGGTCCGGCAGGCATTCCGGCTCGTCGGGCTGCCTGTCGACTTCCTTACCCGGTATCCCTTTGAACTGAGCGGCGGGATGCGCCAGCGAACCGCCATCGCCATGGCCCTGGTGACCGAGCCGGACTTGGTGCTGCTTGACGAACCCACCTCCGCCTTGGACGTCTTGACCCAGGCCAACCTCATGAACGTGCTCAAGCGCATCAAAAAGGAGTTCGGCACGACATTCGTGCTGATTACCCATGACATCGCGACCGCCAGCGACCTGGCCGACGATGTGGCGGTCATGTACGCGGGTCAGATCGTCGAACGGTCCAGCGCGGACCGGTTTTACCGGGAGCCGCTGCACCCGTACTCCAAGAAGCTGATGGCCAGCGTGCCGGCGCTCAAGCAAGACAAGCAGCTGGAGTTTATCCCGGGGCGGCCACCGAGCCTGATCAACCCGCCCAAGGGATGCCGGTTTGCTGACCGTTGCCCTGCGCGCTTTGCCCGCTGTGCGGAGGATCCGCCGCCGGCGACGGTGGACGGCCGCCAAGTCAAGTGCTGGCTCTACCACTGAGCGGGCCATCTCGGATGGGCGGGGAGATGTGATTGATGAGCGACAACAGCGTCCTCTTGCGCGTTGAGGATTTGCATACGTGGTTTGAGCTGCGCCGGTTCGGCTTCTTTCGTATCGGGCACGTGCGCGCCGTGGACGGGGTGAATTGTGTCCTCGGCCGGGGCGAGGCCGTCGCGGTCGTGGGCGAAAGCGGCTGCGGCAAGAGCACCCTGGCCCGCACAATCCTTGGCCTGTACACGCCGACGAAGGGCCGCATTGTCTTTGACGGCAAAGTCCTGGACACCAAGGACGACAAGGCGATGCAGGCGTACCGGGCGCAAGTCGGCTACGTGCAGCAGGACCCCTTCGGCGCATTGCCTCCTTTCATGGACGTCCGGCGCATCCTGGACGAGCCGCTGGTTATCAACGGCGTCAAAGACCCCAAAGAGCGCGATGCCCGGATCCGCCAGGCGCTGGAAGACGTGCGCCTTACGCCGGTGGACGATTTTCTCGGGAAGTTTCCCCACCAGCTGTCGGGCGGGCAGCAGCAGCGCCTCGTCATCGCCCGGGCCATCATCCTCAAGCCCAAACTCATCGTGGCCGATGAGCCGGTTTCCATGCTGGATGCGTCCGTGCGGGTCGAGATATTGCAACTCTTGCGGCGGCTGCAGGAGGCTTACGGCATCAGCATTATCTACATCACCCATGACCTGTCGACGGTACGATTTTTCTCCGAACGGATCTTCGTCATGTACGGCGCCAAGATTATCGAGCAAGCCAAGACGCGGGATCTCCTGGACAACCCGCAGCACCCCTACACCCGTGCCCTGCTCAACGCGATTCCGGATCCCGACCCGGACAACGCCCATCGCTTCCGGGAAGTCCCGGGCGGCGAACCGCCCAGCCTTATGAACCCGCCCTCCGGCTGCCGGTTCCACCCGCGCTGCCCGGCCATTATCCGGGGGAAGTGCGACGCGCAGATCCCGCCGGACCTGGAGCTTGAGCCGGCGCACAAGGTGGCGTGCTGGTTGTATGCAGACAATGTCCAACGAGAGAGCGCTTAAGTTTATCATCGCCGGCGGGGTACTGCTCGTCGTAGGGTGGCTGGTGCCGCTGCTGATGGTGATGCGGATTATCCCTCCCAATTTTCTCCTGGCCTTTGCGTCCTACGCGCTGTCGGTTGGGGGGCTGGCGGCGGGCCTATTCGGCCTCCTCATGTACGTGCGGCTGCGCTGACGGGGCGCCCGGGACAGGTTCCCGGGCGCTTGTTGCCGAATGAAGCCCCATCCCCGACACAGGAGGTCATCTGCGTATGTCCAACGATGTGCCGCGGCGGCCGGTACGCGGGTATACCCTCGAAACGCTGGCCATCCACGGCGGCCAGGCGCCGGACCCGACCACCGGCAGCCGCGCGGTGCCCATCTACCAGACGACGTCGTACGTGTTCCACGACACGCGGCATGCCCGGGAACTGTTTGCTTTGGACGAAGCCGGCAACATCTATACCCGCATCGGCAATCCCACCGTGGACGTGCTCGAGAAGCGGGTGGCGCAGCTCGAGGGCGGAGTGGCGGGCGTCGCTTTCTCCAGCGGCCAAGCGGCCCTGACCAGCGCGATCCTCACCCTGGCTGGCGCCGGCGATGAGATCGTAGCCTCGGCCCACCTCTACGGCGGCACCTACACCCTGCTCGGGGCCACCTTGGCGCAGCTTGGCATTCAGGTCAAGTTCGTCGACCCTGCCGACCCCGACAACTTCCGCAAGGCCATCACCGAGCGGACCAAGGCCGTTATCGGTGAAACCATCGGCAACCCCCGCCTCTCGGTGTTGGACATCGAGGCAGTGGCGCAAATTGCCCACGACGCCGGCGTGCCCCTCATCGTGGACAACACCTTTGCCACACCGTACTTGTGCCGGCCCATCGAGTGGGGCGCCGACATCGTCGTCCACTCGGCCACCAAGTGGCTGGGCGGGCACGGTACGGCCATCGGCGGCATCGTCGTGGACGGCGGCCGGTTTGACTGGGGTAACGGCCGCTTCCCCCTCCTGACTGAGCCGGATCCCACCTACCACGGCCTGCGCTTCTTCCACGAGTTCGGTACGCTGGCCTTCGCCACGCGGCTGCGCAGCCGCATCCTGCGGGACGTGGGCGGCTGCATGAGCCCGTTCAACGCGTTTCTGATCCTGCTCGGCGTCGAGACGCTGCCGGTGCGCATGGACCGCCACTGCGAAAACGCCATGGCCGTCGCCAGGCACCTTGAGAACCACCCCGCAGTGGCTTGGGTGCTCTATCCGGGCCTGGAAAGCCACCCGCAGCATGAGCTGGCGGCGAAGTACCTCCGGCCCGGCTACGGGGCCATGGTCGTCTTTGGGATCCGGGGCGGTTCGGCGGCGGGGGCCCGACTTATCGACCGGTCCGTTCTCTGGTCGCACCTGGCCAACGTGGGCGACGCGAAAAGTCTCATCATCCACCCGGCCAGCACCACGCACCAGCAGCTGTCCGAGGAGGAGCAGGAAAAGGCAGGCGTCAGCCCCGACCTTGTGCGCCTGTCGGTTGGCCTCGAGGGTGTGGCGGACTTAATCGCCGAACTCGACGACAACCTGTACATGGCCACCGGCCTGGGACAGCCGGGGGAGCCGATCCTCAACAGCGAAACGGTTATTCGCCGCGTCGCGGGCAGCTCGACAGTTCCGGCGGACGACGGCACAGGCGCCCGGCGGGCCCAGGTCATTGCGGTGGTAGGACTCTCCCCCGATCCCGGGCGCCCCAGCTACCGGGTGGCCCGCAAGCTCCAGCGCATCGGGTACAAGATTATCCCCGTGAACCCCCGGGGCGGCACCATCCTGGGTGAGACGGTCTACCCGGCCCTCAAGGATATTCCCGTGCCGGTGGACGTCGTTCAAGTATTCCGGGCGCCTGATGCCGCACCGGGCATCGCCCGCGAGGCCGCCGCGCTGCCTGGTCGTCCCGTCTTTTGGCTGCAGGAAGGCATCGAGAGCCAGGAGGCCGCCGAACTGGCCGCCGGGGCTGGACTGCCGGTCGTCATGAACCGGTGCTTGTGGAAGGAAGTCCAGCGGCTGCAAGGATCCATCGTGACGTATCTTGGCAAGGCGGATTCAGCGCAATAGCTCTAACACGGAGGTGTGGCCCATGTCGGAAGTGACGATCCAGATCCGGGACAACGGCTCGCTGCGGGTGACGGGGCCGGTTGTCCTTCTGGATGCCGAAGGCAACCGGTTTGAGACGAAGGAGTCGTTCTCCCTCTGCCGGTGCGGTATGTCCCAGAACAAGCCTTTCTGCGACGGCTCGCACAAGCAGGGCTTCGAGAGCGCGCCGCGGGCTAAGTAGCCGCGGTCATAGCAATCGCCCGAGCACGCCTCCCAGCGCTCCGGCGAGAAACCCGTAGGCGAGGCTGGCGAGCCCGGAGCTTGTGACCAGGGGGTCAAGCATCGCCCCGGGCGCCAGTATCCATGCGGCGAGGAGCATATAGCCGATTCCTGCCAAGCCGCCGTGGAGCCAGCCGAGGCGCTTGGCCCGGCGCCCCGCGGCAAACCCGCCGGCAAGGGTAGCCAAAAGGTTGAAGCCCTTGTACAGCGCGTCGGGCGCGTCCCACTGGGGCGTCCACGCCACCGCCAGCCCTACGGCGGCCGCGAAACCGAGGGCGGCCAGGAAGGCTACTCCGATCCCCTGCAGGATGCTTCCTGCCCCCAGCGGAAACCCGCCTTCGCCCGTAGGTGCGCTGCGCCCGGCCACCGGCATCACCCGCCCACCCCTTCCGGTCGAGGGCAGGGGCGACTCGCCCCTGCCCTATCCAACCGTATGCGGGCGGCGCGACGCCTATGCGTTTCCAGCGGATGGCCGTCCCTCTAAGCGGACTTGCCGGCGTTGGCCGCGGCGATGATCTGCTGGGCCAAGTGCTCCGGTACCTCTTCGTAATGGTCCATCTGAGCCCGGAAACGCCCCCGGCCTTGCGTCATCGAGCGCAGGTCCACGGCGTAGCGCACGAGTTCGGCCATGGGCACGTGGGCGCGGATCACCTGGTTTCCGTTGTCCGGATCCATTCCGAGGATGCGACCCCGCTTCTTGTTCAGGTCCCCGATTACGTCGCCCATGTAGCGCTCGGGGACGACGACCTCCAGCAGCATCACCGGTTCGAGCAAAACCGGGCTCGCGTCCATAAAGCCCTTCTTGAACGCCATGGACGTGGCGATCTTGAACGCCATCTCCGAGGAGTCCACGCTGTGGTAGGAGCCGTCCAGCAGCGTGACCTTGACGTCAACGACCGGGTAGCCGGCCAGGACGCCCTCCTCCATCGTCTCACGGGCGCCCTTCTCCACGGCCGGGATGTACTGCTTGGGCACGGCTCCACCGAAGATCTTGTCCTCAAACTCAAACCCGCCGCCCGGGGGCAGGGGCGACAACTCCAGCCAGACGTGCCCGTACTGGCCGCGCCCGCCCGTCTGCTTTTTGTGCTTGCCCTCCACCTTGACCGTGCCCCGGATTGTCTCCCGGTACGGCACCCGCGGCTCGATGAGGTCCACCTCGACGCCGAACTTCTTCTGCAGCCGTGAGGTGATGATCTCCAGGTGCACGTCGCCGAGGCCCGAAATGAGCAACTGGCCGGTTTCGGGGTGCTTTTCCGAGAGGAACGTCGGGTCCTCTTCCTGCAGCCGGGCCAGAGCAACGCCGATCTTTTCCTCGTCGCCCTTGGCCTTGGGCACGAGGGCCAGCGTCAAGTTGGGCCGCTCAAAGGTGATGACGGGGAGCTTAACCGGACGGTCTTTGCGCGTTAAGGTGTCGCCGGTCGTCGTCGCCTGCAGCTTGGCAACGGCACCGATGTCGCCCGCGCCAATCTCCGTGACGGGGATTTGCTCCTTGCCGCGGAGGACAAAGAGCTGCCCGATCCGCTCCTCCTGCTCCTTGTTCACGTTGTAGGCGCTGCCGTTGGCGGTGAAGGTGCCGGACATGACCCGGAAAAGCGTGAGCTTGCCGACATACGGGTCGGAGACAGTCTTGAAGACAAGCGCCGTCAAGGGACCGCCGTCGTCCGCGCGGCACTCGATCTCTTGGCCGCTGCGGACATCCATGCCCCGGCGCGGCGGCACATCGAGGGGCGACGGGAACAGCTGCACAAGGCCGTCCAAGAGCGCCTCTGTTCCCAGGGGAAGCAGCGACGACCCAAGCCATACGGGGATGACCTGGCCGCTCCGGACGGCGGCGCCCAGAGCAGCCCCCAGCTCCTCCGCGGCGATCTCCTCGCCCTCCAGGTATCGGAGCGTCAGCTCATCATCGGTGGCGGCCACCGCCTCTAGGAGCCAGTCGCGCATGGTATCCACCTGCGCCTGTACGTCGCTGGGGATGGCGGTTGCCGCCAAGCCGCCGCCTGCACGGGTGAAAGCCTGCATCGAGACAAGGTCGACGAAGCCCTGGAAGGTGTCGGCCTGGCCGATAGGGACTTGCAGCGGCACTACGTTGTTGCCGAACATTTCCCGCAGTTGGCCGACCGTGCGCTCGAAGTTCGCGTTCTCCCGGTCCATCCGATTGACAAAAAAGGCACGGGGAATCCCGTGCTCCACTGCCATCGCCCATGCTTTTTCCGTTCCGACCTCGACGCCGCCGGCCGCACACACGACGCACAGCATGGCGTCGGCCGCGTGGAGAGCGCCCTGGACCTCACCGACGAAGTCGAAGTAGCCCGGTGTGTCCAGCAGGTTCACCTTGTGGTCTCTCCACTCGCAAGGGACCAGCGAGGTGCCAATACTTATCTGCCGCTTGATCTCTTCGGAATCCCAGTCGCTCACCGTGTTGCCGTCGGCGACTTTGCCCATGCGGCTCAGCGCCCCGGTGGCAAACAGCAACGCTTCGGCCAACTGAGTCTTGCCCACGCCGCCGTGGCCGGCGAGAACGACGTTGCGGATCTGGGACGCCTGGTAGCGCTTCAACGATGACCCCCTCCTGTTGCCCTGGCGATTTGGACGACGCCTGCCGAATAATGCGTCTACTGAATAATGCTACTTCGGTAACGCGGCTGCGCTTCCCTGCCTCGCCAGCCTAAGCGCCGGGGCTGCTACGAAGGTCCTCAAGGGCCCGCATGACCATCTTGAGGTCTTCCCAGGCGAGTTTCTTCTGCGCGGGAAAGCGCAACAGGGCGGCCGGGTGGAATGTGACGGTCAGCAAGCGGCCGTCTCGTTCGTAGAACCGCCCGCGGCTTTTGGTGACGCCGAAACCTGGCCCGAGCAGCCGTCTGGCCGCGACGGCTCCCAGGCAGACGATGATCCGGGGATCGACGAGCTCGATCTGGCGCCGCAGAAACGGCCAGCAGGCGTCAGCCTCGTCCAGCTCCGGGGCGCGGTTGTTGGGCGGGCGGCACTTGACCACATTGGCGATGTACACGTCGGATCGGGCCAGGCCCATGGCGGCGATCATGCGGTCGAGGAGCTGTCCTGCCCGGCCGACGAAAGGTCGTCCTTGCAGGTCTTCCTGCTCGCCGGGGCCCTCGCCCACGAACATGAGGCGTGCCTGCGGGTTGCCTTCGCCGAAAACGACCTGCCGGCACCCTGCTCGCAGGCGGCACCCGTTGCAGGCGAGCGCGATACGGGCGAGTTCTTCCAGCGACCGGACGGGAGGGAGTGCGTCCCCCGACGCCGGCAGCGGTGCGGTGCCGCGTAACTCGGAAGGGGCGGCTTTGCTGGGCTTGGCCGGAGCCGGCACGCTCAAGTCCTCCGGCCGAGCGGCAGGCGCCGGGTCGGCGCCCGGGGACGTAAAGAACGGAAACGCGAGTTGTCCACCGCGCACGGTCAACTCTCCTTCCTGACGGCGCCTAGGGCTGGGTGGACAAGACAAGCTCCCGCCGGCGCGGGTCCCAGGCGACGACGGCGCCGAAGGCGCTCGCCACCTCCGGCGGGGCGTACGTCCTGCCCGAGCGGATGACCGGAGGGGTGGTCAGCGTGCGAGCGCCATGCGTGAACAAGGCCCGCGGGTTTCCCATCGTGAGGACGGCAAACCCCCTTGGCCCCACCGCGGTCAATCGCTGGCGTTCTGCGTCCCAGTAAAGCGTAAGGCCGAGGAGCGCCGCCCAGTCCCGCATGGAGATGAGCACGTGCTGGCCTTGGAAAACCGCCGGCTCAAGAAGCGCCCGCGGCGCACCGTCAACTTCCACCCGGAGGTAGTCGCTAGCCCGGCGCCGCCAGAAGGCTGGCGGTCGTCCCGTCTCCCCGACGACAATCCGCTCGCGGTCGGGAGACACCAGTGCCCACGCCGCGGGATCGGCCGCGGCGCCTGCCACGAGCTCTAAGGCCGTGCCGCCGATCCGCCAGAGACCAAGGCCCCCCGCAGCCTGCGCCAGCAGGCTGGTCCGGCTGTCGCCGGCCATGCGCACCGCCTGCACAAAGTCGAAGGGGAGCCGCCCGTCGTGCAGCGGCGCGGCGGCTAGGACCAGCTGGCCGCCTTGCCACGCGTAGCGGTACAACAGCTGTTCGCTGGTGGAGACGATCACTTGCGGCGCTCCGGTGCCATCGAGCTCGGCCACCGTCATGGAAATGGGCGTTCCCCATACATAAGCTTGGCCGAGCCGCTCCGTCAACGGCCAGCGCCAGAGCGTCACGGCTCCGGATTGGTCGGCCGTAATCAGCTCCGGACGCCCATCGCCCGTGAGGTCCATCAGCTCGAGCGAAAGCACCGGCGACCAGTTCGCAGGCGACCGGAAAAGCACCTGCCACGTGCGCTCGCGCCAGCCAAAGATGACCAGCTCTCCACCGGCGCTCACCGCAACGAGCTCCGAGCGCCCGTCGCGGTCGAGGTCGCCAGTCCTTAGAAGACGCACCGGCGACCACAGGTACGGCGTTTGGCCGAGTAACGTCCAGCGGCGTCCCGTCCAGGAAAAGACGTAAACGGAGCCGGCGTTGCCGGTCCCGACCAGGAGTTCGGGCACGCCATCGCCCGTCACATCGCCTTCTGCCAGAGCGGTGGGCGGCGACGGCAGCGGCGGCAGCCGGAACAAAAGTCGTACCGTATCGCTCGAGTCCGGGCTATGCGGCAGTTCGTACACGCCAATGCCGCCGTCTCCGGCAAGGACGAGCTCGGGCGCGCCGTCCCCGGTGAGGTCGAGCAAGGCCGCCGTGCGCGCCTCGCCAAACGGCACATCTTGCTGGTGTACGAGGACGTCGGCGGACACGAACGTACACGGCCCGGCCAGCACCCACAGCAACACGGTCGCGACCGCTGCCGCCGTCCACCGGGCCCGCCGGCCGGCGCGGGCCCTTCTGAGCACCCACCTGTCCGGGAACTCGGAGCCGGTGTCCAGGGCTGGCCGGGGAGCTTCGTACTTGGCGGTTTCCATAATTCAGCAATTCGCATCCAGACCCGGCACTCCTCCCGGCTTCCCGTGACGGCCCCGTGCGCCCAAGGGCCAATATTTGATCAACAGTTCGATATTAACAAGGAGTTTTATCTTGCTGCGCGGTATCTCTTATCGCGATTTCCCTGTGCAAGGAGGGAGAAATTGTGACAGGTTGTCCGTCGTGGAGGGTGGTCCTGGTTGTCTCCTTAGCGGGCTGGCTCGGCATGGCCGCGCTGGCCGCGTCCCAGCCGTCCTACGCGGCGCCCGCACCGGGGCAGACGTTCGGGATCGGCGAGATCGGCCCCATCGGCCCCATCTTTTCCGGACCGCACCAGTATCCTTTCATATGCAATACCGTTGAGTCCGGGCTCGGACAGCCCGTCGTCGATAACTACGACGGCATTGGCACCCCCGTGCGGGACGCGGACGGCCGGATCATCGGCTACAGCCAGCACTGCGGCGTTCCCATGCGTATCGACTACTACTACCGCTCCACCGACGGCACGTGGAAGGAGTTGCCGGACCGGGCGGTGCGGCCGCCGGACCTCGCGCAGACGACGACGAGCGAAGGACTGACGGTGGACTACATCGTCCGTGTGGAGCGGGGCACCATCAACCGGTTCATCTACGGCATCGCCATGCTCGCCCCGTTTGACGGAACGCCCTTTAGCCCCCACCTGCCCACCGCCTGGAACCGCCGCCTCATCTTCAGTTTCGGCTCGGGCGGCGGCGGCGTCGGGTACCGCCAGTATCCGATGAACATTCGCGAGGTGCTCATCGACGAGTTCCTTTCCAAGGGCTACGCGGTCGCTTACACCACCGGCGCCCGCACCGCCCGGAGCTACAACATGACGCTGGCCGAAGAGACGGTGATGATGGTCAAGAACCACTTCATCGCCCGCTACGGCGAGCCGCTGTACACCATCGGCATCGGCAGCTCGGGCGGCGCTTTGACGCAGTACGTTCTGGCGCAAAACCATCCCGGCCTGCTGGACGCGTTGATTCCGATTCGCAGCTACCCCGACATGATCACCCAGAGCATCTACGTCGGTGACTGCGAGCTGCTTGAGTACTACCTGGACCACAGCGACAACCCGCGCTGGAGGAGCAAGGTGGAGCGGGAAGTGTTCGAAGGCTTGGCCGGTAACGACGAGATCGGAGAAACCGCGTGCGTCGCCGGCTGGCGCGGCTCGGTCCAAGCGTTTATCAATCCCAACTTCCCACCCTTTGACGTAAGCAGCCTGCCCATGGACGTGATCTTGGCCACCCGGTGGACCCACTGGGACGATCTGCGCAACATCTACGGCGTCGATGAGCACGGTTACGCGCCCAACACCTACGACAACGTCGGCGTGCAGTATGGCCTGAAGTCGTTGCAGCAGGGTCGCATCACCAAGGAGGAGTTCCTGCACCTCAACGAGCGGATCGGCGGCTGGAAGCAGCCTCATGAGTTCGGACCGCCGACTTTCCCCTATGATGAAGAGAACATCAACAAGGGAACGCCGGGGAACCCCAACCGGACGACGGGCAACCTCACCGCCATCCAGCGGGCGTATCAGTCCGGGCAGGTCTTCCGGGGGTATGCGGACGTGCCCATCATCGACATGCGGCAGTACGAGGACCCGATTCTCGACATGCACCACTTCTTGCAGTCGTTCGCGTCCCGGGAGCGCATCGCCCGCGCCATGGGCGATGCGTCGCACCAGCTCATTTGGGTGGACGGCACCAAGCGGCACAACACCTTCCTGGACATGCGCCATCCGACCCTCTACCTTGCCCTGGACGTCCTGGACCGGTGGCTCGCCAACCGGCGCGCGAACCCGCATCTCTCTGCGGCGGAAACCCGCCCGGCGGACGCGGTCGATACGTGCTGGGACGACGCGGGCAACGTCATCGCTTCCGGCCCGGGCGTCTGGGACGAGGGCGGCCCGTGCCGCGAGGTGTACCGGCCCTATGAGACTTCCCGCACGTTGGCCGGCGGTCCCGTGAGCGGCGATGTGTTCAAGTGCCAGCTCATGAGTGTCGATGAAGCCATTGAGCGCGGCCTGTACCCGACCGAGGGGCCGAATGCTTTCACGGAAGAGGACTTCGCTCGCCTGCGGGCGATCTTCCCCACCGGCGTCTGCGATTTCACGAAGCCCGACGCGGGCTACCCGGAAGGGTGGTTCGACTAACGGGCCGCGCAAGGGTGCATTGGGATTGGGAGCCCCTCGGCGCAACGGGTGCCTGACGACAAATACCTCGAAGCCCCCCGGAGTCGTGATCCCGGGGGGCTTCGGCCGCCTGAGCGTGCCTGAAGAGGACGCGGGGACACCGGATTCGCTGTGCTATACCGAATCCGCTTCCTGCGCCGGGCGGAGCCGTCCGGTGAGCAGGGCCGCAACCACGGGTACCAAAAATACGATGAGCACAACCGCAGGGGGAACGGAAACGCCAAGCGCCGTCAAGAGCGTGCGGGCGTTGTACAGGATGATCATAGCTCCGACCGTCACCCCAAGGATATCCAGCGGCAGCTTCCGCACGAGCCAAGCAGCGATAGGTGCCGCCACCGCCCCGCCCAGGACGATGGCCCCCACCCACGACCAGCTGATTCCTTCCCATCCGAGAGCAGTCACAAAGCCCGCGGTCGCCGCAGCGGCTACAAGGAACTCGCTCGCGTCCACAGAGCCGATCACGCGGCGGGCATTGGCCGGCTGGCGAGCGATCAGCGTCGTGGTCGTTACCGGTCCCCACCCGCCTCCGCCGGTGGCGTCCAGCATGCCGGCCAAGAATCCTAGGGGCGTGAGCCAGCGGGCTGGGACGGGCCGGCTCACCGGTGCCGCCATCCGGCCGGCCCTAAGGAAGCGAACCAGCACCACGACGCCGAGCAGCAGGAGGAAACCAGCCACGCCGAGCCGGGCTGCTTGCACCGGCAGCGAGGCCAAGAGCCACGCACCCAGGAACGCCCCCAGAGCACCCGGCACTCCTAGCCGCCACACCATGTAGGGGTCCACGTTGCCAAACCGCCAGTGGGCCACGCCCGAGATGAGCGTCGTGACCACTTCCCCAGCGTGCACGGAGGCCGAAGCCACGGCCGGGGCCACGCCCAGCGCGAGGAGCAGAGAAGACGAGGTAACGCCGTACCCCATTCCGAGCGCGCCATCGATGAGCTGAGCGAAGAAACCGACCAAGGCCATGACGACCAGGCTCCGCACCTATACTCCTCCTCACCGCGGTGCGCCCGGCTTCCCGGTCCGGCATGGCAGGCCGGGGCGCACAACGTTCATATAGGTTTCGCAACGGCGCCGGTGATGGTCATGGTATGGCCAAGACCGGGACTTGGTTCCTGGGCCGGGACGCTCTCCTTCCGGCAGCCCTCGGGAAAAGGTACACCCTGGACGCAGCCCGGCTTGAGCCAGCCAAAGCGCTTCACCTCGGCCGGGAGTCCCCGGTTCGAAAGGTTCAAAGCCCCGGGGCGTCAAATTAGTCACCCGCATGCGCCGCTCGGCCGCGCTCTCATCCTCGAGCTCTCGACAGATAACGCCATTGAGGGTTTCTCGGTGTCGTCCCCGGGGGGCTGTAACCGTGAGCGTACGCTCAGTGACCGCGGCCGGCGTGATCGGGTCCGGCACGAGCAGCCTGGCGCCGCGGCGCTACGACCTGGACTGGCTGCGCTGCGCCGCCGTTCTGCTACTAATCCCGTTTCATGCCGCCAGGATCTTTGATGTCTGGGAACCGTTCTACGTCAAGAACGCCCACTCGAGCATGGGCTTAAGTCTTCTCATCGGTCGGCCTCATCGGCCCGTTGCACATGCCGCTCCTGTTTTTCATCGCCGGCAGCGCGACCTGGTTCGCCCTCGGGTCGAGAGGACCCGGCCAGTACTTGGGCGAGCGGGTCAGGCGTCTGTTCATCCCGTTCGTCTTTGGCACGCTCGTGGTCGTGCCGCCTCAGGCGTACCTGGCGCGGCTGCGGGAGCCGGGGTATGCCGCTTCGTATCTCGAGTTCCTGACCGGGTACTTCCGCGATTTTGGCGACCTGACCGGCTATTTCGGGAGCTTCACGCCGGGACACCTCTGGTTCATCTTGTTTCTTTTCGTCATCTCCTCCGCGGTACTTCCGCTGGCTCTCGCCCTGAGGGAAAACCCCCGATCAGGCTGGCTCGCCAGGCTGCCGGGCTGGGCGGGCAGACCCGGGGCACTCTTCCTTCTCGCCGTGCCGCTGGCGGCCATGAAGCTCTTGCCTGAACTCGGCGGCAAGAACCCGTTCTTCTACGGCCTGCTCTTTCTCTACGGGTACGTCTACATGTCCGATCCGGCGTGGCAAAGGGCAACCCGGGAGCAAAGGACGACTGCTCTCGCGCTGGCGGTCGTTACCAGCGCCGGGCTGATGGCCATCTGGGGCGCCCGCCCGTCGTGGACTTCACTGTGGGCCGGCAACTTGTTCGTCGGATTCCTTGAAACGCTCAACGGGTGGGCGTGGGTCGTCGCCTGGCTAGGGTTTGCGCACGCGCACCTGAACTTCTCTCATCCCGTGCTGCGGTACGCGAACGAGGCGGCTTATCCCTTCTACATCCTGCACCAGACGGTGCTGGTGGTGCTCGGTTGGTTCGTCGTGCGCTGGGCGCTGGGCGTAGGTATGAAGTGGACGGGCATCAGCGTGGCGGGAGCCGCGGTCACGCTGGCCCTGTACGAGGTATTAGTTCGGCGGAACCGGCTCCTGCGGTTTCTGTTCGGCCTTAAGGCGGTGGAGTGAGCGCCGTCGCCTGCCCCATGGAGCTCACACCAGCCGGTGAGTTGCGGGTTGTCGGCATCGACGATTGGGCATGGCGGAGAGGACACCAGCATGGGACCATCGTGGGCGATTTTGGACATACCCGGAGAAGCAACGTCTCTGCCTATTCCTGTTATGACGTCCGAGAATATCGTGGCTGAATGCGTCTCGTCGTCTCTTAGCGAGTTGTGGGCCAAGGGGACATCGGGAGGAGGGCAACAATGGCACAGCGGATCGCCGTCGTATTAGTGTCACTTCTCATCGTTGTGCTAGCGATTGGCAGCACCCTCACTATGGCGCGCTATAAGACTGACCTATCTCGGCCTGAATATCCCGTAATGGACTTCTGGAGCTACATTTACTCTAACGGAGAAATTGGTCGTAACGACGTATGGGATCCAATCCTTGGCTCGGACTACGCCGAACAGGCAACGGCTTACGTTACGCTTCTACTCCGACTATGGGGCTTTCGTGATACGGGGGAGCTTGAAAGGAGGCTTGTCGGGCTAGCATTTCGAGGGGGATTTGATCCCACAGTCGAAATGCTATCTGAGACACAAGCATACGTTCGTTACCACAAATTGGGAGGAATTGCAGGCGGAGACGACATGTATGCAACCGCGGCCGTTCGCCTAGTCGACGGAGAATGGCGGCTCCTCAACTATGACATACCTGATGACTGGGATGGATTCGAGCGGCTAGCTGACGCTGAGAAGCTGAGCAAACGCGTGGAATCGGGAGAGCTCGTACAAATCAACACGGACTGGAGTCATTCAGAGCTTTCCATAAGATCCTCTGGGGATGACACCATCGTATTGACGACGATTATAAGGCATAACTCGATGCCTTATTCCATGACGTCTGAGTTTACCCTGATGGCCTTTGGGGAGAATGGGAACCTACTAGCGATATCTCGCCGGGAGTCCATTACCGCCAAGCGTGTTGGCGACGAGCATATCATTCAGTTTGAACTACGCGGTGTAAAGCCAGAAGAAATAGCGGAATACCGCATTGTGGCGAATTAGGGGGAACGGGATCCGCTTCGTTGCGGTAAACAGTTAGGAGGTTTTGGCGCCCGCGGATACGGCGACTGCTATGTTTGTCGCGCGGAACCACCACGCTGAAGCGGTCGACAAAGATGACGGCCCATCGGAAATCCGCTTCCGATGGGCCGTTCCACTTGGTCGGGGCGACTGGATTCGAACCAGCGACCTCTACCACCCCAAGGTAGCGCGCTAACCAAGCTGCGCCACGCCCCGAACTCTCGCCGTGGCGAATCCTAGGATACCACAAATTTGGGGCGAAGGCAACGGTGTAGCGCAGGTGCGATGGCGTCAAGCCACTGTCGCACGAGTAGGGGAGGACCGTTCGACCTCACCGTCGATGCCAGCTAGACGGCGATAAACTGAGACAGTGCTCGCAAGGCTCGCGTGAGGGGTGTGCGATGTCCCCTCAGCGCTGGCAGATTATCCAGCGTTTCAGCCGGCAACAGCCGTCCCGTCTCGACCTCCTCCCGCAACTGCTGCAGCCACCTGGAGGATACCTGCAGGGGTGGCCGAGTTCTCCCGTGCAGGTACGCGGCAGCCACGGTGCCCCCGTTGGCTTGCAACACGCGCAACTGGGCCATGGTGTGCACCCCCGCTCGGCTCCACGCCATGGGGCGGCTGCTGAGCCGGGCCGCATAGACATGGCTCACGTGCCCTTCCGCACTGCAGCCCTGCCAAATCCCCTCCCAGCGCCGCCATGCTCGTATCCCGTCCCAGTTGCGCCGCAGGTAGGTGGCCGTACGCAGGATGGCCCGCCGCCGATGCTCGCTGTCGGCCTGCTCATACGCCTCCCGCAGCAGGCGCTGCACCTCCCGGGCATCCACGCTATCCAAGGCTCTCCACACCGCCCGACGACGCTCCGGGTCCACTCCTAGCGCCTCGTTCAACTGCTTGTGCACGTGGTAGCGGTCCAGTACGAAGACGCTCTTGGGCATGTATTCACAGCCCTTTCGGATCCACCCCGCCCCGTCCCCAGCGGCCACGTCCGAAATGTGGTGTAAATTCTCCTCCTGGTCGGTGAGCCGGTTCTA
>ERZ777003.750-NODE-750-length-59475-cov-5.944160_pt1 | contig 59475 bp, 48 predicted proteins | sample MGYA00374956_ERZ777003 | MGnify/ENA primary metagenome ERZ777003 (study PRJEB29302, sample SAMN06268252) | bioreactor metagenome | isolation source: Joint BioEnergy Institute, California, USA | place: USA:Joint BioEnergy Institute, California, USA | collected...
GAACTCGACCTCCTGCGCGAGGCAGCCAACTGCAGCCAGCTGCGGCGCAACTTCAGCAAGCCATCCCGGCGCGATCACCTGCTGATCGTTCCCGAAGTCATGTGGGACTACTGCGCGCGCACGGTCTTCACCATGGAGCGCATGTACGGCTTGCCGGTGAACCGCATCGACCAGCTGCGCGCGGCGGGTATCGACATCCCCAAACTGGCGCGCGATGGGGTGGAGATCTTCTTCACCCAGGTCTTCACCGATGGCTTCTTCCACGCCGACATGCACCCGGGGAACATTTATGTTTCGGATGCCCCCGAAACCCTCGGCCGCTACATCGCGCTCGACTTCGGCATCGTCGGCTCGCTTTCGGAATTCGACAAGAACTATCTCGCGCAGAACTTCCTCGCGTTCTTCCGGCGTGACTACCGTCAGGTAGCCCGGCTGCATATCGAATCCGGCTGGGTGCCGCCCGACACTCGCGAGGAAGAATTCGAGGGCGCGATCCGGGCCTGCTGCGAGCCATACTTCGACCGCCCCCTATCAGAAATCTCGCTGGGGCAGGTACTGCTGCGCCTGTTCCAGACTTCACGGCGTTTCAACATGGAAGTGCAGCCCCAGCTGGTGCTGTTGCAGAAAACGCTGCTGAACGTGGAAGGGCTGGGCCGGCAGCTCGACCCCAGTCTCGACCTCTGGAAAACGGCCAAGCCCTACCTCGAGAACTGGATGCGCGAACGCGTGGGCACGCGCGCCATCTGGCTCAACCTGCAACGGGAAAGCGAGCAATGGGCGCGCATCCTGCCTGCGTTGCCGCGCCTGATCCATCAGCGTCTCGAGCAGCCGTCGCCGGTGCTTGCCGTGCAACAGGAACTGCATCGCCTGCGCAAGTCGCAAGAGCGCAGCGCCCGCCAGATCAACCTCCTGCTGGCCCTGCTCGTCGCGGCCGTGATCGTGCTGATCTGGGTCATTCTGCACCCGCCTGGCGTCTGACCAGCACACTTTCGGGCGCGCCTGGCGCACGCCAGTGCAGACAGGCCGCCACACATCCCCCTGACTTTGCCATCGCACAGGGCGTCTGGCAGCAGCTAAAAAGTACGTTTGGCGCCGCGCCCACGCTCGGTGCGCAATCAAAGTACAATTCTTTTCTTTGAGGTCGGCTCGCGCCGTCTCTTTTCAGCCGCCAGACAAAGCCATGACCAAGATCGTTCTCTTTGAAAACATTCACAGCAGCGCGCATGCTGTCTTCAAGGCAGCGGGCTACGACAACATCGTCGCTCATGCCAGCGCGCTGTCTGCCGACCGTCTCGTCGAAGAAATCAAGGACGCCGACATCGTCGGCATCCGGTCGCGCACGCAACTCACGCGCGAGGTCATCGAAGCAGCAACCCGGCTGCGCGCCATCGGCTGTTTCTGCATCGGCACCAACCAGGTCGACCTCAACGCCGCCATGCTGCGCGGCATCCCGGTGTTCAACGCCCCGTTCTCGAACACCCGTTCGGTTGCCGAGCTGGTAATCGCCGAAGCCATCCTGCTGCTGCGCCGCATTCCCGAGAAGAATGCCCGGGTACACCAGGGCTACTGGGACAAGACCGCAGACGGCGCCTATGAGGCACGCGGCAAGACCCTCGGCATCATTGGTTACGGCAACATCGGTGGTCAGGTTGGCACGCTGGCGGAAGCGATCGGCATGCGCGTCATCTTCTATGACATCGAAGCGAAACTCCCACTGGGCAATGCGCGTCAGGTGCCCGACCTGCAGACACTGCTGGCCGAGTCCGACGTCGTCACGTTGCATGTACCGGCCACGCGCACCACGCAGAACATGATCAACGCCGAGACCATTGCGCAAATGAAGCCCGGGGCGATGCTCATCAACGCATCGCGCGGCACGGTGGTCGACATCGACGCCCTGTACGAGGCATTGAAGTCGAAGCATATCGGCGGTGCCGCCATCGATGTCTTCCCGGTGGAACCGCGCGGCAAGGATGAGCCCCTGCAAAGCCCACTCGTCAACATGCCCAACGTGCTGCTGACGCCGCACATCGGGGGCAGCACCATGGAGGCGCAGGAGAACATCGGGCGCGAAGTTGCGGAGAAGCTCGTCAGCTTCCTCAACAATGGCGTCACCAAGAGCGCCGTCAACTTCCCGGAACTTCCCTACACCGAGAGGGAAGAAGGCACGGCCCGACTGCTGCACGTGCACCGCAACGTGCCGGGCGCGCTCGCCACGCTGAACCAGCTGTTCGCCGAGCACAGGCTCAACATCGCCAGCCAGCAGCTGCAGACGCGCGGAGAAATTGGCTACGTACTCACCGACGTTGCCGGTGGCCCGGTCGAGCCGGCCCTGGAATCCATTCGCAAGCACCCCATCACGGTACGCTGCGACCGCCTGTAAACCGCTGCATTGCCCCGTCAGGTGCACGCCATTGCCAGGTGTGCGCCTGGGCGGCCGCGCATACCCATCCCGCCATGAGCGGCACGCCAGCTCATTTCCTGCCTCACCCGCACAGGCGCCGCACCCAGTCGGCCTCCTTGAACCCCGTGCTCACGCTGCCATCGGGTGTCAACAGCACGGGACGCTTCACCAGAGCGGGATGGCGTTGCAACAAGGCCACCCATTCGTCATCGGTGCCCGCCTGTTTTTCGGCGTCCGCCAGCTGTCGCCAGGTGGTGGACGCACGGTTGACGAGCTTTTCCCAGCCTCCCAGCTGCCCGGCCCAGTCGCGCAACTCCGCCGCACTGGGCGGATGTTCCCGATAGTCGATGAAGTCGTACGCGATTCCGTGCACATCCAGCCACTTGCGCGCCTTGCGGCAGGTGTCGCAGTTCTTGAGCCCGAGTACACGGATAGTGTGTTGGTTCATTTTCACGGATCCCGGCAAAAGGCCGCAGCCGCCCGGGCTCTGCGGTGGGGCTGACTCGTGGCGGAACCACGGCCGGACACCCGCAGCCGCTGCCAGCGCGAATGCGGCAACACACGAATCGGCGCCAGCGGGCCCCGCACTTCAGGCATTCGGAAAGGCCCACAGCAACGCCGCGGTCATGAGGGTATAACGCAGGAATTTGCCCAGTGCCATGTACGCTACGGTGGGCCAGAATGCAAACCGCATCCAGCCTGCCACGGCGCACAAGGGGTCTCCGATGGCGGGCAGCCATGAGAAGAACGCTGCGCGCGGGCCCAGGCGTTCCAGCCAGCGGGCAGCGTGCTGATGCCAGCGCTGCGACCATGACGAACCCGACGAGGGCAGTGCTGGCACCGTTTCCATGACCGGCGCGCGACAGGCATTCCAGGCCTTGAACATGCCGCACCCCATGCCATAGGTAATGATGCCACCGAGCGTGTTCCCGACGGTGGCTACGATCACCGCGGGCCAGAACATGTCGGACGCCAGCTTCACGTAGGCGAAGACCGCGGGTTCGGACCCCAGCGGCAACAAGGTGGCGGACACCAGGCTGATGATGAAGATTGCGGGCAACCCCACCGCCGGCAAGGCGAGGGCTGCCAGCAGCCAGGCAACTGATGCAGATACTGCGGCTTCCATATGTGTGCCAGTTTACGGGAAACCAGCATGCGCCGCACGTTGCGCCCGTCGCATTCGCGCCGGGACTCGCAGTATCATTACAAGATTATGCCGAAAGACTACCTCAAACGCATTCTGAATGCTCGGGTTTACGACGTTGCCGTCGAAACCCCTCTCGATTTCGCCCCCCTCCTGTCGGAACGCGTACACAACCGCATTTTCCTGAAGCGGGAAGATACTCAGGCAGTCTTCAGCTTCAAACTGCGCGGTGCGTACAACAAGATGGTCAACCTGCCTGCCAAGGCCTGCCAGCGCGGGGTTCTCGCGGCCTCCGCCGGCAACCATGCGCAGGGCGTCGCATTGTCGGCGCAGCGGCTCGGATGCCGAGCGGTCATCGTCATGCCGGTCACGACGCCGCAGGTGAAGATCGAAGCCGTTCGCGCCCTGGGTGCCGAAGTGGTGCTGCACGGAGACAGTTATTCCGATGCGGCCCAGCATGCCAAAGAGCTCGAGGCCGAGCAGCAGCTCACATTTGTCCACCCTTTTGACGACCCCGACATCATTGCCGGGAACGGCACCGTCGGCATGGAAATCCTGCGCCAGCACACCGGCCCGCTCGACGCTGTGTTCGTGGCCGTGGGCGGCGGTGGGCTTATCTCGGGCGTGGCCACCTACATCAAGCAGTTGCGCCCCGAGATCAAGGTCATCGGCGTACAAATGACCGACTCCGACGCCATGGTGCGCAGCGTACGGGCAGGGCGGCGTGTCGCATTGCCCGACGTGGGCCTGTTCTCGGACGGCACAGCGGTGAAGATCGTGGGCGAGGAAACCTTTCGGCTGACGCGGAAGTTCGTCGATGACTTCGTGGTCGTGGATACCGATGCGGTCTGTGCCGCCATCAAGGATGTCTTCCAGGATACCCGCAGCGTCCTTGAGCCCGCGGGCGCGCTGGCGGTTGCCGGCGCAAAACGTTACCTGGCCGACCAGCGCTGGAAAGGCAAGACCGTGGTGGCCATCACCAGCGGCGCCAACATGAATTTCGACCGCCTGCGCTTCGTCGCTGAACGCGCCGACGTGGGCGAAGCGCGCGAGGCGGTCTTTGCGGTCACCATGCCCGAAGAGCGCGGCAGCTTCCGCCGCTTCTGCAAGCTGCTGGGGCAGCGCGCGGTAACCGAGTTCAACTACCGCATGTCCGACACCCAGGTGGCGCACGTTTTCGTGGGCGTTCAGGTCAGCAAGGCGGGTGAATCCGAGAAGATCGCGGCCATTTTCGAGAAGAATGGCTTCAAGACACTCGACCTTTCAGAAGACGAACTCGCCAAGACTCACCTGCGCCACATGGTGGGCGGGCGCTCACCCGTAGCCACCAATGAAGTGCTGTACCGGTTCGAGTTCCCGGAACGGCCCGGCGCGTTGATGAAGTTCCTCACCAGCCTGTCGCCCGCCTGGAACATCAGTCTGTTCCACTACCGCAACCACGGGGCCGACTACGGGAACATCCTGGTGGGCATCCAGGTACCGCCCAGCGACATGCCGCAGTTCCGCGAGTTCCTGGTGGACCTCGGTTACCGCTACTGGGACGAAACCGGACATCCCGCCTACCAGCTGTTTCTGCAATAGCCGGCGGCTCCCGGAACGGGCCCTTCAGGAGCCGGCCCACCGACGCAGGGCGCGGCTCCTCACGCCCGCGGGCCCCGGTGCTGCCGCATACGTGCCCCTGCCGCCAGTGTCAGTACCAGCGCCACCACCGCCAGCACCGGCAGGTTGCCCCATCGCACGTAAGGCGTGAGACCGCGCGTGCCCTGCACCCAGCCGTCGAGTACCCCGGCGTTGTGCACCGGCAAGCTGGCCTCGACCTCGCCGCGTGCATTGATGATGGCGGTCACGCCCGTATTGGTGGCCCGGATCGACGGGCGCCCGGTCTCGAGCGAGCGCATGCGCGCGATCTGGAGATGTTGCGGCAGCGCGGGAGTATTGCCAAACCAGCCCAGGTTGCTGACATTGGCCAGTATGCTGGCACCCGGCTCACCGTGCGGCCCGGGCCGCACGGCTGGCAACAGCTCTTCCCCGAACACGTCTTCATAGCAGATGTTGAACGCAAGATGCTGGCCACCGATGTCAAATGGCTGCTGGCGTCGGGCCCCGCGGTCGAAGTCGCCCATGGGCATGACCATGGCATCGACAAACCAGCGGAAACCATAAGGAATGAACTCGCCAAAAGGCACCAGGTGGGCCTTGTCGTAGCGCCACGGCACGCGTCCGTTCACCAGTTCGAAGGGGCTGGAGTCTTCGGTGAACCCGATTACGCTGTTGGTGATCAACGAGCGACCATCCGCTCCGGACGTGTGCAGGGCGATGCCAGTCACCATGGGCGCCCCCCAGGTACGGGCAACGTCAGTCCATTGCTGCCACCAGGAGATGGGCAGCTGGTCCTGGAACACCGGGATCGCTGTTTCCGGCAGTACCACGACGTCGGGACGGAAGCCGTCGACCTGCGATGGCTGTCGCGCCAGCCGCAGATGCTGGTGGAGATTGCTGGTGAACAGGGCCGGGTTGAACTTGGCCGACTGCTCGACGTTGCCCTGCACCAGCCGTACCGCCAGCGGTTGGCCCGCAGGTTCAATACCCCAGTCGGCCGCACGGCCGAGCACTCCGGCCAGTATGGCCAGCAGAAACAGCGCAAGGGCCGTCAACCGGGCCGCCCCCTGCCACAATGCCGTGCCAATGAACGCCGCAGCGCACACGGCAGCCATGAAGGCAACACCATAGACGCCCACCACCGGCGCCCAGCCCGCCAACGAGCCGTCAACATGGGCGTAGCCGACGTTCAGCCAGGGAAAGCCGGTGAACAGGGTGCCACGCAACCATTCGAACGCGGTCCACGCTGCCGCCCACACCAGGCAGGCGGCCAGTGCCCGCAGTGCCGATGCCGGCGCGGACACGCTCTCCGTGGCTACGGGCTGCGCGACCAGCCAGCGCGCCAGGGCTGCCGCCGCGGCCGGGAACAACCCCAACCCCACCGCCAGGATGACCACCGCAAGCGCCGACAGCCAGGCGGCCATGTATCCGTGCACGTGCAGGCTGATGTAAATCCAGTACAGTCCCACCAGAAAGTGGCCGGAACCGAAGCACAGACCGCGCGTCGCCGCCGATCGAGCGCTCGGGGCACGCCATACGGCGAGCACGAGCACGCCCAGCAGGACGATCTGCCAGGGCGCCAGAAGCCAGCCGGGCAGCGGGTCGGGCGCAAACGCAAGCGCGTGCCCCGCCCCTGCCACCAGCAGGATCAGAAGTACTAGCTTTTGGTTTCTACGCTGAGCCAAAGTGCACGCCGGGCATCTGCCCGCAGGACCTTGATGATGAGATTGTCGCGTTCGACGACATCACCGCGGCGCGGAATGTGATCGAGCACATCGGCCAGCCAGCCTCCGACGGTGTCGTACTCGTCGTTTTCCAGGTTGCAGCCGAAGGCTTCGTTGAACTTGTCGATATCGGTGGAAGCCATCACGCGCCAGCGGCCCAGGCCATCCGGGAAGATGGTCTGCTCGGCGTCCTCGTCGTATTCGTCTTCGATGTCGCCGACGATCTGCTCGAGTACGTTCTCCATCGTCACCAGCCCCGCCACGCCGCCATGTTCATCGATGACGATCACCAGGTGGTTGCGGTTCACCCGGAACTCGCGGAGCAGCACATTCAGCCGCTTGGACTCGGGGATGAACACGGCCGGCCGTACCAGACTGCGCACTTCAACCGACGGGTCGACCATGCACCGCAGGAGATCCTTGGCAAGCAGGATGCCGATGATGTTGTCTTTGGAATCTTCGTAAACAGGAAAACGCGAGTGCGCTGCTTCGATGACCTGAGGCAGCAGTTCGGACAAGGGCCTGTTGATGTCGAGCGCATCGATGCGCGAACGCGGTACCATCACATCGCCCGCGGTAAGCTCGGACACCGCCAGCGCACCGGCGATGATCGTGTACGCGTCGGTGTCGAGCAGCTGGCGCTCGTGAGCGTCTTCGAGCAGTTCCTTGAGTTCTTCCCGGTTTTCGGGCTCGCGCCGCATCAGGGCGGAGAGCCGTTCAAGCAACGACTTATGATGCGATTTCGCAGATCGCGCAGGAGTCTGCGCTTCAGCTGGATAAGGATCTGACATCGTCCGCCAGGACTGGTTAATAAAGGGTTAGCATACCCTAATGCAAGTGCGCTGCAAATCGGTCGCACGCTGCCGGCCCGTCCGGTCCGCACGAGACCGGCCCCTTTCCCGTGTGCTGCGTCCTCCGTTTGACCGCTTTCCGACAGAAGCCCGTATGTCCTCCGTCACGTTTCAAGCACCAGAAACCGAGTATACGAATGCCCACCAGATTGAACGCCGTTTCGGCGGTCTGCAACGCCTGTGGGGCCCGGAAGTCACGGCGCGCCTCGCAGCCGCGCACGTAGCCGTCGTGGGCCTGGGCGGTGTCGGCTCCTGGACGGCGGAAGCGCTGGCACGCTGCGGTGTAGGGGCACTCACCCTGATCGATCTCGATCACGTGGCGCCGTCGAACATCAACCGCCAGATACACGCGCTGGACTCCACCCTGGGCCAGGCAAAGGTCGAGGCAATGGCACAGCGCGTACGCGAGATCCACCCCGGCTGCCGGGTGACCCTGGTGGACGACTTCGTCGAGCCCGACAACGTCGCAACCGTGCTGTCGGTGCCCTATTCGGTAATCATCGACGCCACCGACCAGGTACAGGCCAAGGTGGCCATGATCCTGCAGGCGCGCCAGCGTCGCTACCCGCTCATCGTCTGCGGCGGGGCGGGCGGCAAGATCAATCCACTGGCCCTGCGCGTGGGCGACCTTTCAGAAGCCACCCATGATCCGTTGCTTGCACGCATCCGCGGCATCCTGCGCAGCCGCCACGGTTATCCACGCGCCCAGGCGCGCCCGGGCAAGCCTCCGAAAAAAGCGCCGCGCATGAACGTGCGGGTACTGTGGCTCGACGAGCCCGTCCGCCAGCCCCTGCCCACGAGCACGTGTGAAGTCCCCGCGGGCGGCCTTGCGCCGTGGGCACCCGATCCCGCCGGCATGGCAACGATATCCAGCGGCCTCCACACCCGGCAGGCACACGCGCTGCCGGGCCCTCAGGGGCTGTCTTGCGCCGGCTACGGTTCGCTGGTCACGGTCACGGCCACCATGGGCATGATGGCGGCGCATGAGGCACTGGGCGTGCTGCTGCAGCCGCGCAGGCACCCCTGAAACGCCGCGGCGCCACCCGCCCGAAGGTCCTGATCAATGCTCCGGGTAGTGGAACCCATCGAGTTCGTGACCATCCGTACCACCCCCAGCCGCAGCCGCCTGCTCATAGACATTGCTGGTGACACACTCAGCACGTTCGACGCAGGCCGCTTCGTGCATGACCGTTCATAGCCAGATCCGCCGGCACTCACCGGTGCCGGCACGGACGCCAGCCGCAATACTTTCCTACCTGTCCAGAAACTCCGCCAGCACCCTGCCCGTGTGTGAATACCGCCTGGCGGCAAGCACCTCGTTCACGGGACCCTGCACGACGATCTCGCCACCACCCGTGCCACCCTCGGGCCCGAGATCGATGATCCAGTCAGCCTCGGCGATGACGTCGAGATTGTGCTCGATGACCACGACCGTATTGCCGGCATCCACCAGGCGATGCAACACGTGAATCAGCTTCTCCACGTCGGCCATGGCCAGTCCGACCGTCGGCTCGTCCAGCACATATAACGTGTGTGGTGCACGGCTGGCCCGGCCCGTGCGCGGCACGCCCTCGGTCATGCGCGCCTTGGCGAGTTCGGTGACCAGCTTGATGCGCTGGGCCTCTCCGCCGGAGAGCGTGGGCGAGGGCTGACCCAGCGTGATGTAGCCAAGGCCCACGTCCTGCATCAGACGTAGCGGGTGGTGTACCGCAGGGTGATGGGCGAAGTATTCGACCGCCTCATCTACCTCCATCGCCAGCACTTCGCCCACGTTTTTTCCGCGCAAATATACCGACAATGTTTCTGGATTGAAGCGGGCTCCATTGCACGCATCGCATGGCACCTTCACGTCAGGCAGGAAGTTCATTTCGATGGTGCGCATTCCCTGCCCTTCACACACGGGGCAGCGGCCTTCGCCCGTATTGAAACTGAACCGTCCGACCTTCCAGCCGCGCATGCGCGCTTCACTCGTCTCGGCAAACTGCTTGCGCACGGCATCCCAGAACCCGATGTAGGTGGCCGGACAGGAGCGTGGCGTCTTGCCGATGGGCGTCTGGTCCACTTCCAGCACCCGTTCCACCACCTGCCAGCCGTTGATCTCCGCACATCCTTGCCACTGCCGGAAGTTGCCGGCACGATCGGCCACCGCGCGCGCCATGTTGTCAAGCAGCACATCGCGCGCAAGCGTGGACTTGCCCGAGCCGGAAACTCCGGTGACCACCGTCAGCCGCCCGACAGGTATGCGCGCCGTCACCCCCTTCAGGTTGTGGCGCACGGCATCCTTCACCGCAAGGAATGCGCTGCCCGCATCCACGGCGCGGCGCTCCTGCAGGGGATGACGCATGGGATGCGCCAGATAACGCCCGGTGACCGAATCGGGTGAGTTCATCACATCCTGGACCGAGCCCTGTGCGACCACCCGCCCGCCACGCGTACCCGCGCCGGGCCCCATGTCGATGACGTGGGCGGCGCGGCGAATCGTGTCTTCATCGTGCTCGACGACCACCAGCGTATTGCCGTGGCTTTCCAGACGTTCCAGGGCGTTGAGCAGGATACGGTTGTCGCGCGGATGCAGGCCGATGGTGGGCTCGTCGAGCACATAGCACACCCCCTGCAGGTTCGAGCCCAGCTGGGCCGCCAGCCGGATGCGCTGCGCCTCGCCACCGGATAGCGTCGGTGCAGCGCGATCGAGCGCGAGGTACGACAGCCCCACTTCCTCCAGGAAGGCAAGCCGGCTTTTCAGTTCGGGCAGCAGATCGCGCACGATCTCGGCTTCGCGCCCCTGCAGGCGCAGTTCACGGAAGAAGCGTGCGGCCTCGGCCACTGACCAAGATGCCAGTTCGGCAATGGACCGGTCACGCCAGCGTACCGCCAGCGAAACCCGGTTGAGCCGCTGACCGTTGCACGCCGGGCAGACGGGTGCATCACCCTCGTACCAGTCGTTCCAGACCACTTCCTCACCGGTCTGGCTTTCGTCGAAGCCGCTGAGCTTGAGTCCGGTTCCGAAGCACTCAGGGCACCACCCGTGCTTCGAGTTGTACGAGAACTGGCGCGGATCAGGTTCCGGGAAACTCATGCCACAGCATGGGCAGGCACGTTTCACCGAGAACGTCAGCACCTCGGCGGCAGCGTTGATGGGCAGCGTGCGCCGGAATTCCAGCGAGCCGGCCTCGCGCACATTGCCAGGGTTGAGCGTGAGCTCGCTGAGCACACGCATCAGACCCTTGCCGTGCTCCAGCGCCGAAGCCACCGCGGTGCGCAACCGCTGCTCATTCCGACTGTCGACGATGAGGTCGGCGATGGGCAGTTCGATGGTGTGCTCCTGGTAGCGGTCGAGACGCGGCCACGGGCTGGTGGGCAGAAACTCGCCATCCACGCGCAGGTGCGTGTAGCCCTTGCCGGCGGCCCATTTGGCCAGGTCGGTGTAATACCCCTTGCGCGCGGTGACAAGCGGGGCCAGCACGCCAATGTGCCGACCTTTGTGTTCACGCAGAACGCGTGCGACGATGGCATCGAAACTCTGCGCCTCCACCGGCACATTGCAGTCGGGGCAGTACTGGGTGCCCAGCTTCATGTACAGCAGCCGCAGGAAGTGGTGGATTTCGGTCATCGTGGCCACGGTCGACTTGCGCCCGCCGCGGCTGGTTCGCTGCTCGATGGCCACCGTCGGTGGGATGCCGAAAATCGCGTCCACGTCGGGGCGCCCGGCAGGCTGCACGATCGAGCGTGCATACGCGTTCAACGACTCGAGGTAGCGGCGCTGACCTTCGTTGAACAGGATGTCGAACGCCAACGTCGACTTGCCGGATCCCGATACGCCGGTGATCACCGTGAACCGGTCGCGCGGGATGGCCACGTCGATGTTCTTCAGGTTGTGCTCGCGAGCATGCCGGATCTCTATTGCGTCGCCATGACGCCGCCTGCCCTCTCCGTAAGGCGCCTCGGGTTCGGCCGAACGCTGCAGCGACGCGCCCCGCTCCACCGCAGCCGCCAGCTCGGCCGCGTAGGCCGCCAACGCCTCACCGGTATGGGTGCCCGAGCGCATGACGTCCTCAGGCGTGCCCACCGCCACCACCACACCACCCCCGTCGCCCCCTTCCGGGCCGAGGTCGATCAGCCAGTCGGCCGCGCGCATCACATCGAGGTTGTGTTCGATGACCACCAGGCTGTGGCCCGCCTGCAGCAGCTTGCGGAAGGCGCCCATGAGGCGGGCCACATCGTCGAAATGCAGGCCGGTGGTAGGCTCGTCGAACAGGAACAGGCTGCCCTTGCGCGCAACCTTGCCCGCGGATATGCCGCTGCGCGCCGCCTCGGCCAGGTGCCCGGCCAGTTTCAGGCGCTGCGCTTCGCCCCCGGACAACGTGGGCACTGGCTGACCCAGCCGCACGTACTCCAGTCCGACGTCCGCCAGCGGTGCGAGGCTGGCCTGCACGCCATGGCGCCCCGCACTCGACTGATCATCGTCCGTGCGGAAGAACTCGATGGCCTCGCTCACCGTCATGTCGAGCACGTCGGCAATCGAAACTGAACGTCCATGGCGCTCGATGCGGACTTCACGCACTTCTGGCCGGAACCGGGTACCGTCGCAATCGGGGCAACGCAGGTAGACGTCGGACAGGAACTGCATCTCGACATGTTCAAACCCGGTACCACCACAGGTGGGGCAGCGGCCGTCACCGCTGTTGAAGCTGAACGTACCGGCCGTATAACCACGCTCGCGCGCCAGCGGCGCTTCCGCAAACAGCTTGCGGATGGCGTCAAATGCACCGACATAGCTCGCGGGGTTGGAGCGCGCGGTCTTGCCGATAGGCGATTGGTCAACCAGAACGACGTCGGCAATGAGGTCGGCGCCGACGATCCGGTCGTGCGCACCCGGCGTTTCGGTGGGCTTGCCCTTGAGCTTGCACAGAGCCGGGTACAAAACATCCTGCACGAGGGTAGACTTGCCCGACCCCGATACCCCGGTGACGACCACCATTCGTCCCAGAGGAATTTCGACGTTGACGTTGCGCAGGTTGTGCTCGCGCGCGCCCTCAATAACGAGGCGCGGCGTCTGCGCCGTGACCGGCAGGGGGCGCGGTGCCACCACCCGTTGCCGCCCCGACAGATAGCGGCCGGTCAGGGTATCGGCCTCAAGCAACTGCTGGGGGGTTCCGTTGAACACAACATGCCCCCCGCGCTCGCCCGGCCCAGGCCCCATGTCGATCACGCGATCGGCCGCGCGCATCACCTGCGGGTCGTGTTCGACCACGACCAGCGAGTTGCCGGCGTCGCGCAGGCGATGCATCATTTCAACCACACGATGCATGTCGCGCGGATGCAGGCCGATGGACGGTTCGTCGAGCACGAACAGGGTGTTCACCAGCGACGTGCCCAGCGCCGTGGTCAGGTTGATGCGCTGAACCTCGCCACCTGACAGCGTACGGCTCTGACGATCGAGCGTCAGGTAGCCCAGCCCGACATCGCACAGGAACTTCAGGCGCGAGCGCACTTCGCCCAGCAGCAGCTCGGTGGCGGCATCCATGACGCCCTCGAAGCGCAGCCGATCGAAGAATATCCGCACGCGCTCGATCGGCAGCAGCATGAGATCGTGGATGCACAGCCCGGGCAGGCTGGCAAGCGTTTCTTCACTCCACTCGACACCGGCCGGCCGGAAGCGCCGGTAACGCCCTTCCCCCCCTGCCAGCGCGGCCTCGGCATCCTCCAGGGTTCCCAGCCGCCACAACAGCGCATCCGGCTTGAGGCGGGCGCCCCGGCACGCCGGGCACGGCGTGTACGCGCGATACTTCGACAAGAGCACACGAATGTGCATCTTGTATGCCTTGCTTTCCAGCCAGTCGAAGAAGCGCCGGGCACCGTACCACTGGTGCTGCCAGGCGTCCTCACCACCGCGCCAGTGCGGGGTGCCGTTGATGACCCAGTCGCGTTCGCGCTGGGCGAGGTCTTTCCAGGGCACGTCAAGACGGACATTCTCGGCCGGCGCGTAGCGCAGCAGGTCACGCTGGATTTCCTCGAAGCTGGCGCTTTGCCACGGACGCACCGCCCCCTCGCGCAGGGTCCTGGTTTCGTCAGGAATGACCAGGCCGTAGTCGATGCCGATCACCCGCCCGAAGCCGCGGCACGTGTCACAGGCACCGAGGGGAGAATTGAACGAGAACGTGCTGGGCAACGGCGGCGTGTAGGTAATGCCGCTGACCGGATCCTGCAGCTGCCGGCTGAACCGCAGCACCGCCCGGTCACCAGTCTCGCCGTCCCCCAGCACCCGCACGTCGACGCGTCCGCCGCCCAGCCGCAACGCCGCTTCCAGCGCATCCATGACCCGCGCGCGCTCGGCTCGCCCGAAACGGAAGCGGTCCTGCACCACATGCAGGACAAGTCGCACATTCTTGCCCGTACCTCGTGTTTCACGCGCATGCACACGGGTATAGCCCTGGCGCTCGAGATAGGCACGGATTTCTTCTTCGCTGAAGTTTCCCGGCACCTCGAGCGGGAAGGTGACGACCACCCGCGCGTCGCCGTAGACAGGAAGCTGTTCCTGCAATGCGCGGAAGATCGATTCCGGATTGTCGCGCCTGACCGGTGCTCCGGTGACACGGTCGTACAGGACGGCAGCGCGCGCGTACAGCAACTTCAGGTGGTCGTTCAGCTCTGTCATCGTACCGACCGTGCTGCGCGACGTACGCACCGGATTTGTCTGATCAATTGCTATGGCCGGTGGAATGCCCTCGATCCGGTCGACCTGCGGTTTGTCCATGCGATCGAGGAACTGTCGGGCATATGGAGAAAATGTCTCGACATATCGGCGCTGACCCTCGGCGTACAGCGTGTCGAAAACCAGCGAAGACTTGCCCGACCCGGATACGCCCGTCACCACGATGAGCTCGTTGGTGGGCAGGGTCAGACTGAGGTTCTTCAGATTGTTCTGACGTGCCCCCACCACGCGGATGGAGGCCGTCTGCGACGACGACCCGGAATGCGAAGACATGAAGGAATCCTAACGAAACACCACCGTCCGGTGCCCGTTCAACATCACGCGATGTTCAACATGGCTGCGCACCGCGCGCGCCAGGACCTGCGATTCGATGTCGCTGCCCACCTGGGTGAGGTCGGCTACCGTCATGGTGTGGTCCACGCGCAGCGTGTCCTGTTCGATGATCGGCCCCTCGTCGAGGTCGGGGGTGACGTAATGGGCCGTGGCGCCGATCACCTTGACGCCGCGTTCGTGGGCCTGATAGTACGGACGTGCTCCCTTGAAACTGGGCAGGAAGCTGTGGTGGATGTTGATGGCCCGGCCGGCCCACGCCTTGCACAGCTCGGGCGACAGGATTTGCATGTAGCGCGCCAGCACGACCAGATCGACCTGCAGATCGTCGGCCAGCCGCATCAGCTGCTGTTCCTGTTGGGGCCTGGTTTCCGGCGTCACCGGCAAATGGTGGAACGGCACCTTGTACATCGCCGCGAGCGGCTCGAAGTCGCGATGGTTCGATACGACCGCCACGATGTTGACATTGAGTTGACCGTTGTGCGCCCGGAATAGCAGATCGTTCAGGCAATGCCCCTGCTTGCTGACCAGGATCATGACGCGGGCCGGCCGCCGCGCGTCGTGGATTTTCCAGTCCATGGAAAACTGCTCGCCCAGCTCCGCAAAATCGTTCATGAGCGACTCCAGGCGTGTTTCGGCGGGCACGTGGAAATGCACGCGCAAGAAGAACCGACCACTATCGCTGTCGCCGAACTGCTGCGCATCGACAATGTTGCAGCCGTGCTCGTACAGCACGCCGCTGACCCGATACACGATTCCGATTCTGTCGGGGCATGAAAGCGTCAGGATGTAGTCGTGAGATGACATGGTTCTTTATCGAGTAGAAAACTGACGAAAATCCGAACGAGAACAGCGCGGCCATCGGGTGCCGCCGTTGGCGCGTTGCCCGACAGCCGCAGCATGACAAGAGAAGGCATGTGTCAATCGAGATGGGCCTTGAGCGGAATCGACGGGTCGAGCAGCTGCTCGCGCGGCGGATTCCTGCCCGCTTCGAGCAACTTGCGCGCCGCGATGTGATCCACGGGGTTGTTCACCGACTCGACGCATACCAGCCGGCCCTCGGCGAAATGCAGCACCGAGAAGCTGCCCGGCCGGTTGCTTTCGCGTATATACCGCTCGGTACCGGACGGAGCAAGCCCCGCGATCTGCAGCCGCAGGTTGCCCTGCTCGGACCAGAACCAAGGCAGCGCACCGTGCTCCTCGGGCCGGCCCAGCAGAACTCCCGCCAGCGTACGCGCCTGGTCGTTGGCATTTTGCACCGATTCCAGGCGCAGCGGACTGCCCCAGGGCGCATACGGGAACGACGTGCAGTCACCGATGGCGTAAATGGCCGGATCGGATGTGCGCATGTAGGCGTCCACCACGATGCCGTTGTTGCACTCCAGCCCCGCGGCCTCCGCCAGGCTGGTCTCGGGAACCGCACCGATGCCGGCGACGATGAGATCGATCGGGCGCCGCTCTCCGCCCACGTGGATGGCTACCGCACGCCGCCCCTCCACTTCGACCTGATCCACCAGCGCATCCAGATGAATCTCGATGCCGGATTCTCGGTGCACCCGCGCCACATGTTCGGACACCTCCGGCGACACCACCCGTGCCAGCAGCCGCGGCGCCGCCTCGTAGACCGTGACCGACTTGCCGAATTGCCGCGCAGTGGCCGCGATTTCAAGCCCGATGAACCCGCCGCCCAGTACGACCACGGATTCCGCTGCAGCCAGCGCATCGCGCAAGCGGCCGGCATCGGCCGCATTGCGCAGGTAGATGAGGTTCTCGAGATCGTCGGGCACGTTTGCCAGCCGGCGTGCCCGGGTACCCGTGGCCAGGACCAGCGCGTCATAGGGCAGGACGCGACCGGAGGCCAGCGTTACGGTACGCGTGGCCCGGTCGATGGCGACTGCCGGCTCGCCGAGCAGCACCTCAATGCCCGCCTCGGTATAGCTCGATTCGGCCCGCAAGGGCTGGGTTTCCGCCGACGGATCCTTGAGGAAAGCCTTGGAAAGCGGTGGCCGGTGGTACGGCAACCGGCGTTCTTCGCACACCAGGGTAATGCTGCCGGGGAACTTCCCCTCGACCAGGCTGCCGCACAGCTGAGCAGCTGCATGTCCACCGCCGACGATGACTACCTTCTGCATGGAACTCTCCGCGACCTGGCGCCGCCGGCATCTGCCCGACGGCCACCAGTCCATTCAACGCCGCCCAGTATATGCCAGCCCGCTCCTGCACCGGGCATGCCGCCTTTGCGCCTGGCAGGCTAGCCCGTAAACTGTCCAGCATCGATACCGAGAGCCTGGAAACCATGGTCGTCCCCCTTCTGGAAATTGCATCGCACGACGGCAACCCCATCGGGCTGTTGCCGTCCATGGCGAACCGGCACGGCTGCATCACGGGTGCAACCGGTACCGGCAAGACCGTCACGCTGCAGGTCCTGGCCGAGCGCTTCTCGCGCATCGGCACCCCCGTCTTCCTGGTCGACGTCAAAGGCGACCTCAGCGGCCTCAGCCAGAGCGGGCGGCCTACGCCCAAGCTGCTTGAACGGCTGCAGAAGCTGGGGTTGCCGCAACCCGAATGGAACGCATGCCCGGTCACCTTCTGGGATGTCTACGGCGAACGGGGCCATCCGGTGCGCGCCACCATCTCCGACATGGGGCCCCTGCTGCTGTCGCGCCTGCTCGACCTCAACGACACCCAGACTGGCGTGCTCAACATCGCCTTCCGGGTTGCCGATGACAATGGTTTGCTGCTGCTCGACCTGAAGGACCTGCGCGCCATGCTGAATTACGTGTCGCAGCACATCACCAGCCTGCGCACGCAGTACGGCAATATCTCGCCCGTATCAATCGGCGCCATCCAGCGCAGCCTGCTCGCCCTGGAAGACCAGGGAGGTACTCATTTCTTCGGCGAGCCGATGCTGGAGATCCGCGACCTCATGCAGACACGCGACGGACGTGGCGTGGTCAACATCCTGGCAGGCGACCGTCTGATCCAGTCGCCGCGCATCTACGCCACCTTCCTGCTCTGGCTGCTGGCCGAACTGTTCGAACACCTGCCGGAGGTCGGCGACCCGGAACAACCGCACCTGGTGTTCTTTTTTGATGAGGCGCATCTGCTGTTCAACGGGGCGCCCTCAGCACTCGTCGAGAAAGTCGAACAGGTGGTGCGTCTCATCCGCTCGAAAGGTGTCGGCATCTATTTCGTCACCCAGAACCCCATCGACATCCCCGACCGGGTGCTCGGTCAGCTAGGCAACCGCGTGCAGCACGCACTTCGGGCCTTTACCCCGCGCGACCAGAAAGCCGTGCGTGCCACCGCGCAAACCATGCGTGCCAACCCCGAGATCGACATCGAAACGGTCATCACCCAGTTGGGGGTGGGCGAAGCGCTGGTGTCCTTCCTCGACGAGAAAGGCATCCCGGGCATCACGCAACGGGTGTGGATGGCGGCACCTGGCACGCACATGGGCCCCATCAGCGATGACGACCGCCGCGCGCTCATGTCGACCTCGCTGCTCGGCCGCATCTACGACACCCCCATCGACCGCGAGTCCGCGTACGAAGTACTGATGCGGCGGGCAGCGGAGGCATCGTCGCCCACCGCGGCGGGCGCGTGGGCCGGGGGTTCGTCCGGCTGGGGCGGTGCGCTCAACGACTTTCTCTTCGGATCCACGGGTCCGCGAGGCGGGCGCCGCGAGGGGCTGGTACAGGCAGTGCTGAAAAGCGGAGCCCGCAATGCCACCAACCAGATCATCCGGGGCGTACTGGGTTCACTGCTGAAGTCGAAACGCTGATCCGCGCAGCACCCGCGGTACGGCGGGCTGTCGGCCATGTTCCGCAAGGCACATGGCATCCAAACCTTCCATGACCAGGGCCGGCGCACCTGACAATAGTGCTCCTGCTGGACAAGGTGCCGCTTGCCCGTGCCATGCATAGCAAGGTATAGGGTATAGGGTAGTCCCAAGTATCCACTCGAGAACATCATGGCTGCTTCCAATCCGTCAACCGTTACTCCTCCCCGAATCGATGCCCGATCGATCGCACACGTCACCCTGGCCGTCGGAGGCATGACCTGCGCCTCGTGCGTGCGGCGGGTGGAAAACGCATTGAAGGCGGTGCCCGGGGTGGGTGACGCGCGGGTCAACCTGGCCACGGAGCGCGCCGACATCACGGTCGACTCACCGGAAGCCACCCGGGCAGCCATTGCCGCAATCGAGAAAGCCGGTTACCACGTAGCGCCGCAGAGCTTCACGCTTGCAACCACGGGCATGACGTGCGCCTCGTGCGTGGCGCGCGTGGAACGCGCGCTGAAGGCCCTTCCGGGAGTCATTGACGCCACGGTCAATCTCGCCAGCGAGCGCGCCCAAGTCAGCGCGACCGGCGTCACACCCGAACTGCTGATCAATGCCATCCGCAAGGCCGGTTACGATGCCCGGCTGGCCGACGCCGGCGATGGGTCGGGCATGGCCGACGACGACCGGCGCGAGCTCCAGCGCATCTCCTTGCGCCGCGCCTTCTGGACCTCCACCATCCTGACACTGCCGGTATTCGTGCTCGAAATGGGTTCACATTTTGTGCCCGCCCTGCACCACTGGATAGAGCACGTGCTGGGTACGCAGACCAGCTGGTACCTGCAGTTCGTGCTGACCACACTGGTTCTGGCGGGGCCCGGCCGCCCGTTCTACCGGCTGGGCATTCCGGCACTCGTGCGGCGCGCGCCCGACATGAATTCGCTGGTCGCCGTGGGCACCCTCGCTGCCTATGCATACTCCGTCATTGCCACGTTTGCCCCGCATCTGCTGCCCGCTGGTACTGTCAACGTGTACTACGAGCCTGCGGCGGTCATCGTCACCCTCATCCTGCTCGGCCGCTACCTTGAGGCACGTGCCAAGGGCCGCACCTCGGACGCCATCCGTCGTCTCGCCGGCCTGCAAGCCCGTACTGCGCGCGTCCGGCGCGATGCCGATTACGTCGAGGTCCCCATCACGGACGTACGCCCGGGAGACACCGTCCTGGTCAGGCCGGGCGAGCGCATTCCGGTCGATGGCGAGGTGGTCGAAGGCACCAGCTATGTCGACGAGTCGATGATCACGGGCGAGCCGGTGCCGGTTCCCAAGGCACCCGGAGCGAGGGTAGTGGGCGGCACGGTGAACCAGCAGGGCGCCCTGCAGGTTCGCGCCACCAATGTCGGCGCAAATTCCGTCCTCGCGCAGATTATCCGCATGGTCGAACAGGCCCAGGGATCCAAACTGCCCATCCAGGCGATGGTGGACAAGGTCACGATGTGGTTCGTACCGGCGGTGATGCTGGCGGCGCTCATCACTTTTCTGGCATGGCTCGCGGCTGGTGGCACTGCCGGGCTGACGCTCGCGCTCGTCAACGCGGTCGCGGTGCTGATCATTGCCTGCCCGTGCGCCATGGGGCTGGCCACACCCACCTCCATCATGGTGGGCACGGGCAAGGGCGCCGAGCTTGGCATCCTGTTCCGGCAGGGCGACGCTCTCCAGGCATTGCGCAACACCCGTGTCGTCGCCCTCGACAAGACCGGCACGCTCACCAGGGGCAAGCCCGAGCTCACCGACCTGATCGTCGCCCCCGGATTCGACCGTGACCAGATCCTGCGCCTGGTAGCGGCTGCCGAATCGCGTTCCGAGCATCCGATCGCTCTGGCGATCGTAGCAGCCGCCAGGCACGGCGGGCTCACGCTGCCCGAGGCGAGCGAGTTCGAATCCGAAACCGGCTCGGGCATACGCGCATGCGTGGACGGACATCGCGTCAACGCGGGTGCCGACCGCTACATGCGGCAGCTAGGCATCGACCCCGGCAGCTTCCGGGACGATGCAGAACGGCTGGGCAACGAGGGCAAGACCCCCATTTACGCTGCCGTCGACGGACAACTGGCCGCGTTGCTGGTGGTTGCCGACCCCATCAAGGAAGGTACGCGCGAAGCCATTCACGACCTGCATGCCCTCGGGCTGAAAATCGCCATGGTCACTGGTGACAATCGCCATACCGGCGCCGCCATTGCCCGTCAGCTGGGCATCGATGAAGTCATTGCGGAGGTCCTGCCCGACGGCAAGGTCGAGGCCGTGAAACGGCTGCAAAGCCAGCATGGCACCCTGGCCTTCGTGGGCGACGGCATCAATGACGCGCCGGCACTGGCCGCGGCCGACGTGGGCATTGCGATCGGCACCGGCACCGACATCGCCATGGAGGCGGCCGACGTGGTGCTGATGTCAGGCGATCTCCGCGGCGTGCCCAGTGCGATCGCCTTGTCGCAGGCCACCATCCGCAATATCCGGCAGAATCTGTTCTGGGCATTTGCCTACAACGTGGCACTCATTCCGGTGGCCGCCGGTGTTCTCTACCCCTTCTTCGGCATCCGGCTCTCGCCCATGTTTGCCGCAGCAGCCATGGCGCTCTCCAGCGTGTTCGTAGTCAGCAACGCATTACGGTTGCGTACCTTCCAGCCGCCCGCAGGCCGAATGCACGCTCGCCCGGACACACGGGCAGTATGACTGCAGGCAATGTTCTTTCAAATAAAAATTCGTTCGCTTCAGCCGGGTTGATCGCCAAAATCTGGAACTCTTGAATCACGAATCCGGAGAGTTCCACCATGGCGTTCAAGCTATTTGGTGCCCGCACCCTGCGATCGACCCTGGCCGTCGTGGCGGGCACCCTCATTGCCACTGCCGCAGCCGCCGCGGCCCCCGATCAGACCCTGCTGAATGTCTCATATGATCCCACGCGCGAACTGTACCGCGACATCAACCAGGCCTTTGTGAAGCATTACAAGGACACCACGGGCAAGACCATCACGGTGCGGCAGTCGCACGGTGGCTCGGGCAAACAGGCTCGCTCGGTCATCGACGGGCTCGACGCCGATGTCGTTACCCTGGCGCTAGCCTACGACATCGACGCCATCGCCGATCGCGGCCTGCTGGATCAGAACTGGCAGCAACGCCTGCCCAACAACAGCTCGCCCTACTACTCCACCATCGTATTTCTGGTGCGCAAGGGCAACCCGAAACAGATCCTCGACTGGAAGGACCTGGTTCGCGATGGCGTACAGGTGATTACCCCCAATCCCAAGACCTCCGGGGGCGCACGCTGGAACTATCTGGCGGCCTGGGCCTACGGACTGCGCGAGCACCAGGGCGATGAAGATAAGGCCAGGGCCTTCGTCGAGGCGATCTTCCGCAACGTTCCGGTACTGGACACCGGCGCGCGTGGATCCACGACGACCTTCGTGGAGCGGGGCGTAGGTGACGTGCTGCTGGCCTGGGAGAATGAAGCCCACCTGGCCGTACAGGAACTTGGCCCGGACAAATTCGACATCGTCATCCCGTCGCTGTCCATCCGGGCAGAACCGCCGGTCGCGCTGGTCGACAAGAACGTGGCCAAGAAAGGCACCCGGGAAGCTGCACAGAGCTACCTGGAATTCCTGTATACGCCGGAAGCCCAGGAAATCATCGCCCGGAACTACTATCGCCCGGTTCTGGAGGAGGCCTTCGCACGCAGTCGTGAGCGCTTTCCCGACGTGGAACTGGTCACCATTGACGACCCGGCCTTTGGTGGATGGCGTGCGGCACAGAAGAAGCACTTTTCAGATGGCGGCACGTTCGACCAGATATACCGTCCTGGCCGTCGATAACCCACAGCGTCTGCACCACGTCACCTGAAACCCATGTCCTGCTCGCAATCCGCAGCCCTGCCGCCGCTGGAGAACCCGCCGGACCGCCGCGCGGGCTCGCGGCGGTCCGGGCCCAACATATTGCCGGGATTTGGCCCGACACTGGGCTACACCCTGCTGTATCTGAGCCTTCTGGTATTGATTCCCCTGGCCTCCCTTCCCCTGAAAAGTGCCGAGCTGGGCTGGGGAGGATTCTGGGAGGTGGTGACGGACCCACGGGTGATTGCCTCTTACCGGCTGACGTTCGGCGCATCGCTCATTGCGGCCGCGGTCAATGCAGTGTTCGGCAGCCTGCTGGCATGGACGCTGGTACGCTACGAGTTCCCTGGCAAGCGGCTTGTCGATGCGCTGGTCGACCTGCCCTTTGCTCTGCCTACCGCCGTGGCTGGCATCGCGCTGGCTACGCTGTACGCAAGAAACGGCTGGCTCGGCAGCCTGTTCGACCGCTACTGGAACCTGCAGGTCTCGTTCACGCCGCTGGGCATCGTCATCGCCCTCATCTTCATCGGCTTCCCTTTTGTTGTACGGACATTGCAACCCGTGCTGGAAGACCTCGACAGGGACCTCGAGGAAGCCGCTGCGAGCCTCGGAGCGTCCCGTCTCTGCACGCTGCGGCGGGTGATCGTGCCCACGCTCGTGCCCGCACTCCTGACCGGGTTCACCCTGGCCTTCGCCCGTGCCATCGGCGAGTACGGGTCCGTCATTTTCATTGCCGGCAACATGCCCATGGTGTCCGAAATCACGCCGCTGCTGATCGTTGCCAAACTGGAACAATATGACTACGCCGGTGCCGCGGCGATTGCCACGGTGCTGCTGTCCATGTCCTTTGCGCTGCTGTTGGTGATCAACATCCTCCAGCTGTGGCGGGCACGCCGGGGAGTGGGAGCATGAGCAACACAGCGCCACCGCATCTGACCGAGCCCGGGTGGCTGCGCGCCCTCATCACCCTGGTCTCCATCGGCTTCGTAGGGCTGTTCCTGGTGTTGCCGTTGATCCTGGTGTTCAGCGAGGCCCTGCGCAAGGGCTGGGAGCTCTATCTCGCCGCGATCATCGATCCCGATGCACTGGCAGCAATCCGGCTCACGCTCGTCGTGGCTGCCGTCAGCCTGCCATTCAATGCCCTATTCGGGCTCGCCGCCGCCTGGTCCATTACACGCTTTCAGTTCCGCGGCAAACAGGTGCTGATTACGCTGGTAGACCTGCCATTTTCCGTATCGCCAGTAGTTGCCGGTCTGGTCTTCATCCTGGTATTTGGCAGCCATGGCTGGTTCGGCGACTGGCTGCAGGAGCACGACCTGCGCATCGTATATGCCGTCCCAGGCATCGTGCTGGCGACGCTGTTCGTTACCCTGCCTTTCATCGCGCGCGAGCTCATTCCGCTGATGCAGGCGCAGGGCAGCGAAGAAGAGCACGCAGCGCTCACCCTGGGCGCCAGTGGATGGTACATTTTCCGCAAGGTTACCCTGCCCAACATCAAGTGGGGCATTCTATACGGTGCCATCCTGGCCAATGCGCGGGCAATGGGCGAATTCGGTGCGGTCTCTGTGGTTTCAGGACATATCCGCGGTGAAACCAACACCATGACCCTGCACGTCGAAATCCTCTACAACGAATACCAGTTCGCCGCATCGTTCGCTGTAGCTTCGCTGCTCGCGCTGCTGGCCCTGGTCACGCTCGCCGCGAAACACTTCGTGGAGGCACGCGGCGCACTGCACGCACGGCGAGCAGGGAACCCGCAATTCAGCACGCAAACCGTTACCGGCCAAGTCGAGTCCCGGGCGTCGGAGCACCGCTCACGGGGCGCAGCGCTCGGATTGCAGAACCTCGCCATCCTCGCCAAGGAGCACGCCTGATGAGTATCGAGATCCGGAACCTTTCATGCACTTTCGGCAGCCTGAAAGCGCTCGATGATGTCTCGCTGCAGGTGAATACCGGCGAGCTGACTGCCTTGCTCGGCCCCTCCGGCTGCGGCAAGACGACCCTGCTGCGCATCATCGCCGGACTGGAGTCGGCCGATGCGGGTTGCATTCTCATTGCTGGCCAGGACATGACCGGCGTCCCCGTGCAGCAGCGCCAGGTAGGGTTCGTGTTCCAGAACTACGCACTGTTCCGGCACATGAGCGTCTTTGACAACATTGCCTTCGGCCTGCGCGCGCGCCCCCGTGCGCGCAGACCGTCCGCCGCCGCGGTGCGCGAGCGCGTCATGCACCTGCTTGATCTCGTCCAGCTGCAGGGCCTGGCCGACCGCTTTCCTTCGCAGCTCTCCGGGGGTCAACGCCAGCGCGTGGCCCTGGCGCGGGCACTGGCCATCGAGCCACGCATCCTGCTGCTCGACGAGCCCTTCGGCGCGCTGGATGCCCACGTTCGCAAGGAGTTGCGGCGCTGGCTGCGCAAGCTGCACGGCGAACTCGACATCACCACCATTTTCGTCACCCACGACCAGGCGGAGGCGCTGGAAGTGGCCGACCGCGTGGTCATCATGAACCGAGGGCATGTCGAACAGGCCGGCACGCCGTACGACGTCTGGGAACATCCCGCCACGCCCTTTGTGTGCGGGTTTCTCGGCGACGCCAACCGTCTGGACGGACATACGGAAAATGGCCGTTGGCAAGGCCATCGCATGACGCTTCCTGCACCCGGGCTGGGCACGCCCGGGAAGCAGCCCGCCCTGGCGTTCGTGCGGCCGCACGAGTTCGACGTGCTGCCCGCCGCCGATGACTCGGCTCCGGGGCTATCCGCGCGCCTGACGCACGTGTACCTGGCCGGGTCCGAGGCTCACCTCGAGGTGGAGCGCCTCGAGGACTCGGCGCCCATGGAGGTAAAACTGCCGATGGAAGTCTTCGAGCAGCTCGGGCTGCAGCGTGGCCAGACCATCCGCCTGCTGCCCCGGCGCGCACGCGTGTTCGCGGCAGCCTGAAATCGACGCACCGGCACCGAGCTGTCCAATCTGCGCCAGATGCGCTAGTCTTGAGCAAGCAGACCTGAGGCGAGCTGCAAGACGACCCACCAGGAGGCACTTCATGACGCAGGTTCAACCCGTCCCGGACACGCTCTCGCTGCCATGTCCCCAGTGCAACCACAAGCTCCGTGAAAGCCTGGCCCGGCTGCGCCTCAACCGTGAGGTCAGCTGCACCCACTGCGGCAACGCCTTCACGGTTACCGAAGCGCAGCTGGAGGCTTTCCTGCGCATGCGCGAACAGCTGGGCCGCTAGGCACAAGGGCGCGCCGCCCGCACGGCCCCGGCCGTTCAGGTCAAGGGCCTGGACAAACCGCGCACGATCACCTGCGGCCAACCCTGCTGCCCGGCATCGACGTGCGCCTCCACCCCGTACACTGCCGCCAGGTGGGCGGCAGTAATCACTTCCGCCGGCGTACCTTCCGCGAACAGGGCACCCTCGTGCATCAGCCAGACATGATCAGCCTCGCGCAGTACCCATGCCAGGTCATGCATGACCACCACCGTTACCAGCAAACGCTCCCGCGTTTCACGGCGCAGCAGGTGCAGCAGATGGGCCTGGTAGTTCAGGTCGAGCGCTGCAAAAGGTTCGTCGAGCAGGAGCAGCACAGGATCGCGCATCAGTGCCTGAGCCACGGCCACCATCTGACGTTGGCCACCTGACAGCTCATCAAGATACCGCGGTGCCAGGTGTTCGATACCCAGGTGCATCAGAAGCTGTTCCACCCGCCCCAGCTGCGCGGACATGGCGGGCGCGCGGCTGCCTTCGGCCACGGCCCCTGCCACCAGCACCGCCTCGAACACACGCAGGCGCACGGCTGCCGGGAGGATCTGCGGCAGATACCCGGCCAGTCGCGCACGGCGCGCAGGGCCTATCGCGAGCAGGTCCACGTCATGCAGGCGTACCTGGCCACAGCGCGGACGCAACAAACCGGCCAGGCCCCGCAGGAGAGTAGACTTGCCGCTGCCATTGGGGCCGATCAATGCAGTCAGCGTGCCAGGCTGCAACGGCCGCGCACTGAAATTCCGCACCACCGTATGGCGCCCATAGTCCACGCACAGGTCGTGCACCGCCAGCATGCTCGCTAGCTCCCCGAAGAACGGCGGAACACGACCGCCAGGAAGAACGGGACGCCGACCAGCGAGGTCACGATGCCGATGGGCACTACCATGCCTGGCACCAGGGTTTTCGAGACCCACGTGGCGAGCCCCAGCAGGGTAGCCCCGACCAGTGCACTGCCGGGCAGATACGCGCGATGGTCTTCGCCAAACCAGCGGCGCGCGATATGCGGCGCAACCAGGCCGACGAAACCGATCACGCCGGTAAACGCCACGGCCACGGCCGCAAGCAGGCTGATGCGCAGCAGAGCGCCCTGGCGAACCCGGGCAACATCGACTCCAAGAGCCGCTGCGTGCTCTTCCCCCATGCGCAGCGCGGTGAGCGACCACGCACTACGCAACGACCAGGGCGTGATGAGGAGGCACGCGCCCGCGACCAGGGCAACCGCCAGCCAGGAGGCACGCTCGAGACTGCCCAGTGTCCAGAACACCAGGCCCTGCAGTGCTTCGGCGCTGGCGATGAACTGAATGAGCGACACCAGCGCGTTGAGGCTGAACACCAGTGCGATGCCAAAGAGAATGACATTGACGGTGCGTGCCGCGCTCCAGCGTGCAGCCAGATCCAGCAGGCCGGCACACAGCAGGGCACCCACGAAGGCATTGCCCACGGTCAGCCACTGCGTCGATGCGAACGGCAGCCCCAGGCCGAACACCATCGCCAGTGCCGCGCCCAGCGCGGCAGCCGACGACACGCCCAGCGTGAACGGACTGGCCAGGGGGTTGTTCAGTATGGTCTGCATTTCCGCCCCGGCCAGCCCCAGGGCATACCCGACCGCCAGGGCCATGACGGCCTGCGGCAAACGGATCTCCCAGACGATGAGTGTGGCGACCGGGTCAGAGGCGTCGGGCGCACGCAGCACGCCGAAAAGCTCGCTCGCACTCATGGCCGATGGGCCCGCCAGTACATCAAGCACCGCGCTGGCCAGCGCAGCCATGACCAGCAGCAGCATGCCTGCCTGGCGCCGCACGGCCAGGGCCCGATAGGCCCTGGCAAGCGCCGTGCGGGCAGGATCGTGCTTTGATGAAAAGGGCGAGGGCGTGGCTGACGTCAAGGGTGGATCCCGCAAGAAGCGGGCAGGCTGCATGCGCAGTTGCCCGACACTGACAAACGGAAAAGCCAGCCAAAATGATAAGGGGGCTAACGCCTTGTGCGCCAACCCCCTTGGATGAATACTGGCGGAGCGGACGGGACTCGAACCCGCGACCCCCGGCGTGACAGGCCGGTATTCTAACCAGCTGAACTACCGCTCCTTGCTGGTGAATTCGTGTTCAATCACGAAAGAACAGCATTATGAAACTTTTTTTTGCGCGTGTCAAGCAAGCTTTGGTTTGTTGCAAACTGCGCACACTTGCCTTCGCACACTTGCATTACCTCGTTGCGCCTGGCAATTCCCACCCTGAAGACGAGGGTATCGCTTGGCTTCCATCTACGCACGCCCGCGCGCAAGAAGCCGCACATTATATCCATTCCGGTCTAGCTTTTCAGCAAGCCCTTTCCCCGGCGTACACCAGGGTTGACGGCGGGCAACGCAGGCAGGCCGTCAGGCCTCATCACCGTCCACCCGTTCGCTCGCGACTTCTTGAAGCAGCCAGTCGCGGAACACCACCAATGCGCGGGGTTCAGGCCGATCGGATGGCCACACCAGGAAATAGCTGCGATCGCCCCGCAGCACGTGGGGACAGGCCACGACCAGATCGCCTCGGGCCAGCTCCTCCCGCACCAGCATGAGGGGCACCAGGGCAACCCCCATGCAATGCACCGCGGCAGAAGCCGTCATCGAGAACAGCTCATATCGCGGTCCGCGCGAGGCAAACGGCGCGTCCACGCCGAGGGTCTCGAACCAGCGGTGCCACCCGTCTGGACGCGTGCTCTGCTGCAGCAGGGGCAATTGCGCCAACTCGGTCGGTGTCATGCCTTCACGGTAGCCTGGCAGGGCCGGGCTGCACACTGGCGCGACACGCTCGTGCAGCAACAGCACCGAACGTGTACCTGGCCAACTGTTCACCTGATCGGCGGTGCCGGCAAACAGGGCGCCATCGAAGCCCGAGTCTGCAAACACGAAAGGCCGGGTGCGCGTTTCCAGGTGGATGGTGAGGTCGGGCCGCTGCGCCGCCAGCCGGGGCAGACGGGGCAGGAGCCAGCGCGTAGCGAATGTGGGAACCGTGCCCAGCAACAGCGAACCGCCACTTGTCTCCAGACCGGCCACGTCCAGGGTGACCCGCTCGAGCGCGTTCAGCAGTCCGGCGGTTTGCCGCGCATAGTTCATGCCGGCCGGCGTCAACGCCACACCGTGCCGGGTGCGACGGAACAGTTGCACGCCGACATAGGCCTCGAGTGCCGCAATCTGCCGGGAGACGGCGCTCTGCGTCAGCGCCAGCTCCTCGGCTGCACGCGTATAGCTCTGGTGGCGCGCCGCGGCCTCAAAACACGCCAACGCATGCGTAGAAGGAATTTTTCGCCGCATGATCACTGCCAACAGCTTTTCCGGTGAAGAGGCACCGTCTCTACGCACGCATGCATGACACGCGTTTCTGACACGGGGCGGATGCCTTGCCAGGCAGCAGCATACGCGTGTCACCGCCCAGCACCGGAGGTTTGGTGAAAAAATGCAAGTTTCTCATAACTGAATGCGCTTTCATCGCTTGCGGCGGTGGATCGCACGATTTACCATCGCGCAGTCATTGTTTTGTTCTCGCGCCAGCCTGCGGGCATGCGCGTTCAAGGAGGCCATTCATGGCGCACCCTGCCTTCAAATGGGATGATCCGTTCCTGCTCGACCAACAGCTGACCGAAGAAGAGCGCATGGTACGCGACGCAGCCGCTGCCTATTGCCAGGACAAGCTCGCGCCGCGTGTGCTCGAAGCTTTCCGCCATGAGAAAACCGAGGTCACCATCTTCCGTGAAATGGGTGAGCTGGGTCTGCTGGGCCCCACCATTCCGGCCGAGTACGGCGGGCCTGGCCTGAACTATGTGTCGTACGGCCTGATCGCGCGTGAAGTCGAGCGCGTCGACTCCGGTTACCGCTCGATGATGAGCGTCCAGTCCTCGCTGGTGATGGTGCCCATCTACACCTTCGGTACCGAAGCGCAGAAGCAGAAATACCTGCCCAAGCTGGCGCGCGGCGAATGGATCGGCTGCTTCGGACTCACCGAGCCCGATCACGGATCCGATCCTGGCTCGATGTCCACGCGAGCCCAGAAGGTTCCGGGCGGTTACCGCCTCACCGGCAACAAGATGTGGATCACGAACAGCCCGATTGCCGACGTGTTCGTAGTCTGGGCCAAGGAAGTCGACGAAGCTGGCAATGTCGGCCCCGTGCGCGGCTTCATTCTCGAGAAGGGCATGGAAGGCCTTTCCGCTCCTGCCATCCACGGCAAGGTAGGTTTGCGCACCTCGGTCACGGGTGAGATCGTCATGGATGGCGTCTTCTGCCCCGAAGAGAACGCATTCCCCGAGGTGCGTGGCCTCAAGGGCCCGTTTACCTGCCTGAACTCGGAACGCTTCGGCATCGGCTGGGGCGCACTCGGCGCGGCCGAAGACTGCTGGCACCGCGCACGGCAGTATGTTCTCGAGCGCAAGCAGTTCGGTCGCCCCCTCGCGGCCAACCAGCTCATCCAGAAGAAACTGGCCGACATGCAGACCGAAATTGCCCTGGGCCTGCAGGGTTGCCTGCGCCTGGGTCGCATGAAGGATGAAGGCACCGCTGCCGTGGAGATCACTTCCATCATCAAACGCAATTCGTGCGGCAAGGCGCTCGAAATCGCCCGCATGGCGCGCGACATGATGGGCGGCAACGGCATCTCCGACGAATTCGGCGTCGCCCGCCACCTGGTCAACCTTGAAGTGGTGAATACCTACGAGGGAACGCACGACATCCACGCCCTCATCCTGGGCCGCGCCCAGACCGGCATCGCTGCCTTCGCCAACTGAAACACGAACGGGGGTGTGCATCACCCCCGTTTCGCTCCCCGCAGTGCGCATGGTCGGCGCCGCCTGCCATTTGCCTGTTACGCACGCACGCCAGACGCCCCTCGCACTTCAGCCAAGGTCCAGCAACCGCCCGTGTCCACTGGCGCGTGCAGGCAAGCCTGCCGCGCGCACCACATCCCACAATCCCGCGGGCGAACTGGATACGACCGGCACGCCAAAACGAGCCTCCACCTCGGGAATCGCATCCAGGGTCTTGAGCCCGCCACACGACAAAAGGATCGCTTCGGCATCCGGAGCCTGCTCCATGGCCTGTACGCACAAGTCGACCAGTGTCTGCGTCGTCACGCTCTGGATCGCTGCGATGTCGGTCAGTGAAAGGCCCACCACCCCCAGAGCGTCGTAACCGCTATCCTGCATGAACCGGAACAGACGCTGGTTGACGTCATCGATGTACGCCGTCGCGAGCACGACGCGGCGCGCCCCCAGGGCGTCCAGCCCACGCAGGACGGCATGGCTCATCGTGGTACAGGGCAGGCCCGTGGCGGCTTGCATGCTTTTCTGCAATTGCCGGTTGAACTCGACGCCCCGGTAGAAGCTGAGCGAGGTGCCCATCAGCGAAATGGTGCATGCGCCTGCTTCAGCCAACCGCTGTGCGACCTCGGTAACCCGGTCGATCACCTGGTCGTAGCCCGCAGGAGCCACCTGGGGCAACCCCAGACCGCAGGAAAGAAACTCATATTGTGGGTACAATATCCCGGCATCCACCGGCATTTCACCGCTTGCGGGCGGCACGATCAGCCCGATGGGGCCTGCGGAACCATGAGTGTCATGCTTCATGTAAACCTGCCTGGTCAGTCGAATTTGAGATTTGCGGCACGAATGACGTCCACCCAGCGCTGCTCTTCGTCACGCATCCAGCGCCCGAGCTCCGCCCCGTCCATGTAGCGCGGTTCGGACCCCTGGATTTCCAGTGCCTTGACGATTTCCGGCTTCCTGAGGATATCGGGCAAGGCCTGGCTGATGGACCGTATGATCGCATCGGGCGTGCCCGCAGGCGCCACCAGGAACATGGAAGGCGTCGAGACGAGGCCCGGCAGCGTTTCGCTGACAGTGGGAACATCGGGCAGACTGGCGAATCGCTTGTCGGTGAGCACCGCCAGAATGCGGATGCGGCCGGAAGGGACATGTGGCGCAGCTGCCGCGACGCTGGCAATGGCGACCGGAATCTGCCCCGACGCGAGGTCCTGTACCGCCTGGGTACCGCCACGATACGGTACATGCACCATGTTCACACCGGCCGCGTTCTTCAGCCACTCGCCGCTGAGGTGATGCTGCGAGCCTACTCCCGCCGATGCGTACGACAGCGAGCCCGGCTTTGCCCTGGCTTCGTCCAGGAGTTCCTGCAGTGTCCGGAACGGACTGTTGCCAGCCACGGCAACGGCCAGCCCCGCCTGGGCGACCATCCCGATGGGCTTGAAGTTCCTGGCGACGTCATAGCTCACTTTGGGAAACACGTGAGGCGCAATCAGCAGCGACGACTCTGCGAACAGCAGCGTGGAGCCATCGGGTGCCGCACGTGCCACCGAGTCAGCCGCGATGGTTCCGCCTGCGCCAGGGCGATTCTCCACCAGGATGGTACGTTTCAGCACTGGTGCCAGTTCCTGGGCTATCATGCGCGCAACGGTATCGACGCCGCCACCCGGTGAGAAGCCGACCACCATGGTGATGGGCTGTTGTGAACCCTGCGCCATTGCCGAGGCCGCCACCAGCCACGTCGCCATTGCGAGAAAGGTGCGCCAGACCCATGGCTTGCCCGGCGCCCCCCGGCCAGAGCGGGCGGCTTCAAGGTGTCTCCATCCCGTTTTCATTGTTCCGACCCTCCTGGGTGAACGAACGGTCCAGAGCATCGTAGCGCAACCCGGGCCGCGCCGCCTAGACGTGCACCGAGGCCCAGGCATTACACTTGCGGCTCTTCGCCACTTTTTCGCCCCCATCAAGAGGACACGTTCATGGCCCGTTTTGAACATATCATCCAGGTCAACGCCGCCGACGTCCCCGGCCTTCCAGTTCTGACGCGGGAACAGGTATGGCGGGGCCTGTGGCTGAGGGCATTCGATCCGGTGTATTTCGTGATGGGGCTGAACTCGGCAGACATCACCAGGCGCACCAATTACGGAGACCACGAGATCATCGAACGCATTCTCGACTACGGATCGTTCAAGGTGAAGGATCGCGTGATCCTGCATCCCATGAAGCAGACCCGCGTCGAGGTGGCCGAATCGGCGGGCTGGCCCCGGTGTAGTGCCACCTGCATCATCGAGGAACCGGAACCTCTGTCCCTGTTCATTCGTTTTGTGTACGAGTGGGACGAAAACGCCCCCAGCGAAGCCGACCTGGATGACGAAGTGCGACGGGCGCGGGAACAGGCATACATTGCCACCGACCTGGACACGGTCCAGCGCATTCGTGAAATTGCAGGCATGTCGCTGGAATGAGCCTGACCCGTTTGCTGAAGGTGGGGAGCCCGGGAGGATCGCGCCACCCGACGTGCGCACTGGCAGATAATGGTCCTATATTCAGACAAATATACGAAAGGCCAGGTGCTACGCCCTGCTGAAAGAGGAAAGGGTGCAACGGTTGTGCCGCGGCCAATGCAGCAAGAAGCAACGCCGCGTGACAGACACACTCTTGCCCTGCAGGGCACATTGCGCAGGCATCAACACAGGGACGCCCGCAGACGCCAGAAACGACAAAGGCCGCTTGATGCGGCCTTTGAACATTTGACTTGTGTGCCCCGCGCAAGGTGCATATTGCGCGACTGCGTGACTGCGTGACTTCTATTGGCGTCCCCTAGGGGATTCGAACCCCTGTACCCACCGTGAAAGGGTGGTGTCCTAGGCCTCTAGACGAAGGGGACAGCACTGAAACTGTCTTGCTTGACGCAAGATACGTATTGTACCAAACTTTTTAGCGTTCTGCATCCGGCTTACCGGACTCACTTCACGCTTCATAGCTGCGCCAAACGAAATGTTTGATTCCTTGGGAATTCAGGCGGGTTGATGACAGACAGGCGGTCAACCTGATGATGGCAACAAACCACTCCATGCCATTCCTAAGGCTTTGCTGACTGGTGGAGGTAAGCGGGATCGAACCGCTGACCTCTTGCATGCCATGCAAGCGCTCTCCCAGCTGAGCTATACCCCCACGGTCTTGCAAAGAAATGAAATTATGCACTAGTTTTTTAAGTTTTGCAAGCGCTCTGTCACGACGTCGCGTCCGAACAACTCCAGGACCGCTTCGATCGCCGGTGTCTTGGTGCGACCGACGAGCGCTACGCGCAAGGGCAACCCCAACTGAGGCATCTTGAGCCCTCGGCTGCTTAGTATACCCTTGATTGCGGCCGAAAGATTCTCCCGTGTCCAGTCGAGTTCCCGGACTGCAACAACAAAGTCCTGCAGCAGGGCGCACGATTCGGGTGTGAGATGCTGCGCCCGCAATTCGGCCGGAATGCCCGCCGGATCGAACGGCGCGTAGAACAGCAGGGCCTCATTGGCAAGGCCCTCCAGCGTTTCAGCGCGCGGCAGCAGCAGTTCAATGACCGCCGTGAGATCGGGGCCACCCTGCACCTGCCCGCCCTTTTGCTCGATGCGCGGGCGTACCCGTTCAGCCAGTTCCGCCAGCGGCATCTGCCGCAGGTAATGGGCATTCACCCAGTTGAGCTTTTTCGGGTCCCACTGTGCGGCCGACCGCGACAGATGCGTGCCGTCGAACCACTCGACAAGTTGCTCACGCGTGAAGATCTCATCATCGCCGTGGCTCCAGCCCAGGCGGGCCAGGTAATTGACCATGGCGTCGGCCAGATATCCCTGCCTTTCGTACTCCATCACGCTGACGGCGCCATGGCGCTTCGACAGTTTCTCGCCGTCGGGCCCCAGAATCATGGGTACGTGCCCATAGATCGGAGGTTCTGCGCCCAGCGCTCGCAGGATGTTGATCTGCCGGGGCGTGTTGTTGATGTGGTCGTCGCCGCGGATGACGTGCGTGATGCCCATGTCGAGATCGTCGACCACCACGCAGAAGTTGTATGTGGGCGTGCCGTCAGCGCGCGCAATGATGAGGTCATCGAGCTCGGCGTTGGAAATGCTGATCGGGCCGCGCACCATGTCTTCCCACGTCACGGTGCCTTCCAGCGGGTTGCGGAAACGCACCACGGGCTTGCGCCCCTCGGGCACCGGCGGCAGCGTCTTGCCGGGCTCCGGGCGCCAGGTGCCGTCGTAACGCGGCTTCTCGCCCCGTGCCCGCGCGCGTTCGCGCATGGCCTCGACCTCTTCCGGTGAACTGTAACAGTAATAGGCCTTGCCTTCCGCCAGGAGCTGGTCGATGACCTGACGATAGCGATCCATGCGGCGGGTCTGGTAGAACGGCCCTTCGTCGTGCTGCAGCCCCAGCCAGGCCATGCCATCGAGAATGGCCTGCACGGCTTCAGGCGTTGACCGCTCGAGGTCGGTGTCCTCGATGCGCAGGATGAATGTGCCGCCATGATGCCGCGCAAACGCCCATGAGAACAGTGCTGTGCGCGCGCCGCCAAGATGGAGGTACCCGGTGGGCGACGGTGCAAACCGGGTACGGACAGGGCGAGAAAGAGTAGATTCGTTCATGACGTTATTGTACGGCGGACGACGCGTGCGCCCCGTGCCCTGGATCAGTAGTAGCGGCGCGACACCGTTTCCGCAACGCAGACCGGACGCTCGCCGCCCTCGCGCTCGACGGTGGCCACGACCACCAGTTGCACTCCGTTGTCGGGCAGGGGCTTGTATTCCTTCAGGGCAAATACCGCGCGCACCCGGCTGCCCACCGGTACCGGCGCAGGAAACCTTACGCGATCCAGGCCGTAGTTGACGGTCATGCGGCTTCCCTCGATCTGGTAGGCGGTGGCGCCCAGCGCGGGCAACAGGGACAGCGTGAGATAACCATGCGCGATCGTCGTGCCAAACGGCCCCTTGGCGGCCCTTTCAGGATCCACATGGATCCACTGGTGGTCGCCCGTCACCTCGGCAAACCGGTTGACTCTCTCCTGGTCGATCGTGACCCACTCGCTCGTCCCGAGTTCTTGCCCCACCAGGTTTTCGAGCTCGGTCACGGACTTGTATACGCGCATTACTGTTCTCCTTTGACGTCCATGTTGAAAAGCCCCGTCGGCTTGCGCCTGACGGGGCAGTTTACTGATTTGGCAAGACAACCGGAACCAGACGGTTCGATCGATCATTCGTACACCGGAACCGTGCCAGTCCGGCCAGGTCCGGGCAGCACCGAACAGGTCACTGCGGGCGGTAGAGGTAGATTTCCACGCGGCGGTTCTCGGCCCGCCCGGTCGCGGTGTTGTTGTCGGCGATGGGATCGGTTGCGCCGCGCCCTTCGGACGACAGCCGGTTCATCGCGACGCCCTGGCGCGCCAGATAATTCACGACAGCACGCGCACGGTTCTCGGACAGGGTCTGGTTATACGCCGCAGACCCGGTGCTGTCGGTATGTCCCACCACGTGGGCCCGCAGCTCGGGATGCTCGTTGAGGGAACGCGCGACCGCGTCGAGCACCGGGCGCAGATCGGGCTTGAGCTGGTAGCTGTCAGTATCGAACGACACCGTGCTGGGCACATTCAGCTTGAGCGAGCCATCCGGCTGCTCGGTCACGTCCACGCCCAACTTGTCGGCGCCAGCGCTTTGCACGTTGCCACGAATGGCATCCCAGTTGTAGCCAGCGACACCTCCGGCCAGCGCCCCGATACCAGCACCGATCAACGCCGCCTTGCTGCTATCGCCGATCAGGGCGCCAAGCCCCGCACCCAGCGCAGCGCCCGCTCCGGTGCCGATCATCGTGCGCTGACCCTGCGTGGGTTCAGTGGCGCACCCCGCCAGCACGGATCCGGCCACCAGGATACCGGCAAGGCGCAACGACATTGTTGTGTTCATTTTTCTCTCCTTTTCAGGATGGCTATTGATATATCGAGATTATTCACGAAACTGCACATGCGCCGGGAAACGATTGGATACAGCTTGCAACAGAATGCCCTTCATCCAGCGGCGCGTTACCATAAGCCCTGGCCACCCGGCTCGCACCACACGCGGGCCTCATGGCTCACGGCGCCCACATTGCGAGGCACAGCATGAAACATCGGCTCTCGTCGTTATTCGAACCTCAGTCCCTCGTCGTGCTGGCGTCAAGACCGCTGTTCGTGCTCGAGGCTCTGCCGCCACCACTGCGTTTGCGTACCACCGTTGCGACCTTTGACAGTACAGGCCGCCCAGAGTTGCCACCCCTGGCGGGCGTAGCGCCCGACGAGCGCCCCGACCTCGCCGTGGTAGCGGTCGACGCACATCAGGTACCGGACTGCCTGCAACTTCTCGGCAACTGCAGGCCCCGCGCCATGGTCCTCTATACCCTGCTCTCGCCCACGGAGGGTGCCCAGGTGGAGGCCTGGGCGCGGGAACACGACTGCACGCTGGTGGGGCCACATTCGTTCGGCCTGCAACGTCCGTGCCGCGGCCTCAATGCCAGCCTGCATCCCGCCCTCGCGCGGCCCGGGAAAATCGCGGTCATTACCCAGTCACACGCCATCCTCGCGGCGGTCATGGACTGGGCAGAAGATACCCAGGTGCCCTTCTCGCTCGCCATCGACCTGGGTGATCATTCCAACATCCGCATCAGCGATCTGCTCGACTACCTGGCCTTCGACACCCGGACGCACAGCATCGCGGTCTACCTCGAGGAAGTCAGCGATCCGCTCGAATTCATGAGTGCGTTGCGCGCTGCAGCCAGCGTCAAACCCGTGGTGGTACTGAAGTCGGGGCGTACGCAGCCCGCCCATGCACCTGACGCGGTGCTGCCCGATACGGTCTTCGATGCAGCCCTGCGGCGTGCCGGTGCGTTGCGTGTCTATTACTTCGTCCAGCTGTTTTCCACCCTCAAGGCGCTGAGCCAATTGCGGCATCCGCGCGGACGTCGGCTCGCACTGTTTGCCAACGGGCACGGCCCGATCCAGCTCGTACAGGATGTAGTGGGCCGGCAAAGTTTCATTACACTTGCGACGATTTCCAATGAAACCCGCCTCACGCTGCAGGCACTGCTCTCGCCCCATGCCAGCGTCGGCAACCCGTTGGAAGAGCCCGCTCCCCTCGGGCCTGAAGCGCTTTGCGAAAGCCTGCGCACACTCATCGCCGACGAGGGCATCGACGGGATCCTGCTGCTGCTGACGCCCGATCCACGCAGCGACCTTCAAGGCATTACAACCCAACTTGGCAGTCTGATTCCGCAGGCACGCAAGCCGGTCATCGTCTGCATGCCGGGCGACGGCATGATGCGCCAGTTCCGACGGCGCCTGGCCGAAGCGGGCGTGCCAGCCTTCCGCACGCCGGAAACCGCGGTGGACGCTTTCAGCCAGCTGGCAAGATTCCATTACAACCAGCAGCTGCTGCTGCAGACGCAGCCCCCGTCCCCTCCCCTGTTGCCGGCCGATCTCGACGAAGCGCGCCGCATCATTGCCGCTGCCCGAGCACGCGCCGAACTGCACCTGAGTGCGCCCGAATGTCGTCGGCTGCTGGCCGCCTTCGGGGTCGCCACGCAGGACGTCTTCGCCCACCGGCCACCGTCGCCCGATGCCCACGCGCTGCGCATACGCATCCTGCGTGATCGCCTGTTCGGGGCCGTGGTCACCCTCGGCGTTGCTGATGAGTGGCCCACCGACTCCAGCGCCGGCGTCGAGCTGCTGCCCTTGAACGCGTTTCTCGCACGCAGCCTGATGGAACGCTCGTCGGCGTGGACGCGCGGCTGCCTGCGCAATGCAGCCAGCCCGGCACTGGAACAGCTCGAGCAACTGCTGATCGCGCTGACCGAGATCGTGGTCGCCCTGCCTGATGTGTACCGCCTGGAGATCAACCCGGTCTACGTCGAAGACACCGCAGTCCGGCTGAGTTCCAGCCAGGTCATCCTGACCGGCCCCGGCGACGCCAACCTGCCGCACCTCGCCATCGCCCCTTATCCCGTGGCCTGGGTACAGGAACGCGAGTTCCCGGATGGCACGCCCTGGACGCTGCGGCCGATCCGCCCCGAGGACGCCGAACCCCTACAGAACTTCGTGCGCGGCCTGTCCAGCCAGACGCGCTACATGCGGTTCGTGTCGGCCATGCGCGAGCTGCCCCCACGCATGCTGGCGCGCTACACGCAGATCGACTACTTCCGGGAACTGGCGCTGATCGCCACGGTACTTGAACCCAACCCGGAACACCGGGGTCACCCGCGCGAGGTCATCGTGGGTCTGGCGCACTACCTGCTCAATCCCGACGGGGCCGGCGCCGAGTATGCCCTGGTGGTTTCCGACCGCTACCAGCGACGTGGGCTGGGCAAGGCACTCATGCAGGCCCTCGTGAAAGCGGCGCGTGAGCAGGGGCTGCACTACCTGGAAGGTCATGTGCTGGCAACCAATCGCCCCATGCTCACCCTGATGACCGGTCTCGGGTTCCGGCAGGAGCCAATCCCCGACGACCACACCATGCGCCGGGTATGGATTGCACTGTGAACCTGCTGTTGCCGATTGGCTTGCGCAGTGCACTATGATTTATGATGGAAACGGTCCCGACCGGGCGGGCTACTACGGCAAACACTTGCGCCTGGCCCGCCTGTCGTTGTCGTTGAACCCTGCGATGCACTGCCGCATCCGGTTGTCGGCCAGGTGCGGCACCCCGACCGTGTCCGGTCTTCTCTGTATGCGCCGGCATGCCGACCTTGCCCGGTGTCGCGCAGGAAAACATCCGTGGCGGCGCCGCGCGCCGGCCGCCACATGAGAGCAGCCTCTTCCCGGGGCCAGCAAGCGTCTCCGGCAGACTATCAAGAATCTGCAGTTCGCGCAGGCGCCCGCGTGATGGTGCACCTTGAATTTTGGAGTGATTATGTCCGATCCTATCGTCATCGTGTCCGTCGCCCGCACTCCCATGGGCGGCATGTTGGGCAGTTTGTCTTCGCTTGCAGCCCACGAACTGGGCTCCATCGCGATCAAGGCAGCAGTCGAGCGCGCGGGCATTGCGCCCGAGGCGGTTACCGAAGTGCTCATGGGCAACGTCCTGCAGGCCGGCCAGGGGCAGGCGCCCGCACGGCAGGCCGCGCTGAACGCCGGACTGCCCAAGAGCGTATCGTGCACCACGATCCACAAGGTTTGCGGATCCGGCATGAAAGCCGCCATGTTTGGTCACGACCTGCTTCTGGCTGGCACCGCTGATGTCGTGGTGGCCGGCGGACAGGAAAGCATGAGCAACGCGCCCTACCTGCTGCTGCGCGGTCGCCAGGGCTACCGTTACGGCCATTCCACCGTGTACGACCACATGGCGCTCGACGGCCTGGAAGACGCCTACGATCGCGGCAAGGCCATGGGCGTGTTCGCCGAAGACTGCGCCGCCAAGTACAACTTCACCCGTGAGGCCCAGGACGAATTCGCGCTCGAGTCCCTGCGCCGCGCGCGTGCCGCCACCGAAGACGGCAGCTTCGCGTGGGAAATCACCCCGGTGAAGATCGCCGACCGCAAGGGCGAAATCATCATCGACAAGGACGAGGCACCGTTCAAGGCGTCGCCCGAGAAAATTCCCACCCTGCGTCCGGCCTTCAAGAAAGACGGCACGGTCACGGCTGCCAACGCATCTTCGATCTCCGACGGCGCCGCCGCGCTCGTAATGATGCGCGCCTCCACGGCCGAAAAGCTCGGCGTGAAGCCCCTTGCCCGGGTGATCGCCCATGCCCAGCACTCCCAGGAGCCCGCCTGGTTCACTACGGCCCCCGTGGGCGCCCTGACCAACGTGCTCAGCAAGGCAGGCTGGAAAGCTGATGAAGTCGACTTGTTCGAGATCAACGAAGCGTTCGCGGTGGTCACCATGGCTGCCATGAAAGAGCTCAACCTGCCGCATGACAGGGTCAACGTGCATGGCGGCGCGACCGCCCTGGGCCACCCCATCGGCGCTTCGGGTGCCCGTCTGCTGGTCACGCTCATCGGCGCATTGCGCAAGCGCGGTGGGAAGCGTGGTGTCGCCTCGCTGTGCATTGGCGGTGGCGAAGCAGTGGCCATGGCTATCGAGATGGTCTGACGGCAACCCGCGCCCGTCGCACCCAGCGCCCCGTTCGGGATGGGTGCGTACGGGGCATCGCGGCCACCAGGACGCCGCTGCCCTGGCGCGGCGGCGTCATTTTTTTTGAAGAGGCGCCTGACCGGGGCACCAGGGTCGGGGTGCCCGGCACGGACGCACACGGCCGCGGAGCAGAGCGCCTGGCGGGGCCGTGCTAGTCGCCCCGCACCGTACCCTCGCGACGGGGGTCGGCCCCGCCTTCCAGGTAGCGCTGTCCGTGCGCATCACGCCGAACCACGATGGTAGCCAGTCCGCTCGGGCGTTGCGCATGATCCACCGCGTGCCCGCGCGCCGTCAGTGCTTGTGCGACGGCGGCGAGACCCCTTGCTTCTGCAGCCGGATGATCAGCCTCCAGCACAGTCACCGGCATGTTGAACGCCCCGAAATGGGGCAGCGCCACTGCCTCGTCCGCAGACAGGTTCCAGTCGAGCACAGCAATCAGGTTGAGCACCACGAACTGGATGATCAGGCTACCGCCCGGTGAGCCGGTCACCATGACCAGCGGGCCACGCCCCTGTTCGGCACGCTCGAAAACCAGCGTCGGAGCCATGGAGCTGCGCGGACGCTTGCCACCTTCGATCCGGTTGACGATGTTGACATCCTCCCCGGCCTTAAGGCTGGGGATTCCTACGGAGTGTTGCGGTCAACCCGGCCGCATCAGCCGGAACAGGCGAAAAATCGGTCAGCTGATTGTTCAACAGGAACCCTTCCACCGCCATGAACGACCCGAAGCCCCCCTCGATCGAGCTGGTCATGGCCAGCGCATTTCCGTAGGAATCCACCAGCGAAACATGGGTGGTTTCTGGCAGGTCCCGACCGGGGTGCGCCGCACGCGCCAGCGACGGGTCGCCCGGCAGCGCCGTGCCCATGCTCCTGTTCGGGGCGATCATTGCCGCTCGCGCGCGCAGGTAGCCAGTATCGAGCAGGGTCCGCCAGCTCCCCCCGGGAAAGGTCACGTACGCTGGATCGGCGACATAATGATCGCGGTCGGCATAGGCCAGTCGCATGGCCTCGGCAATCAGGTGCACTGCTTCACCTGCCAGAGCCGGCTGCGGGGCGTAGGCGGCCAGGTCGAAGTGCTCAAGCATGCCCATGATCTGCGCCACCGCCAGGCCGCCGGAGGACGGTGGCGGAAAGCCGCAGATTTCCCAGCGCCGGTAGAACGTGCAGGCGGGCTGGCGCGCTTCAGCCCGATAACTGCGCAGGTCTTCGAGGCCCATGCGACCCGGTGTTGCGCCAGCCGGCGGATTCGTCACCTTCGCCACGCTGGCTTCGGCGACCGGGCCCGTGTAAAACTCGTCCGGCCCTTCCCGCGCAAGGCGCGTGAGCGTATCCGCAAGGGGGCCGTCGCGCCAAACCCCGAGGCAACCTCGGGCATCTCCGCCCGGGCGGGGCGCCATGCGGAATCAGTTGGCGCCGAAGGAACGTTCTGTGCGCAGGGTTGCCCAAACAATAGGGGACCAAGCAGCAGGACGGCCGGCACCATCCCCCTGAGCACCGTTTTGGTGGCCTTGATACCACAGCCCGCCCGCAAAAGCACACGGCGGCAGAAGCGTCTCTCTAATTCTGGTACAGTAATCTTCATACTTTAGTGCGCGCCATGTTCGACATCCTGGTTTACCTATTCGACAACTATCACGCGCCCGAAGCCTGTCCTGATGCAGACGTTCTGGCACGCCGCCTCGCTGCTGCCGGATTCGAACATCACGACATCCACGATGCGCTCACCTGGCTATCGGGCCTTGCCGAAGCAACCCAACAGTGCGCCGATCTGGCCGTTGTTCCCATCTCCGGTGTCCGTATATACGCCGAATCCGAGATGCAGCAGCTGGGGCCCGATGCCATCGGCTTCATTACGTTTCTCGAAAGCGCAGGGGTGCTTTCGGCGCCGCTGCGCGAGATCGTCGTGGACCGCGCCATGGCGCTCGACGACGCGCCGGTTCCGCTCGACAAGCTCCGCATCATCGTACTCATGGTTCTCTGGAGCCAGGAAGCCGATATCGACACGCTGTTCCTGGCCGAACTCATCGACGACGAAGGGATCCGGCACCTGCACTAGCCTGCGCCCAAGCCACCACAGCACGTTGTTGTTGTCCCTGCACGACATTTTCCCCTGAATTGCGCAAATCCGCGACTGCCCCCGCTGCGGGGCAGGTCTTCGGGACCGGACACGAATTTTGCTGCGGAACGCGGCCGGCACCAGAACGGGTGCTGGCCTGCGCATCCAGTAGCTGTTCCGAGGGGGCAGTGTCGCCCCGGGCCGGACAGCTCGACTTGCATTATTCAAAAGTACCCCCGTATTATCCGGGCACATGCCGCTAGAATCCGCGGCTCAGCACGATTCGGAAACTGATGGGAAAAACACTCATAATTGCCGAGAAACCCTCGGTAGCACTCGACATCTCGCGCGCCCTGGGCGGGTTCAAGCGCGAGGGCGAGTATTTCGAAAGCGATGAGTACGTACTGGCGTCCAGCGTAGGGCATCTGCTCACGCTGGTGGCGCCGAACGACCCCGTCAGAGGGAAATGGACGTTCACCCACCTGCCGGTGATTCCGCCCCAGTTCGAGCTGAGCCCCGTCGACAAGAAGTCGCAGGAACGCCTCAAGCTCCTGGTCCGCCTCATCAATCGCAAGGATGTCGACTCCATCATCAACGCATGCGACGCGGGGCGCGAGGGCGAACTCATATTCCGTTACATCGTCCAGTACTCCGGCACGCGCAAGCCAGTGCGGCGGCTATGGCTCCAATCCATGACGCCCCAGGCCATACGCGAGGCCTTCGCCCACTTGCGCAGCGATGAAGTCATGAAGCCGCTGGAAGCCGCGGCGCGGTCGCGGGCCGAAGCCGACTGGCTCGTCGGCATCAACGGTACGCGTGCCATGACCGCGTTCAACAGCAAGGATGGCGGTTTCTTCAAGACGCCGGTGGGCCGCGTGCAGACGCCCACCCTGGCCATCGTCACCGAACGCGAAGAACGCATCCGGCGCTTCGTGCCGCGCGACTATTGGGAAGTGCACGCCCAGTTCGTGGCGGCCGCGGGCTTCTACGAAGGACGCTGGTTCGACCCGAACTTCAAGAAAGACGAGCGCGACCCGGAAAGACGCGAAACCCGACTATGGTCACGCGCCGCGGCCGATTCGATCGTCGCGGCCTGCCGCGGGCAGGCCGGCCAGGTTACCGAAGAATCGCGCCCGTCCACACAGGCACCGCCGCTACTGTACGACCTCACCAGTCTGCAGCGCGAGGCGAACTTGCGGTTCGGCTTCTCGGCCAAGACCACCCTCGCCCTGGCCCAGGCGCTGTACGAACGCCATAAAGTACTCACCTATCCACGTACCGACTCGCGCTACCTGCCCGAAGACTACCTTGGCAATGCCACCGACATCGTCGGCCTCCTGGCCGAAGGCGCATTGCCCCGCTTCGAGCCTTATGCCCCCTTTGCGCAGCAGATCCGCGCCAACCAGTGGGTGCGGCCCAACCGGCGCATCTTCGACAATCGCAAGGTTACCGACCACTTCGCCATCATTCCCACCCTGCAGGCACCGCGCGAGCTCAGCGAGGCCGAAGCCAAGCTTTACGACATGGTGGTGCGGCGGTTCCTCGCGGTGTTCTTTCCTGCCGCCGAGTTCCGTCTCACCACGCGCATTACCGAGGTATCGGGGCACCACTTCAAGACCGAAGGCAAGGTCCTGGTATCCCCGGGCTGGATGGCGGTTTATGGCCGTGCCGAATCGGGCGATGACAAGATCCTCACGTCCGTAGCCGAAGGCGAGCGGGTGCGCACCGAAGACATCGAGGTCATCGAGCTGGCCACCAAACCGCCCCCCCGCTATACGGAAGCGACGCTGCTTTCCGCCATGGAAGGAGCGGGCAAGCTGGTCGAAGACGAAGAACTGCGCGAGGCCATGCAAGGGCGCGGCCTTGGTACGCCCGCCACCCGTGCCGGCATCATCGAAGGCCTGCTTACCGAAGGTTATTTGCGCCGCGAAGGTCGCGAGCTGGTGCCCACCGCCAAGGCACACCAGCTCATGACGTTGCTGCGCGGGCTGAACGTGGCCGAGCTCACCTCCCCCGAACTTACCGGCGAATGGGAGCACAAACTCGCCCAGATCGAACGTGGCCAGCTCGAGCGTGAAGCCTTCATGCGCGAAATCGCGCAAATGACGCAGATCATCGTCAAACGCGCGAAGGAGTACGATCGTGACACCGTCCCGGGCGACTACGCTACCCTGCAGACACCATGCCCCAAATGCGGCGGGGTCGTAAAGGAAACCTACCAGCGGTACGCATGCACCGCCTGCGATTTTTCCATCAGCAAGCATCCGGGCGGGCGCACATTCGAACTCGACGAGGTAGAAACCCTGCTGCGCGACCGCATCCTTGGCCCGCTGAGCGGTTTCATCAGCAAGCAGGGACGGCCGTTCTCGGCCATTCTGCGCATTACCGACGAATACAAGCTCGAGTTCGACTTCGGCCAGAACGATGGCGATGATGAAGAACCCGTCGACTTCTCCGGGCAAACCGCGCTGGGCCCCTGCCCCAAGTGTCACTCGAACGTGTTCGAACATGGCATGACCTACGTATGCGAGAAAGCCGTCGGTCCAGCCAGGACCTGCGATTTCCGCTCTGGCAAGGTCATCCTGCAGCAGGAGGTGACGCGCGAACAGATGCAGAAACTGCTGCATGACGGCCGCACCGATCTGCTCGACGGGTTCGTCTCGGCTCGTACCAACCGGAAATTCAAGGCGTTTCTCGTGCGCCAGGCCAACGGGAACATCGGGTTCGAGTTCGAAGCACGTCCCGAGAAGACCGCACGCAAGGGGGCTGCCCGCAATACTGCCAATACCCCCGATACCGGCGCTTCCGCGGCCGACACGGCCGACACGACCGCTACGACGGCCCGGCGTGCCGTAAAGAAGACTGCCCGAAAAACGACCTCAATGTCTTCAGGCACTGCCACGAAGACGTCCAGCAAGGTCGCCAAGAAGGCTGCCCGTAAATCCGCAACCCGCAAGCCTACGGCGCACAGTGCCGTGGCAGACTCCACCAGCCAGGCCCTGGCCGACGATCCCACGACCGCATCGTAGCGGTCGGATGCGTCGGTCCGATTGCATTACTCATCCAGTCCGTGTCCCGGGCGCCACATTGAGGTGCGCGCCCCGCATGGGCGGACACCATGGTGTTCCCTGTTGCCGCCCCGGCAGACTGCGACATATGCGTTCCCGACCGGGCAGACGCCGAGCAATACAAGAAATGCATAACAGGATTGGCCGATTGCGCCTTGTTGTGCTCGCTGCTCAAGCACAGAATCATTCGTTCACACCATTCAGTTGTTGCATAGGTATGGACAGACTCAAAGACAAGGTCGCAATCGTGTTCGGCGCCGGCCCCAACATCGGCGGCACCATCGCGCATTTCCTCGCTCGCGAAGGTGCGCGCGTGTGCGTCACCGACATTAACGAAAACTCCGCCAACGAGGCGGTCGAGTTCATTCGTGGACAGGGCCATGAAGCATTCGCGCTCACGGCCAACGCACGCGATGACAACGACGTGCGCGAGGCGGTGGCCAGGACCATGGCACGCTATGGCCGTCTCGACGTCGCCGTCAACATGGCCGGCCGCGTTCACTGGGCACATGTCCTCGACATGAAACTCGACGACTGGACCGACGCCGTCTCGAGCTTTGCCACGGCGGGGCTGCTGACGACCCAACATTCGGCCCGTGCCATGCTCCAGAGCGGCAACGGCGGCAGCATCATTCACATCCTTTCGACTGCAGCCCATTTCGGTGAGGCCGACGGCGCCGCCTACTGCGCAGCCAAGGCCGCCCTGCTCAACTTCGCACGTTCCGCCGCCATGGACCTGGGCCCGCTGGGCATCCGCGTGAACACGGTGACGCCCTGCTCCATGGAACACCAGCTGTGGACCACGATGCGCGACGAAATGTCTGACCCTGACTGGACACCGCCAAAACGCACCGGCTTCTATTCCCGCCAGGAATACCTGGACCAGCTGCCGCTGCGCCGTTTCCCGCGCGCTGCCGACCTTGCATGGGCGACGGTATTTCTCGCCTCGGACGAGTCCGCCTGCATGACGGGAGCCGACATTGCCGTGGATGCCGGCCTGCGCCACAAGTACCCCACCTGGACGCCGGGCCGTCATTTCCCGATGGACATCCGCGAGTTCGTTCGCAAGACTCAATGGACCAAGTATGGCGTTCCGCAGGGCCCCCTGACCGACATCATCGGGGACGTCTGACCCGCCAGTTTCCTGCAGCCACGTGAAGATGTTCGACGTGGCTGCATTTTTTCTGTCGACAATTTCCGCTTCTCCGAACTCCAAATGAACCGTCGATCCGTACTCGTAAGCATTGCCTCAGTGGCGGCCGCCTGCATGGTCTCGGCCAACGCGTGGGCAGCATCCTCTGAACGCCCCATCCGGATCATCGTGCCCTTTGCCGCCGGAGCCAACTCCGACGTCCTGACACGCATGATCGCCCAACGCGTCACCGAGAACGGCGGACCCACGTTCGTCATCGAAAACCGTCCCGGTGGCGGCGGCACCGTTGGTGCACTGGCAGCACGCAAGGCAGAACCCGATGGCTATACGCTGTTCGCGGCCAACTCGGGCACGCACGCCATCCTCCCTGCCATCCAGAACGTACCGTACGATCCGCAGAACGATTTCGTGCCCGTTACGCCGCTGTTCTATTTCCCCCACTTCCTGATCGTGCCCGAACGCCTGCCCGTGAAATCGGCCCAGGATCTCGTGGAGCTCTCGAAGAACACCCCTGAAGGGCTTACCATCGGCAACCAGGGGATCGGAACTTCGGGTCATCTGCTGGGTGCCATGTTCGAGCAGGCGACGGGTGGCAAGTTCGTACACGTTCCCTACACCGGCGGCGGCGGCCCGATGAACATTGACGTGGTTGCCGGCCGTCTCGACATGGTGTTCAGCACCTATGCTTCGCTCAAGCAGCACGCCGATGCCGGACGCGTGAAGTTCCTCGCCATCGCATCGCCCGAGCGCTCCGCAGTCGCTCCGGAGATTCCCACGCTGGCCGAGCAAGGCATCCCAGGCGTCGAGCTCGACGCCTGGTTCGGCCTGGTGGCCCCCGCAGGCACACCGCCCGAAGCCATCAAGAAGATCAACGAGATGTTCGTGAATGCTGCCAACTCGCCCGACATCGTCGAGCGGTTCAAGGCGGACGGGATCACCGTCATGACCTCGACGCCGGAAGAATTCAAGAACTTCATCGACCGTGAAGCCGACCGGCTCAAGAAAGCGGCCGAAGCGTCCAACATTCGCCTGAACTGATTCACGTCTACGGAGTCGTTGGAGGCATGCTCTCGGCGTGCCCCGAGAGCCGGTTTCGACGTTCATGACCGAACGCAACCGGCTCTTCTCCTCAGTCATCCTCCGTACGAACTCTTCGTCTACGGCCGGCTTCACGCCGGCCGTTTTGTCTTGCCTCCTGCCAGCCGCCCCGCCATCGGCCCCTGACCTGGGCCCAACCACTTCAACTTCGTGCACAATAGCGGCACATGTCGCGCTCATTTTCTTAAAATGCTGCATGCACCGTGTGTGCGGGAGCAGGTGCGTTGCCCTGCACTGGAATGCGTTCTTCTTGGCACGGCCGTCTTCCGTGCATGGTGCGTCGTCTTCCCGCCAGCGGCGCGCGCGACCTACTGCCATCCTTTACCGCTTTTTCGAGGCTTGCCTTTCCTCACAAGCCACATGAACAACTCACGCATGCGACAATCCGCGCGTTGATTCGGTTTGAAACGAGTGCTCATGAGCCCATCTAACAGCAGCAAACCCTGGCACGTCGTCCGTGAATCGGCCATTCACGGCAAAGGTGTATTTGCCGCACGCGACATCCCCGCTGGCACCAGGATTTTCGAGTACGTTGGTGAGATCATTTCGTCCAACGAAGCCGACCGTCGGCATCCGGCAAATCCCGATGACCCGTTCCACACATTTTTCTTTGCTCTCGGCAACGGCACGGTCATCGACGGTGGGGTGGGCGGCAACGACGCCAAATGGATCAACCACTCGTGCGAGCCGAATTGCGAAACGGAAGAAACCGAAGACCACCGTGTCTTCATCATTGCCTTGCGCGACATCAGGCAAGGCGAGGAACTGCTGTACGACTACAGCCTGGTCGTCGATGAGCCCATCACGGCCAGACTGAAGGCACAGTACGCCTGCCGGTGCGGCACCCCCTCGTGCCGGGGAACCATGCTGGCACTCAAGCGCGCGTCCAAGGGCTCGAGAAAGCGTACACCGCGCAAGAATGCAGCATCCGATACCTCTGGCGCATTCACAACGCACCACCGCGCCACCCGACCAACGCGAGGTCCCGATGAGGCCGCAATCAGGCCTGCGGCTCACCCCGAACCAGCCGAGACGCCACCCACCTCGCATTCGCGAACCACAACCGAAACACCTTCCATCGACAGCGCAGCTACCCCGGAGACTGTCATGACCCCTGTCGATTCCACGCCAGACGCTGACTCCAGCCCGATTCCGGATCCCGGCAAACCATCTGCGACGCCATCCGACATGAACGCTACTGCCGACAGCAATAAAGGCAACGGCCAGCCTGCTGCCACCGAACCTGACGCATCCACTGGCCCGGCACCCACCGCCGGCGACGCAGGCGCACTGTCCGCGGGCCCGCAACCGGACTCGCAAGACTCCGCCGCGGCTGCCGCCGCTTCTCAGCAGGGTTACGCACAAAGCAGCCAGCCCGGCGCCAGTGCGGAAGAGCAGCAGATCATCGACGGGGCCACCCCGCTTGAGGACGCCGACCCTGCCGGCGCCGCCGCGGGGGCGAAGAAAGCAGCGCGCAAGACGCGCGCCCGCCGTACGTCATCCGCGCCCGAAGCCACTGCAGCACCCGGCGAGACCCGGCAATTGATGGAACATTTAACCGGGTCTGCCGGCGGCAACGCAGCGGCCGAACCAGTCCGCATCGACAGCGACCCGGCCCGCCCGGAGTCTTCGGTCCCTGCAGATGCCTCCGGCCAGTCCGACGCTGCCCTCAAGGCACCCAAGAAACGTTCAAGGAAGACCGCCGTAAAGAAAACCACCCGCAAGGCTGCTACCCTGGCCACTGCCGAAACCGAAGTCGCAGATCACGCGGTGACACCTGTGGCCGAGCCGCAACCAGCGCGCAAGACCGCCCGCAAGACCACGGCTGCCAGGAAAGCAACCACGAAAGCGGCGACCGCCAGCAGCGCATCGAAGAGGGTCGCGAAGAAATCGGCGGCCACCACTGAAGCCCCAGCCAGCAAGACTGCCACCAAGAACGCCGCTGTGAAAAAGGCTGCGGCGAAGAAGGCAGCCAGCAAGGCTGCCACCAAATCGGCGGCAAAAAAGGCCTCTGCCAGGAAGAGCACCGCGGACACGCCGGCGACGGCAAGGAAGGCGGGCACGCGTGGAGCCACCGGCGCGACAGCAGCCGCCAGGACGTCTGCAAAGAAGGCAGCAACCAGAACCGCAGCAGCGAAGAAAGCTGCGGTCAATAAAACCGTGGCGAAAAAGGCCGTCGCGACCAAGGCTGCCGTAAAGAAGGCGGCCGTCACCAAGGCGGCAACCAGGGCCGCCAGCACCACTGCAGCGAAAAAGGCGGCCGTGAAAAAGGTCGCCACGCAGAAGGCGCCAGCGAAAAAGGCGGCAGCCGCCAAAACGGCAGCCAGGGCAGCAAGCGGGCAGGCGGCCGCAACAAAGACTGCAACGAAACGTGCTGCCAAGAAGGCCGCGGTGAAAAAAGCCGCTGCCAAGCAGGCCGCAACGAAGAAGGCGGCCGTGAAGAAAGTTGCCGTCAAGACCGCAGCAAGCAAGAAGTCTGCGGCCACGAAATCGGCCGCTACCGGCACTACGGCGAAAAAAGCCGCCCGGAAAACCTCGGCCCGTGCCCGCTAGCAAGTGCCCCAGCAGGGCGTGAGTGCGACGCTGGCAGTCATGCCCGCTGGCTCGCGCCCTGCCGTGTCCGGCATGTATTCGGGTGACTCACGCGCCCGAGCGGGGCGAAGCAAAGCGGTAGACCGCCAGCGTACTGCGCCACTGCGGCAGGAAACGGATCTCGGCGCGATCCTTGAACGTCGCGCGGTCGATGATGGGCAGCCCCAGCTTGGCCGCCAGACGCTCGAAATCCTGCAAGGTGCACAGGTGAATGTTCGGCGTGTTGTACCACTCGTACGGCAGATGGCGTCCGACGGGCATGCGCCCCATCAGGATGGAAAACCCGTGTGGCCAATACCCGAAATTCGGAAACGAAACAATGCCCTCCCGCCCGACGCGCGCCATTTCGCACAGGATGTGCTCGGTATGGCGCATCGATTGGAGCGTCTGCGATAAGACGACCGTATCGAACTGCTGGTCTTCGAACAGCTTCAGCCCCTCTTCCAGGTTCTGTTGCACCACCCGCACCCCGCGCTGTACGCAGGCAACCACACAGGCGTCGTCGATTTCCACGCCGACACCATCCACGTTGCGATGATGAGCGAGGTACGCGAGCAGCGCCCCATTGCCGCAACCCAGATCAAGCACCCGGCTTCCCGGTGCGATCCAGCTGGCGATGCGCGCAAGATCGGGACGGTCAGCCGGAATCTCGCCAGGTGCGCCGAGTGTCCCGGGCTGCCCTGCCGACAGCAACGTACCGGCTGAAGGGTCGGCGTGCACGCGCGACTTCGAGACAGTACCTGATGTCGACATCAGCGTTCCCCTTCCAGTGTTGCAGCTATGCGTTCGTAATAGGCTCGCACCACCGCGTGGTATTGGACGTCTTCCAGCAGGAAGGCATCGTGGCCGTGAGGTGCATCGATTTCCGCGTACGTAACCGGCACCCGGTTACGAAGCAACGCCCGCACGATCTCCCGCGAGTTTTCCGGCGGGAAACGCCAGTCGGTAGTGAACGACGCGAGCAGGAAACTGGCCTTGACATGTGCCAGCGCCCTGGCCAGATCGCCTCCGTATTCCTTGGCCGGATCGAAATAGTCGAGCGCGCGCGTTACCAGCAGGTAGGTGTTCGCATCGAAGTACCGCGCAAACTTCTCGCCCTGGTGACGCAGATAGGACTCAACCTCGAACTCCACGTCGAAACCGTACTGGTACTCCTTGCTGCCATTGCGTTCGGCGCGCAAGGCGCGGCCGAACTTGGCGGCCATGCTGTCGCCCGACAGATACGTGATGTGGCCCACCATGCGCGCCACCGCCAGACCATTGCGAGGTACCGTCCCGTGGGCGTAGTAGTTTCCCCCATGGAAATCGGGGTCGGTGATGATGGCGCGGCGCGCCACTTCATTGAAGGCGATGTTCTGGGCCGACAGACGCGGCGTGCTGGCAATGACCACACAATTGGCCACCCGATCGGGATAGGTAATGGCCCAGCTAAGTGCCTGCATGCCACCCAGCGATCCACCCATGACCGCGGCAAATCGCTCGACGCCCAGGCGATCGGCTACCCGTGCCTGGGCGTGCACCCAGTCTTCCACGGTGAGCACCGGAAAATCGGCGCCCCACGGCTTTCCGGTGGCGGGATTGATACTGGCCGGCCCCGTGGAACCGAAGCACGACCCCAGGTTGTTGATGCCAATGACGAAAAACTGGTTGGTGTCTACCGGCTTGCCCGGGCCCACCATGTTGTCCCACCAGCCGACGTTCCTGGGATCGTCGGCATAGATGCCCGCCACATGATGCGACGCATTCAACGCGTGACAGATCAACACGGCATTGCTGCGACTTGCATTGAGCTTGCCGTACGTTTCGATGGCCAGGGTGTATTCCTGCAGGGTGGCGCCGCTGGCCAGTTTCAGGGGCTCATTGAAATGCAGGTACTGAGCTTCTACGATGCCCACCGAACAGGGCGGCACCGCTGGTGACGTTGTTGCTTGTGCCAACGGCAGACCTCTTTAGCTGGATTTATAAAAGCGCCCGCAAGCGGATCTCGCAAATCGGCGCCAGGAAAATTCAGGATGGGCAATTCTAGCATTGCCGGGGAGTTCATCCGGTGGCACCAGCGAAACCACCCGGCCCGTCCCATCGCCGGCAACGCGCCGGGCCGCGGCCCCGGTCATTGTAGTCGTTTGTACGAGGAGCCTAGCCCAGCAGCTGGCGGATGTCGGCCAGCAGGTCTTCAGTGGCCATCCCGCTGCGCGCATACAGGCGGATGTTGCCGTCGCGGTCGAACAGGTACAGGCCGGTGGAATGATCCATCTGGTACGTGCCTTTCTCCTTGTCTTCGACCCTGGCGTAATAGGCCTTGAATGCCTTTGCCGTTGCAGCAAGCTGTTCGGCATCACCACGCAGGCCAATGAAGGAAGGATCGAACGCGGCGAGATACTCGCGCATCAGTTCGGGGGTGTCGCCTTCGGGATCGACCGAGATAAACACCACCTGCAGCTTGTCGCCGTCGGCGCCCAGCGCTTCCTTGAGTTGCACCAGCTGGGCCAGCATCGTCGGGCATGCATCGGGGCAGCTGAGGTAGCCGAAGTACACGGCTGCCACCTTGCCCCGGAAATCGGCGGCTGACCGCATCTTGCCATCGAGATCCGGCATGGACCAGTTGCTGCCAAGGCCGGTGCCGGTAACGTCAGTCGAGTTCCACTTTTGTTCCTTCTGGCCGCACCCCACCAGAGCCACGCTCGCGACCAGTACCAGCAGACCAGCTGCACCGGCACCCAGCAGGCGTCGGCGCAGCTGCAAGAAAGCCTTCAACATGTTCAATACAACTCCGGAAGCCAGTGATCGATGAGCAGGGCACTGAACAGCAGCGCCAGGTACACGATGGAGAACCGGAAGGTTTTCCGCGCCAGCTCATCGCTGTAGTTTCGGTACAGCCGCCACGCATACCTGACGAACATCAGCCCCAGTACGAGGGCCGCAATCAGGTAGGGAAACCCGCTCATGCCGATGATGAATGGCATGAGCGTGGTAGCCAGCAATGCCAGCGTGTACAGCAGGATATGCAGGCGCGTGAACCGGCCACCATGCGTGATGGGCAGCATCGGCAGGCCGGCATTTTCATAGTCTTTGGCCCGGTAGAGCGCCAGCGCCCAGAAGTGCGGGGGCGTCCAGATGAAAATGATAAGGACCAGCAACCAGGCCTCGGCCGGCACATCGTTGGCCACCGCGGCCCACCCCAATGCGGGAGGCATGGCGCCCGACAGACCGCCAATCACGATATTCTGCGGCGTACGCGGCTTCAGCAGCACCGTGTACACGACAGCGTAGCCGACAAACGTGGCGAACGTCAGCCACATTGTAAGCGGGTTTACCCAGTACGCCAGTACGAACATGCCCAGGCCGCCCAGAACACCCGACATGAGCAGCGTCTGCAGGGGCGTGATGTCGCCCCGCGCCGTTGCCCGATGGCGGGTACGGGCCATGCGCGCGTCCACATGCTGTTCGATGAGGCAGTTGACCGCAAAGGCAGCAGCCGCCAGCAACCAGATGCCAACGGTGGCCGCCACGAGCACTTCGAGTGGCGGCACCCCTGGCGTGGCCAGGAACATTCCGATGACGGCGCAGAACACCGCCAGCTGCGTAACACGCGGTTTGGTCAGCACGAGGTACTGACGCAGGCGAAGACGGGCAAGATCAACGGACAGACTCGTCATGATGTCATTCTATGAGTGCACTTGCGGCGCAGGACGATCCGCGCCGACCGTACGAACAAGCAGGGTGGTCATGAGGATCACCAGCACCGCTGCGCCGCCGTTATGAACGATGGCAAGCAGCAGCGGCCATTGCAGGAAGATCGTGGCCAGCCCCGTGGCAAACTGCAGCAATACGATGATGATTAACCAGCGCGCCGGCTGTTGCAAGCCGGGATAACGCTGGAGAATGCCGCCGATGACCAGCAGGCAGGCGGCCACCACGAACGCGAACTTCCGGTGTGTCCAGTGTATGGCCGTGAGCGCGTGCTGCGAAATGATTTCACCGCTTGGCAGCTCGCCCAGCCCACGCATCACCGAGAAGCCTCCCCGGAAATCCATCTCGGGCACCAGCTGGCCATGGCAGGTGGGAAACTCCAGGCAGGCCAGAGCGGCGTAGTTGGTGCTGACCCAGCCGCCCAGCGCGATCTGCACCAGCAGCAGGAGGCTGCCGAGTGCCACCAGAGGCCACCAGCGGGCTGCCGCGGGCGGGATGGGCGCATGCGGCTTCACCCGTGTCGACAGCCAGGTCAGCAGCGCCAGCAGGAGCATTCCCCCCAGCAGGTGCGCGGTGACCACGGCCGGCATGAGCCTGAGCGTGACGGTCCAGGCTCCGAACGCACCCTGCAGGCAGACGCCCGCAAACAGCACGGTGGCAAGCCAGGGCGACTGTCCGAGCTGACGCCGGTAGCGCCACGCCATGTACAGCAGGACGATGATCATCAGTCCCAGGAACGCGCCGATGTAGCGGTGAATCATTTCGATCCAGGCCTTGGCAAGTGTCACCGGGCCGAACGGCATGGTCTCAGCGGCCTGCCTGATTTCGCTGAGCGCGCCGATGGGCGTGAGGCTGCTATAGCATCCCGGCCAGTCAGGACAGCCCAGGCCCGAATCGGTGAGGCGCACGAATGCGCCGAACAGGATCAGGTCGAACGTCAGGAACAGCGTAAAGAACACCAGCTTGCGATATCGGGTACGGATGCGATCGGAGTCGGCCACCATGAATCAACCTACCTGGGACGCAAACAGCAGCTTGCTGAGATCTTTGCGAAACTTGTGTGGAACCGGGTTCTCGGGGAAGCGCATCATGAGGTTGCCCAGCGGGTCGATGACCCAGATGTAACGCGCCATGTCCGGCACGCCGAAGAACGCCTCCAGCTGCTGCGGCGTGGCACGCAGCATGTGGGTACCCGCATAGGCCTCACGCACCGCAGGCGGAACCTCCGCATCGTCGGTGATTAGCCAGACGCGCTGCACGCGTGGAATATTGCCGCCTAGGCTGGCATGGGTCTGGCGTACGATGAACAGCTTGCGCGCGCACGCTTCGTCGCACGCACCACTGTCAACCGTGACGACCAGCCAGGTTCCGCGCTTGTCACGCAAATCGAAAGGCCGGTTCTCGAGATCATGCAATGTGAGCGCTTCCGGCGGCGGCACCGGTATCTGCGGATCGAGAATCGTGCCGTAGTTGGTAGCGCGGCCCTCCAGCCAGTGGGGGTTCAGGTAAACCACCACGGCAGCTACGACCGGTACCAGGCAGACCAGCATCACCAGCCACAGGACCAGGGCTGACCGGGATTTCTGGCTGGGGGTCGCCAGCGGTTCACCGGCGGCGGTGTTTGAATGCTTTGACAAGAACCACTCCCAACGCGATCAGGGCGATCGCAGCAAAAGAAAACCACTGCAAGGCATAGCCCAGATGGGTATCGACGTCCACTCTGGGCCTCTGCCAGTCACGCACCAGGTCATCGTCGCCGCTGCTCTGCTGCAGCACCATGGGCAGGAGGTCGAGCCCGGTTGCCGCAGCGTATTCCTCCAGATCAAGGTTCTGCACCACGGGAGGCTGTCCGGCGTCCCATTGCAGGACATTCTTGGGCTCACCTCGCAGCGACATCAGCTCGTACACGCGTGGCACGCGCGCCAGCAGCCGCCCATCGACCGTAGCGGTCGGTGGCAGCGTGGGAAGATCCGGCAGGGCTAGTGCGGCATCCGCCACGCCCTCGACGCCGTCTGCAGCTGCCTCCTCGTTGGTCCGCGCCGGCGTGAGGCCAGCGCCCGGCCGCTGCCGCACGCCCACGATTTTTCGCGGTACCCAGCCGCGCAATACGGCCACAGCCCGGTCGCAGTCGACGGCGAACCGGCCCGCAGACGCTTCCGGCGCGTCGGGCGAATCGAGGCAGAGTGGCGTGACCACCCAATAGCCCGAGACACCACCCTGATTGCGGTTCTGCAGCAGCACGGTCCAGGCCGGCTGCCAGGCACCCCGGGCCCAGACCCGACGCCATTCGACGAAATCCTCTGTCGGTGTGGAGGGAGACAGCGGCAAAGGCGCCAGCGCACTCGCAGCTTCGATCTGTGCCAGCACGGCCCGCTTTTCATCGGCCCGCCCCAGCTGCCAGAAACCCGCACGCAGCGTGACCACCGCGGTCACCAGCAGCAGCACCACGGCCAGCCACAAGCGCGCGTGCCAGAGCTGCACCGCCCGGGAGTCCGTTGTGGCCGGAGCGCCGGCTACGCCCCCCTGCCGGGCAGCCGGTTGCCGATCCGGACCCACATCAGGATCCGACCGCGGCTCCATCACGCAGAACCCTCCAAGCATTTCCGGAACCACCTGTCTTGCCTGTCAGTTCGTGTCACTGATGCACCCCCTGCCCGCGTCTGGAATACTGCGATAATACGGCGTCGGGTGGAGCACAACGAACATGCGTATTCTCATTGGGCTGGCGTTCGCCGGCATTGTGGTTAGCCTGGGCTCGGCGTTGTATTTTCTGATGAAAGACCGGGAAGGATCAGGGCGTATGGTGAGAGCCCTCACAGTGCGGATCGGGCTATCGGTGGTGCTGTTCCTCTTCGTACTTTTGGCGCACCAGCTTGGCTGGATCGAATCAACCGGGTTCAAGTAAAACACGCCAAACTACCGGGAACAGCAAGAGAAGCTGACTTCCGCAACGCAACCAGCCAGCGGCATCGCGATGGTGCTTGCGCTGATTGTCAGGCCGGTACGGCCAGGGGTGCGGGCCCGGCCCGCACCCCTGCGGTCCGGAATCCCGTCAGAACCAGTAGACGACCAGGTACAGGCCCAGCCAGACCACATCCACGAAGTGCCAGTACCACGCCGCGCCTTCGAAGGCGAAATGATGCTTCGCGGTGAAATCACCGCGCAGCAGCCGCCGCAGCACGACGGCCAGCATGATGCCACCCACCAGCACATGGAAGCCATGGAATCCGGTGAGCATGTAGAAGGTTGAACCGAAGATGCCCGAGGAGATCTTCAGGTTCATATCGTTCACGGCGTGGACGTATTCGTAGATCTGGCACCCGAGGAAGATGGCGCCCAGGATCACCGTCACGGCCAGCCAGAAACTGGCTTTCGAACGCTGGTTGGCGATGAGTGCATGGTGTGCCACGGTAAGCGTCACACCGGACGTCAGCAGCAGCGCCGTGTTGATGGTGGGGATCCAGAACGGCCCGATGGGTGCATAGGGCTCAACCAGGCCAGCGGGCCCAAGGTGCGGCCACAGACCCGAGAACTCCGGCCACAAGTACGAAGCGTGCTCCAGGCTGGCAAGATCCGACGTGGTCATTACGCGGGCATAGAACAGCGCACCGAAGAACGCGCTGAAGAACATGACCTCGGAGAAGATGAACCAGCCCATGCTCCAGCGGTACGAGATGTCGATCCGCTTCCCGTACAGCCCGGACTCCGACTCCTTGATCGCGTCGCCAAACCAGAAATAGATGACCGCCAGGAAGCAGATGACTCCCAGATAGGTGATCCATTGACCTGCTGCCACCCCGTTGAACCACAGCGTCAGGCCCGCGACAAAGATCAGCAACGCAATCGAAGTGCGTACCGGATGCCCGGACAGACCGGGCACGAAATAGTACGGCGCGTTCGCGCGCTCATCTACCGACTGGCTCGCACTCATGACAAATCTCCTACGAATGCTTTTTTCATCTTGTGGCCTTCAAATGTCTCCTCCTCGTACAACGGTTTCAATGTATGGCCAATTGCACGAAGAATAGCAGTGTTGCAATGAATACGACCAGCGCGATCAGAGCCGCTACCAGCACGTGAAACGGATTCAGATGCTCGTCGAGCTCGCGATGGGCCTTGCCACGCCTCAGGCCCACCATGGCCCACAGCACGGCCAGCACGCTGTGAAAAAAACCTGGCTTTGAGCGGGGCTCGTTCGAGTCTGGCATGACGGAATTCTTCAAGCTCCGAAGAGAATGCGTCGCGCCACGAATCCCAGCATGAACGCCAACGCGATCGAGGCGAGAACAAGGGCAGTCCGGACATTCTTGCGACGCTTCTCTTCAGGTGTCACGGTACAACTCGCTACTACAGGGGCTACCACTACTTCACCACCGGAGGCGTTTCAAACGTATGCCACGGCGCGGGTGACGGAACCGTCCACTCGAGACCTTCCGCATCCCACGGATTGGCCGGGGCGACCTGCCCCTTGTGACGGTAGGCACGCACGATGTTATAGACGAACAGCAGCTGCGCGAACCCGAAGACAAAGGCGCCAATGGTGGATATCTGGTGGAAATCGGTGAACTGGATCGCGTAGTCGGCATAACGACGCGGCATGCCGGCCAGGCCCAGGAAGTGCATCGGGAAGAACGCCACGTTGAACGAGATCAGCGTGATCCAGAAATGCAGCTTGCCCAGCTTCTCGTCGTACATGTAGCCCGTCCACTTGGGCAGCCAGTAGTAGGCGCCGCCAAACAGGGCGAAGAGCGAGCCGGCAACAAGTACGTAATGGAAGTGCGCCACGACGTAGTACGTGTCGTGCACCTGAATATCTATGGGCGCCGTGGCCAGCATGAGGCCGGTGAAGCCGCCGATGGTAAACACGAAGATGAAACCAACGGCGAACAGCATGGGCGTCTCAAACGTGAGCGAACCACGCCACATGGTGGCGACCCAGTTGAAGATCTTCACGCCGGTAGGAATGGCGATGAGCATGGTCGCATACATGAAAAACAACTGACCCGCCACCGGCAGGCCCACGGTAAACATGTGGTGCGCCCACACCAGGAACGACAGCACCGCGATGGCAGCCGTGGCGTACACCATCGAGGCATAGCCGAAGAGAGGTTTGCGCGAGAACGTCGGCACAATCATGGAGATGATGCCGAACGCCGGCAGAATCATGATGTAGACCTCGGGGTGCCCGAAGAACCAGAA
>ERZ777003.751-NODE-751-length-59411-cov-21.854353_pt1 | contig 59411 bp, 60 predicted proteins | sample MGYA00374956_ERZ777003 | MGnify/ENA primary metagenome ERZ777003 (study PRJEB29302, sample SAMN06268252) | bioreactor metagenome | isolation source: Joint BioEnergy Institute, California, USA | place: USA:Joint BioEnergy Institute, California, USA | collected...
ACGAGAGGACCGGGATGAACGCACCTCTGGTGTATCTGTTGTCCTGCCAAGGGCACCGCAGATTAGCTACGTGCGGATCGGATAACCGCTGAAAGCATCTAAGCGGGAAGCCGACCCCAAGATGAGCTCTCCCATCCCCTTGAGGGAGTAAGACCCCTGGTAGACCACCAGGTTGATAGGCCGGCGGTGTAAGCGCGGTAACGTGCTCAGCTGACCGGTACTAATGGGTCGAGGGCTTGACGGATATTTTTGAATTCCCGCGCGGCCTAGGTGCAGTTTTCAAGCCTCTTCGAGGCGGGCTCGCACTCACACAGTGTGAGTCGGTCTCGCAAAATTTCGGTGGCTATAGCGAGGGGGAAACACCTCTTCCCATTCCGAACAGAGAAGTTAAGCCCCTCAGCGCCGATGGTACTTGGCCCGCGAGGGCCTGGGAGAGTAGGTCGCCGCCGGTTTATCTACTGCGAGAGAGCCGCCTTCGGGCGGCTCTTTCGCGTTTCTGGGCCCGCTCATTCGCGCCGGAGTACGGTTTGCGGGGATGACCGAGGGAGCGGAGCCCGCGGACGGAAGCTTCCGCTTGGCGCAGGAGGTGGTCGCGCTGCTGTCCGACGAGGTCGGGCCGCGCCGGCCGGCGAGTGCCGCGGAGGCGCGCGCCGCGCAGCTGGTTGCCGAGCGTCTTGGCGAGCTGGGGGTGGCTTGGGCGCTCGAGCGCTTCCGCGGGGCCTCGACGTTCGCCTGGGCCCAGGCGGTCCCGCTTGCCGCTGCGCTCGTGGGGTTCGGGCCGCTTGGGCTCGCGCTCGCGGCTTCCGAGAGCGAGCTGCGCTGGCAGCTGCTCACGCGGCTGTTTTCCCGGCGGGCGAGCCAGAACCTGGTCGCGAGCGTCGAACCGCGCGGCCAGCCGGTGCGGACCGTCGCGCTCGTCTCGCACCTCGACAGCTCACGGTCCGGCCTGCTCTTCCACCCTGCGCTCGCGGCGCACCTGCGCAGGCTCTTGGACGCGAACGCGCTCGCTCTGGCCGTTGGGGCGCTCGCGCCCTTCCTGCGACGGTTCCGCGCGGGGCGGGCCGCGGTTGCAGCTGCGCGCGCCTTCGCCGCGTTCGGGCTTGCGCTGCTCGCCGAGCGCGAGCTGCGCGGCCGTGACGTTCCCGGCGCCAACGACAACGCGTCGGGGGTGGCCGTCTGCGCTGCGATCATGGCGGAGCTCGCGCGCGCGCCGCTCGCCCGGACGCGCGTCGTGATGCTGGCTACGGGGTGCGAGGAGTCCGGGACGATCGGCATGCGGGCGTTCCTCGAGCGGCACGAAACCTCGGGTTGGCTGTTCGTGAACCTGGACGGGGTGGGGGCGCCCGCGACGCTGCGGTACCTGCCCCGCGAGGGCGTGGGGCGCGTGTACCGGGCGGATCCTGGACTGGTCAAGCTGTGCGCGGAACTCGAGCGCGAGCGTCCCGAGCTCGGCCTACGGAGGGCCGAGAAGCTGGTTGGGCTCACCTACGACGCGACGCCCGTGCTCGCCCGCGGCGGCCGTGCGATCACGCTGAGCGCCCAGGACGACGTGATCCCCAACTACCACACGCCCTCCGACATCACGGCGAACCTCGATGCGCGGACCCTGGCGCGGGCTCTCGCCACGGTCCGCGCTCTGCTGGCGGCGATCGACGCGGGTCGCGCCGACCGCCCGGCGAGCTCGGGCTAGGCGGCGGCGCGCGCGGCGAGCCGGTCGCGACCGGCTCGGGCCGAGACGCAGCTTCCGCGACGCGGCCTGGCGAGCGCCTCCCAGGCGGCGCGATGGCCGTCCAGCTCGCAGGTCGCGTCGGCGGAAACCGGCTCGAGCCCGTACTCGCCCAGCGTCGCGAAGTCGATGGCCAGGTCGATGGCGTCGGCGACCGCGGCGGTGAGCCTTGTTATTCCTCGCTCGAACATCAGTTCGCAAGGTACGTGTGGCGCCGGACGGACCGGAGAACGCTGCAACGGATCTTGCAGGTCCCGGTCAAGAGCGCCTCCCGAAGCTGTGCGGCCTGGGCGCGACCGCGGCGAGCGCGCCCACGCCGCCGGCCGCGGCGACGCGGGGGAGGGGCTCCTCCGCCGTTTGGTCGCGGCCGGTCTCGCGCCGCGGGTCGGGCTCGATCGGCCGCACCTCGGCGACGCCGAGCGGTCGCGTGGCGAGCGGCTCGACCGCCTTGGCGACGACGTTGATCACCCCGTCGCGGCGCTCGAGGCGCCCGCGGACGAGTGCGAACGAGGCCGTACGCACCGCGAGGCGGCACGCAGCGTAGACGGGGGGCGGGACGATGACGTTCGCGGTGCCCTCCTCGTCCTCGAGCAGCATGAAGACGACCCCCTTGGCCGTGGCGGGGCGCTGACGGGCGACAACGAGGCCGGCGATCTCGATGGCGCTCCCGTGGCGCAGGCGCGCGAGGTCGCCCGTCCGGGCGAGCCCGTCGAGCTCGTCGCGCATGAGCGCCATCGGGTGCGGGCCCACCGTGAGGCCGGTGGAGTCGTAGTCGGCGACGGCCGTCTGCCAGTCGTCGAGCGGGTCGAGGCGCGGCGCCTGGGGGAGGGGCAACGGGAGCGCGAGCTGTCCCTGCCGGGCGCTGGGCGCCGCGCCCAGCCGCCAGAGGGCGGGACGTCGCCGCGCGCCGCGCCGCTCGGCGCTCGCGCCCGGCCACGCGGCGCCGGCGAGCCCGTCGCAGGCGCCTGCCCAGGCGAGCCGCTCGAGCGTCTCGCGCCGTGCGCCGGAGCGATGCGCGAGCTCGTCCAAGCTGGCGTAGGGGCCGCCGCGCTCGCGCTCGGCGACGATGGCTTCGGCGTCGTCCGCGCGCATCCCGTTTATGTAAACCAGGCCGATCCGCACGGCGAACCTGCGCTGCCCGAGCTCCTCGCGGACCTCCACGGAGCACTCCGTGCGGCTTGCGTTCACGTCTGGGGGCAGGACCTCGATCCCGCGGCGCTGGGCCTCGTGGACGAGCGCGTCCGGGGGGTAGAAGCCCATGGGCTGCTCGTTGAGCAGCGCGCACAGGAACTCGGGGCCGCGGTGCACACGCAGCCAGGTGGACTGGTACGCGAGCAGCCCGAAGGCCGCCGCGTGTGACTTGGGGAAGCCGAAGCCCGAGAAGCCCTGGATCTGCTCGAAGACGCGCTCGGCCACCTCCGCGCTCACCCCCTGGGCGCGCGCCCCGCGCAGGAACCGCTCGCGGTAGGCCCGGATCGCAGCCTCGGAGCGCTTGCGGCTCATCGCACGCCGCAGGCCTTCGGCCTCGCCCGCGGAGAAGCCCGCGAGCGCCATCGCGACCTGGATCACCTGGTCCTGGAAGACGATCGCGCCCAGCGTGTCGGCGAGGATCGGCTCGAGGGCGGGGTGGTCGTAGGGGACCTCGTAGCGCGGGTCCTCGCGCAGGAGCTTGCGCCGCTCGAGGTAGGGATGGACCGCGCCGCCCTGGATCGGCCCGGGGCGGACGATCGCGACCTGCACGGTCAGGTCCTCGAGGTTCTCCGGCCGGCTGCGCAGCAGCATCTGCATCTGGGCGCGGCTCTCGATCTGGAAGACGCCGGTCGTCTCGGCCCGCTGGATCGCCTCGTAGACCTCGGGGTCGTCGAGCGGGATCCGCGAGAGGTCGAGGCGCTCGCCGCGGGTGCGCGCGACCTCGTCCACGCAGCGCTCGACCGCGGAGAGCATGCCGAGCCCGAGCAGGTCGATCTTGAGGAACCCGGCGTCGCCGCAGGAGTCCTTGTCCCACTGGACGAGCTGGCGCCCCTCCATCGCCGCCGGCTGGATCGGGCAGAGGTCGATGAGCGGCCGGGTGGAGAGCACCATTCCCCCCGAGTGCTGGGAGATGTGGCGCGGCAGCCCCCAGGCCTCGCGCACCAGCCAGGCGAGCGCTCGCCAGCGCGGCGAGCGCGCGCGGCTTTCGCCGATCGCGGCCTCCATGTCACCCTCGAGGTTCTCGCCCGTCCAGCCCTCGACCGCGCTCGCCACGCGCTCGATCTCCGTCATCGGCAGGCCGAGGGCCTTGCCGAGGTCGCGCACCGAGCCGCGCACGCGGAAGGTGGGGAAGGCGGCGACCAGCGCGGAGCGGTCGCGCCCGTAGCGCTCGTGGATGCGCGGGATGAGCCGCTCGCGGATGTCGCGCGGGAAGTCGAGGTCGATGTCGGGGACCTCGGTGATCTCGTCGTTGAGGAAGCGGCCCAGAAACAGCCCGGCCTTCACGGGGTCGACGTGCGAGAGGCCGGTGAGGTAGCAGACGACCGAGCTCACGCTCGAGCCCCGGCCGCGCCCCGGCGGGAGCAGCGAGCGCGCCGACTCGGGGCCGCGCACCTCGACGGCTACGTCGCGGGCCAGCTCCAAAAGATCGGCGTGCAGCAGGAAGAAGCCGGAGAGGCCGAGCTTGCGGATCACGCGGAGCTCCTCCTCCAGGCGGGCGCGCGCCTCGTGGCGCTCGGGCGTCCCCGCGTAGCGGGCGTCGAAGCGCACCTCGCAGAGCTCGGCGAGGCGCCGGTCCGCCGTCGGGTCCTCCGCGCCTGGGTAGCGGTAGCCGAGGTCGCGGGTGAGGTCGAAGCGCAGGCGCTCGGCGAGGCGGGCGCTCTCCGCCACCGCGTCGGGGTGGTCGGCGAAGCGCGCCGCCATCTCGGCCGGCGGCACGAGCACGGCGCTGCGGTTCCCGCGCCGCTGCGCCTCGGACTCGTCGAGCGTGAGCCCCAGGCGCACCGCCACCAGCGCGTCCTGCAGGTACGCCCGGCGGCGCTCGTGCGCGTGGACGTTGCCGGTCGCGACGGTGGGCACGCCGACGCGCTCGGCGAGCTCGGCCAGCCAGCGGTTGCGGGCCCGGTCGCGGCGCGCGAAGGGGCGCTGCAGCTCGACGCGGAAGCGCTCGCGCCCGAAGGCGGCCGCGAGGCGCCGCGCGCGGGCGAGCGCGAGGCGGGCCGCGGCCGGCGCGGGACGTCCCGCGGCGCGCTCGAAGACCCCGGCGAGCGCGCCCTCCCGCGCGCAGCCCGAGAGGCAGACCAGGCCCTCGCTGTGTTCCTCGAGGTCGTCGAGCGTCACTCGCGGCGGCAGCGGCTCACGGCCCGGCGCGGGCCTGGTGCCGGCGTGGGCGGCGGTGAGCAGGCGGCAGAGGTTGCGCCAGCCGGCGCGCGACTCCACCAGAAGGGTTACGTGAAAGGGAGTAGGAGAGCCGTCCACGACCGTGACCTCCGCGCCCACGATCGGGCGCACGCCCAGGGGCTTGCAGGCCTGGGCGAACTCCATCGCGCCCCAGACGCCGTCGTGGTCGGTGATCGCGAGCGCCTCGTGGCCCTGGTTCGCGGCCGCGGCGGCGAGCTCGTGCGGCAGCGAGGCGCCGTCGAGGAAGGAGAAGCCGGAGTGGCAGTGCAGCTCGACGTAGTCGGGCATCGCGTCCGCCTCAGGCCCTCTGCGCGAACCAGCGGCCGCGCTCGCGGAAGATCACCTCGCAGCGCCCGTCGGCGAGCACGACCTCGAAGTAGAGGCGGCTGATCGGGTCGGCGGCCCACCAGCGGTCCTCGATCAGCCATTCCTCGCGCACGGCCTCGACGGCGATCCCGCGCACGGCCACGGGCCGCCCGGCGGCGTCCATGCGCACGTCGACCGGTCGCGGCACGTAGAGCAGGGCGGCGCTCACGGCTCGGGGGGCTCGAACGGGGTCAGGGTCGCCTTGCGCTCCGGCAGGGCGGAGTCCGGATCGACGTCGAGCACGCGCAGCACGGCGCCGCGGCCCGCGGCGGCGCGCGCCTGGCGGACCGCCTCGGCGAGCCGCCCGCGGCGGCGGGCGCGGTCGTCGGGCGTCAGCGCGATCTGCTCCGGGGCTGGGTCGCCGAGCTCGAGGGCGCGCAGTCCGAGGCGTGCCGCCGGGGCCGGCAGGCTGGCGAGCTTGGGGCGCAGCGCGAGGAGCAGGCGCTCGCGATCGGCGCTCGCGCTGCGCAGGGCGGTCTCGATGCGCCAGCCGCCGCCGCTCGCGAGGCGCGCCTCCAGCCGCAGGCGGCGCAGGCTGCGCCCGCGCCGGGCGGGGGAGGCCAGCAGGCGGTCGAGCAGGAGCTCCAGGGCGCGCTCGAGGTGCTGCCCGGAGGCCGCGTCGGGCAGGTCGATCTCCTCGCGCAGCTCCTCGGGGGGCGTGCGCGGGCGCAGCGGCGGCTCGATGCCGCGCGCCAGGCGCAGGGCCATGAGCCCCGGCTCGCCGAAGCGGTCGGCGACCGCGGAGTCGGGCAGCTCGGCGAGCTCGCCGAGCGTGCGCAGGCCGAGGCGCTCGAACGTGTCGATCAGCCGGGCGCCGGTCCACTCGTCGCCGAGGCGATGGCGTAGCAGGTCGATCGGCAGGGGCGCCAGGTAGCGCCGGGCGGAGCGCTCGCCGACGACGGTGATCGCGCCGCCGCCGCGGCGCGGGCGGAAGCTGCGGGCCGCGGCGAGCGCGCACAGGCGGGTGGGGCCGGCGCCGAGGCGGACGCTGCGGCCGAGGCCGTGCCGCACGCGCTCGAGCGCCCGCCGCGGCTCGCCGAGCACCCCGCGCAGGCCGTCGAGGCCGAAGAAGGCCTCGCCAGCCACCAGGCCGGGCTCGACGGCCGCGCCCAACGCTTCGAGGCGCACCAGCAGGCGCTCCCACTCCTCGTCGGCGCGCTGCGGGTCGGGCGGGATCAGCGCCAGGCCCGGGCAGCGCGCGAGCGCCTCGGCGAGCCGCATGCCGGGCGTGATGCCGAAGGCCTCGGCCGGGCCCGAGACGTCGCCGATCACCTGCGGCTCTCCGGGCCCCGGGGCGAGCGCCACGGGGCGGCGCAGGAGCTCTCGGCGCCCGCCCGCGGCGGCGATCAAGCCGAATCTCGGGATGAGCACGCAGGCGAACAACATACGAACATATGTTCGCATAAGCGTCAAGGGTCGCCGCGCTGCTCGCGACCGCCTCCGCCCGTTTGCGACACTTGATAGAACACCCCTTCGGGCGGGAGCTAGTCTCGTCCTGACCCAGAGAGAGAGGAGTGTCAATGCGAAGGCTCAAGCTCGTCTTGCTCGCCTTTGCCGTTGCCGCACTCGCTTCGTTCGGGATCGCCGCGTGCGGCGACGACGACGAGGGAGACGGCGGCGGTGGCGGCGAGGACGTCTCGGACGCCAGCTTCGACCTGACAGTTGGTGCGCTGGTCCCGCTGACCGGCGATCTAAGCCAGTTCGGCCCGCCTGGGCAGAAGGCCGCGGAGCTCGCGATCGAGGAGGCGAGCGCCGCCCTCGAGGAGGCGGGCGCCGACATCACGGTGACCATGGAGACCGCGGACACCCAGACCGAGCCGCAGGCGGCGCAGACCGCGGCCCAGCAGCTCGTCTCCAACGGCGCCACCTGCCTGGTCGGCCCGTGGGCGTCTGGCGAGACGGTGCCCGTCGGTCGCTCGGTGGCCGCGCGGTCTGAGGTCCCGCTGATCTCGCCGTCCGCCACCAGCCCGGAGATCACCGATCTCCCGGACAACGGGTTCGTGTTCCGCACCGCGCCCTCCGACGCGCTCCAAGGCCAGGTGCTCGCGGATGTCGTCGAGCAGGAGCTCGGCTCGGCCGACGCGACCGTGTCGCTGGCCGCGCGCAACGACCCGTACGGCGAGGGCATCGTGAACGAGTTCAAGGCCGCCTGGGAGGCCAAGGGCGGTACGACGACGGGCCCGGTTCTCTACGACCCGGAGCTGTCCTCGTACAACTCCGAGGCGAACCAGATCGTTGAGGGTGATCCCGACCAGTTCGTGATCATCGACTTCGAGGAGCCCTACAACCGCCTGGGCGCCGCGCTGGCGCGCACCGGTTCGTTCGATCCTCACAACCTCTGGACCGCCGACGGCCTCGCGTTCGAGGACGGCGTCCCGAAGTCGATCCCGAACGACGCCCTCGCCGGCGCGAAGGGCACGCGTCCTTCGAGCCCCGAGGACACGGACACCGCCAAGGCGTTCGACGATCTCTACAAGCAGGCGCCGGGGGCGAAGTCCCGCGGCACGTTCGACGCGCAGAACTTCGACGCGGCGACGCTCTGCGTCCTCGCGGCGGTCGCTGCGGGTTCGAACGAGGGTCCTGCGATCGCCGAGAAGATCCAGGAGGTCGCCTCGCCGCCGGGTACGAAGTACGACTTCACCCAGCTGGCCGATGCGATCAAGGCCCTGCAGGCCGGCGAAGACATCGACTTCGAGGGTGCCTCCGGCCCGCTCGACCTCGATGACAACGGCGACCCGGTCGTCGCGTTCTACGAGCGCTACGAGTACGACGATCAGGGCAAGTTCAGCATCGTCGAGACGGTCGAGAAGCAGGCCGAGTAAGGCGACTCGAACGCCTGATTGCTGAAAGAGGGGCCCCCGGCATGCGCCGGGGGCCCTTTTTCGTGGCGAAGCCAGGCCGCGGACGCCCCCCGACGCGCATCACCAGCCCGCCCAAGCCGCATCACCAGCCCGAGCCGCAGCGCGAGACCGCCCGAGCCCGCAGCGCGAGACCGAGTGAGGCGGATTTGTTCGACATAGCCGCACATATCCGCCTCACCTCGGGATGTGAGGCGGATTCGTACGACATAGGCGAACAAATCCGCCTCACTCGGAGTGGCGCGGCGGTCGGGGCCCCGTCGCGAGGGCGACTTAGTGTGGGATCGGTCGTCGGGAGGTTGAGGTCGCGTGGGTCAGGACGCGGAGCCGTTCTCCGCCGCGGCTGCGTCCACGCGGCCCGTGCCGCCGCCCAGGTAGAGGTCCGCGACCTTGGGGTCGGCGATCAGCTCGGGGCCGGGTCCCTGGAAGCGGTTCTGGCCGAGGTCCAGCACGTAGCCGCGGTGGGAGAGGGCGAGGGCGCGGCGGGCGTTCTGCTCGACCATGAGGATCGTCACGCCCGCGGCGTTGATCTCCATCACCTTCTCGAAGATCGCGTCCACGAACGCCGGCGCGAGGCCCGCCGAGGGCTCGTCGAGCAGGACGATCTCGGGCTCGGGCATGAGCGCGCGGGCCATGGCGACCATCTGCCGCTCGCCGCCGGACATCGTGCCCGCGGCCTGCATCCGGCGCTCCTCGAGCCGCGGGAAGAACGCGTACATCTGCTTCAGGCGCTCGCGCACGATGTTGTCCTCGACGCCGAGCGCGCCCAGCGTGAGGTTCTCCTCGACCGTGAGGCTGGGGAAGACGTTGTCGAGCTGGGGCACGTAGGTCACGCCCTTGCGCGTGACCGAGTGCGGGGCGAGGCCGGTGATGTCCTCGCCGTACAGCTTCACCGAGCCCTCGCGCGGCGGCACGAGGCCGAATACGGACTTCATGAGCGTCGACTTGCCGGCGCCGTTGGGGCCGACGATCGTGACGATCTCGCCGCGGTTGACCACGATGTCGACGCCGCGCAGGATGTCGACCTCCGGCGTGTAGCCCGCGACGAGCCCCTCGACGCGCAGGACCTCCTCAGCCACCCTGCACACCTCCATCGGCCGACGGGGGCGTAGGCGGGCCCTCGGGCACCTCGGTCTCGCCGCTGCCGCCCAGGTACGCGTCGACCACGCGCTGGTCCGAGCGCACCTCCTGCGGCGTGCCGCGCGAGATCACGCGCCCGAGCGCCATCACGATCACCTCGTCGGAGTGGTTCATCACCACCTCCATGTCGTGCTCGACGAAGAGGAACGTCACGCCCTCCTCGGAGCGCAGGCGCTCCATGTGCTCGAGCAGGCGACGGCCCAGGCTGGGGTTGATGCCCGCCATCGGCTCGTCGAGCAGCACCATGCGCGGCTCGGTCATCAGCGCCCGCGCGAGCTCGAGCAGCTTGCGCTGGCCGCCGGAGAGCGTCGCGGCGTAGTCGTTTGCCTTGCTCTCGAGGTTGAACGTGCGCAGCAGCTCGTAGGCGTGATCGTAGATCTCCTTCTCGCGCTGGCGCACCGCCCGGCGGCGAGTCAAGAGCGTGGCCAGGTTCTCGCCCGGCTGGCGGGGCGCGGCGAGCAGCATGTTGTCGATCACCGGCATCGCGCCGAGCGCCTTCGTGATCTGGAAGGTGCGCACCATGCCGCGCTTGGTGATCGCGTGCGGCGGCTTGCCGAAGATCGACTCGCCGTTGTAGGTGATCTCGCCCGCCTGCGGCTTGTAGAAGCCAGTGATGATGTTGAACAGCGTCGTCTTGCCGGCGCCGTTGGGCCCGATCAGCGCCGTGATCGAGCCCTCCCGCACGTCGAACGTGGCGCCGTTGACGGCCTTGATGCCGCCGAAGGCCAGGTGCACGTCCTGGACGTTGAGGATCGGCTTGCCGTTCGCGCGCGCCTCAGTCACCGAGCACCATCTCCTCGCGCTTGCCGAAGACGCCCTGCGGGCGGAACGCCATCAGCAGGATCAGCACCACGCCCACGATCATGAAGCGCAGCGCGGCCTGCTTGTCGGCCGACAGCGGCAGGTCGAGGAACCGGAAGCCCTCGAGCACCGTCCAGAGGATGATCGACCCGACGAGCACGCCCCCGAACGTCGCCATGCCGCCCAGAACCAGGATCGCGTAGCCCAGGAACGTGTAGAGCGGCTCGAAGTTGTCCTGGCTCACCGATTGGAGGTTGAACGCCAAGAACCAGCCGGCGATCGCGCCCAGCGCGGAGGACAGCGCGAGCGACTGGAGCTTGTAGGAGAGGACGTTCTTGCCGAGCGCCCGGGCCGCGTCCTCGTCCTCGCGGATCGCGCGCAGCACGCGGCCCCACGGCGAGCGGATGAGCATCGTCATCCCGAGCGCGAGTAGCCCGAGCGCGATCCAGACGACGATCAGCAGCGGCAGGTTCTCGAACTCCAGTCCGCTCAGCCCGATCGGGTCGAGGATGTTGTCCGAGATCCAGTCGGAGACCTTGAACCAGGGGTCGGTGAAGAACACGTTGTTGTCGAGCTCGAGCGAGATCGTGCCCTGGTTGCCGCCCGTGAGCCCGCGCGCGTTCTGCGCGATGTCGCGGATGATCTCCGAGAAGGCGATCGTCGCGATCGCGAAGTAGTCGGCGCGCAGCCGCAGCGACGGGAGGCCGATCAGCACCCCGATCAGCATCGTGATCAGGACCGAGAGCACGAGCGCGAGCAGGAACGGCACCCCGACCTCGACGACCAGGATGATCGCCGAGTAGGCGCCGATCGCCATGAAGCCCGCCTGGCCGAAGTTGACGATGCCCGTGTAGCCCACGTTGAGCTGCAGGCCGAGCACGAAGATCCCGTAGATGCCGGCGAAGACGCCGACGCCGATCCAGAACTCCCAGGCGGTCAGGAAGTTGAAGGAGATGGCCAGCGGCAGTGACATCACAGCGTCCGCTCCCTGCCGAAGATGCCCTGCGGGCGAACGATCAGGACGATGATGAGCACGACGAAGCTCACGGCGACCTTCCACTCGGGGGCGAACACGAGCGTCGACCACTCCTGCGCGAGGCCGATCACGATCCCGCCGGCGAGCGCGCCGAAGGCGTTGCCGATGCCCCCGAGCACGACCGCCGCGAAGATCGGCAGCAGCAGGAAGAACCCGGTGTTCGGGTTGAGCGAGCCCGACGAGGCGACGACGAGGACGCCGGCGAGCCCGGCGAGCCCGGCCGCCAAGAACCACGTGATGTAGACGACGCGGCCGGTGTCGATGCCGGTGGTCTCGGCGAGGTCGAAGTTGTCGGCGAGCGCGCGCATCTCGCGGCCGAGCCGCGTCGAGCGCAGCATCCAGGCCACCGCGGAGAGCACGACGAAGCCCGTGATCACGACGTAGAGCTCCGTGCGCCCGATCGTGAGACCCAGGAACGAGTAGGTGCTGGTCACGTCGACGTCCAGCGACCGCGGCTGGGTGCCGGCGACGAACTGGATCGCGTTGCGCAGCACGAACGCCAGCCCGAGCGCCATCAGCAGCAGCTGCAGCATGCCCGCGCGCTTGCGGCGCATCGGCCGCCACATGACCTTCTCGGTCGCGACGCCGAAGAGCCCGACGAGCGCGATCGCGAGCAGGATCGCGATGAAGATCGGCAGGCCGAGGGTGACGTTGAAGAAGAACCCGATGTAGGCGCCGAGCGTGAGCGTGTCGCCGTGCGCGAAGTTGACGAGCTTGAGGATCCCGTAGACGAGCGTGAGCCCGATCGCGCCGAGCGCGAAGTAGGAGCCCGCGACGAGCCCGTTGACCGACCGCTGCGCGAAGGGCTGGAGGCCGTCGGTGATGATCAGGATCACCGAGACCAGCGCCAGGACCCCGACTGCTACCCAGGCGGGGTTGCGCCGTGCCCATTCCAGGGCTCCGGCCCGAACGCCGAGCGGCGGCCCGATTGCCTCTCCACCCTCCATCAGCGGCGGCATCCTATGCGAATTCCCACACAAACAAGAGCGCTCAGCCCTTCCCTGCCTGGCCTCCGGCCGCCGCCAGCTTACGGGAGGCGCGCTCGATCACGGCGTCCGTGAACTCACGGGTGCCCGCGTGGCCGCCGAGATCGGCCGTGCGCACCCCCTCGGCGACCGCCTCCGCGACGCTCGCGCGGATCGCCCGCGCGGCCTCCGCGGTGGCCTCCGCGCGCTCCAGGAGCGCCGCCGCAGCGAGGATCATCGCCATCGGGTTGGCCACGTCCTTGCCCTCGAGCGCGGGCGCCGTGCCGTGCGGGGCCTCGGCCATGACGACCGTGGGCTCGAGGTCCTCGTCCAGGGCGAGCAGGAGCGACTCGGCGCCCGCGATCGAGCCGAACATGGGCAGGACGAGGTCGGAGAGGAGGTCGCCGTCGCGGTTGAGGCAGGGGATGACGAGCGGCGCGTCGGCCGCCCCGGACACGAGGCCGGCGAGCGTGGCGTCGATCAGCACGGGCTCGTATGCGACGTCGGGATGGCGCTGCGCCGCCGCGTCCATCTCCTCCTTGAGCATCCCCTCGTAGACGGGGCTCACCGTCCACTTCGGCCCGCCGTAGACCTTCCCGCCCAGCCGCCGCGCCTCGCGGAACGCGTACTCGGCGACCGCGCGGCAGTGCGAGCGGCGGATCGTCTCGGTCCGGTGGGCGAGCTCGTCGCCGTCCTCGGTGCGCTCGCGCCACTGCTCGGCCCCGTACGCGTCCCCGACCGCCATCCGGCAGATCGAGATCGGGTGGTGCACGCCCGCCACCGGCGTCACCCCCGGGATGCGCCTGCCGGTCCGGACGATCAGCGTGCCGTCGATCGCCTCGCGCAGGATCCGGTTCGGGCTGCCCACGTCCTCGGCCCCCTCGGGGGTGATCGTCGCCGCCTTGAGCCCGAAGCCGGTCTCGCGCATCCGCCGCGCCGCCTCCAGGCACACGGCGTTGCCCGTCGCTCGCCTGTTCTCCAGCGAGAGGTCGAAGCGCTCGATCGCGACGTCCGCGCCGATCACGGCCGGGTCGAGCACCCGGAGCGCCTCCTCGAGGAGCTCCTGTCCCGTCTGGTCGCCCTCCAGCGCGACTATGCTGACCGCGGGCATGGAGAGGCTTTCCCGGTCGGATGGACGCTGAACGCTGTAGCTGGTGCGGGGCGGCGGTCGAGGCCGACGACGGCTTTCGCGCCTACGAGCCCGCGGGGGAGCGCCGCGCGGTCTTCTGCCGGCTCGAGCACCTCGTGCCCTGGGGCATCAAGGGCGCGTTCTGGGAGGCCGGCGCCCTCGACGACCCCCACCTGACCGAGTCGCGGTCCTTCGCCTGCTCGCAGTGCGGGGCCGACCTCGACCCCGAGGCCCACGTCGTCTTGGTCCGCCACCGCGGCGAGCACCGGATCGCAGATCACTTCTGCGGCGTCGATCATCTGGTCGAGTGGGCGAAGGCGGGCGGCCGCTGGCAGTAGCCGCGTTCGCGCGCCCTCACTCATACTGCAACGCCTCGATCAGGTCCAGCCTCGATGTGCGGCGCGCCGGCCCGATCGCCGCGAGCACCCCCAGGACGATCGCCGCGACGAGCACGACGATCGGCAGCGCCACCGGGATCGAGAGCACGAGCCCCTCCTCGGCGAGCGCGTTGACCGCGAGCGACGCGAGCACGAGCCCGATCACCGCGCCGACGATCGTCCCGAGCAGCGCGTTGATCACCGACTCGTAGCGCACCATGCGCCGTACCTGGCTGCGCGAGGTGCCGATCGCGCGCAGCATCGCGAGCTCGCGGGTGCGCTCGAGGATCGTGAGCGCGAGCGTGTTCACGATGCCGAAGATCGAGACGATCACCGCGAGGCCGAGGAGCACGTAGATCAGCGTGACGAGCTGATCGACCTGCTGGGCCTGCTCGTCCTTGAGCTCCTGCTGGTTGCGCGCCTCAGCCACCGGGAAGCGCTGGGCGAGCAGCTCGTCCACGGCCGCCCGCGTCGCCTCGGGGTCGGCGTCCGGGCCGAAGCCGACGAGCACCGAGAACTCGCCGCGCGCACCGAGCTCTTCGCGCAGGGTCTCACGCGGCAAGGCGAGCGTGCCCACGAACAGGCCCGCGGGGTCGCGCACGCTCCCCTCGACGGTGACGGCGAGCGTCTCGCCGCCCGGCCCGGTGAGCTCGACCTCGTCGCCGACGGCGACGCCGTTGTCCTCGCCCCAGCCGGACTCGACGATCGCGCCGTCGGCCGAGAGGTTGCGGAGGGTCGCATCGTCGCCCTCCACCCACTCCAGGCTGGTGATCTCGGGCAGGTCGCGCTCGAGCCCGCCGAGGAACGTCTCCTGGTCGAGCCCCTCGATGCGCGCCGGGACGGCGGTCAGCGGCGTGGCCACGGCGACGCCGTCGACCTGGCCGACCTCGGCCGCGATCGCCGACGGGATGGGGGAGAAGCCGTCCTGGTTGAGGATCGCGAGGTCGCCCGAGAACTGCCGGTCCAGGGTCTCGCCGATCGACGCCTTGAGCGAGGAGGAGAAGACGCCCACGAACACCACGAGGGCGACGCCGATCATGAGCGCCGCCGCCGTGGTCGCCGTGCGGCCCGGCTGTCGCTGCGCGTTCTGGCGCGCGAGGTGGCCCGTGATGCCGCGCAGCTTGGCGATCGGCCACCCGATCGCGCTCGCGATCGGCGGCACGAAGCGCCCGCCGAGCATCGCGACGCCGATGAAGAGCAGCACGAGGCCGAGGCCGAGCTGGCTCAGCGCCGTCTCGACGGAGCCGCTCGAGGTGAGGCCGAGGCCGATGAAGGCTGCGCCCGCCAGGGCCACCACGGCCGCGACCACCGTCCGCCGCCGCCGCGTGCGCTCGGCCGCCTCGAGCGAGCCGCCGCTGGAGCGCAGGGCCTCGAGCGGGGCGACGCGGGTGGCGCGCAGCGCCGGGAAGAGGGCGGCGACGACCGTCGAGCCGACGCCAACGATGAGCGCGATCACGATCGTCCCGGCGTCGAGCCGCAGCGAGCTCACGGGCAGCGTGAAGCCCATGCTGGAGAAGAGCCCCTTGATCAGCTCCACGAAGCCGAAGCCGCCGGCGATCCCCAGCACCGAGGCGAGCAGGCCGATGAGCGCCGCCTCGACGAGCACGGCGGTGAGGATCTGGCGCGCCGAGGCGCCCAGCGTGCGCAGCATCGCGAACTCGCGCACGCGCTGGGCGACCGTGATCGCGAACGTGTTGAAGATCAGGAAGCCGCCGACGAAGACCGCGATCCCGGCGAACACGAGCAGGGCGGTGGAGAGGAAGCCGAAGCCCTCCTCGAGGTCGCCCGCGTCCTCCTCGGCGACGGCGGCGCCGGTCGCGACCTGCAGGTCGCCGGGCAGCTTCTGCGCGAGGGCCGCGGCGAGCGCTTCCGGGTCCGTGCCCTCGGCGGCCTCCACGTCGATCTCGTCGAAGCGGCCCGGCTTCTCGGACAGCCGGCGCGCCTCGCGCAGGGTGAACTGCGCGAGGCTCGCGCCGAGCAGCGATTCCGCGTCGCCGAACCGGGTGAGCCCGACGAGCGTGTACTCCCGCGTGCCGGCCGCGCCCGTGATGCGCACCCGGTCGCCGAGCTCGAAGCCGGCGTCCTCGGCGCTCGCCTGGTCGAGGGCGAACTCGTCGTCGCCCTGCGGGCGGCGCCCATCGACGACCTCGAGCGGCTCGAAGCGGTCGCTCTCCATCACCGAGAGGGCGATGTGGGGCGGGCCGCCCTGCGGCGGGCCGATGCGCTCCGCGTCCTCGCCCAGGATCGTGATCGCCTGGTCGTCGGCGATCAGGCCCTCGGCGTGCGCGACGCCCTCGGTCTCGCGGACCGCCTGGAGCACCGACTCGGGGAAGCCGGTCCGGGGCCCGGAGCCGAACTCGCCCTCGACCTCCACGCGGGGGCGGACGACGACGTCGATCTTCTCGTTGACGTCGGAGAAGAGGTCGTTGATCGCCCGGTTCACCGAGTCGCTCAGAAGGAGCGTGCCGGCGACCATGGCGACGCCGAAGAAGACCGCGAGCGCGGTGGAGAGCGCGCGGAACTTGCGGGCGGAGAAGTTGCGGAGGCCCAGGCCGAGCATGTGCTCAGACCGAGCGCATCAGCTCGAGGACCTGCTCCTCGCCCTCGACCCGGGTGTCCGTCGCCACCCTGCCGTCCACGAGCAGCACGACGCGGTCGGCGTACGCGGCGACGCGGGGGTCGTGGGTGACCACGACGACCGTGTGCCCGAGCTCGTCGACCGAGCGGCGCAGGAGCTCGAGGACCTGCTTCGAGGAGGCGGAGTCGAGGTTCCCCGTCGGCTCGTCGGCGAACACCACGGCGGGCCTGGAGACGAGTGCGCGGGCGATCGCGACCCGCTGCTGCTGGCCTCCCGAGAGCTCGGCCGGGCGGTGACGGCGGCGGTCCGCGATCCCGACCGTCTCGAGGAGCTGGTCGAGCCACTCGCGGTCCACGCTGCGCCCCGCGATCCGCATCGGCAGGGTCACGTTCTCCTCGGCGTTCAGCACCGGGATCAGGTTGAAGAACTGGAAGATGAAGCCGAGCTTGTCGCGCCGCAGGCGCGTGAGCGCGGCGTCGGAGAGCCCGGTGATCTCCGTGCCGTCCACCCAGACCTGGCCCGAGGTCGGCCGGTCGAGGCCCGCGAGCAGGTGCATCAGCGTGGACTTGCCGGAGCCCGAGGGCCCGACGATGCTCGTCAGCTCGCCGCGCGGGAACTCGAGGTCGACGCCGGCGACCGCGTCCACCGCGGCGGCGCCCTCGCCGAAGCGGCGGCGCAGATCCGCGCAGCGGACGGCGGCCTCTGTCGGTCTGTTGTGGTCGGTCGCCGTCAAGTGCGGGAACCCACCGTAGCGCAGCGGCTAGCGCCGCGCGGGTCGCCCGCGGCCCTCACCCGCCTGCGGCGTGGCGGGCTCGGCCGGCGGCAGCGCGAAGTCCAGGAGCGCCAGCGCGAGCTCCTCGGGCGCCTCCACCGGCGGAGAGTGGCCCGCGCCCTCGATCAGCTCCGTGCGCACGCCGGGGACGTCCTCGAACCCCGCGAGCGCCCGTTCCGCGTCGAACATCCGGTCCTCGGCCCCGAAGACGACGAGCAGGGGGACGGCGGCCGCGGTGAAGCGCTGGTCGATGGAACGCTCCTCGGTGAAGTCGTCGGCGCCGTCGTGGGCCTGTTCGAACGCGGTGTAGGTCATCGCGCGGAAGTCGCGCACGACCTGGTCGGGGTCGTCGAAGCCGTCGGCGGGCTCGAAGCCGGGCGCGAAGGCGTCCTCGTACGACTTGCGCACGGCGAAGTCGGGGGACAGGCGCCAGAGGGCCGGGCCGACCACGGGCGTGTAGGTGAGCTTCGCCAGCAGCGGTAGCCCCGGGCCGTAGTCGTCGGTGTTCGGCGCCATGTCGATCACGACGGCGCGGTCGACCAGCTGGCTCGCCTGCTCGGCCAGGGAGGCGGTGACCAGCGCGCCCATCGAGTGCCCGGCGACGAGCGCGCCGCTCACGCCGAGCTCGCCCAGCGCCTGGGCGACGACCGCCGCCTGGGAGGGGATGTCGTAGCCGCTCGAGGGCTTCTCCGAGCCGCCGTGGCCGAGCAGGTCGATGCGGATCACCCGGTGGGAGTCCTCCAGCAGCGGGACGACGCGGTCGAACCACCGCAGCGAGCCCGCGTAGCCGTGGATCAGGACGATCGGCTGCGCGCCGCTCACGCCGGGCGGCTCGCCGGTGTCGGTGACCTGCACCGCGCCGCCCGACAGCTCGAGGATGCGCCCGCCGTCGACCGTGACCTCGGCCGAGCGCTCCTCGTTGGAGGTCGCGAAGGCGTTGAGCGCCAGGAGCAGGACGAGGCCGGCGAGCAGGCCGGCCGCGACCTTCCAGCGCCGTTTCACTGCTCCCGCGGGCCCAGGCCTAGCTCGTCGGCGTGCTCCGCCAGCGCGTCGATCACGAACTGGATGTGCTCGTCGAAGTCGACGCCGAGCTCCTCGGCGCCCTGGCGGACCTCGTCGCGGTTGACGCCCGCGGCGAAGGAGGGCGTCTTGAGCTTCTTCTTGACGCTCTTGGGCTTCATGCCCTCGATCCCGGTCGGCCGCACGAGCGCGCATGCCGCGATGAACCCGGAGAGCTCATCCACGGCGAACAGGGTCTTGGCCATCGGCGTCTCGCGGGGGACGTTCAGGAAGGTGGCGTGCCCGGCGACGGCGTCGATCAGCTCCTGCGGCCAGCCGAGCTCCTCGAACAGGCGCAGCGCCGTGCGCGGGTGGCCGTTCTCCTCGTCGTCGAGGTCCGGATAGCGCTCGTAGTCGAGGTCGTGCACGAGGCCGGTGACGCCCCAAAGCTCCTCGTCCTCGCCGAACTTGCGGGCGTAGGCGCGCATCGCGGCCTCCACGCCGAGGAGGTGCTTGCGCAGGGAGTCCGACTGCACCCACTCGCACACCAGCTCCCAGGCCTGATCTCGTGTCGGATTACTCATCTCGCTCCGCTCCGCTTTTGAGTCTCCCAGGGACCCCGGCGGAGCCCCTCTTCCAGATCGGCGTCGTCTACCCTAGCCAGCGACCGTGAGCGAGAAGTTCGTTATCGAGGGCGGCAGGCCGCTCAGCGGCGAGGTGACTGCCGCCGGCAACAAGAACGCTGCCCTGCCGATCATCGCTGCGTGCCTGCTCACCGACGAGGAGCTGGTCCTCACGAACGTGCCGCGGATCCGCGACACGGAGGCCCAGGTCGCGATCCTGGAGCGCATGGGCGTACGCGCCGAGTGGGGCAGCGACCACGAGCTGCGCCTGCGCGCGGACAACGTCACCGACACCGCGCCCGACGAGGAGCTCTCCTCGCGCATCCGGGCGTCGTTCCTGCTCGCCGGGCCCCTGCTGGCGCGCTTCGGCGAGGCGATCATGCCTCCGCCCGGCGGGGACTTCATCGGCCGCCGCCGGCTCGACCCGCACCTCGACGCGTTCAAGGACATGGGCGCGCACGTCGAGGGCACGCGCCAGATCGAGATCACGGCCCCCAACGGCGGGCTGAAGCCGTGCGTCGTCTTCATGGACGAGCCGTCGGTGATGGGCACCGAGAACGCCCTGATGGCGGCGGCGCTCACCCCGGGCCCCACGACCATCTACAACGCGGCGTGCGAGCCGCACGTCCAGGATCTGGCGCGCCTGCTGGTGAAGATGGGCGCGGAGATCGACGGCATCGGCTCGAACATCATGACCGTGCACGGCCGCGACAAGCTGGGCGGCGCGGAGCACCGCATCTCGCCCGACCACATCGAGATCGGGAGCTTCATGGCGCTCGCCGCGGCGACGGGCGGCGAGGTCTGCATCCGCGACACGCAGCCGGAGGATCTCCGGATGATCTTCCGGCAGTTCCGCCGCCTCGGGCTCGAGGCGCGCGTGGAGGGCACGGACGTGATCGTGCCCGCGGGCGTGAAGCTCGAGGTGAAGGACGACCTCGGCGACGCGATCCCGAAGATCGAGGACGGCCCGTGGCCCGCGTTCCCGGCCGACCTCACGTCGATCGCGCTCGCGCTCGCCACGCAGGCGGACGGCACGATCCTGATCTTCGAGAAGATGTTCGAGAACCGCTTGTTCTTCACGGACAAGCTCGTCGCAATGGGCGCTCGGATCACGTTGTGCGATCCCCATCGGGCGATCGTCAGCGGTCCGAGCCGTCTTCACGGTGAGCGCGTCGAGAGCCCCGACATCCGCGCGGGCATGGCGATGCTCATCGCCGCGCTCGCGGCCGAGGGCCGGTCGGAGATCGGCAACATCGTGCAGATCGACCGGGGCTACGAGGCGATCGACGATCGCCTGCGGTCGCTGGGCGCGCGCATCGAGCGCGTGGCCGTCGAGCCCGTCCCGGCGCGGGCGTAGTCTGCGGGCCGCGGCAGGCGGGAGGAACCGATGACGCATCCGATCCCTCCCGGCGCCCGCGACATCCTGCCCGAGGAGATGCGCGAGCTGCGCGCCCTGCAGCGCAAGCTCGCCGACGTCTTCGAGCGCTACGGCTACGGCGAGGTCGCGACGCCCACCGTCGAGTACGACGAGGTGCTCTCGCTGGGCGACCTGCGCGGCGCCCCGGTCGCCCACCGCTTCTTCGACGAGTCGGGCGAGCTCGTCGCGCTGCGCGCCGACATGACCGTGCCGATCGCCCGGCTGGTCGCGGACCGCTACGGCGACCAGGAGCCGCCCTTCCGCCTCTTCTACAACGCCCGCGCGTTTCGGGCCGTGCGCCCCCAGCGGGGGCAGGCGCGCGAGTTCTTCCAGGCGGGCATCGAGCTCGTCGGCGTGCCCGGGCCCGACGGGACAGCCGAGGTCGTGGAGGTGCTCGCCAGCGCCCTCGACGCCGCCGGGCTGGGGCGCGCTGTGATCGGCATGGGCCACGCGGCGCTCTACCGCGACCTCCTCCGCGAGGTGGGCGTCTCCGACGACGCCGCGGCGCGGGTGCTCGACCGGCTCGCGGCCCACGACCTCGTCGGACTCGAGGAGGAGGTAAATGGGCTCGGGCTCGGCGAGGGCGAGCGGCGGATGCTCACCACGGTCCCGAGCCTGCGCGGCGGGCCCGAGGTCCTCGAGCGCGCCCGCGAGCTCGGCGAGCCCGTGCAGCGGGCGACCGAGCGCCTGGGCGCGACGTACGAGGCGGTGACGCGGCGCGGCGTGGCCGACCGCGTGCAGATCGACCTGGGGCTCCTGCGCGACCTGGGCTACTACACCGGCACGATCGTGGAGGTCTACGACCCGGCGCTCGGGCACATCCTCGGCGGCGGGGGCCGCTACGACGAGCTCATGGGGCGCTTCGGCAGGCCGCTGCCCGCCGTCGGGTTCGCTCTGTACCTGGAGCGCCTGCACATCGCCCAGGCCGAGGAGGAGCGCCTCGCGCGCGAGGGGGAGGCGCCGTGATGGCGGCGCGCGCAGGCGGGGCGCTGCCGCGCGGCCCGTTGCGCCTCGCGCTGCCGCGCGGCGCGCTGTTCTCGGAGGCGCTCGACGTCCTCGACCGCATCGGCATCGACACCACCGAGCTGCGCGGCGACTCGCGCTCGCTGGTCTTCGAGGCCGGCGACCTCGTGATCGTGACGATGCGCCCGTCCGACGTGCCCACCTACGTCGAGGCCGGGGCCGCGGACCTCGGCATCACCGGCAAGGACGTGCTGATCGAGCAGAGCGACCGGGTCGTGTACGAGCTGCTCGACCTGCGCTTCGGCTCCTGCCGCATGGTCGTCGCGGGACGCGCCGGCGACGACCGGGCGCTCGCCGAGGCGCGGCGCCTGGGCGCGGTCCGCGTCGCCACCAAGTACCCGCGGATCGCGACGCGCCACTTCGAGGAGACCGGGCGCAGCGCCGAGGTGATCGAGGTCAAGGGCTCGGTGGAGCTGGCGCCGCTCGCCGGGCTCGCCGACGTGATCGTGGATCTGGTTGACACGGGCAGGACGCTGCGCGAGAACGGGCTCGAGGTGCTCGAGGAGATCACCCAGTGCACGGCGCGCCTGATCGCGAACCGGGTCTCCCACAAGCTGCGCGCCGAGGACATCGACCCGCTCGTCGAGCGCCTGCGGGAGGCGACGCGATGAGGGTGAAGCGCCTGGAGTGGGACGGGAGCGACGCGGCGGTCTTCGCGCGCTCGCTGCGCGCCGCCGCCGCGCCCTCGCCGGAGCTGCCCGAGCGCGTCGCGGCGATTATCGCCGACGTCGCCGAGCGCGGCGACGCTGCGCTGGAGGAGCTCACGGCGCGCTTCGACGCGACCGAGGAGGCGCCGCCGTCGTTGCGGGTCGCGCGCGCCGAGCTCGACCACGCCGTCGAGCGGATCGACCCGGAGCTGCGCGACGCGCTCATGCTGGCGGCCGCCAACATCCGGGCGGTCGCGGAGGCGGAGCTCCCGCGCGATCCGGAGCCGGTGGAGCTGCCGCAGGGCCAGCGCGTGCGCGTCGTCCACCGGCCCGTCGCGGCGGCGGGCGTGTACGCGCCGGGCGGGCGCGCCGCCTACCCCTCGTCGGTGCTCATGTGCTGCATCCCGGCCGCGGTCGCGGGAGTCGAGCGCATCGCGCTGTGCACGCCTCCCGACCCGCACGGGCTCGTGAACCCGGTCGTCCTCGCCGCGGCGGCGCTCGCCGGGGCGACCGAGGTGTACGCCGTGGGCGGCGCGCAGGCGATCGCTGCGCTCGCGCTGGGGACAGCGACGATCGACCCGGTCGACGTGATCGCGGGGCCGGGCAACGACTGGGTGGCCGAGGCCAAGCGCCAGCTCTACGGCCGGGTCGGGATCGACGCGATCGCGGGCCCGAGCGAGCTGGTGGTCGTGGCCGACGCGGCGGCCGACCCGCGCTCCGTCGCCCTGGATCTTCTGGCGCAGGCCGAGCACGGCGCCGAGAGCCCCGTGTACGCGTTCGCGGCCGACGAGGCGCTGCTCGAGCGCGTGAGCGCGCTCGTGAGCGAGCTCGCGGCCGAGCGGCCGAGCGTGAAGGACGCGCTCGCGGTGATGGTCCGGACGCCCACGACCGAGGCCGCGCTCGAGCTCAGCGACGCGCTCGCGCCCGAGCACCTCGAGCTGCGCTTCGCCGGCGCCGACGACGCGCTCGCCGCCGAGCGCGTCGCTGGCTGCGTGTTCGTGGGCGAGGGCGCCTCGACGGCGTTCGGCGACTACGCGGCGGGCTCCAACCACGTGCTGCCGACCGGCGGCGCGGCGCGCTTCTCGGGGCCCTTGGGGCCGGGGGCGTTCCTGCGCCGCGCCTCCGTGGTCGAGATCCCGGGCGCCGCGGCGGATGCGCTCGCCGAGGCGGTGGAGAGGATCGCGCGCGACGAGGGCCTGCCGGTGCACGGCGAGTCGGCGCGGGCGGCGGCGCCTTCGGAGGTAGATTCCTAGCCCATGGCACGCACGGCGGAGATCAGACGCGAGACGGGGGAGACCAAGGTCTTCGTCGCGCTCGACCTCGACGGCGGGGAGGTGAGCGCCTCCACCGGCGTCGGCTTCCTCGACCACATGCTCGACCTCCTGGGGCGGCACGGCCGCCTCGGGCTGCGCGTGGAGGCGCAGGGGGACCTCGAGACCGGCGCGCACCACACGGTCGAGGACGTCGGCATCGTGATCGGCCAGGCGCTCGACCAGGCGCTCGGCGACCGCGCCGGGATCCGCCGCTACGGCGACGTCGCCGTGCCGATGGACGAGTCGCTCGCCTGCTGCGCGATCGACATCTCCGGCCGCCCGTACTGCCTCTACCGCGCCGATCTGCCGCCGGTCTCGATCGCGGGCTTCGACGCCGAGCTCGCCGAGGAGTTCTTCCGCGCCGTCGCCAACAACGCGCGCCTGACGCTTCACATCGAGGTCCGCTACGGCGCCAACGCGCACCACATGATCGAGGCCTCGTTCAAGGCGTTCGCGCGCGCCCTGCGTACGGCGGTGTCGATCGATCCGGACGAGAGCGGGGTGCCGAGCACCAAGGGGACGCTCACGTGAGCTCCGTCGCGATCCTCGACTGCGGCATGGGGAACCTGCGCTCGGTCGAGAAGGCGCTCGAGCGCGTCGGCGCGAGCGCGGTGATCACGAACGACCACGCCCGCGCGCGCGAGGCCGACGGGCTGATCCTGCCCGGCGTCGGGGCCTTCCCGCGCGCGATGGCGCGCATCCGCGAGCTCGGCCTGGACGAGCTGGTCGCCGAGCGCGCCGCCGCGGGCGTGCCGGTGCTCGGCATCTGCCTGGGACTCCAGCTTCTGTTCGCGTCGTCCGAGGAGCTCGGCGGCGCCGAGGGGCTCGGCCTGGTCGAGGGCACCGTGACCGCGCTCGAGGCCGAGGGCCTCAAGGTCCCGCACATCGGCTGGGAGCCGGTGCGGTGGCGCAAGCGCTCACAGCTCGTCGAGGGCATCGAGGACGGCGAGCCCTTCTACTTCGTGCACTCGTTCGCCCCGCGGGCCGCCGATGACGGTGACGTCCTCGGCGTCGCCACCTACGGGCGGGAGTTCGTGTGCGCCGTCGAGCGCGGCAACGTGTTCGGCGTGCAGTTCCACCCGGAGAAGTCCAGCCGCGCCGGCCTGCGGCTGCTTCGCAACTTCGCCTCGATCTGCGCCTCGGTCCCGGCGTGATCCTCTACCCGGCGATCGACATCCGCGGCGGCCAGGCGGTGCGCCTCCTGCGCGGTGACTACGCGCAGGAGACCGTGTACGACGCCGACCCGGTGGACGCCGCGCTGCGCTGGGTGGAGGAGGGGGCCGAGTGGCTGCACGTCGTCGACCTCGACGGGGCGCGCGCCGGCACGGCCGCCAACCGCCACCACATCGAGCGGATCGCGCGCGCCGTGGACGTCCCGGTGCAGACCGGCGGCGGGCTGCGCGACGCGTACTCGGTCGAGGCCGCGCTGGCGGCCGGGGCCGAGCGCGTGGTGATCGGCACCGCGGCGCTGCGCGACCCCGAGTTCCTCGACGAGATGCTCGAGCGCCACGGGGAGCGGATCGTCGTGGGCGTCGACGCGCGCGCGGGCCGGGCCGCGATCGAGGGCTGGACGGAGACCAGCGACGAGCCCGCGGCCGAGCTGCTCGCCTCGCTCGCGCGCCGCGGCGTGCGCCGCATGGTGTTCACGCCGATCGAGGTGGACGGCACGATGACCGGCCCGCCGCTCGACCAGCTCGAGGCGGTCGCCCGCGACCTCGACGCGGAGCTGATCTACTCCGGCGGCGTGGGCTCGCTGGAGCACCTCGAGCAGCTCGCCGCCAAGGCGCCGCCGGCGGTCGGGGGCGTGATCGTGGGGCGCGCGCTGTACGAGGGACGCTTCACGGTGGCGGAGGCGAAGGCGGCGCTCGGGTAGTCGCCGGCTGCCGGTCGTCGGTCGCCGGTTACGCAACTCCAACGCCCCTGGCGAGGCCCGGGCCGCGAAAACGACCCCTTGCCCGCCATCCCCCAACGCCTGCGCCCCCGGGCGACCGGCAACGGGCGACCGACGACCGGCGACCGGCGACCAACGCCGCTAGCCTCCGAGATCCAATGCTCAAACGGCTCCCCTGGTTCCGCATCCTGGCGATCGCCCAGATCGCCCTGGTCGCGCGCCGGCATCTCAGCCTGCTCACCCCCGACGAGCGCGCCACGCTCGCGCGGCTCGTGCGCGACTCGAAGGGGCGGCCGATTCGCAACCTGACCGCCGACCAGCGCGCCGAGCTCCTGCGGCTCGTCCGCAAGCTCGAGCCCGGCGCCTTCGGGCGCGCCGCGTTCGGCGCCGTCCGCAACCCGACCAAGCGCGTCTGACCGTGGCCCTCAAGCGCGTCATCCCCTGCCTCGACGTCGACCGCGGCCGCGTCGTCAAGGGCACCAACTTCGTCGACATCCGCGACGCCGGCGACCCCGTCGAGCTCGCCGAGCGCTACGACCAGGAGGGCGCGGACGAGCTCATCTTCCTCGACATCACGGCCTCGCACGAGAAGCGCGACACGATCGTCGAGCTCGCGCGGCGGACCGCCGACAACGTCTTCATCCCGTTCACGATCGGCGGCGGGATCCGCTCGGTCGCCGACGCGCAGGCCGTGCTCGACGCCGGCGCGGACAAGGTCTCGGTGAACTCCTCGGCGCTCGAGCGGCCCGAGCTGATCTCAGAGCTCGCCGACGTCTTCGGTTCGCAGTGCGTCGTGGTCGCGATCGACGCCAAGCGCGAGGAGGACGGCTGGGGCGTCTACGTGGCGGGCGGCAGGCGGCGCGTCCCCGGGCGCGAGGCCGTGGCCTGGGCGCGCGAGGCGACCGAGCGCGGCGCGGGGGAGATCCTGCTCACCAGCATGGACCGCGACGGCACGACCGAGGGGTATGAGCTCGAGCTCACGCGCGCGGTCGCCGACGCCGTCCCCGTGCCCGTGATCGCCTCGGGCGGCGCGGGCGAGCTCGACCACCTCAACGATGCCGTCCTGGAGGGGCACGCCGACGCCGTGCTCTGCGCGTCGATCTTCCACTACGGCGTCTACACGGTGCGCCAGGCGAAGGAGCACATGGCGGCCGCGGGCATCCCGGTCCGCCCGGTGCCCTCGGCCTAGCCGCGCGCGCCGTCCGAGTCCGCGATCACGAGGCGCGCGCCCGCGCCGCGCAGCTCCGCGCGCTCGCGCTCGCCGAGGCCGTCGTCCATCACCACGACGTCGAGCTCACCGAGCTCGGCGACGGGCAGCATGGACTGCACGCCGTACTTGGAGGAGTCGATGAGGGCCACACAGCGCGCCGAGGCGGCCCGCACGGCGCCGAGCACGTCGGCGATGTTGCGCTGCGCGGTCGAGAGGCCCGCCTCCGGCGTGATGCCGAGGGCCGAGATGAAGCAGGTCGCGAACTTGAGCCCGGCGATGAACTCCACGGTCCAGCGCCCGCCGATCATCCGCAGGTTCTGATCGACCTCGCCGGGGGTCACGATCAGGTGCACGTTCTCGTGGTCGAACTCGGCCGCGATCGCGGGCGAGTTCGTGACCAGGGTGAGCGAGCCGATCGAGCTCGACGCGAGCTCCGCGGCCAGCGCCGCGCACGTCGTCGAGGCGTCGATGAAGATCGTCGAGCCGTCCTCGACCACTCGGACGGCCTCCGCCGCGATCTGCCGCTTTGCGGCCACGTTGCGGGCGCGCCGGTCCGACCACGCCGAGCGCGAGGGCTCGTTGGGCTGGACGAGCCGGGCGCCGCCGTGGACGCGCTCGACCAGCCCCTCCTCGGCGAGCTGGCGCAGGTCCCGGTGGATGGTGGCGGGGGAGACGTCAAGCTCCCGGGCAAGCTCGCCGACGGCCACCGCGCCCTCGCGCCGCAGCTTGTCCATGATCGACGAGCGCCGCAGCGTGCCCTTCATGACCCGCTCGCTGCGTCGCCCGCCAGCTCGATGAAGCGCCGCGCCACGTAACGCCCGAACTCGGGGTCGTTCACGGGCAGGTCGACGCGCTCCACCGGGATCGTAGAGGGCAGCTCCGCCTCGAGGGTCTCGATCAGGGCCATGTCGGCCTCATGATCCCAGAGGGGGCCGCCCTCCACGTCGATGAGCGAGTAGCCCCGGGTGGGCGCCACGACCACCGTCGGCCCCTTCGCGCCGGCGAGCCGGCCGGCGATCATCCTCCCGAGCTCGACCATCTCGTCGCGGCTCAGACGGACCAGCGTCGCGACCGGGTTGTGCTTGTAGTGCTGCCGCTGGCGCCAGCGCTCGGGCAGCGTGTCGAGCGGGCCCTGGTTGAAGAAATCCGCGCAGCCGAGCGTTATCACCTGGGGCAGGCCGTGCTTGGCGGCGACGGTCAGGCGGCGCTCGTCTGTGGCGTGCACGCCGCCGTGGATGCTGTTGGCGAGCTCGGAGATGCTGAACTCGATCACGCCCCGCAGCGACTCGGCCTCGATCAGGTCCTCCATCGCCGGGCCGCCGACGCCGTTCGCGTGGAAGATCACGGGCGCCCAGCCCGCCTCCTCCAGCAGCGGGTAGGCGGCCATCGTCCCCGGCGTGGTCTGGCCCAGCATGGTCACGCCGACGGTCTGGCCGCCGAGCGCGACCACCGGCTCCGAGCCCTCGCGGGCCATGCCGAGCACGGCCGCGACGGCGTTGTCGAAGACCGCCTGCGAGATCGAGTTGATCCCGAGGATGTCGATCACGGAGTGCATGACCATCACGTCGCGCCGGCCCATGAACGGCCCGAACGCGCGCGGGCCCGAGGCGCTCGGGGAGACGATCACCTTGGGCACCCCGATCGGCAGGGCCTGCATGGCCGCGGCGCCGATCAGCGCGCCCTCCGCGCCGCCCAGGCACAGCGCGCCGTGCACCTCGCCGCGCCCATAGAGGTCGGTGAGCAGCTTGCGCAGGCCCTCCTGCATGATCTCCACGGCCGCGCCGCGGCTGCCCGCGTTCTGGACCTCCGCGAGCTCGCGCCCGGCGGCCCGGGCCACCTCCTCACGGGGGATGTCCGCCTCGCACCCGGGCTCGCCGAGCACGCCCGTGTCGATCACGAGCGCCCGCCCGCCCAGTTCCTGGATGCGCTTGCGTGCGTAGTCGATCTCCGCGCCCTTCGTGTCAAGGGTCCCGATCGTTGCGATCACCGGCTGGCTCAACCTCTCCTCCTCCTTTCCCGGTGCTCAATTATGCAAGAACATGACATCTTCCGCGTGATTTGTGTATGGTCTTGCAAGGTTCTGCGATGGAAACGGCGCAGGCGTCGCCCGTTCCGTGGGGAGGCCGGCCGCCAGGAGGAGCAAAAGGAGGAGAGGAATGCATCTGTCCATGCATAACTGGATGCGCGCGGAGCCGATCGAGACCACGATCGCCCGGCTCGCCAAGTACGGCTACGAGAGCATCGAGATCAGCGGCGAGCCGTACCAGTACGACACCAAGGAGGTGCGCCGGTACCTCCAGGAGTACGGGATCCGGTGCTGGGGCTCGATCACGCTCATGGTCGAGGGCCGCAACCTCGTGCAGGGCTCCGAGGAGGGCCGCGAGAAGACCGTGCAGTACGTCAAGGACACGGTCACGATGGTCAAGGAGCTCGACGGCTACGAGGTCTCGATCGTCCCCGGCGAGGTCGGCAAGGTGAACCCCGACTCCACGCCGGAGCAGGAGTGGCAGTGGGCCGTTGAGGGCCTCCGCGAGATCTTCGACCACGCCCAGAAGGAGGGCATCAAGCTCGCGGTCGAGCCGATCAACCGCTTCGAGACCTACTTCATCTCGCGCGCCGCTCAGGCCCAGGCGCTCGCCGACGCGGTGAGCCCGGAGATCGGCGTCTGCCTCGACACCTTCCACCTCAACATCGAGGAGGAGGATCCGTACGAGGCCATCCGCCAGGCCGGCGACCGCCTAGTCGACCTGCACGTCGCCGACAACAACCGGATGGCGTGCGGCATGGGCAGCTACGACTGGAAGCGGATCGTCGAGATCCTCAAGGAGATCGGCTACGACGGCGCGCTCACGGTGGAGTTCGTCGCGCCGATCGACCGCACTCCGGCGAACCCGTACCCGAACGCGATCGAGACCGATCCGGTCGACATCACGCCGGAGCAGAAGAAGTTCATCGAGGACCACGGCTCCGACCTGCTGAGCGAGGAGTTCTACAGCATGCTCGTCGAGAAGTGTGCGCAGACGCTCCTGCCGCTCATCAAGGAGTAGGCGCTGGCGTGGTTCAGACCTGAGCGAGCGACGACGACGTGACTACATCGAAGCTAGATCGAGCACTGGACCGGCTCGGGGACGTCCCCGTGCTGACCGACGAGGAAGCGCGCCGCGAGCGCTCGCTCGACACCTACTGGAAGGCCATGGCGCTCGCGAAGGCCGGGCGCAACACCGTCGCTGACGTGGTGGTGCAGCCGCGCAGCGCCGAGGAGGTTGCGACGACCCTCGCGATCGCCGCCGAGGAAGGCGTGCCCGTGGTTCCCCGAGCCGGCGGCTCGGGGAGCCAGGGCGGCGCGATCCCGGAGCCCGGGGGCATCCTGCTCGACCTGAGCGCCCTCGACCAGATCGAGGACCTCGACGAGCAGGCGCTCACGGTCCGCGCCGGCGCGGGCGTGCCGGGCCTGCGGCTGGAGGAGTGGCTGAACGAGCGCGGGTACATGTTCCCGCACTACCCGGCCTCGCTCCACCTGGCGCAGGTCGGGGGTTACCTCGCGGCCAAGGGGTCGGGCGTGCTCTCGACGAAGTACGGGAAGATCGAGGACCTGGTCGCCTCGATGCGCGTCGCGCTGCCGTCGGGCGAGCTGATCGAGACGGTGCCGATCCCGCGCCACGCGGTCGGCCCGGACCTCAACCAGCTCTTCATCGGCAGCGAGGGCACGCTCGGCGTGATCACCGACGCCACGCTGATCCTGCGGCCCCAGCCTGAGCACCGCGCCTTCCGCGCGGTCGGCTTCGACGACCTGGCGACCGGCGTCGAGGCGATCCGCAAGGCGCTGCAGGCCGGCTGGCGGCCCGCCGCCGTGCGCCTCCACGACCCGGAGGCGACGCGGATGAACCTCGCGCGGATCCTCGACTCCGACGTGAGCGGCGTGAAGGCGATCCTCGTGTTCGACGGCCCGCAGGCGCTCGTCGAGCTCGAGGAGCGCGAGATGGTCAAGGCGCTGGTGGCCGCGGGCGGCCGCGACGAGGGCCCCGAGCTCGCGCAGGGCTGGTGGGAGAACCGCTTCAAGATGTACTACCCGCCGTTCAAGCCCGAGCTGCCGCAGGTCTGGGGCACGATCGACCTCGCCGCGACCTTCAGCCGCATCCTGCCGGCGTGGGAGGCCGTCCGCGAGCTCATGCTGCGCGACTACTCGCAGTACGGGCTCGTCTTCACCGGCCACTTCTCGCACTGGTACCCGTGGGGGACGATGGTCTACGGCCGCTTCGTGCTCAACGAGCCGCCGGACGACGTCGACGAGGCGATCCGCATCTACGACGAGATCTGGGCGCGCAGCTCCGAGGTGATCCTCCGCGAGGGCGCGGTGATCAACGACCACCACGGGGTCGGCCTGAAGCTCGCCGGCGATTTGCAGGCGCAGTACGGCGCGGGGTGGGGCGTGCTCAAGACCCTCAAGGGCGCGCTGGACCCCGCCGGGGTCATGAACCCGGGCAAGTTGGGACTCTGAACGAGGAAGAAGGAAGGAAAAGCGTTATGGATCTACCGACCTACAACCTGGGCAACCTGGCCCCGCCGGACATCAAGGCGTACCTCGAGGAGAAGGACATCGTGATGATCCCCATCGCGAGCCTCGAGCAGCACGGGCCGCACCTGCCCCTCCTCACGGACACGATCCAGGCGGAGCAGATCGCGCATCGCGCGGCCGAGAAGGCCCAGGTGCTGTACACGCCGTCGGTGTGGATGGGGTACTCGCCGCAGCACATGTACGGCGTCGGGCAGGGGACCGGCACGATCACGATCCGGCCGCAGGTCCTCCTCGACCTCTACTACGACATCGCCCGCTGCCTGATCCACCACGGGTTCAACAAGCTCGTGTTCGTCAACAACCACGGCTCGAACAACAAGATCATCGAGCCGCTGCTGCGGCGCATCCGCTACGACACGGGCGCCTTCGTGGTGATGTCCAAGCTGTTCGCGGAGCGCTACCTGGCGCTGATCGACGACATCATGGAGAACCCGCCCGAGGAGACGCCGGGCTGGCACTCGAGCGAGCTCGAGACCTCGCAGGTGATGGCGGCGGACGAGTCGCTCGTGCGCATGGACCGCGCCGTCCACCAGGTGCCGCAGCGTCCGAAGTGGTTCCCCGAGTCGTTCGTGAAGCCCGACGGGGCGCCCGACGTCGAGTTCCAGGGGCACCAGTTCTTCGTGTTCGCCAACGACCACGAGGACTTCACCCCCAGTGGGGTCATCGGCAATCCGTTCCGCGCCAGTGCGGAGAAGGGGCGCAAGACCTACGAGCGCTACTCCGACCATCTCGCAGCCGCCCTCAAGGAGTTCGAGAAGGTCGAAGTCGAGGTCCACACGCGCGAGTGGCGCGAGCTCGTCTGAGCTGACGGGTTGACGCGGAGCCGTCGGGGGTTGAGCCCGGGCGCCGCGGCCTAGTTGCCGCGGCGCCCGGCGCTCGTCCGCTTCTGCCTCTTGGCGGCGCGGCGCTTCGCCTGGGCCCTGCGCTGCGCCACCCGGCGGGCGCGCTTGCGGCGCAGGGCCTGGCGCCGGGCGCGCTGACGCTGAGCCCGCTGTGCCCGGCGGTGGGCGGCCCGCTGACGCTGGGCGCGCTGCGCGGCCCGGCGCTGGGCGGCGCGCGTCCGCGGGCTCGGCCTGACCTCGGCGTCGGCCGACGCGGGCGGCAGCTCGCCGGCCTCCCGTGCCGCGCGGCGGGCCGCGCGCCGGCGCTCGCGCTCGGCTCGCTCGCGGCGCTTGAGGCGCCGCTTGAGGCCCTTGTTCGTGAAGGCTCGGATCGTCGAGTAGCCGGTCAGGTACAGGCGCCGGCCGTCGGTGATCGCCGGGTTGTACTCGCCCTGCTCGTGCTTGAAGACGACCTTGCCGTCCTTCGCGCGGTAGCCGATCGTGCCCTGGTCCGGGCCGATCACCCCGACGTAGACCACGTCTCCGATCACCGAGGGCGCGCCGCTCACCTGCCCGCCGGCGTGCTGCTTCCAGCGCAGCTTGCCGGTCTTGGCGTCGAGCGCGTAGAAGTGGTGGTCGATCGAGCCGATGTAGACCGTGGGCGGGGCGCCCTTCACGTCGGCGACCGCCGGCCCCGAGTACACCTCGGCGCCGGTCGAGAACGACCAGGCGATCTCGCCGGTGTCCATGTCGACGCTGTAGACCCGCGAGTCGATGCTCCCGAAGTAAACGCGCCCGTAGGCGACCGCGGGGGTCGAGTAGATGCCGCCGCCGCGCCCGAAGCTCCCGCCGATCGCCTCGCGCTTCCACCTGACCTTGCCGGTCTTGACGTCGATCGCGAAGTACTCGCCCGCGTAGTTGCCGCCGAAGACCTTGCCCTTGCCGAAGGCGAGCGCGCCCTTCACCGCGCCGGCCGTCTTCACCTCCCACACGAGCGATCCGTCCTTGGTGCTCATCGCGTAGACGCTGCCGCACTCGCACCCGAAGATCACGAGCTTGCCCTTCCACACGAGCGGCGAGGACTCGCTGCGCCCGGGCAGCGACTTGCGCCAGATGACCTTCCCGTCACGGGCCCGCATCGCGACCACCTGCCCCGGGTCGAGGTTGACCAGGAACAGCCTGCCGTCGTGGTACGCGGGCGCCGAGGCGTTCAGGCGGCCGATCCGCTTCTTCCACTTGAGCTTGCCGGTCTTCGCGTCGATCGCGTAGACGCGGGCGTCGATGTCCTGCACGTACAGGACGTCGTCGACGATGATCGGCGAGAACTCGAGCAGCTTGCCGGCCTGGAAGCTCCAGTCGGACCCCGCGAACGGCGGGCGCACCACCCCGGTCGGGAAGGCCTTGGTCCGGGCGGCGTCGTAGCCGTAGGTGGGCCAGTTGACCGTGAGGTCCTTCGGCTTGCGCTTCTTCTTCTTGACGGGCTCCTCGGCGACGAACTCGACGCTCGGGTTGGAGACGTCCGGCGGCCGCTTGAGCCACTGGTAGGCGAGCACGCCAAGGCCGACCGTGGCGATCAGCGAGCAAATCGCGACCACGGTCCGGTGGCGAACGCTCCACGAGCGCCAGGTTTGTAGGAGCCTGCCGAAGATGGGGTGTCCATAGTAAGGAACCCCGATCCGGTCAAATCCGGCTTCGCGCCAACGATGCCCGCGCTCGACGACATCCCCGACGCCCAGGAGCTCGCAGCCCGCGTGGACGCCCTGCCGGGCGTGGCCGAGCTGCGCGCGGCCCTCGGCGGCACGCCCGCCTACCTCGTGGGCGGGGCCCTGCGGGACGTTCTGCGCGGCGCCTCCGGCGCTGACGTCGACGTGGACATCGCGGTCGAGGGCGACGCGATCGCGCTCGCGCGCCGGGCGGGGGAGCTCGTGCGCGCCCACGAGCGCTTCGGCACCGCGACCGTGGCGATCGACGGCGCGCGGATCGACCTGGCCCGCACGCGGCGCGAGCGCTACCCGGCGCCCGGCGCGCTGCCCGTGGTCGAGCCCGCCGACATCGTCGCCGACCTGGCGCGGCGCGACTTCACCGTGAACGCGATGGCCTTCCCGCTGGCCGGCGATCGCCGGCTGATCGACCCCCACGGCGGCGCGCGCGACCTGCGGGCCGGGGTGCTGCGCGTCCTGCACTCCGGGTCGCTGCGGGACGACCCCACGCGCGCGCTGCGGGCGGCGCGCTACGCCGCGCGCCTCGGCATGCGGCTCGACCCGGAGACCGAGCGCCTGGTCCGGGCCGCCGACCTCAGCACGGTGAGCGCCGACCGCGTCGACGCCGAGCTGCGCCTGATCGCGGCCGAGGAGAGCGCGGTGGGCGCGCTCGAGCTGCTCGCCGACTGGGGCCTTGCGGGGGTCGACCCCAAAGCGCCCGGCCGCGCCCGCGCGGCGCTCGCCGTGCTCGAGCTTGAGGGCTGGGCCGAGCTCGACCACCGCGTCGAGGTCGTGCTCGCGGCCGCGCTCCGGGACCCCGACGCCACCGCCGCTGCCGAGCGGCTCGCCGCCGCGCGCCCCGCGCGGCCCTCCGAGGCGACGGCGCTCGCGCGCGGGCGCGACCCCGTCGAGCTCGTGCTCGCGCGCGCCGCGGGCGCGGAGTGGCTGGACCGCTACGTGCGCGAGTGGCGCGACGTCCGTCTTGAGATCAGCGGCGCCGACCTGCTCGCGGCGGGCGTCCCGCAGGGGCCCGCGATCGGCCGCGGCCTCGCGGCCGCGCTCGCCGCCAAGCTCGACGAGGGCGTCCGCGGGCGCGAGGCGGAGCTCGCCGTCGCCCTGCGCGCGGCGGGCGCGTAGCCTGAAGACCCGCGATGCGTTGGCGAGAGCACGAGGGCGTGCGCTGGCTCGAGGCGGAGCTCCCCGGGGCGCGCGCGGCGTTCACCACCCGCCTCGGCGGCGTGAGCGAGGGGCCGTACGCGAGCCTCAACCTCGGGTGGCTGACCGAGGACGATCCCGCCTCGGTGCGCGCCAACCGCGAGCGGCTCGCCGAGGCGCTCGGCCGCAGGACCGGCGAGCTCCTGGTCGGCCGCCAGGTGCACGGCGCGGAGCTCGCCTGGCACGACCGCGCCCAGGCGCACGATCCCTACCTGAGCCCGGTCGGCGCCCCCGAGGCCGACGCGCACGCGACGGCCGAGCCTGGGCTCGCGCCGATGGTGATCGTGGCCGACTGCCTGCCGGTCGCGCTCTCGGGGCCCGGCGGGGTCGCGATGCTGCACTGCGGCTGGCGCGGCCTCGCCGCGAACCTGATCGAGCGGGGCGTGCGCGCGGTCGGGGCGACCGCCGCCGCAATCGGCCCAGGGATCGGCCCGTGCTGCTACGAGGTGGGGGAGGAGGTGCTCGCCGAGTTCGCCCACCTCGGCGAGGGGGTGGCGCAGGGGCGCAACCTCGACCTGCCCGAGATCGCCGCCCGGCAGCTGCGCGCGGCGGGCGTCGCGCAGATCGAGCGCGCCGGGCACTGCACGAGCTGCAGCGCCGAGCTGTTCTTCTCGCACCGCCGCGACTCGGGTAAGACTGGTCGTCAAGCTGGAGTCATATGGCGCGAGAGCTGATCACAGGAATCGATCCGGCCGTCGTCCGCGAGAACCTCGAGCGCGTGCGCGAGCGCGCCGGGGACGACGTCGAGATCCTGATCGCCACGAAGTACGTCCCGATCGACGAGTTCGAGGCGCTAGCCGAGGCCGGCGTCACGCTCGTCGGCGAGAACCGACAGCAGGATCTCGAGGCAAAGGCGGAGCGCTGGGGGGACCGGTTCACCTTCGACTTCATCGGCACCCTGCAGAGCCGCAAGGTGAAGGCGATCCTGCCGCGCGTGCGGCTGATCCACTCGGTCTGCACGGACTCGGCGCTCGCACAGCTCGAGCGTCACGCCTCGCCCGACACCGAGGTGCTCGTGCAGGTGAACGTCTCCGGGGAGGAGACCAAGGCCGGCGTCGCGCCGGAGGAGCTGGACGGTTTCATCGCGCGCTGCCCGGTGCGGGTGGTCGGGCTGATGACGATGCCGCCGTTCACCACCGACCCCGAGACCTCGCGCCCGTACTTCGCCCGCCTCGCCGAGCTCGCCGCCGAGCACGGCCTGCGGCACCTCTCCATGGGCACGAGCCAGGACTGGCCCGTCGCGGTGGAGGAGGGGGCGACGATCATCCGCCTCGGCTCCGCGGCCTTGCGCCCGGCCGATTCGACTTCTCATAATCGGGGAAAGGAAATCCGCTCGTAGCAGCGAACTTCGGCATCTGAGATGTCCTTGAGAGACACATGGCACCGGGCGCTCGTGTACTTCGGCCTCGCCGAGGATCCCGAGTATCAGGAGCCCGATCTGTACGAGCCCGAGACGGGCAGCTACGCGACCACTGAGCGCTCGCAGTATGAGTCGCCCGCGCCGCGGACCGCCACCGTCGCGCGGCTTGGGGATCGGCGCCGCAGCCAGGACGAGATCGACGACATCTTCGCCGACGATGAGCCGCCGCGCCGGCGAAACCTGCGTCCAGTCGCCGGCGGCGGAGGAGGCGCCGACGTTCGCGTGCACCTGGTCAACCCCACAAGCTTCAACGACGCCCAGGAGGTCGCCGACCGCTTCAAGCGCGACGTGCCGGTGATCCTCAACCTGCAGACCACCGACGCGGAGCTGGCGAAGCGCCTCATCGACTTCGCCTCCGGGCTCACCTACGCGCTCGACGGGGGGATGCAGAAGGTCGCCGACAAGACCTTCATGCTCACGCCGCGCAACGTCGAGGTCTCGGCGGAGCAGACCGCGCGCCTCGTCGAGAAGGGCTTCTTCAACCAGTCCTGATCGATCCGTCGCGGCCGAGCGTCGCCCATTAGTCTGCAGCGCGTGATCATCGGGTTCGCAGGCGCAGGGAACATGGCCGCGGCGATGGCCCGAGGCTGGGCCGGTGCCGACCAAGGCCCCGAGCGCATGCTGTTCTGCGACCTGGACGCCGCCAAGGCGGAGGCGCTCGCCGACGCCGTGGGCGGCGAGACGCGCCCGTCGCTGGGCGCGCTGCGCGACGACGCCGACGTGCTGCTGCTCGCGGTGAAGCCGGCGGCGCTCGAGGACGTGGCGCGCGAGCTCGACGGCCGGGCGCCCGCCATCCTCTCGGTCATGGCGGCCACGCCGCTCGAGCGGATCGGGGCGGCGTTCCCCGGCGTCCCGGTGCTGCGCGTGATGCCCAACCAGCCCGTCGAGGTGCGGCGGGGCGTGCTCTGCTGGGCCGCGGGCGCTGGCATGGAGGGCGAGCTGCGGGCAACCCTCGTCGGCTGGCTCGAGGCGCTCGGCGTGGCCGTGGAGCTGCCGGAGGAGCGCATCGACGCGGCGATGGCCGTGATGTCCTGCGCGCCCGCGTACGTGGCGCTCTTCGCCGAGGCCCTCGCGAACGCCGGCGTCGACGAGGGGCTTGACCCCGAGGTGTCCGCGCACGTCGTCCGCGAGACCTTCGCCGGCACCGCAGCGCTGCTCGAGAAGCGCGACCCGGAGGCGGTTCGCCGGGCGGTGGCGCCCCCGGGCGGGGCCACCGAGGCCGGGCTCGACGCGCTCGCCGAGCACGGGGTCACGGATGCGATCAGGGCGGCCGTGGAGGCGTCCCTGGAGCGGTTCCGTTGAGCCTGTTGGTCGCCCTGACCCGCGACGACGTCGCGGCCTACGTCAACGCGCTCTTCACCGTCTACTTCGTGCTGATCATCGCCCGCATCGTGCTCTCGTGGGTGCAGCAGTTCCGGCCCCTGCCGTACAACCGGCCGCTGCGCGCGGTGACGGGCTTCGTCGAGGAGACGGTCGACCCCTACCTGAACGTCTTCCGGCGCGTGCTGCCGACGCTCAACCTGGGCGGCCTCGGCCTCGACCTGAGCCCGATCCTCGCGATCATCGTGCTCGTGCTCGCGCAGTCGCTCGTGGTCGGCCTGATCTCGTCGTGAGGCCCGCGACTCGCGCAGCGGCGTGGGGCGGGGCGCTGGCGGTCGCGGCCATCGTCGTCACCATCGACCAGGTCACCAAGGCCGCAGTCTCGGCGGGCATCGACCGCGGCGAGCGCATCGAGGTCCTGCCGTTCCTCGACCTCGTGCACGTCCTCAACCGGGGCGTCGCGTTCGGCTTTCTGGGCGGCGGGTCCAAGGGGCTCGTGATCGCGATCACGCTCGCCGCGCTCGGCGCCGTGCTCGTGTGGTTCGCCCTCGATGTGCGGCGGCCGTGGGCGTGGCTCGCCGTCGGCATGCTGATCGGGGGCGCTGTCGGGAACCTCGCCGACCGGGTACGCCAGGACGCGGTGGTCGACTTCATCGACTTTCCCGCCTGGCCCTCGTTCAACTTCGCGGACATCTTCATCTCGGTGGGCGCCGGGGTGCTCGTGCTCGCCGCGGTGAGCGCCGCTGCGCGCGAGGACCGCGAGGGCGCGCGCCCAGCCGCCCCGCCTGGCGACGCCGGTGGCGGCTGAGCGCGAGCTTCCGGGCGGCGTGCGCGTCGTGCACGCCGACGAGTGGCTGGCGGTGATCGACAAGCCGGCGGGCCTCGTCGTGCACGAGGCGCCGGGGCACCGCGGGACCACCCTGGTCGACATCCTCGGGCCGATGCTCGCGGGCGGGGACGACCCCACGCGCCCCGGGATCGTGCACCGCCTGGACCGCGACACGTCCGGGCTCCTGGTGGTCGCCCGCAGCCCCGAGGCGCACCGGGCGCTCTCGGAAGCGATCAGGGAGCGGCGGGTGGAGCGCGAGTACATCGCGCTGATCAAGGGGCGCCCCCGGTCGCGCTCCGGAACGATCGACGCCCCCCTGGGGCGGGACTTCCGCGCCCCCGAGCGGCGCGCGGTCGGTGGCCGCGGGCGGCGCCCGGCACGCACCCACTTCGAGGTGATCGAGACGCTGCCGTTCGACACGCTCGTGCGGGTGCGCCTGGAGACCGGACGCACGCACCAGATCCGCGCCCACTTCGAGGCGATCGGCCTGCCCGTCGCCGGCGATCCGCGCTACGGCGGGGCGGGCCGCCACGGCCTGCGGCGCCAGTTCCTGCACGCCGCGCGGCTCGCCTTCACGCACCCCGGGACCGGCGAGGCGCTCTCGTTCTCCTCGGAGCTGCCCGAGGATCTGCGCGCGGCGCTGGAGCGCGCCCGCGCAGCGGACGCGCCATGACCGTCCGCTGCCACTAGAATCGGCCCCCGCTTTCAAGGCAAATCACGACCCCGTCGTGCATGCCCAGGGGCCCTGCCCGGTGATGGCGCCAGCCGGCGCCGCGAGCCGGGTCCCCGACGGCGGCGACGGGCAACCCGTAAACGCGACCGGAAAGGGAAACTCGCATGCCAGAGCCCGGAATCAGGGAGCTGCTCGAGGCTGGCCTGCACTTCGGCCACCAGACGCGGCGCTGGAACCCCCGCATGCAGCCGTACATCTACGGCGAGCACGACGGGATCCACATCATCGATCTTCTGCAGACCGAGCACCTGCTCGTGGAGGCCCGGCGCTTCGCCGCCGAGGTCGCCGGCCGGGGCGGGACGATCCTCTTCGTCGGCACCAAGAAGCAGGCCCGCGACTCGATCAAGGAGTGGGCGGAGCGCTGCGGGATGCCGTACGTGAACCAGCGCTGGCTGGGCGGCCTGCTGACGAACTTCCAGACGATGTCGCAGCGCATCGACCGCCTGCACGAGCTGCGCGAGCTCGCCAACGAGGGCCAGCTCGACCTGCTCCCGACGAAGGAGCGCATGGCGCGCGAGGCCGAGCTCGAGAAGCTCGAGTACAACCTCGGCGGCGTGCGGGACATGAAGCGGCTGCCCGACGCCGTCTTCATCATCGACCTCAAGACCGAGGCGATCGCCGTCACCGAGGCCAAGCGCCTGCGCATCCCGATCATCGGGCTCGTCGACACCAACGTGGACCCGGTGCCGGTCGACTTCCCGATCCCGGGCAACGACGACGCGATCCGCTCGTGCTCGCTCGTGATCTCGACCATCGGCGAGGCCGTCGAGCAGGCGGCGAACGCCTGGCGCGAGGCCGAGGCGAGGCGGCGCGCCGAGGAGGAGCGCCGCCGCCGCGAGGAGGAGGAGCGGCGCAAGCGCGAGGAAGAGGAGCGCCGCCGCCGCGAGGCCGAGGAAGCCGCCGCCAAGGCGAAGGCCGAGGCCGCTGCCGCGCAGCAGGCGCAGCAGCAGGCCCAGCAGGGCCAGCAGGGCGAGCAGGCCCAGCGCGGCCAGCAGGGCCAGCAGCAGCCGCCGCGCCGGCGCCCGCGCCACCCGCAGGCGATCGACCCCGACGAGCCGACCGAGGCCGAGCAGGCCGCGCAGGCCCAGCCCGCGCAGCAGGAGCAGCCCGCCCAGGCTGAGCCCGCGCAGGCCGAGGCCGGGCAGAGCGAGCCCCCGGCCGAGCAGCAGGCCGAGCAGGCGCAGCCCGAGGCGCAGGCGGGCGGCGAGGAGCAGCCGTCCGGCGCCGAGGCCCAGGCCGAGCAGGCCGAGGCGGCCGCCGGTGAGAACGGCGAGCAGCCCGCCCCCGACGCCACCCCCGAGACGACGACCTCCGAGGAGAACAAGTGAGCCAGATCTCAGCTTCCGACGTCAAGGAACTTCGCGAGCGCACCGGCGCCGCGATGATGGACTGCAAGGCCGCCCTCGCCGAGGCGGGCGGCGACATGGACAAGGCGATCGAGATCCTGCGCGTCAAGGGGCAGGCCTCGGCCGCCAAGCGCAGCGGGCGCTCGACCAGCGAGGGCATCGTCGCCTCCTACATCCACGCGAACGGCAAGGTGGGAGTGCTCGTCGAGGTCCAGTGCGAGACCGACTTCGTGGCCCGCAACGAGGACTTCCAGGAGTTCGCCCGTGAGGTCGCGCTGCACATCGCCGGCGCGCCGTCGCCGCCCCGGTACGTCTCGGTCGACGAGATCCCCGAGGAGGCCAAGGAGGCGGAGCGCAAGGTGTTCGCCGCCAAGGCCGCCGAGGAGGGCAAGCCCGAGCACATCGTCGAGCGCATCGTCGAGGGCCAGATCGCCAAGTGGATGAAGGACGTGGCCCTGCTCGAGCAGGAGCACATCCGCGGCGACCGCTACGAGGGCAAGACGATCGAGCAGCTCCGCGAGGAGCTCGCGGCGAAGACGGGCGAGAACATCCGCATCGCGCGGTTCGCGCGCTTCGCCGTCGGCGAGGAGAACGAGTAGCAACCTCCCACAGCGGTAGATTGCGGCCGCGATGAGCGAGCCGGCGTTCGAGCGAGTCCTGCTCAAGCTCTCGGGCGAGGCCCTGATGGGCGGGCTCGAGTACGGAACCGACCTCGAGCGCGTGCGGGCGATCGCGACGCAGATCGCGGCCGCCCGCGCCCGCGGGGTGGAGGTGGCCGTCGTGGTCGGCGCGGGCAACATCTACCGCGGCCTGCAGGGCGCGGCGGCGGGCATGGACCGCGCGACCGCGGACTACATGGGCATGCTCGCCACCGTGCTCAACGCGCTGACCCTCCAGGACGCGCTCGAGAAGGAGGGCGCGCACACGCGCGTGCTCTCCGCGATCCAGGTCACCGAGGTCGCCGAGCCGTACATCCGCCGGCGCGCGATCAGGCACCTGGAGAAGGGCCGCGTGGTGATCTTCGCGGCGGGGACCGGCAACCCGTTCTTCACGACCGACACGGCCGCCGCGCTGCGCGCCCTCGAGATCCGCGCCGACGCGATCCTCATGGCCAAGCACGGGGTGGAGGGCGTCTACGACGCCGATCCCTCCGAGGTGGCCGACGCGAAGTTCCTGCCCGCGATCACGCACCGGGAGGCGATCGAGCGCGGGCTGCGCGTGATGGACTCGACCGCGCTGTCGCTGTGCATGGACAACGACCTGCCGATCTACGTGTTCAACATGGCCGACGAGCGCAACATCGAGCGCATCATCTCGGGCGAGCGCGTGGGCACGATCGTCAGTTCGACGGCCACCGAATAGGATCGCGGGTATGGCCGAAGATTCAGTTCTCGACGAACTGCTCGCGGACGCACGCGAGCGCATGCAGAAGTCCGTCGAGGCGTGCCGTCACGAGCTTGCGACGGTGCGCACGGGGCGCGCGTCCCCTCACCTGCTCGACCGGATCACCGTGGACTACTACGGTGCGGACACGCCGCTCAACCAGCTCGCGAACGTGACCGCGAGCGACGCGCGCCTGCTCACCCTCACGCCCTACGACAAGAACTCGATCCCGCTGCTCGAGAAGGCGATCCGGGAGTCCGACCTGGGGCTCACGCCGACCAACGACGGCTCGGTGATCCGCCTGCAGATCCCCGAGCTCACCGAGGAGCGCCGCCGCGACCTCGTCAAGGTCGTCCACGGCGTCGGCGAGGAGGGCAAGATCGCGATCCGCAACATCCGCCGCGACGTCATGCAGGACCTGCGCGACCTCAAGAAGGAGGGCGAGGTCGGCGAGGACGAGGAGCGCCGCGCCGAGGCCGAGCTGCAGAAGGTCACCGACGCCGCGACGGGCGAGATCGACGAGCTGCTCAAGGCCAAAGAAGAAGAGATCATGTCCGTCTAGGGAGCGCCGGCCGACCCTCCCTGGCCGCGCGACGGCATGCCCCCTCAGTACGTAGCGATCATCACCGACGGCAACGGCCGCTGGGCCGAGCGCCGCGGCCTGCCCACGATCGAGGGGCACCGCGCCGGCGCGGACGTCGTCAAGGACCGCCTGAAGGACGCGGTCGACCTCGGCATCCGCGAGCTCACGGTGTTCTCGTTCTCGACCGAGAACTGGTCGCGCCCGGCCGAGGAGGTGCAGGGCCTCATGGAGATGTTCGCGGAGCGCATCGACCGCGAGACCCCCGAGCTCAAGGAGGAGGGGGTCCGGATGCGCTTCATCGGCAGGCGCGAAAGCGTCGCGCCCGACCTGGTCGAGCGCATGGACTGGGCCGAGCGCGAGACCGCCCACAACGACCGGATCACGTTCTACGTCGCCTTCAACTACGGCGGGCGGGCGGAGATCATCGACGCGGCCCGGCGCTTCGACGGCACCACCGAGGAGGAGTTCCGCCGCTGCCTGTACGCGCCCGAGATGCACGATCCGGACCTCCTCATCCGCACGAGCGGGGAGCTGCGGATCTCCAACTACCTGCTCTGGCAGTGCGCGTACTCGGAGCTCGTGTTCCGCCCCGAGCTCTGGCCCGATTTCACGCGCGAGGCGTTCGAGGAGTCCCTCGCGGAGTTCGACAGGCGCCAGCGGCGCTTCGGGTCGCGCTGATGGAGGGCACGTCGCGTCGCCGGCCTTCGCGGCGCAGCCCCCGGCGCGGGGCGCGCGAGGTGCGGCTCGACCCCGACTTCCTGGACGTGCCGCTCGAGGAGCCCGAGCCGGAGCGTGAGCCGCGGCGCGGCCGCCCGGGCGGCCGCGGTGGCGGGCGCGAGCGGGTGCGCCGCGAGCGCGGGACGGGGGAGACCCTCAACCGCGTGCTCTGGGCGCTGCCGTGGGCGGCGCTCGCGATCGCGATCATCGTCGCGGGCGGCGCGATCTTCGCTGCGATCCTCGTCGGGATCGGCGCGATCTGCATGCTCGAGTTCTTCCAGATGGCGAAGGTCGCGCGGCCCGTGCGCGGCGTGGCGATCCTCGGCATGGCGGGCCTGGTCGCCGCCGCGTACTGGGGCGGGCACTACCAGATGATGCTCGCGTTCGCGGCCACGTTCCCGCTGCTCTTCATCGCGCTCGCGGCGCGCGGCGGCCCCGAGGGCGCGACCGGCTCGGCGGCCGTCACGGTCCTCGGGCTCACCTGGATCGGGATCCCGATCGCGCACGCCGTGCTCCTGCGCGAGCTGCCCGACCACGGCGCCGCGCTGCTCGTCGACGTGCTCGTCGCGACGATCGTCGCCGACACCGCGGCGTACGCGGGCGGGCGGATGTTCGGCAGCCGCCGGCTCACGCCCGCGATCTCCCCGAACAAGACCGTCGAGGGCCTGTTCGCTGGGTTCGTCGGCGGCACGTTCGGCTTCTGGTTCGCGGGCCTCTACCAGGACTGGCTGCCGGGCCTCGACGCGCTGCTCATGGGCGCCGTCGTCGCCGTGCTCGCCCCGATGGGCGACCTGTTCGAGTCGATGATCAAGCGCGACCTCGGCGTGAAGGACTCGGGCACCGCGATGGGCCCGCACGGCGGCCTGCTCGACCGCCTCGACGCGATCCTCTTCACGATCGTCGCGGGCTACTACCTGGCGATCGCGTTCGTGTACTGAGCGGCGCGCCGGCCCGCGACTTCGACCCTTCGACGAGTAATCCCACCAAACGTCGAAGTCGCGGTAGCCCGGCGGCCGACTTCGACATATCGACGGTTGATCCCACGGAAGGTCGAAGTCGCGCGGTCGAACAGGGAGGCCCCACCGCTACCCTCGATCGCGTGAAGAAGGTCGTCGTCTTGGGGTCGACCGGGTCGATCGGCGAGCAGGCCCTGGAGGTGATCCAGGCCGCCGGCGATGAGCTTCAGCTCGTCGGCATCTCCGCCCACTCCCGCTGGGAGCGCGCCTGCGAGCAGGCCGACGCGCACGGCGTGGAGCGCCTGGCGATCACCGACCCCGGGGCGGCCGAGCGCTGCGCCGCCCAGCGGCCCGCGGGCTCGGTGCTGGCCGGGGAGGCCGGGATCACCGAGCTGATCGCGAGCAGCGGCACCGACCTGGTGCTGAACGCGGTCACGGGCGCGGCGGGCCTCGGGCCGACGATCGTCGCGCTCAGCCAGGGCATCGACGTCGCGCTCGCCAACAAGGAGAGCCTCGTGATCGGCGGCGAGCTCGTCACCACGCTCGCCGAGGCGAGCGGAGCGTCGATCATCCCGGTGGACTCCGAGCACTCGGCGCTCTTCCAGCTCATCCGCAGCGAGCGCCCGGGCACGGTCGAGAAGCTCGTGCTGACAGCGTCGGGCGGGCCGTTCCGCGAGCGCGCGGACCTCACCGGTGTGACCGTGGAGGAGGCGCTCGCGCACCCGACGTGGGACATGGGCGGGCGGATCACGATCGACTCCGCGACGCTGTTCAACAAGGGCCTCGAGCTGATCGAGGCGCACCACCTCTTCGGCGTGCCGTACGACGCGATCGACGTCGTCGTCCACCCGCAGTCGATCGTGCACTCGCTCGTCCACCTCAACGACGGCGCCTCGCTCGCGCACCTGGGCTACCCGGACATGCGCGTGCCGATCTCGTACGCGCTGCACTTCCCCGAGCGCGCGGACGTGCCGGTCCCGACCCTCGATCTGGCCTCGGTCGGCTCGCTCACCTTCGAGGAGCCCGACCTCGAGCGCTTCCCGTGCCTGCGCCTGGCCCGCGAGGCGGGCGAGGCAGGCGGCACCGCGCCCTGCGTGCTGAACGCCGCCGACGAGGTGGCGGTCGAGGCCTTCCTGGGCGGGCGCATCCCGTTCACGGCGATCCCCGAGGTGATCGAGCGGACGCTCGCCGAGATCCCGGCCGTCGTGCCCACGCACTTCGAGGACCTCTACGCGGTCGACGCGGAGGCCCGTGAGCGCGCCCGCAGCTTCCTCGAGGGCGCCGTCGCATGAGCTGGCTGCTCGCCTTCCTCGGCTTCGCCGCGCTGATCATCCTGCACGAGGCCGGCCACTTCACGGCGGCGAAGGCCGTCGGCATGAAGGTCGAGAAGTTCTACCTGTTCTTCCCGCCCAAGCTGGCGGCGGTGCGGCGGGGGGAGACCGAGTACGGGATCGGCTGGATCCCCCTCGGGGGCTTCGTGAAGATCGCCGGGATGAACCCGGACGAGAAGCTGCCCCCCGAGGACGCGCACCGCGGGTACTACGCGCAGCCCGTCTGGAAGCGGATCGTCGTGATCGCGGCGGGCCCGTTCGTGAACCTGCTGATCGCCTTCGTGATCCTGTTCGCCCTGGGCTTCAGCCTGCAGGAGCCCACGTCGATCGCGGTCGGGGCGGTGGAGCGGGACGCGCCGGCCGACGGGGTGCTGGAGCCCGGCGACCGCGTGATCGCGGTGAACGGAGTCCAGGTGCGGGACGCGAGCCCCGAGCAGCAGCGCGCGATCACCGAGTCGTTCCAGCGCTTCCGGTGCGAGGGGGCGCTCACCGACGGCTGCCGCGCGACCGAGAAGGCGACGATCACCGTCGAGCGCGACGGCGAGCGCCACACGCTCGAGGTCCGCCCCTTCTACGACGGGGAGCTGGAGCGCTTCCGGATGGGGATCGCGTTCGAGCTCACCGACCTCGTCCCCGTGGACAGCTCGCCGGGCGACGCCGCCACCTGGGCGCTCGACCGGATGTGGTTCGTCACCGAGCGCACCGCCGAGGTGTTCGTGAACATCCTCGACCCGGAGACGCGCGAGCAGATCTCCGGGGTCGTCGGCAGCTACGAGGTGACCCGGCAGTCCTTCGCGTTCGACACGCGCCAGGCGTTCGGCGTGCTCGCGCTGATCAGCCTCTCGCTGGCGATCATCAACCTGTTCCCGTTCCTGCCCCTGGACGGCGGCCACATCTTCTGGAGCCTGGTCGAGAAGGTCAGGCGCCGGCCGGTCTCGTTCCGCACGATGGAGCGCGCGAGCGTGGTGGGCTTCGCGCTCGTCGTGACGCTGTTCCTGATCGGCCTCACGAACGACATCGACCGGCTGACCGGCGAGGGCTTCTCGGTCCGCTAGGCGCCCCGCGCCTCAGCGCCCGGGTCCGGTGAGCGGGCGATTCCAGATCCTCGCCACGGACGGGTCGAATCGCGATAGCGTCCGCGGCGAGGAGAGGTTCCCGACACGGGAGGAAGGGTTGTCATGGAGGCCACGACTGCGGAGCGCTACGCGTCCGGCGGCGAGGCGCCCGAGCTGTATGCGCGCAACCTGGCGCTCGCCTTCGCGCGCACCGTCGAGCGCGTCGGCGACGATCTCGCGATCCGCGACCCCGAGCGCGGGGTCGAGCTGACCTGGAGCGAGCTCGCGCGCCTCACCGGCCGGCTCGCGGGCGGGCTCGCCAAGCTGGGCGTTGGGAAGGGGGACGCCGTCGCCCTGCTCATGTCGAACCGCTGGGAGTTCATCCCCGCGGACCTCGCGGCGGTGCACCTGGGCGCGGTGCCGTTCTCGATCTACCAGACGTCCTCGCCCGAGCAGATCGCTTACGTGTGCCGGGATGCGGGCGCGCGCGTCGCGGTGGTCGAGGCGGCGCTGCTGGAGGGGTTCGAGCGGGCGCGCGCCGAGCTGCCCGAGCTCGAGCACGTGGTCGTGGTCGGCGGCGAGGGCGGTACGCACACGCTCGCCGAGCTCGAGGAGCTCGACCCGGGCTTCGATCCCGGTCCGACCGCGGAGGCGGTCGAGCCCGACGATCTGCTCACGCTGATCTACACGTCCGGCACCACTGGGCCGCCGAAGGGCGTGCAGCTCTCCCACCGCAACCTGATGAGCCTGGTCGCGGCGGTGGAGGACATCATCGACCTGCCCGAGCGCGGCGCGCGGGTGATCTCCTGGCTCCCCGCCGCGCACATCGCCGAACGCGGCGCGCACTACTACCTGCCCGTCGTGCGCGGCATCTCGGTCACGGTCTGCCCCGACCCGCGCCGCATCGTCGAGTTCCTCCCCCAGGTGCGCCCGACCTGGTTCTTCGCCGTGCCGCGCGTCTGGGAGAAGCTCAAGGCCGGGCTCGAGGCGATGCTCGCCGGCCTGCCCGACGAGCAGCGCGAGCCCGCGCAGAAGGGCCTGGAGGCGGCGCTTGCGAAGGTGAGGCTCGAGCAGGCGGGCAAGCCCGTGCCCGAGGAGGTCGCGGCCGCTGCCGTGCGGGCGGACGAGGCGATGTTCGCGGGCCTGCGCTCGAACCTCGGCCTCGACGAGCTCGTCGCCGTCAACGTGGGCGCGGCGCCGTCGCCGGTCGAGGTGCTCGAGTTCTTCCACGCGATCGGCGTGCCGATCGGCGAGCTGTGGGGGATGTCGGAGACCTGCGGCGTCATCACCTGCAACCCGCCGGGCCGGATCAAGATCGGCACGGTCGGCCCGCCCATCCCCGGCGCCGAGGTGCGGCTCGCCGACGACGGGGAGGTGCTGGTGCGCTCGCCCTTCAACATGGTCGGCTACCGCAACCTGCCCGAGAAGACGGCGGAGACGATCCTCGACGACGGCTGGCTTGCGACCGGCGACATCGGCGAGCTCGACGAGGACGGGTACCTGCGCATCGTCGACCGCAAGAAGGAGCTGATCATCAACGCCGCCGGCAAGAACATGTCGCCGGCGAACATCGAGTCGCACCTCAAGGCGGCGAGCCCGCTGATCGGCCAGGCGGTCGCGATCGGCGACCGGCGCCCCTACAACGTCGCGCTGATCGTGCTCGACCCCGACTTCGCGCCCGTGTGGGCGGCGCAGCAGGGGATCGAGAGCGCCTCGATCGCGGACCTCGCGGGCGACGAGCGCGTGCGCGCCGCCGTGCAGGAGGCCGTGGACGCCGCGAACGCGAAGCTCGCGCGCGTCGAGCAGGTCAAGAAGTTCACGATCCTGCCGACCGAGTGGGTCCCCGGCGGCGACGAGCTCACGCCGACGATGAAGCTCAAGCGCCGCCCGATCGAGGAGAAGTACGCGGCCGAGATCGAGGCGCTGTACGCGGGGTGAGCGGCCGGCGCACGGCCCGCCATCGCCCCCGTGCGCCTCTCGTAACACCTCGTCCGGGCGCGCGCAAAGGCGGCCACGCTCCACGTGGTCAAACGGGGCGCTGTCACAATAGGCCCGTGGCTTCCGAGCGGCAGATCAACGTCGGCGGCGTGCCCATCGGCGGTGGCGCGCCGGTCGCCGTCCAGACGATGACCAAGACCGAGACGGCGAACGTCGAGGCGACCCTCGCGCAGATCCGCAAGGCCGCCGAGGCGGGCGCGGACCTGATCCGCTGCGCCGTGCCGCGCGACAAGGACGTCGAGGCGCTCAAGACGATCGTCCGCGAGTCGCCGATCCCGGTGATCGCCGACATCCACTTCAACTACACGCTGGCGCTCAAGGCGATCGACGCGGGCGCGCACTGCATCCGGATCAACCCTGGGAACATCGGCGGGCGCGACAAGGTCGAGCAGGTCGCCAAGCGCGCCAACGAGGCGGGCGTGCCGATGCGGATCGGCGTGAACTCCGGCTCGCTGCCCAAGCACCTGCACGAGCTCGAGCGCGAGGACCCGGTCGAAGCGCTGGTCACCGCCGCGGTCGAGTTCGTCGAGCTCATGGAGGAGCTCGACTTCACGAACTTCAAGGTCTCGATCAAGTCGACGAACGTCCCCAACACGATCGCCGCGAACCGCAAGCTCGCCGCGCGCATCCCGTACCCGATCCACCTCGGCATCACTGAGGCCGGCACGAAGTGGTCGGGGTCGCTCAAGTCGGCGGTCGGCCTGGGCACGCTGCTCGCCGACGGCATCGGCGACACGATCCGCATCTCGCTCTCCACCTTCCACGCCGAGGAGGAGGTCAAGGTCGCCTGGGAGATCCTCAAGGCCCTGCAGCTGCGCGAGCGCGGGCCGGTGCTGATCGCCTGCCCGACCTGCGGCCGCCTGCAGTTCGACATGGACACCGTGGTGGCCGAGATCGAGCAGCGCCTCGAGGCCTACGAGGACCCGATCGAGGTCGCCGTGCTGGGCTGTGCGGTGAACGGCATCGGCGAGGCGTCGCACGCGGACTTCGGCATCACCGGCGCCAAGAACGAGGGCCTGATCTTCGCCCACGGCGAGCCCCTGCGAAAGGTCAAGCAGGAGGAGCTCGTCGACGCGCTCTTCGAGGAGATCGACAAGTCGGTGAAGCGCGGCGGCCAGGTCGTCGCCGACGCGCGCGAGCAGGCCGAGGGCGCCGAGTGGCTGCGCAAGATCGAGGCGGAGAACGCGGGCGACCTGACGCCCGAGAAGCTCGCCGCGATGGAGGCCGAGGCGGCCCGCGTCGCCGAGGACATGACCGACCCCAACGGCGGCAAGCGCGGCAGGCGCGTGCAGCTCGACGAGGAGACCTCGCCGACCGCCGGCCGCCGCTTCACGCGCGCCTGAGCCCGGACGCAGGGCCTGCGCGCAAGCGCACCGCGCGCCTCAGTAGGCTGGCCCGGCGATGTCCAGGCTCTCGACGTATCTGCTTCCAACGCTTCGTGACGATCCCGCCGATGCGGAGGCGCTCTCGCACCGGCTGATGGTCCGCGCCGGGCTGATCCGCCAGATCGGCGCCGGCCTGTGGACGTGGCTGCCGGCGGGCAACCGGGTGGTCCGCAAGGTCGAGCGCATCATCCGCGAGGAGATGGACGCGATCGGCGGCCAGGAGATGCTCATGCCGGTCCTGCAGCCCGCCGAGCTCTGGCGGCGCAGCGGCCGCTACGACATCGAGGAGCTCATGAAGCTCGACGACCGCAAGGGCGCGCCCCACGTGCTCGCGATGACGCACGAGGAGGCCGTGACCTACCACGTCGCCCGTGAGGTCCGCTCCTACCGCGAGCTGCCGATGCTGCTCTACCAGCTCCAGGTCAAGGAGCGCGACGAGCCGCGGCCGCGCGCCGGCGTGCTGCGCACGCGCGAGTTCACGATGAAGGACGCCTACTCGTTCGACCGCGACGAGGAGGGGCTGGAGCGCTCCTACGAGGCGAACCGCAGGGCCTACGCCAGGATCTTCGACCGCTGCGGCCTGCGCTGGTACGAGTGCGAGTCCGACGTGGGCATGATGGGCGGCTCCGGCGCCCACGAGTACATGGCGCCCTGCCCGGCCGGCGAGAACGAGGTCGCGCTCGCGCCCGGTTACGCGGCCAACGTCGAGGTCGCGAAGGCCGAGCCGCAACCCGTCGAGCTGCCCGACCCGCTGCCCGAGCCCAAGGAGGTCTCGACGCCCGGCCTGACGACGGTCGAGGAGGTCTCGGGCGCGCTCGGCGTGCCCGCCGGCGCGCTCATCAAGGCGCTGCCCGTGATCGTCGACGGGCGCGGCATGGTGCTCGTGCTCGTGCGCGGCGACCATCGCCTGAACGAGGTCAAGCTCCGCAACGCCCTCGGCGCCGGCTTCCGGCAGGCCACCCCCGAGGAGATCGCGGAGGAGATCGGCCCCGCGGGCTTCATCGGCCCGGTCGGCGCGGACGTCCCGATCATCAAGGACGCGGCGATCACCGGGGCGGGCTACGCGTGCGGCGCGAACAAGCCCGACGCGCACCTGATCGGCGTCGAGCCCGGGCGCGACTTCTCCTTCGAGGAGCTCGACGTGCGCGTGGTCGAAGCGGGCGACCGGACCCCGGACGGCCACGAGATCACGATCGAGCCCGCGATCGAGGTCGGCAACATCTTCAAGCTCGGCACGCGCTACTCCGAGCCCTTCGGCGCCACCTACCTGGACGAGGAGGGCGTCGAGCGGCCGATCGTCATGGGTTGCTACGGCATCGGCCCGGCGCGCATCGTCGCCGCCGCGGTCGAGCAGCACGCCGACGAGAAGGGCATCGTCTGGCCCCGCGCGCTCGCCCCGTGGGACGTGGTCGTCGTCCCGCTCGGCAAGGCGGGCGACGAGACCCACACGGAGGCGGAGCGCCTCTACGAGGAGCTCGCCTCGGCCGACGTCGAGGTCCTGCTGGACGACCGCGCCGCCGGTGCGGGGGAGAAGCTCACCGACGCCGAGCTCGTCGGGTGCCCGCTGCGCGTGGTCATCGGGCGCCGCGGCCTGGCCGAGGGCAAGCTCGAGGCGCAGGAGCGCCGCACCGGGAAGGAGCACGAAATCCCGCTGGCCGACGCGGCGCAGGCCGTGCGCGAGATCCTCGCCGGCATCGAGTAGGGATGAACGCCCCCGCGCCCGGCCGACCGCGAACGCCGCGCGCCCGCGGCTTCCGGCGCCTGGCGGGGATCGACCGCTCCGGGAAGGCGCCGGTCGAGACCCGGCGGGGCCAGCCGCTGCGCCCGTTCACGCTGCCCAACCTGATCGGGTATCTGCGGCTCGCCTCTCTGCCGGTCTTCCTGGCGCTCGCCTTCCAGTCGGACGACGGGCGCTCGACCGCGGCGGCGCTGATCTACCTGTGGATCGCCGTGGGCGACTACCTGGACGGGTTCCTGGCGCGCGCGACCGGCCAGTACTCGCGCATGGGCGCGCTGCTCGACCCCGTCGTCGATCGCCTCACCGTGCTCGCCGGCGCCGTCGTCTGCTGGCGCTTCGAGCTCTTGCCGCGCTGGGCGCTCGTCGTGCTCGCCGCGCGCGAGGTCGCGATGCTGGTCCTCGGCCGCCTCGCGCTGCGCCGAGGCATCGACATCGAGATCAACTGGGTCGGCCGCGTGGGCGTCTTCCTGATCTTTGCGGGGATCTTCTGGTCGCTTGCGATCGACTGGTGGGGGACGGTGGCGCTGTTCCTCGCAGGGGTGGTCGTGGCCATCGCCGCCACCTGGTTCTACGTGCGCGCCGGCCTGCGGCAGCTCCGCGCGCTTCAGCCACAATGACCCGCGGTTTCGTTCCCCCGCTGAGCCTCGCGGCGGCGGAGCTCGAGCTCGAGCCGCTGCCCCTCGACCCGGAGCAGATCCTCGCCGGTGCGCCCGCGACCTTCGGCGTCACCCTCTTCGAGCGTGACGGGGTCGAGTGCGGGGTCTGGGAGATCACCCCAGGCGTGGTCACGGACACCGAGGAGCAGGAGGTCTTCCTGGTGATCTCCGGGTCCGCCACGATCGAGATCGAGGACGGCCCCACGCTGCGGGTCGGTCCGGGCGACATCGGCGCGCTCCGGCGCGGCGACCGCACCACCTGGCGGGTGCACGAGACGCTGCGCAAGCTCTACGTGATCGACGCGCGCGCGTCCTCCGCCTGACGCCTGCGGGGCAATACCGGCGATCAACCGCCCCTGAAAACCGGGGCCCAGTGGGCGGCCCGCTGCAAACCATCAAGCTCAACTTGACGTTTTCAGGGCAGCCCTATAATCGCCAACAGGCGCCAGCGGCCCCCACGTCAGAGGGAGAGGAAAGCTTTGACCGACTACGACGAGACCTTCCCCGACATCGCCTCGATGAGCGATGAGGAGCTGAAGGCGACCATCGAGAGGCTCACCGAGGAGGAGCGCGAGGTCTCGTATCGCAGGCGCATCCTGCACGGCAAGATCGACATCCTGCGCGCCGAGCTGGTCAACCGGCTCAAGCACCGGCGCGAGGACGGCGACTCGGTGATCACCGGCGCCGACGTGCAGGCGCTCACCGACATCCTCGTCGGCAAGGTCTCCGACGCCCCGCGGACAGAGGGAGGCTGACGATGGCCATCCACTGCCCCGAGTGCGGTTTCGTCAACCCCGAGGCCGCGAACTACTGCCAGAAGTGCGGGGCGTACCTGGCGCGCCCGGAGGGCGCCGACGAGCCCACGACGATGACCTACAAGGTCGATGAGACCGGCGAGTTCCAGCCCGTCGACATCGACGCGGAGGTCGACCGCACGGGCGCCGCGCTCGTGATCCGCTCGGGCGGCGGGCGCGCGGGGGAGAGCTTCCCGATCACCGGCGACCGGATCTCGATCGGGCGCACGCCGGACGCGGGCGTCTTCCTGGACGACGTCACCGTCTCCCGCAACCACGCCCTGATCGTGCGCCGGCAGGACGGCTTCTACATCGACGATCTCGGCTCGCTCAACGGCACCTACGTGAACAGGCGCCGGATCGAGTCGCACCTGCTGCGCGACGGCGACGAGATCCAGATCGGCAAGTACAAGCTGAGTTACCTGGAGCGCTGAGGACGGTGCCCGTGGCTACACGCAACGAGGCGGGAGCGAGCGGGCAGGAGGACGGCGGCAGCCGCAAGGCCGAGTCCGGCTCGCGCCCTCGCAAGGCGCTGACGATCGGCGCGGTCGCGAAGATCCTGAGCCAGGAGTTCGAGGACATCTCGATCTCCAAGATCCGCTACCTCGAAGACCAGAAGCTGCTCTCGCCGCGGCGCACGCCGGGCGGCTATCGCCTCTACAGCCAGGCCGACGTCGAGCGCCTGCGCACGATCCTGCGCATGCAGCGCGACGAGTTCCTGCCGCTGCGGGTGATCCGCCAGGAGCTCGCGTCGGGCGCGCTCAACACGAGCTCGCGGCCGGCCGCCGAGTCCGGGCAGCGCCGCCGCGCGATCACCGTGGACGCGGAGGTGCGCACGATGTCGCCGGAGGAGCTCATCGAGCAGGCCGGCGTGAGCCCCGAGTTCCTCCGCGAGCTCGCCGAGTACGGGGTCGTCGAGGGCGACCGCCGCGACGGCCGGGTCGTCTTCGACGAGACCGACCTGGAGATCGTGCGCGCGGCCGCCGAGCTGGCGCGCTACGGCGTTGCGGGCCGCAACCTGCGCGTCTTCCGCACCTCCGCCGACCGCGAGGCAGCCCTGCTCGAGCAGCTCCTCGGCGCGGCCCTGCGCTCGCGCAGCCAGGCCCGGCGCCGGGAGGCCGTCGAGAACCTCGAGAGCCTGGCTGCCGTGTGCGGGCACCTGAAGCAGCTCATGCTCGTCCGGCACCTGCGGCGGCTCAAGGGCGACGCCTGAGGGCCGAGGGCGCGCCCGCCGTGCCCAGGGTCGCCCGCAGCCGCGTGATCGCCGCCCGGCGCGAGGCGGTCTGGAAGCTGATCTCAGACCCCCACAACCTGCCGCGCTGGTGGCCGCGAGCCGCGCGCGTCGAGGACGTCCGCGGCACCGGCGCCCGCATGCGCTGGACCACCGTGCTCGAGACCGAGCGCGGCGTGCCCGTGCGCGCCGACTACCGGTGCGCCGCGAGCGAGGAGCCCAGCCGCTTCGAGTGGCGGCAGGAGGTCGACGGGACCCCGTTCGAGCGCATCCTCAAGTCATCCGCGCTTGAGATCCGCCTCGAGCGGGCGCCGCAGGGCGCGACCGACGTGCGCATGACCGCGGAGGAGACGCTGCGCGGGTTCGCGCGCCTCGGGGCCCTGATGCTGCGCGGCGCGGCGGCGCGCCGCCTCGACGAGGCGCTCGCCGGCATCGAGCTGGCGCTGGTCGGGGAGCCGCGATGAGCGCCCCGGAGCCGGGCCGCCCGATGAAGTGGTGGGGGTGGGGCGACCCCGAGGTGCGCACGCCCCTCCCCGAGCACGCGCTCGCCGTGCTGCGCGACGAGCTCGGTCCGGGTGAGCCCAGCCCGCGCGTCGAGCTCGATGAGGTGGCGTTGCCCGAGCCGCACCCGCTGCCCGCCGCGGTCGCGGCCGCTGCGGGCGAGCCGGGGGCGCTCACCTCGCACGAGCAGCGGGTGCGCCGCGCGGCCGGCAAGGGCTACGCCGATCTCATCCGTATGCGCGCGGGGCGCCCCGAGGGAGCGCCGGACGCCGTGCTTTTGCCCTCGAGCGCCGAGCAGGCCGCCGCGATCGTCCGGGCCTGCTCGGAGGAGGGCGTCGCGGTCGTGCCGTTCGGGGGCGGGACGAGCGTGGTCGGCGGCGTCGCGCCCGTGGCCGGGCCGCACCGCGCCGTGGTCGCGCTCGACCTGCGCCGCCTGCGCCGCTGCGAGGTGGACCGCCGCTCGCTCACCGCGGCGCTGGGGCCGGGCCTGCGCGGCCCGGAGGCGGAGGCCGCGCTTGCCGCACAGGGGCTCACGCTCGGCCACTTCCCGCAGTCGTTCGAGTACGCGACGATCGGCGGGTTCGCGGCCACGCGCTCGGCCGGGCAGGCCTCGTGCGGGTACGGGCGCTTCGACGAGCTCGTGACCGCGCTCGAGCTGGTCACGCCCGTCGGGCCGCTGCGCACGCTCGCCACGCCGCACACCGCGGCCGGCCCGTCGCTGCGCGAGGTCGCGCTCGGCTCCGAGGGCATCCTCGGCGTGATCACCGACGTCACCGTCCGCGTGCGCCCGGCGCCCGAGGCGCGCCGATACGAGGGCTGGATGGCGCCCGACTTCGAGACGGGCTGCGAGGCGGTCCGCGCGCTCGCCCAGGCCGGCGCGCTCCCCGACGTGACCAGGGTCTCCGACGAGGAGGAGACCCGGGTGAACCTGATGCTCGCCGGCGACGGCGCGGCGCTCAAGCTGCTGGGCGCCTACCTGCGCGTGCGCGGGGTCGCGGAGGGCGCCATGCTGATCCTGGGGTGGGAGGGCACGCAGGAGGACGTCGAGCGCAGGCGCACGCTCGCCGCGCGGACGCTCAGGGCCCACGGCGTCGTCGCGCTCGGCGGGGCACCGGGCCGCGCCTGGGAGCACGGCCGCTTCCGCGGCCCCTACCTGCGCGACGAGCTGCTCGACCACGGCTACCTGGTCGAGACGCTCGAGACCGCGCACACGTGGTCCCGGTACCACGAGCTCTACGGAGCGGTGCGCGACGCGCTCACGGCCGCGCTGCGCGACGGCGGGACCCCGCCGATCGTCTTCTGCCACCTCTCCCACGCCTACCGCGACGGGGCCTCGCTCTACTTCACGTTCCTCGCGCGGGCGCGGCCGGGCGCCGAGCTCGAGCAGTGGGTCGCCGCGAAGCGCGCGGCGAGCGAGGCGATCACCGCCGCCGGCGGGACGATCACGCACCACCACGCGATCGGCCGCGACCACGCGCCCTACATGGACGCCGAGGTGGGCGCGGTCGGCCTTGAGGCCCTGCGCGCGCTCAAGGAACGGCTCGACCCGGCCGGGGTGATGAACCCCGGCAAGCTGCTGCCCGCCGGCTAGCTGCGGCGGCGCCCGCCGCCGCGGGCGATCGGGATCTCGCCCTCGAGCACGGTCTCGCCCGCCTTCTTCACGACGAGTTCCTCCTCCTCGAGGGCGCGCTCGATCGTCCGCCGCACCTCGCCGACCTTGCCGACCGAGACGTTGATGAACCGGCTGGTGGCGACCAGCGCGAGGGCGTCGCTGGGGATCGCGAAGCGGTCCTGGAAGCTGCCGTCGGCGTCGGGCACGATCGGGGAGAGCGGGTAGCCGCGCTTGCGGTCGAACAGGAACCAGACCACGTACACCTGCCCGCTCGCGGGCGGCTCCAAGTTCTCGACCGCGAGGTCGAGGTAGGCCTGGTCGTCGTCGGTGATCCCCACCGCGGCCGTGCCGGACGCGTCGCCGCTGCCCGCGGGCTCGAGCGGCACCGAGGTGATCTCCTCGCCGTCGAGCTCCTCGCTCGCGGCGGCGGTCGTCGTCGTGCCGCTCGCGGCGTCGTCGTCGCCCGAGAAGGCGCCCGTTGCCGCGAGCACGCTGACCACGACCAGCACCGCGGCGCCCGCCAGCGCGGCTAGCAGGCGCCGCCGCGGGCTCCAGGGCTCGCGCGCGGGCGCCGGCGCGGCGTCGGGGGGAGGCGGCGCCTCGCCGGGCAGCCTGGGCAGGTCGGCGTCCGGAGCGATCTCGCGCAGCCACGCGATCAGCGTGCGGGCTAGCTCGAGGTCCTCGGCGTCGGAGCGCAGGTGGCGGACGGCCTCCGCCTTGCCGATCGGGTCCGCCTGTCCGAGCAGGTAGTCGGTGAGCCCCGCCCGCCGGTCGGGATCGGCGCCGCCCAGCTCGCGCAGCCCCGCGCGCGCCCGCGCGCGGACCTCTTCCTCGTCGATGCCCAGAAGACCGGCGAGGTCGGCGTAGCTCTGCCCGCGCTGGAGGATCAGCTCCAGCACCGCGGCCTGATCGGCGGTGAGCGGCATGGTCACGAAAGCGTACGGAGTTCAAGGTCGCCGGTCGTCAGTAGCCGGTTCCCGGGGCCTCGCGTCGCCGGCTTCGCACCGCCCGGCTGGAGCCGCGCGGGCCGCGGCCCGCCGCTTGAGCGTGCGCGCGATCGTCTCTTTCCGTCCCCGAAGCGCTCGATCACCCGCGCGTCGACGCCGGAGGCGCGGCGGGCCGTGGGACGTTGCCGAGGACCTGTGCGCCGAGCTCGTCGGCGCGAACCGGCTCACCGCCGCAGCAGCAGCGCTAGCTTCACATCGTGATCGAGCGCTGGACGGGCTTCACGCGCCGTCGGCCCGCCTTCGCAGTCGCGATCGGGCTTGGCCTGCTCGCCGTCGCCTTCGGCTTCGCGCGTACGGCGCCCGCCGGCCTGCCGGTCGGCTCGCTGGTGCCCGACGGCGAGGAACGCGGAGCGGGGACCACGGTGCTGGTCACGACGCCCGACGGGGTGGAGGAGCCGGTGCGCGAGGTGGCGCTGGAGGCGATCCGCGCCCAGCTCGAGAGCTCCCCGGACGTCGCCGCGGTCCGCGAGGTCCCCCGCGGCGGCGGGACGCTCGAGTTCGTGATCGCGGCGGCCGACGGCGGGGCTCGGGCGAGCCAGGAGCTCGCCGCCCGGCTGCGGGCGAACCTCGACCCCGGCCCGTTGCGCGCCGACGTGCGCGGGGAAGCGGCGGCCGCATCCGCGGCCCGGGACGAGCTGGGCGGGGATCTGTGGCGGGTCGAGGCGCCGGCGCTCGCCGCTGCCGCGCTCATCGGGATGCTCGCGCTCGGCCCCGCGGGCGCCTGCGCCGCCCTCGCGGTCGCGGCGCTCGCCCTGCTGGGTGCGCTCGCCCTGTTGCGGGGCGCGGGCGCCTTCGCCGACGTGTCCCTGCTCGGCGCAGTCGCCGCTGCCCCGGTGGCGCTCGTGCTGGCCTTCGAGCTGGTGGGGGCGCTGCGCGTGCGCCACCGTGCCGCACTGAGGATGGGCGCGGGGCGCGAGGGCGCGCAGCTCGCGCTCTCGGGCCTGGCGTGGCCCGCCGCGCTCGCCGCCTCCGCCGCAGCCACGGCGCCGCTGGCAGTCCTCGTGCTCCCCCTCCGCCAGGGCGCCTGGATCGCGGCGGGCTGCGCCTGCGCGGCCGTCCTCGCGGTCGCGGGCCTTCTGCTGCTCGGCCCCGTCGCGCTTCCCGGGCGCGAACGCGGGCGGCGCGCTTCGCGGGTCCCGGCCGCGTTGCGCAAGCGGTGGCCGCCGAGCCCGAGCGCCCGCGTCCGCGCGCCTGCGCTCCTCGTCCTCGCCGCAGCGGGCCTCGCGCTCTGCGCGCCGGCCGTGACGGCGGAATCGCACGCCTTCGCGGCTGACGGCGCCGGGTCGCTGGCCGCCGACCTGCCGCTCGCCGCCGGGCTGGCGCTCGCGCTCTGCTGCGCGCTGCCCGTCGCCGCGCTGCGCGCGCCGCGCGCCCTGCTGCTCGCGCCCGTGACGCTGCTGCCGGCGTGCGCCGGGCTGGGCGTCGCCGCGGGGCTCGCCGGCGGGTGGCTCGGCGCCGACCCTCTCGGCGTGCCGCTCCCGAGCCTGGAGAACGGGGCGCTTGCGTGCGGCCTGTGCGCCGTGCTGTCGGTGAGCGCGGCCCGCACCGCGCGCGCCTGCGCTCTCGTAGCCGAGGCGGGGCCCGTCCCCCAGGCCGCTGCCCGCAGGCTGCTCGCGCGCGAGGTGGGCCGGCCCGCTGCGCTCGGCTCGCTCGCGGGCGCCATCGCCTGCGCCGCGCTGCTCTTCGCGGAGCCGTACGTCGCGCGTCAGTTCGGGACGCTCGTCGCCGCGGGCCTTGCGGTGGACGCGGCGGTTGCCCGCCCGCTCACCGCCGCGCTCGCGCCGCGCCTCGTGGGGCGCGCGAGCAGGCGCGCGCGGCGCTTCGCGGTAGTCTCGCCGGTCCGATGAGCGCAGAGGCCTCCGAGTTCGACTGGCGCGCCCTGGTGGGCGGCGACGGCCCCGCGGCCGCCTTGGGCGTGCGCTTCGAGGAGGTCACGCCCGAGCTCGTGCGCGCATCGTTCCCGGTGGCCGACGTCGTGCGCCAGCCGGCTGGCATCGTCCACGGCGGCGTCTACGCGCTGGTCGCGGAGAGCATGTGCTCGATCGGGACGATGAGCGGCGTATGGGCGGACGGCATGATCCCGCTCGGCATGTCCAACAACGCGACGTTCCTGCGGCCGGTCGCGGAGGGCACCGTGCACGCGGTCGCGCGCCGTGTGCACGGCGGGCGCACCACCTGGATCTGGGACGTCGAGATGACCGGGGACGACGGCCGGGCCTGCGCGCTCGTGCGGATGACGATCGCGGTGCGCCCGCGGCGCTAGC